>Ga0256405_10000305_pt1 | contig 163008 bp, 126 predicted proteins | sample RumenRJG_02DNA_FD_189096 | JGI IMG/M metagenome (GOLD analysis project Ga0256405, IMG submission 189096) | Bovine rumen microbial communities from Lethbridge, Alberta, Canada - RJG_02 | ecosystem: Host-associated > Mammals > Digestive system > Stomach > Rumen | place: Canada: Alberta...
TGGACAGAACCGGGATTTACCACTACAGCAACGAGGGGGCGATCTCCTGGTACGACTTTGCCAAGGCGATCTGCGAAATGTGCGGGAACTCCTGCGACATCCGCCCCTGCCACACCGAGGATTATCCTTCCAAGGCAGAGAGGCCGCGTTTTTCCGTCCTGGACAAGAGCAAGGTCAAGGAAACTTTCGGGATAACCGTCCCGTACTGGAGGGATTCCCTCGCCGACTGCATCAAAAGATTGAATTCATGAAAGGAATAGTTCTCGCCGGAGGAAGCGGCACCAGGCTCTATCCCATTACCAAGGGAGTGAGCAAGCAGATGCTACCCATCTATGACAAACCGATGGTTTACTATCCGATTTCGGTTCTCATGAACGCCGGGATAAGGGACATACTGATCATTTCAACCCCTGTCGACCTTCCCATGTTCAGGAGGCTGCTTGGAGACGGAAGTGATTTCGGAGTGCGTTTTGAATTCGCAGAACAACCTTCCCCGGACGGCCTTGCGCAGGCCTTCATCATTGGTGAAGATTTCATCGGGGACGATTGCGCCTGCCTGGTGCTTGGCGACAACATTTTCCATGGAGCCGGTTTCGACGTGATGCTCCACACTGCCGTCCGTACCGCTGAAGAAGAAGGCAAAGCCACCGTTTTCGGCTACTGGGTAAGCGATCCCAAGAGATACGGTGTAGCTGAATTCGATTCGGAGGGCAACTGTCTCAGCATAGAGGAAAAGCCTGCTGAGCCCAAGAGCAACTATGCCGTGACGGGACTCTATTTCTACCCCAATGAAGTCGTGCAAATCGCCAAGAACATCAAGCCTTCAGCACGTGGAGAACTTGAGATAACTACCGTCAACCAGGAGTTCCTTTCCCAGGGCAAGCTCAAGGTCCAGAAACTCGGACAGGGCTTTGCATGGCTGGACACCGGCACGCACGAGTCATTGACCGAGGCCTCCAACTACATCGAAGTAATCGAAAAAAGGCAAGGGCTGAAGGTAGCCTGCCTTGAGGAGATCGCCTTCAGGAAGGGTTGGATTGATTCCGCAAAGCTCCTCTCCGTCGCCAAACCCATGGAAAAGAACCAGTACGGACAGTACCTGATCAAACTTGCCGGAGAATGAATATCATAAAGACAGTCATAGAGGGTGTCGTGATCATCGAACCGCGAGTGTTTCCTGATCCAAGAGGTTATTTTTTCGAATCGTACAACCGTAAGGCATTCGAGGAAGCTGTAGGTCATGTTGATTTCGTCCAGGACAACGAGAGCCGTTCATCCTATGGTGTCGTCAGGGGGCTCCATTTCCAGAAAGGAGAACATGCCCAGGCGAAACTTGTCAGGGTGGTCAGCGGTTCCGTACTCGATGTGGCGGTGGACATCAGGAAGGGTTCCCCCACCTTCGGGAAGCATGTGGCCGTAGAACTCTCCGGAGAGAATCACCTCCAGTTCTTCCTCCCCCGCGGGATGGCTCATGGATTCAGCGTCTTGTCAAAGGAAGCGGTCTTCCAGTACAAGTGCGACAACTTCTATTGTCCCGCGTCCGAAGGTGCGATAGCATGGGATGATCCTGAAATCGGCATAGACTGGAGGATCCCGAAAGAAGATGTGATCCTGTCCGAAAAGGACAGCCATCATCCACTCCTGTCGGAGATTTACGATATCTTGCTGTAATCTTTCACTGAATATTTATCCTTGCGAAGTTCTACCGCAAGGGACCTGTTGGCCGGATCCGAAAGTGTTGGGTCGCCTGCCAGCACGTGCTCGGCATAGCTTCTGGCATCGGAAAGGAGTTGTCCGTCATGGGCAAGGGAAGCGATATTGAGGGCAATGGGAAGGCCGCTCTGCTGTGTCCCTTCCAAGTCGCCCGGTCCACGCATCTTCATGTCTTCTTCTGCCAGGTCGAAGCCGTTCTCCGTTGCACACATCAGTTCAAGCCGCTTGCGGGATTCCTTGCTGACCTTGTTGCCATGCATCAGCACACAGTAAGATTTCTCGCTTCCGCGGCCGACCCGTCCGCGCAGCTGATGAAGTTGGGCAAGCCCGAACCTTTCTGCGTTCTCGATGACCATTATGGAAGCATTTGGGACATCTACTCCTACCTCGATCACAGTGGTAGACACAAGGATGTTCGCCCTGCCGGCAGCGAAAGCATCCATGTTGAATCTCTTCACGTCGCTCGTCTGCTGGCCGTGGACGATGGCCACCTTGTATTTCGGCATGGGGAAACGGCGTACGATCTCTTCATAGCCTGCTTCCAGATTCTGGTAATCCAGTTTCTCACTCTCGAAGATCAAAGGATAGACTATGAAGACCTGGCGGCCGGCATCTATCTCCTTGCGTATGAAATTGTACATCGCCGGGCGCTTTCCCTCCCCTATCAGCATCGTCTGGATAGGCTTCCTTCCGGGAGGCATCTCATCTATTACCGAGACATCAAGGTCTCCATAGAAAGTCATTGCAAGAGTTCTGGGAATAGGTGTAGCCGTCATGACAAGGACATGGGGAGGTGAAGCCGTCGCCCCCTTTGACCAGAGGCGTGACCTCTGGTCGACCCCGAAACGATGCTGCTCGTCGATGATGGCAAGTCCAAGGTTCTTGAAGACCACATCATCCTCGATAAGAGCATGGGTACCTATGATTATTCCCACTGAGCCGTCCTGAAGTCCTTCGTGGATCGGTCTTCTCTCAGCCTTGGTAGTAGACCCGATCAGGAGCTCACAGCGCACACCTGTCGGTGCAAGATATTTGGAAATATTTGCATAGTGCTGTTGGGCAAGGACTTCCGTCGGCGCCATTATGCATGCCTGATAACCGTTCCCTACCGCAATCAGGGCGGAGAGGACAGCTACCATAGTCTTTCCTGAGCCCACATCTCCCTGTAGGAGCCTGTTCATCTGGTGACCGCTCATCATGTCCGAACGGATCTCCTTGATCACCCTTTTCTGCGCACCGGTGAGTTCATAGGGAAGGGCATTGTAACAAGCGTTGAATGCTGTTCCAACCTTCGGCATCATGATGCCGTTCTCTGCCCTTGAACGAACGTATTTCTGCTTGAGGAGGGAAAGCTGAAGGAGGAAAAGTTCCTCCCACTTCAGCCTGTACTGGGCCTTGGCAAGGGCGGCAGCATCGACCGGAAAATGGATGTTGCGGATGGCGTACTTCAGCGGCACGAGACCTTTCTCCCTGAGAATATACTCAGGAAGAGTCTCCTGGATGTCTCCTATGGCAAGGTCGATGGCTTCAGCCATTAGCTTGTTCATCACCTTCCCTGTCACGCCCCCGTTCCTGAGTTTGTCGGTCGAGGCGTACACACCCGTAAGGGTCCCCGTAAAACTTTGCGCTCCTTCTGTGGGAGGATTGTCTATCTCGGGATGGACCATGTTCATCTTCCCGTTGTAGACGCTGGGCTTTCCGAAGAACAGGAAGACGCTTCCTGGCTTCAACCTCTCATAGGTGTACTTTATTCCCTTGAAAAAAACAAGTTCCATCTCCCCGCTGAGGTCCCTGACGAGCACGCTCAGCCGTTTTGCGCCCTTGCCGGTGAGTTCCGCCGAGACGACCTGTGCAAGGATCTGGACATAGGCATTCCCTCCCCTGACATCGGCGATCTGCATTATTGAACTGCGGTCGATGTAGCGGAATGGGAAGGTATGGAGCAGGTCTCCTACCGTACTGACTTCCAATTCAGTACGAAGGAGTGAAGCCCTTTTGGGCCCCACACCGGGCAGGAACTGCACCTCCATGTCCAGCTTGCTGCGGATCATCTCATTCTATTATTTGCACCAGCGGTTGAGCCAGTCGAAGTAACTCCTGTGCCAGAAGAGAGCATTCTGAGGCTGCAGGATCCAGTGGTTTTCCTCAGGGAAGACTATGAGTTTCGAAGGAACGCCCATCATCTGTGCGGCATTGAAAGCAGCCATTCCCTGATCGTAAGGGATGCGGAAATCCATCATGCCATGGATGCAGAGGATCGGAGTGTGCCACTTTGTGACATTGGCAGCAGGAGAATTGGCGTAGTGGCGGACGGCCTTGGGAGAATCACTCCAGGGCGAACCGGCCTGCTGGATGCCGCCGAAGGTCTTTCCGTCGCCACGCGGCCCCTGCTCACCGGGTGTGAACGAATATTCAGTCAGTCCACCGTTGTCCCAGTTGGGGAACCACATCTCCTCAGTCTCGTAGTACATGTATTTCTCATCGAATATTCCGGCATGGGCGATGAAGCAGTCGAAGACGTCTCCGTGGATGCCGGCCATGTAGTAGACGCTGAATCCGCCATAGGAGGCTCCGCAACCGGCAAGCTTGCCTACATAGGGTTCGCTCTTCAGTTCACGTGCTGCGCTTAGGTAGTCCTGCATGTTCAAGCCGATGTAGTCGCCGCTTATCTGTTCACACCATTCCTGGCCGAAAGCGGTCGTGCCGCGACGGTTGGGAAGGATGACGATGTAGCCCTGGGAAGCCATCAGGCGGTAGTTCCAGCGGTAGCTCCAACCCTGGCTGAGGGTTCCCTGGGGACCGCCGAGGAATATCTCTATGGCAGGATAGACTTTGGTGGAATCGAACTTCGGAGGATAGAGGACCCAGGTCAGCATCTGCTTGCCATCCACGGTCTTAATCCAGCGTTCCTCTATGTTGCAGGACTCAAGCTGGCCAAGGATATGTCCGTTCTCATCTGAAATACGTGCGAATGCACCGTCAGCCTCGTTGACGGCCACAAGCTCTGTAGGGAACTCCATGGAAGCGTAGCTGGCAAGGAGGGTGCCGTCCACGATGGCGAACGGGGAATTGAAGTCGTACCATGCGTCCTCAGGAGTGATCCTTACAGGAACGACACCGATGTCAAGCCTGTTACCTTCAGCACTGAAAGCACCCGAGAGTGCATCGACCTTGTAGATCGCCTGAAGACCTTCGGTAAGTGCATTGAAGTAGATGGACTTCGAATCTGCAGACCACACGGGGCCGGCAGCATTGTATTTGAAATCGGAAGTGAGTTCCCTAATTCCAAGAATAGCAGGGATTGACGTCTGTCCGTCAGCTTCCTTCGCAGCGGGAGCGAGATCGGCCACGAACAGGCGGGTCTTGTCGGCTTCGTAGCCGTTGCGGGCCATGCTGATCCAAGCGATATGCTGTCCGTCAGGACTCCACACGGGGTCGGTGTCGTAGCCGCCCTCCATCGGGATGCGGACGGTCTCACCGGTGAGTATCTTATAGATGTAGATCTCGGTATCGGTCGAGAAAGCATATTCCCTCCCGGTGTCGACCTTCTTGCAGGAATAGGCGACCATCTGGCCGTCAGGACTCCAGCTCAGCTGCTCGATGCCACTGAAAGGCTCGATCGGCAGTTCGTATTTATCGGCCCCTGAGTCGAGTATATTCAATGAATTATCCTTTGTTATCTCACTTCCTTCTACAACTGGTGCGACATAGGTCTGCGGCCTTTCTGTCGTCCAGTGGTCCCAATGGCGGTAAGCGAGGTCTTCGGTGACATAGGCCTGGGCTTTATCGAGTGCGGGATCGAAATCCTTCGGAGTCTTCACGTTGCCTGGGACCGTGCTCGTGTACAGGACCTGGGTCTGGTCTGGGCTGAGCAAGAACTCTCCGACACCAGCCTCAACGTTGCTGAGCTTCACCTTCACGCCAAGGGCCGGCTTTCCGTCCGCCACCTTGAAGGCAGCCTTCCAGATCTGACCGCCCTGGGTAAAGAATATGCTGCCGCCGTCAAGGCTCCAGCGAGCGTTCCCTACGTTCTTCCCTTCAGCGGTAAGGGCAACCTTGTCCCCGAATGAAAGGGCTCCGTCTTCACTCCTGGAGACCTCCTGGATGAAGAGGTTCCTGCATGAACGGTTGTCCTCGATTGATGTATAGCTGACTCCATAGAGTATCCATTTCCCGTCGGGAGAAAGCTGGGGATCGGAAAGCCTTCCGAATGAGAGAAGGACTTCCGGTGTCATGATTCCGTCCTCGACCTTTATGTCCGAGGCTCCGATGAAGGCGCTTGTCTGTTCGGTCTTTTTGTCTGTGCAACCCATAATAGTCATCGCAGATGCTGCCACAAGGGCAATCAATTTGGTTTTCATATTGTTATCTTGTATTTATCATATCCTTTTCCAAGTTCTTCCAACACGGCTGAACGGACGCTACGGGGTTCAGTCACCTCAACCTTACCTGCCAGGCGGCAGAACTCCATCACCAGGTCCCTGTCCGGGATCACCCTGATCCGGAAGACCACATCCCCGTCGGCCGACCTCCCCTCTTCTACCTGCGAGTGATGCAGTGGAAGATCCCTCAGGTACCTGGCTTCCGATTCTGGAGCCTTGAAACGTACAGTCTCGCTTTTCTGCCCAGGCTTTGGAAAGAATATTCCGAAACTCTCGCTGAAAAGGGCATCCACGTCGAAGCCTCGTGGCATCTTGAAGGTGCTTTTGCTCTCTTCCAGAGAAACTATCCTGTCCAGGCCGTAAACCCTCCATGCCCGGACATCGGAATTGCCGGATTTCTTTCCGTCCCCGACGACCCTCTCATGGCAGTAGGCTACCAGGTACCAGCGTCGCCCGTGCTCCTTCAGGGCCAGCGGCTGGATGTGAAGCTTTTCTGAATATGACGCACTGTACTTGCCGTACACGATCTCCAGTTCGCGTCCTTCTTCCATCGCCTGCATGATCGCGGTAAGGTGCTTCTGACCGGAAGGCACGTCTTCCACGCTCACACGGCCGCTGAGGCGTTCCTTCCCAAGCGAAAGAAGATTGTTGACGGTGAAGGTGTTGATAAGCCAGCCTATGCTCTTGGCGTCATCCATGGCCTCTTCCCCGTAAGGGATCCAGTAACGGTTGGTGCTCCGGTCGCACTCCACTTCAATCCCGAAAAGGTCCGATATGGCGGAACGGTGATTGTAGAATGAACGGCGGGAATACTTCTGGTCGAATCTCTTCTCGTATTTCGTAGTTATCTCATCAAGGGAAAGCCCCCGGTCACCTGCGGCCGAGAGGATCTGGATCAGCCAGATGTACTTCCCTATGAGCTCAGAAACCATTGAACAAGATCTGGTGATGATAGCCCGAGGCCTTGGTAACCGTAGTGTCCATGAGATGATAGACCGGTGTGCCCTCTTCATTCAAGATTAAAGGACCGCTGAAATACCTGGCCTGGCCTGGCTTGGTGTTGTGTACATTGACAACCGGTTCCTGCCTTGGAGAGAAAGAATAATCAAACAGGACACGATCCCCTGTCTTAAGCTTTTCGAATGTCAGGAAGCCGTCATCCCCTACCTTTGCCGGCAGTATCTTGCCATCATATTGTATGGTACTGAGCAGCATCCAATCGGGGACATAAACCTTGACATTGACTCCGCTGCCTGTCAGGTTGCTCTTGACATCAAGGACAAGGATTCCTTCAAAAGGATATTCAGTTGTCATCTCCAGCTCCAGACCTTCGGCAGAGAGAGTCGAAGAACGAGGGGTGGTGACATAAAAAGTGTTGCCTTCCCTCATCCAGAAACAAGCAGCTGCGGTGGCAAGACCTTCTGCCCCGCTCATCGTGCCCATGGGGAATGGTTCATCGGTCACGACGCTTAGATCTGTCCCTGAAGCCTCACCAGGGCAAGTGTCCAAACCGAAGCTACCATCTCCTCTTTGGAAATGGCACAAGGCATTGTAGTAAATCAGCTGGGCTTCTTTCAGATATTCGCTTTTCCTAGTGTGCTGCCAGAGCTTCAAAGCAAGGATGTAGGAATCGGCGGTCGCACTTGGATCAGCATGGCCCTCATAAAGACCCATCTGGGTGTAACTTCCATAGTTCTCAGTCATGCCGTATTCCTTGTAGACATTCCAGCGGCTTTCTGCCTCTGCCACCCATTTCGGATCCCCTGTAATCTCTGCATAGCTTATCAGGCCCCTGCAGGCTGAAAGGCTTGCATGCGTACCAGCTTTCACAGCTGCGAGGTCGGTCTCCAGGAAACGTGTTGCCATTGAATCAATGACTTCCTTCATCTCAGGTGTTCCAACCAGACGATAGGCTTCGACGAGACCGTCCAGCCCCGGTGCCAGGGAGTAGTTCATGAAGACTTCCTTGTTCCTGACGAACAAGCCTGAAGCCACTGAACGTATCCAGTCCAGGGCCTTCTCGTTGGAACTCATGTTATAGTAGGCACAGAGTCCCCTGAGTATCAAACCATTGTCAGCGAACGTCCGTTCATCTGGCTCGCTGTCCTCAGATCCGATGTAACCGAGTCCATTCAGGTGTGACGGGAATGCCGAAATTATCTCATTCAGCTTTTGGGAAGCCTTGCGGGAAGCACTTGCATCCGTAACCAAGGCCAGGATGGCCAAATCCTGGGACTCTGATGAATTCAGCACGTCGAAACTCTGCTGCAGCCTGTAAGACAATTCTCCTTTTATATCGATTTCATCGTAGCGTACAGGCAAAGGCATTGATGAATTGTTTCCACCAACTTTGCAACCGGCTGAAAACAAGGCCGTCAAGGACAAGCTAACGACTATGGAAAACAATCTTCTCATTATCTTTCACGAACTTTTTCTATTCTACAAATATAACAAATATTCATCGAATTGTTAAACGAGTAAGGCCAGGCGGACAATTCGGAAGGCGAAGCCTGACGCAGGGGAGTTTGAGGGAGTCCGCCCCCCCACAATGAATAAAGAGTACTGGGTACGAATATAGCCAGGCGGACAGCCTGGCTATATTCGTACCCCCATGGCGAATCGAACGCCAATCGTAGGAACCGGAATCCTAAATTCTATCCATTAAACTATGGGGGCCTGGAATCGCAAAGTTACGAAAAAATTCATTATCTTTGAAAGATTAAATAAGATCGCTACTCTGATGATTATTCAACCTTTTCACAAGATGCTGGTTGCCAGTCTATTGCTGGTAAGTTTCCTTAGTTCCTGCGAAAAAAGCTCCAAAGTCAATGACGACGGTTCTATCGATATCGTCCGCAATGGTAAGACTGCATATTCGATCGTTTACAACCAGGAAACTTCGAAAAGCATCTGCGACAACCTAGTCCTGGCTTTTGAAGACCTTACAGGAGCCTCTCCGAAGGTGGTTACTGATGATTCCAGGAACTCCAAATTCGAGATCATCGTAGGGAACACCGGAAGGACCGAGACTGCAGCCACCCTGGCCAAAGTTGGAGAAAACGGCTATGCAATCACTGTGGATGGAAGCAAGGTCGTAATTGTCGGGTCAAACGTCGTATGGACATCCCTGGCCATCAAACAATTCGAGAAGCGTATTCTCCGCAATCCCCTTTTCTGCAAGGACAACAAGCTGAACATCTCCGGAGACTATTCCTACATCCAGTCCTATGATGATCCCATGCTTGTGGCCCGCCTGGTGGAATCTGGAATCGAGTTCACCCTCAACCCTACCCTCGTGCTCAACTGCCCTGGAGATGAAGGCATGATCGTCGCCCAGGGAGCTGCTTCAGACGGCAAGCATTTCTATTTCCTCAACCGGAGTACTGAAGACGGCCAGTCGATAGTGTACAAATACGACATGTCCAGCCTGTCACTTGTAGGAAAGTCGAAGATTTTCAACGCAGGGCATGCCAATGACGCCACATTCGATTTCGGGAAGAACCGCTTCATCGCCGCCCATGGCCACTCAGAAGGTAAGATCCTGACCCCGCTCGATCCCGAGACGCTCCAGGTCCTTCCCAACATAGACATCACCGTCGGCAGCGGAGCCATCGCCTACAGCAAAGGTAAAGGACAGTTTGCCATAAGCCAGGGAGGAAAGACCCTTTACGTGACAGACAATGACTTCAATGTCCTTTCATCCTACACCAGGACAGACAATTCACCGTATCTGGCCCAGGGAATGGGCTGTGACGACATGTACGTCTATTTCCCGATGAGTCCCAGGAATGGCAAGACAGACAATGTCCTGGTGACTTACGACTGGGCAGGCAACTACATCATGGACATCCACATCCCGATGTCCCTGGAGTCGGAATCCATGTTCTACTCGGCAGGTTCATACTACGTCAATTTTTATCCTGGATCAAAGAAGGGCGCCGCCCTTTACAGGGTTGATCCGGTCTACAATTATACATATTCAAAATGAAAAAAGCTTACGTTTTCCCCGGACAGGGTTCACAGTTTCCCGGCATGGCGAAAGACCTTTACGAGAACAGCGCCATGGGCAAGGAAATGCTTGAAAAGGCCAACGAGGTCCTTGGATTCAGGATCACTGACATAATGTTCGACGGAACGGCAGAGGACCTGAAAGCGACCCGGGTCACACAGCCAGCGATATTCCTCCATTCCGTCGTCTTGGCAAAGTGCTACGAAGGCTTTGCTCCCGACATGGTGGCCGGCCACTCACTTGGAGAGTTTTCCGCCCTGGCGGCAGCCGGTGCCATCAAGTTCGAAGATGCTCTGCGTCTCGTCTACATCCGCGCCACCGAAATGCAGAAATGCTGCGAGAAGGTCCCCGGAAGCATGGCAGCGATCATCGCACTTGCTGACGACGTAGTCGAAAGGATCTGCTCGGAATGCGAAGGAATAGTTATTCCTGCCAATTACAACTGCCATGGACAGGTGGTGATCTCAGGAGAGAAAGATGCTATTGCCCAGGCATGCGAGAAGGCTAAGGAAGCCGGAGCCAAGAGGGCTCTTCCCCTCCAGGTCGGCGGGGCTTTCCACTCCCCTCTCATGGAACCTGCCAGGCTCGAACTCGGCAAGGCTATCGAGGAGACTGAAATCGTCGCCCCGGCCTGTCCGATCTACCAGAATGTCACCGCTGCTCCTACTACGGATCCGGTTGTCATCAAGAAGAATCTCCTGACCCAGCTGACCTCCCCGGTCAGGTGGACCGCAAGCGTCGAGAACATGATTGCCGACGGAGCGGATTATTTCATGGAAATCGGGCCGGGGACCGTCCTCCAGGGCCTGGTCAAGAGGATCTCCGGCAGTCCGGAAGGAATGGTCATAGAAGGAATCTCAACATTGTAAGAATATTCACACAACATAAAGGATATGGCAAAAGAAAAGAAATTCATCACTTGTGATGGTAACACCGCAGTTGCGAACGTCGCATATCTTTTCAGCGAGAACGCCTGCATTTACCCTATCACTCCCTCCTCTCCCATGGCGGAGAACATCGACGAGTGGGCTGCCCACGGAAAAAAGAACCTCTGGGGCGAAACCGTCAGCGTAACTGAGATGGAAAGCGAGGCCGGTGCCTCTGGAGCCGTTCATGGTTCACTGCAGGCCGGAGTCCTCACCACCACCTACACCGCTTCACAGGGCCTTCTCCTGATGATCCCCAACATGTACAAGATTGCCGGTGAGCTTCTCCCCGCTGTCTTCCACGTCTCTGCACGTGCCCTCGCTTCCCATGCTCTCTCCATCTTCGGAGACCATCAGGACGTGATGGCCTGCCGCCAGACCGGCTTTGCCCTCCTGGCTTCAGGTTCCGTCCAGGAAGCCCAGGACCTCGCCGCTGTCGCACATCTTGCCGCTATCAAGTCAAGCGTTCCTTTCCTTCATTTCTTCGACGGATTCCGCACATCGCATGAGATCCAGAAGATCGAGGCCCTCGACGAGGAGGCTCTCAAGGGAATGGTCAGCGAAAAATCCCTCAAGGCTTTCCGTGAAAGGGCACTCAACCCTGACGCTCCCGTCACCCGCGGTACCGCCCAGAACGGAGACGTATATTTCCAGGCTGTCGAGTCCAGGAACAACAACTATGCTGCAGTTCCCGACATCGTCGCCCGCTACATGGGTGAGATCAGCGAGTTGACCGGACGCGAGTACCGTCCTTTCACTTACTATGGTGCCCCCGATGCTGAGAACATCATCGTCGCCATGGGTTCCGTCACTGAGACGATCAAGGAAACCATCGACTACCTCGCCGGACAGGGCAGGAAGTACGGTCTGGTGACCGTCCACCTCTACAGGCCTTTCGCCGAGAAGTATTTCATGAAGGTTCTCCCTAAGACCGTCAAGAGGATTGCTGTCCTCGACAGGACCAAGGAGCCCGGTGCTCTCGGTGAGCCTCTCTTCCTTGATGTAAAGGCCCTCTTCCAGGGTAAGGAGAACAGTCCTCTCGTGATCGGTGGCCGCTATGGTCTGTCCTCAAAGGACACCACTCCTGCCCAGATCGTGGCTGTCTACGACAACCTCGAGATGAACGAGCCCAAGGCCGACTTCACCATCGGCATCGTGGACGATGTGACCTTCAAGTCGCTGGCTCTCAAGAACGAAATCTCCATCGTGAAGCCAGGCACCACCGAGTGTAAGTTCTACGGTCTTGGTTCCGACGGTACAGTCGGTGCCAACAAGAACACCATCAAGATTATCGGAAGCCACACCCAGAAGTACTGCCAGGCCTATTTCGACTACGACTCGAAGAAGTCCGGCGGCTACACCTGCTCGCACCTCCGCTTCGGCGACCTGCCCATCAAGGCTCCCTACCTCGTCAGCACTCCTGACTTCGTGGCTTGCCATGTTCCTTCATACCTCGAGAAGTACGATGTTCTCAAGGGCATCAAGGAGAATGGTACCCTCCTTCTCAACTCCCTCTGGGACGAGGCTGAGACAGTCAAGAGGATTCCTGACAACGTGAAGGCCATCATCGGCAAGAAGCACATCAGGCTGTTCATCATCAACGCCACCAAGATCGCTTCTGAGATCGGCCTCGGCAACAGGACCAACACCATCCTGCAGTCCGCATTCTTCAAGATTACCGGCATCATTCCTTACGAGGATGCTGTCAAATACATGAAGGACGCTATCGTCAAGAGCTATGGCAAGAAGGGCGAGAACATCGTCAACATGAACTATGCAGCTGTCGACCGTGGCGGTGAGTATACCGAAGTCACCATCCCGGCCGAGTGGGCAGAGATCACTGCCAAGTTCGAGACCCCCAACAAGGACCGTCTCGCTCCTGCTTTCGTCAAGGAGATCGCCGACGTAGTGAACTCCCAGAATGGAGATTCCCTCCCCGTCAGTGCCTTCCTGCCTTATGCCGACGGTACGATGCCCGCAGGCACAGCAGCCTACGAGAAACGTGGCGTCGCTGTCATGGTACCCAGCTGGGATCCTGACAAGTGTATCCAGTGCAACACCTGCGCATTCGTCTGCCCCCACGCTGCAATCCGTCCATTCCTCCTCACTGCCGAAGAGGCCGAGAAGGCTCCCGCAGGCCTCAAGAAGGCTGCCGGAAAGGCTGTCCTGAAGGAATATTCATTCGCTCTTGCTACCTCCGTCGACGACTGTACCGGTTGCGGCAACTGCGTGGATGTCTGCCCTGCGAAGGAGAAAGCCCTCACAATGGTTTCCGCCCTCGACCAGCATCAGGAGCAGGAGAATTTCAATTGGCTCCACTCAAAGGTCGGTTACAAGGACAGTGTCGTCAATAAGGCTGCCAACGTAAAGAACTCACAGTTCGCACAGCCTCTCTTCGAGTTCAGCGGCGCTTGCGCAGGCTGCGGAGAGACTCCTTACATCAAGAATATCACCCAGCTGTTCGGTGACAGGATGATGATCGCCAATGCAACAGGTTGCTCCTCCATCTATGGAGCCTCCTTCCCTGCATCACCTTATTGCACCAACGCCCAGGGTCACGGCCCGGCATGGCAGAATTCCCTCTTCGAGGACAACGCCGAGTTCGGACTTGGAATGAAGATCGGTTCCGACCGTGCACGTGAGACCGTCGCCAACCTGATGGGACAGATCATCGCCTGCGAATGCTGTGGCGAAGAGATCAAGGCCCTTGCCCAGCAGTGGCTGGACAACAAGGAGGACGGCACTATCACACGCGAGGTCGCTGACAAGATCGTTCCCCTTGCAGCTGACTGCAAGTGCGAATCCTGCACCAAGCTGCTTGAGTACAAGCACTTCATCCCTGCCCGCAGCCAGTGGATCTTCGGTGGAGACGGTTGGGCCTATGACATCGGCTACGGCGGTCTTGACCATGTCCTTGCTTCAGGCAAGAATGTCAACGTGCTCGTTCTCGACACCGAAGTCTATTCCAACACCGGAGGACAGAGTTCCAAGTCAACTCCCGCAGGTGCTATCGCTAAGTTCGCCGCTTCCGGAAAGAAGATCCGCAAGAAGGATCTTGGAATGATGGCTATGAGCTATGGCTATGTGTATGTTGCACAGGTCGCCATGGGCGCCTCCCCTGCACAGTACCTCAACGCCATCAAGGAGGCCGAGGCCTATGACGGTCCTTCCCTCATCATCGCTTACGCCCCTTGTATCAACCATGGCCTCAAGGCCGGTATGGGCCTGAGCCAGAAGGAGGAGAAGCTCGCCGTTGACTGCGGTTACTGGCATCTCTACAGGTACAACCCGAACCTCGAGGCAGAGGGCAAGAATCCGTTCTCTCTCGACTCCAAGGAGCCCGACTGGACCAAGTTCCAGGACTTCCTGAAGGGAGAGGTCCGCTTCGCATCCCTCTACAAGCTCTTCCCCGACAGGGCACAGGAACTCCTGAACCTCACCGAGGAATTCGCCAAGGTCCGTTACGGCACCTACACCCGCCTCGCCGGGAAGTAGGATACGGAACCCTATTGACACTCAACAAGTTAAGCTATCTGCCCCGGTCGTTTCGAGCCGGGGCAGATTGTTTAAGTGCCTGATAATCAATGGGGTTCCATCTCCAGACGCAACTGTTTCTTACCGCCAGACTCGTCGGCCGATTTAAACCCCGAAGTATTAACCAAGGAAGTGAGCGATTAATCCTAGTGTAGAATCATGCAATTAAAGAATAATCAACTTATAGGTTGATTTTCGGGAATAATTGTTATATTTGGAAAAACTTGACTATGAGATTTGAAAGATTAATTGAGGACGGACGTTTGTGGGCCGTTATGTATGATGGAGAGAAGGAAAATGTCTTCGCGAAAGTATTTGATCTCTGGAATGATTATGAATGGCTAGAAGACTTCTTTTGCAAACACATTGAAGACCTGTCGCGCTATTTCCACATCACGGATGTTGATAGAGCTGTTTATGACACCGTGGATGAGGCTAATGATCTGGAGTGCCTTATTCTGGACATCAATCCCGGAACAGACTTGGACGAACTATTTCGACCATTGGAGAACACAAGGTTATCTGAAGTCCTGTTAGGAAGGGAGAAGGCAAGAGGAAGAAGATTTGCCCATGCCTCTTGGCTGAGATTATATGCCATTAGATTGGAATCAGGCAGATACATAATCACTGGGGGTGCCATTAAGTTAACGGCAACGATGCAGGAAAGAGAACATACTTTAAAAGAGTTGAATAATATGAATCGAGTCAGGGACTTCCTGATTGAACAAGGGATAGCAGATTATGATGGGTTCAGAGAACTTACAAACCAGGATTGAAAAAGATATCTTAATTCTGGAAAATAACGAAGTCAAAACTGACTGGCAATCCAAGAGCCAATGGCGTAGGGACAACCGTTGCTGGCTCCGTTATTCAGGTGTTATCGCACTGAAGATAATCCACAGATTAAAAGAAACCGGTATCTCCAAGCGAGAACTAGCCTCTAAGATGGGATGTTCGCCACAATACGTGAGCAAACTCGTCAAGGGATCCGAGAACCTAACGTTGGAAACCATAGCAAAATTAGAGAACGTCTTGAAGATAGATATTATCAAATCTGCATTGACCGATGTCGATGGATATGGGATGCACTCGTCTCCTAAGAAACAGTATCTGAGTGAGCCTTAGCAACGATGGTACACAAGTACCCGAATATAAGGACGATAAGCAAACAGAGGGTGCTGAAATTGGCACCCTCTGTTTGTGTTTATGATTGAATATTAATGATTTACCTACCAGCGAAAAACCTACTAATTAACGATGCTTAGGCCGAATGTAATAACCCAGGTAACGGGCAACATGGGTTCTATTTTTATTGCCTTCACTAATTACGAGACAATATGCGTGGGCCGCATTATCCTGTACAGGTGGCATATTGTCAAAGAAATAAGAAGATGTCCAATATCCCGTGCTTTCAGACCCTGTAGCAGGCAAGAAAATACTATTATCATTGGTTTGACTCTTCACTTTATATCCCCAAACGTTATTTAGTTGAGTCCATTCCCAATCACATTTCTCTAACAAATTGTCTATTTCTAACTTAGTTGGCATCCTCCACTCACTTCCCCATATCGTAGCTGCAGCATCGTCGGCATCCTCCAAAACTATTAAATCATCTCCTCTTTCGCCTTCGCCTGTCCATGGGATACTACCTGTGTAGGCATAGTTATAATATTTACATATACCGTCATCTTTAAACCATTTGTAGGTGTCCCATCCAAATTCACTCTTGGTTTCTACTTCGCCCCATGCGAAAGGACTCCCTACTTCCTCTGGTGTATTTGCACCAATGTTAAATGAGGCCCATGTCCCTACGCCGGAGCCTAAATCTACAACTTCAGGAACTGCGGTTCCAGGGATGGCAAAGATACGGTCTGCATAATCAGACCAGCCATCAGCAGTCTTATAGGCATCAACACTACCAGCAGGAACGTAAATGGGACAATTATTAGTATTTCTAAACGTGTTATTATCTACATGAACTGGAGGATTTATGGGAAATACTGTAATGCTTGTGAGGCCGGTACAGTTATAAAAAGCCCAACCACCTATAGATTCCACCGTGCTTTGTATAGTTATCTCTTGAAGTCTTGAGCATCCATTGAAAGCGTTAGATCCAATGGAAGACATACCCTCTGGGAGAATAAAAGCCTCAACGCTTAATCCTTTAAATGCATCATCTGGTATTGAGTAGTTGGTTGTCTCTGGGGTTCCCTTAATAATAATTGTTTTAAGCAAGTCATTTCCCGCTCTGCCGTATTTGTCTTTAAATGAGGGACCAAGGCGACGTAGGATAGGAAGATAACATTCAATTAGTTCAATTCCTGAATTATAAAAGGCTCCACAACCTGTAATCAATACAGATTCTTCATCTAGAGTTGTTAATGAACTCGGCAGATATACTTCTTTTAAAGAAGAGCATCCTTGAAATGCATTTCTTCCTATCGACTCTAGTCCTTCAGGGAAATTTATCTCATATAGGGCGGAGCAGTTAGAGAAAGCAGAGGATCCAATGCTTATCACCGAGTCACCGACTTTTACAGTTGCAAGAGATGAACAGCTGGAAAATGCCAATGGGCCAATCTCAGTCACCGCATTAGGGATAATAACGCTCGTAAGAGCGGAACCACAGAATGCGTACCCGTCTATTTTCGTTACCGATTCGGGAATAATGACATCCGTAAGACTTGAACAACTTCTAAAGGCGCCCCAGTCAATTCTAGTGACAGATTCAGGAATTGTAATTGACTCTAAAGACTGACATCCCCTAAACGCACCAAAAGAAATTGTTTTAAGAGAAGAAGGTAACTTGATGGATTTGAGCTCGGAATAGGAGAAAGCCCCATAATAATTATTAACATCACCACCATATTGATATCCCAAGACTGTCACCCCAGTGAAATATTGGAACTCGTCAAAAGAGTTAATCTCTTTAACTGTCCCGTCCTCATGATTGCCCGAGAACACCCCATAGGGGATACTCGTTACCGTCGCAGCCTCTTCATACGAGAGTTCACCGTCGCCGTCGGTGTCCCAGTTTTCGACACAGATGGCCTTGACTGCAGGATCGGCAAAATTGATTATGTCATCGACAAAAGATGTCGCTGAGCGAAGCCGATAAATCTTAGATGCCTCATAACGCTTGGATGGATTATATGTGTATTGAAACTCTCTCCCATTCTCGTCCGTTATCGTTATTGTAAGGGTCTTACCAGACATATCCATAGGTGCTAACGGCACATAGACCTTTAAGATATCCGGAGAGGTAATGGCAATATCCAGCTCAATACTTAAAGAATTCGAAAACTCCTTACCTACAATGGCCGGACTATCCGCAGTCAAATCGTACTCGCCTTTGGTAACGAATAGTGCTTCGTCAAGAGAAAGAGTCAATCCGGTATAATGCCCAGCAGGGAGCTCAACCCAAGGTAGAACACCCGTAATCAAATGATTATAATTAAAATTCAGGAAGCCGCTGTCTTTAGTAGTTACAGCGGTATACATATAATCGTATTTCTGGAAATGATCTGAATTGTCATTGCCAACTTGTTTCTGGCAAATAAAGGATACTGGGATTTTGGTCTCATCAAGATAGAAATTACCGATAAACGGATAGTAACTCCTAAAGCTATGACCCTCCTTACAAGTCCATGCCCCACCGTCGAAAGAAGCCGTTCCTACTCCTTCACCATTGGACATCGTAAAGTAGATCTGACTTCCAGAATCAGGATAAATACCCACTGTATCCTTCGCGGACCAAACAAACGCATAACTTGTGTATGTCTCATTTGGGATGACACTCGTCCTTGTGTCAATGCCCCTATCACCATCTTGGAAAGGAGCCGCAGTAAAGACAATACTTAAGGATTCCTCATGTTCTTCAACCTGATCATTGACAGAACATCCTATAGCCCCAATTATCAGAGCTATCGTCCATAATAATCTATATTTCATAATCAGTTGTTTAATATGCTATCAACCTTCGCCGCCCCCAAAATCACCACCAGAACCTCCTTCACCGGGAGATTCACATATTACGGATTCGACTTTAATCTCTACCACCTCTGCATCAGGGGCTTTATAGATGTCTTTAGAATTAGTGTTCATTTCTATAGAGAGTATTAGTATTATTCATTTGATAATGGTGAAAAAGACACCCGGATGCCAATCTTCCTCTGAAGCGCATCCAGAATATAAATAAAGAGAAAATATCCTGATTCGGATTGGTCCTTTTTGGTCCTTTTAATAGGCTGAATCCTGGACCAGGCGCACGGAGAGTCCGTCGCCGCGGTGACCACGGGCGTCAAGAGCAAGGTCTGCACCCATCAGCAGATGCCATGCATCGGTACTGGCAGCCTCGGAGGTATAATACCCACCTATGTGCATGAATATGCCGTCGACTGTGCGTGCGCCGGCCTCGGGCAGGAATACAGCTCCTGCAGGCTCCAGAAGCGTTCCCCAGTCAGATAACGTTATCAGGTTGGAGTCAAAATCGGCGTCCGGGCGGTTAGCCGAATTCAATGGGTAACAGGCTATCTTCCAATTGTCTGGAAGAACAATCAGACCGTTTACACCGGCGACCTGTGCCTTGACGAAGCGTACCCCTGAAGCAGTGTTGCGATTAAAAAGAAGGTAAACATATTCCGAGACCCTGGGAGTGCGCCAAAGATGCTCCTTATTGCCGCCGTTGGAGATACGGTTGTAACCCCAGTCCGCCTTGCCATCCTGCTCAAACAGATTGCTATCCTGTTTCCCGTAGGAATAGTGCAAGGCGTCGCTTCTGGTATCCTTGTTCCCGCTCCAAGGCTGGTAATCCACGGCTCCATGGTCGTAGCCGCTGGTGCCCCAGCCGAAAAGGTCGATCCAGCCGTCCCAAGTGGGCGACAAATGGATATTGTCATTTCCCACAAAATCATATTGGTGTTCGGCGAAACGCCATGAATCGGTCGAGGGCCTGTACTGAAGATTGCCTCCGGAGAAAAACACCTGCCTGCCCTCGCCCACCGAGAACAAGCCTTTGGCAGCGCCCTCAGAAACCGTAAACGTACTGTCAGCAGTTGTGAATGACACTTCGCTGCCATAGATAGTCCCGGCACCTGTCTCGATAAAACCTCTCACAAAATAAGTTGTTCCCGGCATAAGACCGCTCAAGGTAACACGTCCCCTACCCTCCACATAACGACCATCCGTCGTGGGATTATGACACGGACTCCAGCAAAGGCCAGTCCTCGTTCCCTCAGCATATGTACCATCCAGTGGTTCCACGCCTCCAACTGCGGTTGAAGCGGTCTCGTCCGTAATTGGCAGAGTCATCACACTTGGTGAAACCACCCATTTCAGACTGTCATAAGTTCTCTGGTCAATGCGTCCTTTGCTGAATTCTTCCTCAAACGAGGGACATTCCTGATCGATGACTTTCAACGCCATCCGTTTGTAGCGTCCCTGCTCACGGTTGCATTGCGATATGAAAAACAGCTGTTCAGGACTGCCGGCACCATAAAGGTTGGCCATATCAGCAATCTTCGAACTCAACTCAAGGCTCAGATTGGACAGCCTGGCCATCAGGACCTCCTTGTAGGACTTACCATCTTCAGCATCCTTGATGATTTCCTGCATAGGAACATTGCAATACCAGAAAGCTTTTTGCAGATAGGCTTTCTGGTCTGGCGTAACATTCTCCAAAGAGTCCAAGGCTTCTATCTGAGACGCTGACTGACGACGGATTAACGGCAGCAATGCAAGAATCAAGGCGACGCAGAGCCCCAAGAACGGAGCGGCATGCCTGCGTCTATCGCTGTGTTCCAAAGCTTTCCGAACCGCCTCCATGCTATAATAGCGCTTGTCAGGATCCTTACAGGTGCATTTTTCCGCTATAAAGCGATAACGATACGGAAAGATGTTGCGAAGGATCAGTCCGAATGAATATATGTCCGATCGGCAATCAACAGCTTTCCCTGATACCTGTTCCGGGGCCATATACTCCACAGTGCCTGCAGGTTGCTTCAGGATGTCATAATCATCAGCGTCAGACAAGCCGAAGTCAATGATTTTTACATTGCTTCCGTTGCGCGTGATGAGTATGTTGCCTGACTTCAGGTCACGGTGCAGGATCTGCTTGCTGTGGATGTAGGCCAGAGCATCAATAAGTTGGTCGACCACTTTGCGACGTGCCGCCCTGGAAGGCTTGTCCGAAAGGAAAGTGTCGAGCCGTATGCCGTCAATATATTCCATGACGATACATGGGCCCAGCAAGTCGTTTTCCTCTTTTGCGAAAGCCTTTACTATGTTGGGATGGTCAAGTTGCACCATCAGTGCATACTCTTTCTTCAGCAGTTCCAAAAAAACCGCCTGGTCCTGGAATTCCGGCTTCAGGCCCTTCAGCATGAACCATCTCCCCTGCCGCTTGGCTCTCACCAAACGGTTGAAGTTCCGGCTGAGAACTTCTTCATAAGCGGTACGGGTGTCGCTGTCCGAGAGGAACCGTCCGTCGATGGGTCCTGATGTGCTGTCGTCATTCATGACTGAAATAGATTCACACGATAAAGTTACGACATTTCGCCCATTTAACCCGACAAAAAAGAGAAAGGACCAAAATGGACCGGATTATTCAGGAAAATAAGTGCATCTTTGCAAGAGTATCAAATCATGCCGAACATGAAGAAGACCAGTCCCGAGATCCATGAACTGAAGAAGCATATGGAAGACCGGCTGAAAAGGAAAATGAAGACTCCCAATGACTTCATATTCCTCAGCGGTGTCATCTGGGAGCGCACCCATGAGAATATCAGCGCTACAACACTCAAACGGCTTTGGGGCTACATAGATGGTGCTGACGAAACACGTGTCAGCACATTGGACATTCTTTCAAAATCGCTTGGATTCCTGGATTGGGATGATTTCCTGAAACATATCAAAACAGAATCAGGATCCGATCCTGTTCTGTCATTCCACATAAGCACCGACGAGCTGAAAACGGGCGACTGTCTGTTCGTTTCTTGGAAGCCCGACCGTAAATGCACATTCCGCTATCTCGGAGATTCGAGATTCATCGTCGAAAAGGCAGAGAACTCCAAACTGAAAAAGGGCGATACTTTCAACGCTTCTATTTTTATCCTGAACGAACCGCTCTACCTTGACCGTCTGATCCAAGGGAACAAACCACCTGTACCATTCGTTGTCGGCAGCAGGGACGGTCTTTGCGAACTGGGGAAAAGATAGAAAAAGCGCCTCCCGGACTACGGGAAGCGCTTTTTCTATTTATTCAGAGGCACGTGGCGCTGCTACTCATCTACATAAGTGTCATGCTCAGGGTCTGACTCGGCGTTTTCAATCAGCCCGACGTTCAACTTCTCGATGAACGACAACTCGATCCCTTCGTTTGACTGGGCAGGCTTGTACCAAGGCTGCTTCCTGAAGTACTCCTTCAAGTCCTCATCCTCAAAGACATAGCCGTGACGGGCGAGTATCTCGCTCCGCATAAGACGGAGTGTCGACTTCTTGTAGCTTTTCAGGCAGGCGTTGTCAAGGAGAATCTTCGAGGCGAACTCGAAGCGTCCGGATCCGTGATCCGCATCCACAAGGATAAACGGCTCGCCAGTGCGCCGGAACGTCGCATTCTGGCCGAAGCTACCGGGATAGACTTTGAAGCCGGAGAGTGTGGGGACAAATTCCCATGATCCCTCCAACGGGGAACCTGTATCGATCTTCAGAACTCCGGTGGCCATGTCATTGAAAGAATCCATCTTGAAATAGACCTTCTTGCCGTTGAAAAGTCCTACGCCATCGTCAATCACGATCGAATCACCGGTGGAATCCACCTTGTAACTCCCCTTCAGTCTCGTGTTCATGTTCAAGGCGCTGACCACCCTGGCCGGAATACGGGTTTTAGACATGACTCCGACGAGCCGGTCATTGCCGTCAAAGAGACAGAGAACTTCAAGACCGTCCCCTCGAGCACGCTTGACGACCAATCCTACCGGGTATGAAAGCACGGCGTCGGCGTCAGGACTCTTTTCCAGGATATAGCAATCCTCTTCCCCTTCGACTGGGACAAGGATAAACTCGAGTTTCTCTCCCTCGGCGATGACCTGCATAAGTACACTCCCTTCATCCCAGTCGGAGGCGACATAGTTATTCCATCCGTCGTACCATTTGGAATCAGACGGGATACTTTGAGCCATGAGATTGGCTGAAGCCACACAAAGCAGCAGCAACAATAAATACTTTTTCATATAGTAACATTATTCGACTGGCGGACGATACTCAAGAAGATCGCCAGGCTGACACTCGAGGACCTTGCAGATTGCGTCGAGGGTGGAGAAGCGGACTCCCTTGGCCTTACCGGTCTTCAGGATCGAGAGATTGACCGGAGAAAGGCCAATCTTCTCGGCAAGCTCGGACGAAGTCATTTTCCGCTTCGCCAGCATTACATCCACATTGACGATGATCGGCATGACTACTCACCCTCCTTTACTGCCTCTTCAGCAGCGGGTTGTGCCTGTTCCTTGCCTTTCATGTATTCGGGAAGGCTCATTCCTGCCATGTTGAAAAGGTCCTGGAGTGGAGGAACCGATCCCATGAGTCCTGAAATGAAGTTTGCAGTCGATGTCTTGCCATCCTTGGAACCGTTTCCGTCCCAGACGGTGACCTTGTCGATCTTGATACCCTTGACAGCTTCGACCTGGGTCTTGACGAGCTCGGGCAGACGGTCGGAGATCATCATGAGCACAGCCTTCTGGGCATCGCCCTCGGCAGCATTGACCATACGGGCGAAACCGTCGGCCTGCTTGGTCAGGATCTCCAGGGTACCGCGGGCCTGTGCTTCCATCTTGGCGAAGATAGCATCGGCCTCTCCCTGGGCAGTCCTGCGGAGCTTCTCTGCTTCAGCTTCTGCCTCGATGATGAGTCTTTCCTTGTCGATCTGGGCAGGGACGACTATGTTGGCCTGCTGGGTAGCCTTTTCCCTCTCAGCACGGGCAAGCTCAGCGTCACGCTCACTCTGGTATGCTTCCTGGAGGGCCTTTGCAGCCTGTACCTTTTCTGCGGCCACGGCTATACGGGCGGCCTCAGCCTCTTTCTCACGGCGCATGGCGTCGGAATTGGCGATGTCGATCTTGGAGGTATTCTCTCCCTGGACAGCAAGCGCATTGGCTGCGGCTGTCTTGATCCTGGTGTCCCTCAGGGTCTCGGCAATACGGATGTCCTTGTCCCTGTCAGCCTCTGCCTTACCGATCTCACCGAAACGGTTCTGCTCGGCGACGCTCTTCTTGGCATCGTTGATAGCCTTTGCAGCAGCTTCCTTACCGAGAGCCTCGATGTAACCGGACTCGTCACGGATGTCGGTGACATTGACGTTGATGAGTTTCAGACCGATCTTGCGGAGCTCTGCCTCAACGTTCTGGCTGACGGCAGCGAGGAATTTGTCACGGTCGGAATTGATCTCCTCGATGTCCATCGTCGCGATGACGAGACGGAGCTGTCCGAAAAGGATATCAGTCGCAATGTTCTGGATGTTGTCAATAGAGAGGCCAAGCAGACGTTCTGCAGCGTTGGTCATGCTCTCGGACTCGGTGGAGATACCGACAGTGAATCGGCAGGGAACGTCCACACGGATGTTCTGCTTGGAAAGGGCATTGGTAAGGTTGCACTCGATCGAAATCGGCTTCAGGTCGAGGAAAGCATAATCCTGGAAAACAGGCCAGATGAAGGCTGCTCCACCATGGATGCAACGGGCGGATGAGATGGAACCGCTCTTGTTCTTGCCGGTCTTACCGTAGATGACCATGACCTTGTCGGAAGGACAGCGCTTGTAACGCCTCAGGATCGCCGCGAAGGTTACGAATAGGACGGCGACAATGATAAGGATAAGAGTAATGTCCATGATTATTAGGTGTTAGATGATTGTAGGATTGAGTTCTTCGACGAGAAGGGTGTAGTCATTGAGGACCTCCACCACCCTGATAGGAGTACCGGTCTTGATGGCGTCACCATCCGTGACGGCATCGTATTCCCTGACGGCATTGTTGATGGTGATCTGGACTTTCCCCTCTCCACTCCTCTCAGCGGGAATGACAAGGTAGACTTTGCCCTCACAGCCGACAGCTGATTTGTGAATATCGATGTTGCCGCTCTGCTGCATGCCGGTCAGCCACTTGAAAAGCCACATTACTGCAGCCACAAGGCCGATTCCAACGATGACAGCGACCAGGATAAGCAAAACATTGGAGGTAATCCTGTCCCGCATCAGGACGGCAGTCCAGCCGAAACCTAGGCAGAAATTGACGAAATTCCTGAAGGTCAGGAGGTTCATTGAGGGATCTGCATCAAAGGATCCGTCAGGACCTCCGATGTCCAGGTCACCGTCAAAGTCAGTGTCGATGCCACCTTCACCCCCAAGTCCGAGGAAGGTAAAGATTGTCTGGATGACGAAGATCAATGAGGCCGAAAGGGTAACTGCCCAAAGGACCTGCATTGCAGTACTGAGTGATGTCCACCATGTAATCATATCGAAAATAATTAGGTTGTCTTTCGCAAATATAAATAATATTTATGAAAAACAATAATTATTTCAAAAATTTCGTAAAGAAATTAGTAGAAAGATTACAATGCAGGATTATATGCCTCGCGGAGCAGGTTCCTCAGGGAATCGTAGGCGGGATCATCGATGTCTACGGAGGAGGAAATCATCAGGTCAAACGACAGCCGGTTCAGATTGACGGGCATGGGGACAAGTCCGGCGGCAATGGCCGCATCCTTCGGGACAAGACCTACAAGGTCAGGTGAAACTGAAACCAGATGGCAGATCGATGCCGGGGAATATGATTCAACGGCCGTCATTGCCATAATGTCCGGAGGAAGCAGGCTGGAATATGGATGCCAGACTGCGAACCTGATGTTGGATGGAAGTTTTTCAAGGTTGTCTTTAGTTGCAAGGGAATGATTGGAAGAGACAGCAGCTGCTTCCACCGTTCCGATAAAGCCGGCACCATCTTCCAGGGAAAGCTCATCAGAGTGAGCCTGACACCACAGCCGGATGTCTCCGGATCCATTGTCAGGTACGATCTCTAACTTCAGCCCAGGAATGCGTGCAGACAGAGTTGCTGCACAGGAAGGAAGTATTGTCTCTGCGACATGGCAGCCAGATGCAATCCTCAATGTACGACTGCCCTTCAGCGTTCCATTGAAAGCTGATGATGCCGCATCGTACCAATGAAGGATCCTGGAAGCATATTCCTTGAAAGAGATTCCCGCCGAAGTCGGTGTCACCGCTCCCCTGCTTCTGGAAAAGAGCTCGGTGCCAAGTTCCTTTTCCAGTTCAGCAATGTTCTGGCTGACGGCAGGCTGGGAGATACCAAGGTTCCTGGCCGCCTTGGTGAAGCTTTGTTCCTCCAAGACGGCCATGAAAACCTTAAGCTTGAAATCTACCAGCATGAAACTTATTCAGTGGTCTTGCCGGGCATCTGTGCAAACTCGATGAAGTTGCCGGATTCGTAGAGCCTGCGGGCGGCTTCCTTGATGCCTTCCTTGGTCAGGGAGGTCACAGCCTCTTCGTACTCCTTGTCGTAATCGAAGCCGAACTTGGAGTACCTGACAAGATTGTTCATCCAGTAACTGTTGCTGATCCTGTTCTCGGGGATATTCTTCTTGAAGTTCTCCAGGGTGCGTGAGAACTGCTCATCGGTCGGACCGTACTCAGCCAGCTTGCGGAACTCGTCTCTGGCCATGGCCCTGAGTTTGCCGGCCATCTCAGGCTTGCACTCGAAGGCGACCTGCATGAGGTACATCGGCTCGGGTTCAAGACCGGCATTGGCAGATGAGGAGGCACCGTAGGTTCCGCCCTCATCCTCGCGCATGGTGTCGACATAGATCTGGTCGAGGACGTAGCTGACTGCATCAGCGAGCACGGCATCTTTGACGGTGTAAGGCCTGTAATCCGAATAGACTTCGATTACGGTGGACTTAGGAGTCTCCATGTCGGTCTGGATGGTCTTTATGTTCTCACCCTTGACAAGCCTCGGAGAGAGATCCTTGATGCCCTTGGTCTTCTTACCCTTCGGGAGAGATCCTATGTACTTCTCAACCAAAGGCTTCAGAGTGTCGAGATCCACATCCCCGGTGATGACCATGACACTTCCTGTCGCGGATGAGAAGAGCTTGCGATAGTTCCTTTCAACAGCCTGGAGATTGGCTTTATCAAGTGTCTCCATGGAGATGAACTGGCTTCTGGGATTGCCTCCGTAAATGAAGTCATTGAGTTCCTTCTGCATCTTGAACTGAGGGGTTCCGAGGGCATTAGGAAGCACGGCCTTGAGCTGAGCGACGGCATTGTCCCATTCTTCCTGGTCGAAACGGGGATCGGTGAAAGTGAGATACACCAGCTGCATGGCAGTCTCCAAGTCTTTCACTGAAGAGGAACCGCTGATTCCATTGTAGAGGCCGTCGATGTAGGAACCGACGCGAAGGTTCTTTCCGGAGAGCATCTTCGTGACCTCTGTGCTCTTGAACTTGGACACACCCTGCATGGCCTCGAAAGTGCCATAGATGTTGCCGTCAAACGAGGCGAAATCCTCAGTGGGAATCAGGTTCTGGCCTCCAGCCTTGTAGAGAGTGAAGAGGATCTGATCCTTCTTGTGATCGGTCGGAAGCACGATCACCTTGACTCCGTTCTTAAGGGTCCACTCGGTGGAACCGTAGATTGAAGTGGCAGTCTTCTTGACGGGAGATCCCTTCAGGATGGAAGGATCCATGAACGGCTCGGTGGCAGTTTCGGCTGCAGGAGCTTCGATCTCGGCTGATTTCGCATCCTCGAAGGCTGCGAGCAGCTGTTTCTCTGTAGGAGTTGCGATTCCGTCCTTCTGAGGACCGCTGTAGATCATGACTATGTTCTCGTCAGGGATGATCTGTGCGATCATCTGATTGAGGATGTTGGCGTTGATCTGGTCCATGAAAGCCTTGGCGAGCTCATATTCAGTCTTGGGCTCCATGTAGGCCTGGTTATCGAAGAAGTTGTTGATGAGAGGATGGACGAACTCAGGATTCTTCCTGGTGCCCGCCTCGTTGACTGCCTTCTCAAGGGAAGCGAGAATGTTGTCCTTCGCCCTGGTGACCTCACCTTCAGTAAAGCCGAAACGGCTCATCTTCTGGAGCTCGATGAGGAAAGCCTTGTAGCCTCCAAGGATGTTGTCCTCCTTGAGGGCGACACGGCCCATGACTGCCTCGAAATCCTCGCAAAGCTTTCCTATTCCGAACATTCCCTGAAGGAATGGGGCGTCAGCCTTGGAAGTGATGTCGGTGAGACGCTCTGACATGACACCGGAGACAAGGGCCTCGATCAGATCCATGGAGTAGCCGGCGGGAGTGCTGTTCAGAGCCTCGTCACGGGCATCGCTCTCCCAGAGGATCTCAACCATCGGCATGGTCGTTTCTGGATCGGTGATGATTCCGACCCTTGGCTCGGTGAAGTTTGTAATGGTGTATTTAGGCTTAGGCTGAGGGTTCACCGCAGCGGGAATGTCCGCCCAAATCCTCTTGATCTTAGCCTCCACAGCGTCTACATCCACGTCACCGACCACTACGACAGCCTGGTTGCCAGGATGATACCATGTACGGTAGAAGTTAACGAGACTCTCAGGCTTGAAGGTCTCTAGATTCTCCTGGCTGCCGATGAGAGTGCAGGTGGAGTACTTGTTGTCACCATAGTAGTAAGGAAGCGAGCGCTCAAAGGTCCTCCACTGGGCATTGCGGCGGCTGCGTCTCTCCTCGATGATCACCGGCCTCTCCTTGTCGATCTCCGCTGGATCGTTGGTCACGAAATGGGAATAATCGTGAAGGATCAGCAGGCAGGTATCCACTACCCCTTCCCTGACAAGAGGAATATTGTTCAGCATATACTGAGTCTGGTCGATGCCGGTCGAAGCATTGACATTGCCTCCGAAGGAGGCTCCGATGCTCTGGAGCCAGTCCAGCAAAGCCTTGCCTGGGAAATTCTTAGTGCCGTTGAAGCACATGTGCTCAAGGAAATGGGCGAGACCATCCTGGTCCGGAGTTTCCTGGATTGCACCGACGTTGGTAGCAAGGTAGAATTCCGCCCTCGAAGCAGGTTTGTCGTTGTGCCTTATGTAATAAGTCAGGCCGTTGTCAAGCTGGCCTTTCCGCACTGCCGGATCATTAGGCAACTGCTGCATCTGGGCTCCGGCCAGGAAACCATGAAATGACATCGCCAGTACAGCGATGGTCAATAGATACTTTTTCATATTCACTGGTGTTGTTGGTTTTGATCGGTATATTCAAGGATGTCGCCGGGCTGGCAGTCCAGTGCCCTGCAGATAGCATCCAGGGTCGAAAACCTGACAGCCTTGGCCTTCCCGGTCTTCAGGATGGAAAGGTTGGCAGGAGTGATCCCTATCTTCTCGGCAAGCTCGCCGGAAGACATCTTCCTGCGGGCGAGCATCACATCTACGTTTACAATTATCGGCATAGTATTGCAAACTTAGTTAATATTCCTCGTTTATCCAAATATTTTTGTCGTATTTCAATAAATTATTATCGAATAAATAAAAAACTCCGCACCGTTTCCGGTGCGGAGCCTCATCAGTTTATGCCTGATTACTCACCGGGATGGATTGCACCCATCGGGCAAGCGTCTGCACAAGTACCGCAGTCGATGCAGACATCGGGATCGATGGAGTAGACATCTCCCTCGCGGATTGCACCCTGAGGGCACTCTGCCGCACATGTTCCGCAAGCGACGCAATCAGTTTCTGAAATCTTGTAAGCCATAATTCCTTTTGTTTTTAATTGGTTTCCTTTCTATGAGAACCGGCAGGGCCGGAATCCGAATGCAAAGATAAACCTTAAAATCACAATAACAAACCCCATACCACAAAAACTATCAACGCGATTCCCACTTTCAGGGCCTTGGCCTTAAGGAAGGCTCTCTTGCTGTCAGCCAGCAGAGGAAGGGATGCGTGGCCGTCCTGGACTATGGAATTGGCCAGCAGGACTGGGAAAGGGATTACCCCGCTTGCAAAAAGTGTCACGAAGACGAGGTGCGGTCCTGATTCCGGAATCAGGCCGACTGCTATTGCGATAAGTATCATTATGGCGGTGTTGCCGCTGACCCATGATTCGATGTCTACGAAATGGAAGAGGATCCCTATGGCAAGCAGGACCCCGAACGTCCAGGCGAATATGCTTGGCAGATGCCTGCAGACTATATGCTCCCACAAATGCTCTTCGACGAAATGGTCGGATGCGAAAAGCAAGGCGCCGAGCACGACAAGGCTCAGGGCTCCGAAAAGCCAGTACATCCATTCTTCACTAAGGAGGTTGAGACCGTCGGTGTCCGGTGTTTCTTCCTCAAGCAAGCCGGAGACAAGTGCGGCGACGAAGACAAGGACTCCGATGAACATTACAATTCTCTTCCAGAAGGTATGGCCATGTCCGGCCTCATCATGATGGGCCTCATGGGCGCAGTCATCTTCATGGATCTCATAGGTGTCTTCAAGCCGTGTAGGCAAAGGCCTGCTCCCCTTCCAGATCCGGTCGGCAATAAGGCCGGTCACAACTGCAAGCGTGAACAGGATAAGGAAAAGCCATAAAGCCTTGCCTGGGAACAGGGCAAGCATCATGAATGATTCATCGCCGGCGGTGGCTATCATCATGGCAAGCAGGGCTCCGAAACTGAGCATCCGGTGGGTGTAGAGAGACACGGCGGCAAAGCCTCCGACACAGCCGGGAATCGACCCCAGAAGGGCGGACACGAGGACCTGGGCAAAGCCGGACTTCCTGAGGCCCATGAATATCCTTCCGCGTGATTCCACATTGAAGGATTCGATCAGCATCATCATGACGACTACGAGTCCGGAAATAAGGATCGCACTGCGAAGGGCTTCAAGGATAATGTCGAACATGGGAAACTATTCAATCCAACCGGCCATGAAAAGATTCATGATCGGACGAAGAGGAGAATTAGTGGTAAGTGTCAGGACGATCAGGCATTCTCCCTTCGGGAAACCTGAAGTGTCGAGGGTGACCTCCATGGTGCCCTTCTTCCCCGGCGCAAGATCCGGGAAAGCCTTGGCTTTCAGATGGGAACTCTCGGAATCCACCTTGTAGACCTTGAAGGCAGACTTGCCCTGGTTGGCGATGTCGAAAGTTCCTTTGACCACAGTCCCGGCCTTGACCTTATTGAAAGAGAACGTGCTCTCAGAAGCGACGGGGACAGCCGCAGCATCACGCTGTTCCTTTGTCCATGAAGAAAAATCCTCCTTGGTAAGGGTATATATTCCTATCTTGGACTTTCCGGCTCCGAGATCAGGATTGGGATCTGCGACAAGCGCTTCGGTTCCCGCTTCCTGGGATTTCTTGGCAGAAGCATTCACCACGGCCTTGTAGGAGCGGTCGTCCACCATCGGAGTGGCATAGTAATAGTTCTTGCCCCAGTGGTCGCGGTCGGCAGTCACGGTGTAGGACAGTTTGGCAGTGCTTCCAGCTGGGATAGGATTACGTGAAAGCTTCAAGGAAAGGCCTTTGCTGACCTCGGAGAACTTCACGTTGATGGGTTTCTGACCAAGGTTGGCGACTACCACTTCCCCGGTCCTCTGCTGTCCCTGGGAGAGGTTTCCCCCCTTGATGTCCACGGACTTGAAACCAAGGTTGCCGAACTTGACTGGATACATTTCCCCAAGACTGACTTTCTTGGCGTGGCTCTCACCGCGAAGCCGGAGGATGACCGGCTGCTTCGGTTCGGAGAAACTTACGGTGAGCGTCTTGTCAAAGGGATAACCGCCTTCGTCATTCTTATAGGTTGCCTTGATCGAGCCCTTCTCACCCGGCTTAAGCGGCTGCCTGGTCCATTCCACGTCGGTGCAACCGCAGGAAGAAGCGACATGATAGATCACAAGGGGCTTGCTGCCGACGTTTGTGACAGTGAAAGTAGTAGAGACGGGGCCGTCGGAAACCATTATGTCGCCGAAATCATGGACAGTCTTGTCCAGCTTCACGACTCCTCCGAAAACATTGCCCTTCTGCGATCCCTGGGCATAAGCGCCTACGGTACCGGCCAGGAGGCAGAGGAACACCGTCATTACTATGGAGAATATCCTGTTCATATAGTCATTCATTAGTACTGTGGAAATAATAGCAAATACCTTTCCAAACGCAAATTTACTACTTAAAAGATACTTTTTCAAATACGGCCAAAAGTTCGTAAATTTGTACGATTATGCAAAACAACGAATATACAGAAGCCAACATAAAAACCCTGGAAGGAGTCGAACACATCAGGCGCCGCCCCGGAATGTACATCGGAAGGCTCGGTAACGGAGCCAACCCGGGAGACGGCATCTATGTACTCCTCAAGGAAATCGTTGACAACTGCATCGACGAGTTCTCGGCCGGCTACGGCAACAAGGTCCTCATCGACATTGAGGACAAGCAGGTAAGGGTGCGTGATTTCGGTCGCGGTATCCCGCTCGGTTCCGTAGTAAAGGCTACCAGCGAACTCAACACCGGTGGAAAATTCGATGACAAGGTCTTCAAGAAGTCAGTGGGACTCAACGGTGTCGGTACCAAGGCGGTCAACGCCCTGTCTGAGAAGTTCTACGTGGAGTCATTCCGCGATGGTGAGAGTTCTTGGGCCAGCTATGTCCGTGGCGAGCTCCAGGACAGCGGCAGGAAGGAAAAGGTCAGCGAGAAGAACGGAACGCTCGTGATATTCACTCCTGACAACGAGATGTTCGGAGGATTCGACTTCAACATGGACTACGTCGAGACCATGGTCAAGAATTACTCTTACCTCAAGAAGGGTCTCACTCTTGTCCTGAACGGAACCGCCTACAAATCTGACAACGGTCTCCTCGATCTCGTGCGCGAGAACATGTCAGAGACACCGCTTTACGAGCCGATCCACCTTGAGGATGAAGACATCGAGGTCGTACTCACACACGGGAACTCTTATGGAGAGAACATAGCCTCCTTCGTCAACGGACAGAACACACGCGATGGAGGGACCCACCTGGCCGCCTTCAGGGAAGCGATCGCCAAGACGCTGAAGGATTATTTCAAGAAGGATTACAAACCGGAGGACTGCCGCCAGGGCATCATCGGAGCCATCAGCATACAGATCCAGGAACCAAACTTCGAAGGCCAGACAAAGACCAAGCTTGGGTCGACCTACATGTGGGAGAAGTACAAGACCGACGAAAACGGTAAGAAAGTACAGAATCCGGACGGTTCCCTCGAGATAGACCGCGGGCCGACGATCAGGTCATTCGTCAACGATTTCGTAGCCAGGAACCTGGACAACTACCTGAGGATCCATCTTGATGTCGTTCCTATCATAGAGAATAAGATCAAAGAGTCCCAGGCCGAGCGCGAAGAGATAGCCGGCATCCAGAAAAAGACCCGTGAAAGGAACAAGAAGGCGAATGTCTACAACCGCAAGCTTCGTGACTGCCGCTACCATTTCGGAGACAAGCTTCCGAAGGACAAGCAGGACCTGGCCGAACAGACAAGCATATTCATCACTGAGGGAGATTCCGCTTCTGGCACGATCACCAAGGTACGCAACGCCAACTACCAGGCTGTTTTCAGCCTCAGGGGAAAGCCAATCAACTGCTATAAGGAAAGCAGGAAGAGGGTGGCGGAGAATGAGGAACTCAACCTCCTTATCTCTGCTCTCGGAGTAGAAGACGATCTCGACAACCTCCGCTACAACAACATTATCGTAGCGACTGATGCCGATGACGACGGAATGCACATCAGGATGCTTGTACTGACTTTCTTCATGAAGTACTATCCAGACCTGATCCGCCGCGGGCATGTCCACATCCTCCAGACTCCCCTGTTCAGGGTAGCCAACAAGAAGGAGAGACGGTACTGCTATTCCATAGAGGAAAAGGAAAAAGCGATCAAGGCTTTGAAGACCTCCGTCCAGATCACCAGGTTCAAGGGCCTTGGAGAAATATCTTCCGATGAATTCGTGGATTTCATAGGTGAGAACATGAGGCTTGACCTCGTGAAGCTTTCCGAAGAGGAATCGATCTCGGACATCATGGAGTTCTACATGGGCGACAACACGATCGACCGACAGAACTTCATCAGGGCTAACCTGAAATCCGAAGAAGAACTTGAAGACGTCAACATCTAAACTGTTTGAACGAATGTCACGATGGGCTAAATTCTGTGGATGGCTATTGAAGAAGATGGGATGGACAACCGTAGGCGGTCCTGTTCCTGAGAATAAGGCTATAATCCTGGGCGTCCCCCACACATCGGCCATGGATTTCGTCATTTCTTACCTGTTCTACACCCAGTTTGCCGCTCAGAAGGCCAGGGTCATGATCAAGAAGGAGTTTTTCTTCTGGCCTATCGGCCCGCTGATCAGGCGGATGGGTGGAGTACCTGTCGACAGGAGCAATGCCGCATCCATGGTCAAGAGCCTTATCGACCAGATGGAAGACCAGGAGACCTTCATCCTGGCCATAGCTCCCGAAGGGACACGCAAGGCCACCAAAAAGTGGAAGACCGGCTACCACCTCATAGCCAAGGCTGTCGGCTGTCCCTGCTACCTGGGCTATTTCGACTGGGGCAGGAAAAGAGTCAGTGTCGGAGAAAAAGTCGAACTGACCGACGATGCAAGGGCTGACACAGATAGGATACAGGGAATATACGAGGAAATGCACCTCCAGGGCAAGAATCCAGAAGGTTACATAACACATTAACAGTCATCAGATGACCAGGAACAGTTTGTTCAGGCCGAATAGGGAGGATTATGTCTCCACTCTCTCGAAGTTGTTCGAATACGCGACCACCTCTTTCCCCAAGAGACCGCTCTCCCGCTTCTTAGACGGTGGGCAGGAATACACCTATGACAGTTTCAAGCACAAATGCCTGGAGCTGTCCCATCGGTTCAACCGGTTCGGCATCAGCGCCGGGGACAAGGTAGCGATACTTTCCAACAACATGCCCAACTGGACTGTGGCGATGTTTTCGTGCGTCCCCTTCGGAAGGGTCACCGTTCCCATCCTCCCGGATTCTTCCGAGAGCGAAGTGACCAACATCCTGATACACTCGGGATGCAAGGCAATATTCATCTCCAAGCGCCTCTTGAAAAAGCTTTCGGACGAGGTCAAGGACAGGCTGACTCTTGTCATAGACATTGAGACCTTCGATTTCATCAAGAAGGACGACCATGCCTTCACATGCGAAGGCCACTCTTCCGAGCCGCAGGCTGACGACCTGGCATCCATCATTTACACGTCCGGTACCTCCGGCAACGCCAAGGGCGTGATGCTCAGCCACAGGAATTTCTGCCAGAACATCATTGCAGCCTTCCATGCCCAGCCTGCTGGCAAGAAAGACAGGTGGCTTTCAATCCTGCCAATGTCCCACACCTACGAGATGGCCTTCAGTGTACTCTATCCCCTATTCGTAGGTGGATGCGTGTACTACATAAAGAAACCGCCGACACCCAACATCCTCATGGATGCCATGCAGAAGGTACGGCCGACCATAATGTGCGCCGTCCCCCTCATAATAGAGAAGGTTTACAGGAACAGCGTAGTCCCCACCATCTCCAAGAGCCGCACCCTCTCATGGATGAAAGAGAAGATGCCCAGGGTGCTATATTGGCTTGTAGGAAAGAAGTTGTACAAGTCATTCGGAGGAAAGTTGAAGTTCTTCGGCATTGGGGGCTCGAAGCTGGACTCCACCGTCGAGGATTTCCTCCACAAGGCAAAGTTCCCTTATGCGATCGGTTACGGCCTGACCGAGACGGCTCCTCTGATAACGAACGCCTGTGTCGGAAAGACTGTAGTCGGTTCTATCGGAGTCCCTGCCTACAACGTACAGGTCAAGCTGCAGAATGTCGATCCGAAGACCGGCGAGGGAGAGATCGTCGCAAAGGGCGACAACGTCATGCTGGGTTACTACAGGGATCCTGAACGTACCCGCGCCGCCCTGACAGACGACGGATGGTTCCGAACCAACGACCTCGCTTGCATGGACTCAAAAGGTCGCTATTACATCAAGGGCAGGCTCGGCAACATGATCGTAGGTCCTTCCGGTGAGAACATCTATCCCGAGGAGATCGAACAGGTCATCAACAACATGAGGGGCGTCAACGAATCCCTTGTCATCGAGCGTGACGGCAAACTGGTCGCCCTGGTGAAGTTTGATGAGAACGTCATCGACTGGGGCATGATCGAGAAGGAGGAGAAGTTCTTCGAGAACCTGGAGTCCTGGAAGAAGGCCGTCCTGGACTATGTGAACAAGAGGGTCAGCAAACAATCAAACATCGGCGAGGTGGACGCCATGAAAGAGGACTTCGAGAAGACTGCTACGCAGAAGATCCGCCGCTTCAAGTACAAGTCCTTCAAGCCCGAGGACGGGCAAAGCGAAGAAAAAAAGGAAAACTAAGGTTCGATATTCTCGAAATACGGGGCCTCTCCGGATGTCGAAGGGGTTCCGTTTCCTATGACGGGCCATCCCTCCTCATCCCAGTAGACTCTGTCCAGAAGCAGGCAGCGGCCGTTGTAGTCATTGCCTTTCCAATAAGAATGGTACAGGATCCAGTCATTTCCTGCATCATCGGTGATGATGTTGGAATTGTGACCTGGGCCGACGAACACCTTGTCCTCCGAGGACTGGAGGATCTGAGTGTCATAAGTAGCCAGATCATGGATCATGGACTGACCGTCCCTGGCGAAGAAAGGGCCGTGGGGTGACTTGGAGCGGCCGACAGCGACATGATAGTCACTTGTGGCCCCGCGGCAGCAACGGCCTTCGGAGACGAAGAGGTAGACATAGCCGTCGCGGACATGGGCATACACACCCTCCTGGTCGTTGCCCGCCACCTTCAGGGGTTCCGACCTGGTGTTGATCGACAGGCCGTCGTCGGTAAGCTGGATTATGAATATTCCGCTGCCCGCATAGACACTCCCCCAGTACATGTATTTCTTGCCCTTCCACTCGAAAAGATTGGGATCTATGGAGTTCACGATACCGGTGTTCTCATAGCTGATCATAATCCCGTGATCTTCGAAGGGACCGGTCGGGGAATCTGAAGTAGCCACTCCGGTCGCCCTGGGCGCATGCGATTCCGGACCGCCGGTCCAGGAGCCTCCGCCCAACGCATAATAAAGATAGTACTTCCCGTCCACATAGTGCACGTCCGGAGCCCATGTCCTGTAACCAGGGCGCCATTCTGGGCACTTACCGGCGAAGGCATCCGCTACGAACTCCCAGTCCACCAGGTTTTTCGAACGGTACACCGGAATGTAGGCAGTTCCATTGGTGAGTTCAGAAGAAGTGAGGGTGGAATAGACATAGAACCATCCATCACGCTCCCTGTTGTCAAGTACGTAAGGATCGGGACAGTTGGCCCTGAGGACAGGGTTCTCGTAAGTTGCAGCAGGCGTCTCAGGGCGTCCGGTACTGCACGATATTGCGAGCAGGGCAAGGCATGTAGGAACAAGGATTCTGCAGATAGACTTCATGATCTTATGTGGTTTTACCGCAATATAATAAAAAACGGTCGCCGTTCAAAACAGCGACCGTAAAATTAAAGACAAGTATTATCCTCTTAGGCCTCGGCCTCGACGATGAACTTGACAGCGGCCTTGACAGCCCTGTAGCACTTGACTGTACCTTCGTACTCACCAAGAGCCTTGATATCCTCGGGGATGGTGATGTTCTTCTTCTCAACCTCGATACCGGCTGCCTTGAGAGCTTCCTCGATCTGGGCGGAAGTCACTGAACCGTAGATCTTGCCACTTTCGCTGACCTTGACGGCAACCTTGACGGGCGTAGCCTCGATCTTTGCGGCAAGAGCCTCGGCGTCAGCTACAAGCTTAGCCTCCTTATGAGCCCTCTGACGCTTGGTCTCCTCAAGCTGCTTGAGAGCAGAAGGAGTAGCGACAGTAGCAAATCCCTGGGGGATCAGGTAATTCTGAGCGTAACCACCCTTTACCTCTACCACATCACCGGCCTCGCCGAGATTGGCAACTTCTTTCTTCAAAATGATCTTCATGATTGCGCTCTCCTATTATTTAAGAAGGTCGGTAACATACGGAAGCAGAGCAAGTGAGCGGGCCCTCTTGACGGCCTGTGCAACCTTCCTCTGGAACTTGAGGGAAGTACCGGTGATACGGCGGGGAAGAATCTTACCCTGCTCGTTGAGGAACTTCTTGAGGAACTCAGGATCCTTGTAATCAACGTACTTGATGCCTGCCTTCTTGAAACGGCAGTACTTCTTCTTTCTGACCTCGACTGTAGGAGGGTTCAGATAGCGGATGCCAGCATTCTGTGAATCATTCTGTGCCATAGTGATATCCTCCTTGATTAAGCGTTGTTCTCTTCAGTGGTCTCTTCAGGCTGTGCAGGGACTTCCTCTTCTACCTTGACTTCCTCAGTCTTGGCAGCGGCAGCCTTGCCACGGTTCTGCCTGCGGCGCTCGGCATATTCGACTGCGTCCTTGTCGAGGGCGACGGTAAGGAACCTGATGATCCTCTCGTCACGGAAATACTGGGTCTCCAGGGTCTCGACGAAAGTAGGCTCAGCCTTGAACTGGATAAGATAATAGAAGCCGGAGGTCTTGTGCTGGATAGGATAAGCCAGCTGACGGAGTCCCCAGTCCTCTTCGTACACAACTTCACCACCGTTGTCAGCGATGAGCTTGGTGTACTTTGCAACCGCTTCCTTCATCTGTTGTTCAGACAAAACGGGAGTAGCGATGAAAACGGTCTCGTACTGTTTTAACATTTGATGTAATTTTTTGATAATAAATAAAATACAGTCCTTTCGGGAACGTATGCCAACCCAAAAGGACTGCAAATATAGCAATTATTCCTGAATCCGCAAAAGATTATTTCTCAGGAATATTCTCCAGTACGGCGGTGAGGTAATGCCAGGTACGCTCGACTGATGCGATGTTGACCCTCTCGTCCGGAGAATGGGGGTACTTGATTGTAGGTCCGACCGAAACCATCTCCCAGTTAGGGTACTTGGCACCCATGATGGCGCACTCGAGCCCTCCGTGGGTAGCCATGATCTTCATCTCGTGTCCGTAAACCTTCTTGAACTGCTCCATCATCACCTTGTTCATCGGAGTGTCGAGTTTCGGAGTCCAACCGCTATAGCCACCCTTGAACTCGATGCTGTCGGCACCTGCAAGTTCGAAGATGCATCCTACACGCACGGCCAGGTCTTCCTTGGCTGTGTCGACGGCGCTGCGCATCAGACTGTGGACAGTGATGCGGCCTTTCTCGGTGCGTACGATGGCCAGGTTGATGGAGGTCTCAGTCAGGCCGGGCATGCTCTGGCTCATCCTGATCACATTGGAAGGGCAGGCGATGATAGCCTTGACGGCACGTTCCATCACAGAAGACTGGATGAACTTCTCAGGTACAGGAATAGCATCCACGTAGAGGGCTGCACCAGGATCGGAATCGATGAACTCGGCCTTGACCTCGGCGAATATCTTGTCGATCAGTTCTCGGGCACCCTGGAACTCTGCCTCGGGTATGATGACGTCAGCAACAGCCTCGAAAGGAATGGCGTTGCGGAGCGAACCACCTGTGAAGGAAGCCACCCTTGCACCCTTGACCTCGATCAAAGGATAGAGGATACGGGCCATCACCTTGTTGGCATTGGCCCGGTAAAGGCTGATGTCCATTCCGGAATGTCCGCCCTGGAGACCCTTTACGCTCAGCCTCAGGGCTTTCTGGCCTGCAGGAGTCTTGTATGTACGGTACTTGAAGGTTGCAGATGCATCGAGTCCGCCGGCGCAGCCGACACAGAGTTCACCTTCTTCCTCGGAATCCAGGTTGAGGAGGATGTCTCCCTTGAGGATGCCGGGTTTCAGGGCATTTGCTCCTGTCATTCCGGTCTCTTCATCGTAGGTGATGAGGGCCTCGAGAGGACCGTGCTTCAAAGTCTTGTCCTGAAGGACGGAAAGAGCGAGAGCGACACCTATTCCGTTGTCGGCACCAAGGGTGGTACCCTTGGCTGTAACCCACTCACCGTCAATTTCGGTCTCTATGGGATCGGTAAGGAAGTCGTGCTTCGTGTCAGCAGTCTTCTGGGGGACCATGTCCATGTGGGCCTGCATGATCACGCCCTTGCGGTTCTCGAATCCCGGAGTTGCAGGCTTTGTGAATATGATGTTGCCGGTGTCGTCACGCTTGACGTCCACACCGTGGTCCTTACCCCACTGAAGGAGGTATTCCTGAACCTTGCCCTCATGCTTTGACGGACGGGGCACCCTTGTAAGGCCATAGAAGTTCTCCCAAACGGCCTTCGGTTCTAAATCTCTGATTGTCATAATGTTATTTGATTTGTGGATTAAGATTCTTCACTTCGTTCAGAATGACATTGTACTTCGTTCAGAATGACATTGTCATCTTGAGCCGCGAAGCGGCGAAAGATCTAAATGCGGCAAAAGATCTATTTCGATGAAATAGGGAAATAGCTCTCGACACCGAGCTGGTAGACAGCTATCCTGTCCTGGAGGATAGGGTTGACTCCGTCGGTAAGCTTGACGTTGCAGATGGCAGGGATCCTGTACATCGCTACCGCACCCTTGGCTGCAGTCCCCTTTCCGGTCGCAGGTGAGACTGCCTGGGGAGTCAGCTCGATAAGATAAGGCTTGCCGGACATGTTGTCAGCTGAGACGATTCCGTCTGCATCTGAAATACGGAAAGCCACATAGGTCTGTGACTTACGATTCTTCTCCGGAACCACGTCACACTTGAGCTTCTGGGTCTGGAAGTCGCTGTAGCCGATGAACATGGACATATATTCCTTCTCAAGGGCTGCAATCTCCGCGAGGGCTGCACCCATAGCTTCACCGCTGTAAGTGGCATCGGTGTCACCTGTTACGATCTGAACCCTCTTCTTACGGAGGTCGAAGATCATCTCGGCAGCCTCCTTAGCCCTCTGCTCAAGGGACTTCTGTACTACCATGTTCTGCTGTACGCCGACACGGTTGCCGTCGACTCCACGGAACAGTGTGGTTGCCTCTGAAGTAAGGTTGGAACTCACCCCCTTGTCGGAGAAATCAGCGCCTGCCTGGGAAGCGAACCTCCACTGGGACCCGTTCCCGAAAGAACCATCGTTGACAGCGATAAGTCCCTGTGATGTAAGGGAAAGGAATGACATGGAGTTCTTGTCCGGAGTGATGAAAAAGCGGTTGCTCTGGTCAGCCTCGATCACAGGGGTCATCTTGACTGCAGTGAGTGAACATGTCTTCTGGTCTTCCTGACGGGCATCCACGCCAAGATATTTCTGTGCGAACTTGGCATAGGGACCTGCATAGAAATTCTCACGCACCGCCTCGACCTCGAGGGTAATGGTGGTCTGCGGCAGGGCATAGGAAACCGTCCCCATGGGGTCCTGTGCAGCTGTCTTAACGGCAGGTAAGAGTGCGGCTGCCGCAAGTAGGAAAGTCAGTGCTTTTTTCATTTTCATATCGTTAACGTTTTTGACATTATTAATCATTTCCATCTCTTATGTGTCCAGAGGTAGCACCAGGGAGCAGCCTCGATGTCTTTCTGGAGAAGATTGTAGTACTCGTCCATGATCTCCCGGACAGTCAACTTGGAAGCGTCCGGGCAGATCTGGGTAAACCGCCACTCGTAGTGGCCCTTCCCTACCGGGAAAAGACTGGCATACAAGACGCTCCAACCGAACTTCCTGGCCAGGGAGGCTCCGCCGAACATAGTCCTGGTCTCCTGGTGGAGGAAATCAACGGTGATGTCCGACACCGAGTCCCTGTAGGGGCACTGGTCGGACAGCATGTTCACGACCAGTTTCCTATCCTTGTTCCCAAGGACATGACGTAGGATGTTCTCCGTGCTGATATACCCCTTATTATCAAGGTATTTTACCGGAGCGCAGCGGTTGTCTCCCATGATCTCATCCCACATCTTACTTTTGAGGGGCTTGTACACGAAGATCACATCGTCCGGCACAAGGCCTTCAAGGATCTTGCCGCCCGGACGGTAATCATAGTTCAGGCAGCCACCCAGCAACTCCCAGTTGCCGAAGTGTGAGGTCAGCACCGCTACTCCGGGGCTCTCTGAATATGCCCTCTCAAAGACCTCGAGGTTTGAATATTCAACCAGCTTCTTCGCCTTCAGGCGCTCAGGGTTCCTGCAGCCGCCGAACCATATCGCCTCGGCTGCCAAGCGGCCGAAGTGCTTGTAGAACCTACCGGATATCTCACTAAGTTCCTTGTATTTCTTGTCCGGGAATGACCGTGAAAGGTTGATCATAACCACGTCACGCCTGTAGCGCAATACATCCTTGAGGATCCAGGAGAAGAAACCAAAACATACATAATGGAAACCGAGCGGCAGCGCACCGAGCGCCCTCATGATCCCTTTCATTATGCTGGTACCGACATTCATCTCAATTCCTGTTCGTAGCTTACAAATATAACAAAAGCCCTCCAATTATCATAAATTTGGATAATCAGCCATTAATTCGTAATTTAGTGAATCCAATCCGGATCAAACCAAAACTAATAAATATGTTCAAAAACCACCCGAAAGGACTGCTTGCCGCTGCTCTCAGCAACATGGGAGAACGCTTCGGCTACTACATCATGAATGCGGTCCTTACCCTTTTCCTCTGCTCGAAGTTCGGTCTGACCGACACGAGCGCCGGTATCATTTATTCATTTTTCTATTGCGGCATCTACGTGCTCGCCCTTGTGGGCGGCATCATTGCCGACAGGACCTCCGACTACAAGGGCACAATCCAAAAAGGATTGATTATCATGGCTGTCGGCTATGCCCTGCTGTCCATCCCCATCTTTGCCACACCTACCAACAAGGTCTGGCTCCTTCCGTTCACATGCATCGCCCTCTTCCTGATTGCCTTCGGTAACGGTCTGTTCAAAGGCAATCTCCAGGCCATCGTGGGACAGCTCTACGATGACTTCGAGGCTGAAGCGGCAAAGGAAGGCCCGGAGAAACTCAAATGGGCTCAGGGCCAGAGAGACTCAGGATTCCAGATCTTCTATGTGTTCATCAACATCGGAGGTCTGATCGCTCCATTCGTGGCTCCGCTCATCCGCCAATGGTGGCTGGGACTGCACAATGTATCCTACAATGCCCAGCTTCCTCGCCTTTGCCATAACTTCATCACCAGCGGTGATGTCTCGAACAACCTGATTTCCGAAGCCGCCAATGCCGGTGCGGTCCTGGATCCTACGAACGTTCAGGCCATAGGAGATTTCTGCAGCAACTACCTCAACTACTTCAACACCGGAGTACATTTTTCATTCATAGCTTCGGTCGTCGCAATGCTGATCTCGTTGACGATCTTCATCTGCACGAAGAAACTCTTCCCCAACCCTGGCAAGAAGGCCGCTGCCGTCTCCTCAGACTACACAGAGGAAGAAAAGCTCGCAATGGCAAAGGAGATCAAGCAGAGGATGTACGCCCTCTTCGCCGTCCTCGGCGTCGTAATCTTCTTCTGGTTCAGTTTCCACCAGAACGGACAGTCCCTGTCGTTCTTCGCCCGTGACTTCGTCAACACCAGCAAGATAGCCCCCGAGATCTGGCAGGCTGTCAACCCGTTCTTCGTGATCGTGCTGACTCCTTTCATCATGTGGTTCTTCGGTTGGCTCGGCAAGCGCGGCAAGCAGATTTCGACTCCCCGCAAGATTGCCTACGGAATGGGTATAGCTGCCATCGCATACATCTTCCTGTCGCTGTTCTCCTTCAAGATGGGTTATCCTTCAGCTCAGGACTTCCTCGCACAGGATTCAGCCGCCCAGGCAAGCATGAAAGCCGGTCCTTGGGTACTGATCGTCATGTATTTCTTCCTCACCGTTGCCGAACTCTTCATCTCCCCTCTCGGACTTTCCTTCGTATCGAAGGTCGCTCCCAAGAGCATGCAGGGACTCTGCCAGGGACTCTGGCTCGGTGCTACCGCAGTTGGTAACCTCTTCCTCTTCCTTGGTCCGAAGATGTACAACGTCATGCCTCTGGGATGGTGCTGGGGAGTGTTCGCATGCCTCTGCCTCATCTCGATGGGAGTCATGTTCGGAATGGTCAAATGGCTCGAAAGAGTGACCAACTCATAGAATACTATTGCTTGGGATGGGTGACCCCATAGCCGAACAGCGAAAAGTCACCCTTGCAGGGATCACCGGGGAAAATGTCATCGAACACCCCGGTGATTTCTTTTACTGTCACTATATCCTTAGGCTTGCGGCAGGTCAGACCGAGATCCACGGCCACGTCGTAGACATGGACGTCAAGCGGGATCAGAAGGCTGCCGGGATCCGTGTTTTTCCAGAGACCCAGGTCGACCTTCCCGTCGTCACGGACCATCCAACGGCGCATCATGTTGATCTTCTTGTTGGGGGCCTTCAGGTCGGGTTTCTGACCGTAGATCCTGACCCTTATCTCATCCTGGGAAAGGCACTCGATGCTGGGCAGTTCCTCATAAACGGTTTTCAGCCGTGAACATATTGCAGCAACCTCGCTCCATTTGACTGTACGGTGGATGCTGCACGGATCGCACCGCCACTCCCCTTTCATGACATAATCATAGGGTCTCCAGTCCATCTCATCGAAAAGCCGTCCGCAGTCGCGCACAATCATCGCCCTGCGGCCCCAAGCGAAATGAGCGGCAAAGATGGCCGCAACCTCTACGTCCTTCACAGTGCGTTCACCTCTCCGCTCGAGTTCTGCAAACCTTCTTGGGAAGGCTATCGGGTCCTCTTCGAAATATTTAGGATCATTATAGGTTTCTGCCCACTCTATGAGCAACAGTCTGGTATTATCATCCATTTCCTGATAGTATTTTACGAGCCCATGGCATCACCTTGGCCGGGGCCTTTTTCAAGATCAGCAGGTCGCGCATCCTCTCGAAGAATGGCTGAGTGTGCCTGAAATATGCCTTAAGTCCAAGGCAGAGCGAATTGCGAGCCTCGCCGGAAGGAGTCCTGTCGAAACGGTGCTTGGGGCATTCCCCCCTGCAGGCAAAATAGAACCTGCATTTCATACACTCCGGAGGAAGGCTCGAACGCTTGGCGACTCCGAACCGGAACCGCTTGGGATCGTTGTAGATATCCACGAGTGGTTTCTCAAGGATGTTCCCGAGAAGATATTCCGGATAGACGAAATGGTCGCAATTGTAGACGTCCCCGTTGTGTTCGACCACAAGGCAGTCCCCGCAGGTCTCGCACATGGAACAGACGCCCGGCTGGGCATTGCAATACTGTGCAAGGGTGGCATCGAACATTTGGACGAAATAGTCACCAACATCGGCCACCACCCATTCATCGAATATATCGCATAGGAACTTGCCATAGCCTTCGGCACTCACGCTCCATGGTGCAAGATAAGCTCCTTCGGTAGAAGGAGACACTATCACCGGCCTGTGATAGTCCGGCCGGTCCACTACATGTTCGACAGCAGGAAGGAACTGCATGAAATGGCTGCCGACCGACTTGAAGAAGGAATATATTTCCTTGCCACGACCCTCGCAACGAGAATTGACAACGCTCAATGTGTTGAATTCAACGCCATGGCGCTTCATCAGATCCACTGACGCCATGACCCTTTCCCAAGTGGGCCTGCCCTGTTTGTCGAGTCGGAAACCATCATGCACATCCTGAGGGCCGTCAAGGGAGATCCCTACCAGAAAGTTATTCATCCTGAAGAAATCGCACCATTTTTCGTCAACGAGGGTACCGTTTGTCTGGATGGTATTCAATATCCTCTTACCGCCGGCGAATTCCTTCTGGTAAGCCATCGCCCTCCTGAAGAAGTCCAAGCCAAGCAGCAAAGGCTCTCCTCCATGCCAGCAGAAACTGACCTCGTCCACTGCATTCGCCGTGATGTACTGGCGGATGTATTCCTTGAGCAAGGCGTCGCTCATCACCGCCTGACGGCCGCCGTACTGGACCGCCTTGTCGAGGTAGTAGCAGTAGGTACAATCGAGATTGCAGGTCGACCCGGCCGGTTTGACCAGTGTCGAAAAAGCGGTCGGACGCGACTCCTTGACTGCATCCCCAAGAGTAATGGTTCCGGAATTGTTCATGGCGGTTATGTCTCTTCACGCAAATTTAGTATTTTTGTACGATATAATGCCCAGGCTCTTCATCATATCAGGTTGCAACGGATCCGGAAAGACCACGGCCACGTACGCCATCCTCCCCGAGATACTAGGTTGCAGCGAATTCGTGAACTCTGACGAGTTCGCAAAGAGCCTTGCGCCCTTCAGCCCTGAGAAGGCCTATGTCGGAGCCAGCCGCTACATGCTCCTGAAGATGAGGAACCTGCTTGGCCGCAAAGTCGATTTCGGCATAGAAACCACCCTGGCCACCAGATCCTTGCTAAAGATGATAAAGGAGGCTAAGGCAAAGGGGTACTATGTTACCATCCTCTACCTCTGGCTCAATTCTCCCGAGCTGGCCATAGCCAGGGTCAAGGCCAGGGTCGAAGCCGGAGGACACAACATCAAGGAGGAGACGATCCGAAGGCGCTACCACGTGGGACTTCACTATTTCTTCAGGGATTTCATGCCGCTCTGCGACAGGTGGATCCTGTATGACAATTCAGACGGCATGCTGACGGTAGTGGCAGAGAGTTCCGAGGGAGGCACGATTGTAAGGGACCCTGAAAAGTTCAGCAGGATCAAGGGTATAAACGAGGCTTATGAGAAGGAGCTGAAGGAAGAAAGCAGGAAGAAGAATGTTTAAGGAAGAAAGATATTATCTGGACCTTTTCCAGGTCACTAAGGAACAACTTGCAGCCCTTGCCTGTAAAGGGCTCGGAGAAGGAGGAAGCTATTGCGACCTTTTCTTTGAAAACACCACTTACCATGATTTGCTTCTCCGGGATGGAATAGTCTCATCCGGAGGATTCCATATTGATTATGGTGTAGGAATAAGGGTTTTGAAGGGCGACCGTACCGGTTATGCCTATTCAGAGAGCACGGATTCAAAATCAATGGCGGAAGCTGTCATGGCTGCTTCCAAGATCGCAATGGGGTCTTCATCTTCGAATCTGGTAAAGCCGGAGTGCCCAGCTGCCACGGCCGAGTCCATCCTCGCTTCGCTGCGGCTGAGTACGGCCGATGGCACAGGGCACCTCCGGCATGCCACAGACAAAATTGAAGATTTCTACCCCTATGTAAATGATTGGCGCGAGGCAGAGGCCAGCCAGTTCGTCCCGTCTCTGGAGAAACTCCAGCAAAGCATCAGTTCCAGGGACAGCCGCGTACTGAAAGTCATCGTATCGCTCTCCGACCAGGTCAGCGACATCATGATGTTCAATTCCCTCGGGGAACTGACTTTCGACTCTCGGCCCATGGGCACACTGGCCGTTTCAGTAGTATTCAGCCAGGATGAAAGGATAGAGAACAAGACAGTCTCCCGGAGCTACAGGACGGGTACTGAAATGATAAGCGAAGCCCTTCTCGAAGAAATTGCTGCCGAAGCCGTTTCAGGAATAGATGAACGGTTCGAGGCCAGGCGCCCGAAAGGTGGACAAATGCCGGTCGTCATGGGTGCAGGAGCTTCAGGGATACTCCTCCATGAAGCGATGGGGCATGCCTTCGAAGCTGACTTCAACCGCAAAGGCCAGTCTATCTTCAGCGGCAGGATCGGGCAGAAAGTCTGCAACGAGGACATCTCGATTGTTGATGACGGGACCATAAAGGGGAACCGCGGTGCCGTAAACTTCGATGACGAAGGGGTGAGAGGGCAGAAGACCTTCATGGTCAGGAATGGAGTCCTGGAGTCCTACCTCCATGACAGGATCAGCGCTGCGCATTTCGGGGTCTCCCCCACCGGCAACGGACGGAGGGAGAGTTTCCGTTATGCTCCGATCCCGAGGATGAGGGCGACCTACATGCTCTCCGGTGGTGCTGAAAAGGAAGGGATCATCTCTTCCGTCAAGAAAGGCATCTACGTGGACCAGTTCAGCAACGGTCAGGTACAGATAGGTGAAGGAGATTTTACATTCTTTGTAAAGAGCGGTTTCCTCATCGAAGACGGACGCCTTACTATGCCGGTCAAAGACATCAACATAATCGGTAACGGTCCACAGGCCCTGGCAGACATCATCGCCGTAGGTAACGACTTGAAGGTAGATGAAGGCGCCTGGACCTGCGGCAAAGGCCAGAGCTGTCCGGTTTCCTGCGGGATACCTACAGTACTTATAAAGAACCTTACAGTGGGAGGAGAATAGTGATGGAAGAGATCAACGGAATACTGCGTGAAGAAGAGATCCGCCTCGCTCACGAATGCATTGGAAGGGCACTGTCCCTAGGCACGGACAAGGTACGCATAACCTTGAACAAAAGCCTGATGGAGCTGTTCGGCACATTGAACGGAGAGCTTGACAAGGTAAACCACTGCCTGGACAGGTCGATGAGCATCTGCCTGTTTGTAAACGGAAGGTTCGGCAGTTTTTCCACAAACCGCCTGGTTGAAGAAGAACTGGACAACTTCCTTTCGCGGTCCATAGCGATGGTCAGGATGCTGGCAGAAGACCCTTGCAGGGATCTTCCTGACCCGTCAAGGACTTGCAAGACTGCCAAATCAGGTCTTGAACTGGGCCTCTACGACCCAGCCTATCCCGGCATAACCTCAGACATGAGGCTCAGGCTGGCCCTTGACTCATCCATATTCATGAATCACAAAGGAGAAGACCTCATCTCTGAAGAAGGTGAGTACTCCGATTCCATCTTCGACACCTATGTGATCGATTCAAACGGGCTGGAGTGCCGCCACACCGAGACCTCCTTTGAATATGGGGTTGAAATGACAGTCCAGGACGCGGAAGGCAACCGTTTCAGCGGCTATTGGTGGGATTCTGCCCCGGTTTTCAAAGATCTCAAGGCACTTTCATGTGGGGAGACGGCCCTGCAAAGGGCAAGGGCCCAGATCGGTCCGGTCAAGGTACAAGGAGGTGAATATACCATGGTGGTCGACAGCGAAAACTCTTCAAGGCTCCTGACACCGGTAACCAATGCCCTCGGAGCCTTTGCCCTGCAGCAGAAGAATTCATTCCTTCTAGACAGTCTGGGCAAGAAGATATTCCCCGAGTGGATGGATGTCATTGACAAGCCACATGCTGCCGGACAGACTGGTTCCAGGCTTTTCGATTCAGAAGGGGTCGCCACAAGGGAGACACCCGTCATCGAAGGAGGAATCATCAAGGAATATTTCGTCAACACCTACATGGCGGCTAAGATGGGGATTGCACCCACCATCGAAGACGTCATCCGTCCTGTTATCCCTCCATGCACGGCTCCTGGGCTGGAAAGACCGGAGAAGCTGGACAGGAACGGGATCATGAATATGGTCGGAGAAGGAATCCTTGTGACCGGCTTCAACGGAGGCAACAGCAATTCCGCCACGGGAGATTTCTCGTTCGGAGTAGAAGGTTTCCTCTTCAAGGATGGAAAGATAGTACATCCCGTCCGTGAGATGCTGATAACGGGAAACCTGATAACTCTCTGGAACAACCTCCTGGCAGCCGGAGACGATGCCAGGCCTTGCAAGTCAAAACTTATTCCTACCTTAGCGTTCGGAAAAGTCTATTTCAGTGCATGACACCTGTCATTCTGAACGAAGTGAAGAATCTAACAATTATCATATGAAAGCAGAAAAGAACAAAGTGGTCAGCCTGACCTACGAACTGATCGTCGACGGAGCCCTTGCAGACAAGGCCGACGAGAGCCGTCCTCTTGATTATATTCACGGAACAGGCATGCTCCTTCCCAAATTTGAGAGCGAGGTCGAAGGAAAGGAGCCCGGAGACGAGTTTGCATTCACGCTCACTCCTGAAGAGGGGTACGGTGTCTTTGACGAGACCAGGCTTATCCCCCTTCCAAAGGAAGCGTTCATGATCGACGGGAAAGTCCGTGAGGACCTGCTTGTGGTCGGCAAGGTCATCCCCATGATGAGCGACTCAGGGCAGGTGGTCAACGGTATCGTCTATGACGTTACAGATGAGAAGGTCACGATGAACTTCAACCACCCCATGGCCGGCAAGACCCTGAACTTCACCGGCAAGGTAATAGAAGTCCGTGATGCCAGCGAGAAGGAACTCCAGAAGGGGCACCCCTGCAAGCACCACGGAGATGGTGAATGCTGCCACAAAGGCAAAGGCCATCACAAGGACGGCGAATGCTGCCACGAAGGCGAAGGCCATCACAAGGACGGCGAATGCTGCCACGAAGGCGAAGGCTGCTGCGAAGAATAAATCCTACTTCATATTGAAGTCGACCACGATCGGCAGATGATCCGAGGGACGCCAGAAGTTTGAAAGGTTCTGGGGATCACGGATCGGAGTCGTGTACTCATCCCAGATGATGTCGGCATAGGTAATCCGGTCGTACAACGGCTTCGTGCAATACACGAAGTCGATACGGCTGCCCTTGCCGCCCGTGCTGGGCTTGAACTCATTAGGGTACTTCTCCTTGATCACATCGATGTAAGGAGTGTTCGCACGGATGTAGTCATGCACCAGGAGCTTCGGATCGTCATCGGCATAGCCGTACTTGTCGTTGTCTACCCTCGAGCGGGCATTGAAGTCGCCCATCATCATCCAGTACTCGTCCTTAGCGCCGGGTACGGTGCCGATCGTGTGCTCGCAGATGTACTTCATCTCCATAGCACGGTACTTGTCACCGCCTTGCTCAGCCTTGGACGCCTCGCGGTCCTCTGCACGGTAGGCATACGCCTGGGGCCATGTGTGAAGTGTCACGATGTTCAGCTTCTTGCCGTCCACCTCGACTGTCGCCCAGCCTGCTCCGTGAGTTACAACAAGGTCGGGCTCCTCGCCAACTATCTTCGACACGTATGAGATAGGGTATTTCGACGTGATCACCTGGGGATAGTTGTCCCTGTGGCCGCCGATCCCCCAGTACTTGTGGCCGTAGCGGGCTGCAAGCTCACCCCAGTTAGCCACAAGGTAACGATCCTCCTTCGGCATCGCCTGGTCGGAATCCGTCAGCCAGATCGACTGAGCCTCGCACCATACGCAGATGTCAGGGTCCTGGGCCTTCACCCAGTTCACGAACCTGTCGTAATTGTCGTTCTGGCCGTCCCACATCCCGTTCTGGATGTTCCAGTAAAGGAGGCGGACTGGTGCACTCTTCTCCTTGGAACAGGAGCAAAGGATGAGGGCAGCCGCGAACACGGCTGCCACCCTCCATATCAAAGATCTACTATTCATGTCAATCGTCATGATTAGTTGTTGTAACCAGGATTCTGATCCCTGGCCTCGTCCATTGCCTTGTTGTAGTTGAACTCTTCCACAGGGATCTTCCACAGGTGGCACATCTCGGCGATGTGGATCTCCCTGCCGATGGAAGCCTGGTCAGTCCTCGGCCAAGGGCAGGCGACGCGGTAGTTGGCCTGTACCAGCTCCTCCCACTTGCCATGACGCTCCTCGAAGAACCAGTGCTTGGCCTCGTTAAAGGTCTCGTAGCGCTCCTCTGTGAGGAGAGGTCCGTAGAAGAACTCATCATAGTTCGAGTAGTCGGATGCCTTATAATCAAGTTCGGGATCAGCGACGGAAGGATCCTTTCCGTAAGCACGGCGCTTGATCTGGTTGAGGGCCTCAACTGCATTGTTCATGTCACCGGTACGGGCGCAGGCCTCAGCATAGGTAATAAGTACATCGGTGTACCTGAGAAGGGGGATGTCGATCTGGGACTTAGAACCGGAAGCATTAGGTGCCCTGTACTTCAGAAGCAAGCAGGTATTAGGACCATATGTCGTGGCGGAGAACGCATAATGTGCAATATTCAGGGAACGCCTGAAGTCATCCTCACTCCAGTTCTTGATCACGGGGTTGTCAAGGTCTGTGTAGTGGGTGTAGTAACCGGTCTTGCAGACAGTGTTCACGCCATCGTACTTGTACTGGGGATGTGCAGTATAGCTCAGGTAGTCCCAAGTCTTGGAGTCGGTCATGTTGGTCTTGATGTAGAAGACCTCCTCTGAAGAGGTAGCCAGACCCTCGCCGAACACCTTGGTAGCGAAATCATCGCCTGATGTCACCTTGACAAGAGAATATGCACCGCTGTTGATCACTTCTCCGGCAAGTCTCTTGGCCTCGTCGTACTTCTTGAGGTCCAGGCAGACCCAGGCATAAAGGGCCTTAGCGGAGTTCTTGCAGGGAGTGTCATAGTACCTGGGCTTGTCGGGGCAGGATGCTACGGCCTTCTGGAGATCGGACTCTATCAAGGCATAAACATCTGAGACTGAGGATTTGGGCAGATCCCATTCGTACATGTTTTCTTCAGTACGAAGCGGAACACCGCCGAAAGTCCTGACCAGATTCCAGTAATTGAAGGCCCTGAGAAAATACAATTCGCCCATGTAGGCATTGATCTGCTCCTGGGTCATATCTGTGGCTTCAGGGAGCTTGCTCAAAGGAGTATTAGCCCTCATGATAGCCCTGAAGATATTCTGGAAATTGGATCCGCAGCGCTGAAGGTGCGTAGTGTTCGTTATGCCGGCATAGTTTCCGGAAGCCTGGTAGACTCCCTTGGGATAGATGTGCTCGGTGTTGATCTCAAGGCTTGAGAACCAGTTGGCATTATACGAGGATCTCATCTGGTCAAGAACCGACATAACAGCTGAGTTCGCCTCATTTGCAGTATTGTAGAATGTCGCCGTCGAGATACTGTAAGTGTATTTTGTCTCATCAAGCCACTCCTGGCAAGCAGAAAAGCCCAAGGACATGATCACGGCGAGCACGGGTATTAATATCTTTTTCATATCCGATAATCTTTAGAAGTTGACCGTTGCGCCAATCGAGGCAGTTTTGACATTCGGGTAAGAAAGGTGGTCGATGGAGGCATCGATGTCTCCGCCCTTAGAGTTGACTTCCGGATCGACACCGGAGTACTTGGTGAAAGTAAGGAAGTTCTGAGCAGTCACGAAGACCCTCAGGCCTGAGAAGAACTTTCTTACAGGGACGTTATAAGCAAGGGTGATATTCTTCAGACGGAGATAGGAACCGTCCTCGAGGAACCTTGTGGAATACCTTCCGGAATTAGTGTTCGTGATGACGGGGAAGGATGCCTTGCTGTTGTCTTCACCAGCCTTCCAACTGTATTCCCAGGCCCTCTTCTCGATGTTCATTCCCTGGCCATAAGACATGTTACGCATGTTGGAGAGGTTGTAAATCTTGTTACCCTGGCTTCCCTGGAGGAAGAAGTTGAAATCCCACCTCTTGTAGCGGAGACCAACATTCAAACCGTAGGTAAAGAGAGGGAACGGTGAACCAGCTATGATACGGTCCGCATCGTCGGATAAGCTCCCGTCACCATCATGGTCGACATATTCCATGCGGCCGGTCTCAGGATTGATACCGCTATATTCGTACAGCCAGAAGGCTCCTATCGGCTCTCCTTCGCGGAGAATATTGACAGGACCGGATCCATAGTTAGCAAGACTGGTTCCCTTGATGTCATTATGGTCAGCCAATTCAACGATCTTGTTGCTGTTATGGGCGATGTTGAACTGGGCTGTGAGGCCCCAGTCATGGGTGCGGATGATGTCAGCATCGATGTTGAGTTCGACTCCGCTGTTGCGCATGCTTCCGATGTTCTCGGTTGAACTCACATAACCCGATGACCAAGGCAGGGATACCGTGTTCAGCAGGTTGTAGGTGTACTTGTAGTAGTAGTCGGCTGTGACCTTCAGTTTCTGGTCGAAGAGACCGAGGTCGATACCGGCATTGTACTGGGCAGTAGTCTCCCACTTGAGGCTGCTGGGATAGGAAGTACTAGGATAGTAAGTCGTGAGGTTGCCGCTGCCGGTCGCCGCCTTGCCCGAAGAAAGGAGGTTCTGGGTAGCATAGGCACTGATGGCAGTTGAACCTGTCACACCATAACCGAGGCGGACCTTCAGGTCGCTGATCTGACGGATGTTCTTCATCCAGGGCTCGTCGGACACACGCCATGCAAGGGCGCCTGAAGGGAAGTAGCCCCATCTCTGACCCTCGGAATAACGGCTGGATCCGTCAGCACGGAAGCTCAGGGTAAGCATATACTTGTCCTTGAAGATGTAGTTGAAGCGTCCGAGCCAGGACATAAGAACCCACTGAGTATAGCTGGAGGAAGGTGTGTTCGGAGTCTCCGCGGAACCGACATTATAGGTACGTGCTACATCGGAGATATAACCGCTACCAGAAGCAGAAAGAGTCTTAGAGATGCTCTGCTGATAGGAGAATGCACCCATAAGGTCAAAGGCATGGTTCCCAACCTCAGCCTTGTAGTTGATGATGTCCTCATTCAGTGCAAAGGCACGGCGGGTGTCGGTAATCGTAGCGGAGTTGGTAGCGTAGATGTACTTCTCGGTGGTGTAAGCCTGGTACTTGGCGTCCGAAATCTCGGTGGCGAAGTTCGCCGTGATCGTCAGGCCCTTGACAGGCTTGAACTTGAGGGACATGTTCGCATCTGTCAGGTCCGTCACGGTCTGATACGTAGCCTCGTTTGCCATAAGGATCGGGTTCTTGATTTCATGGGAAGACCAGGCATACCATGAACGGAGATCCTTGTAGTTGCCGTTCTCGTCATATATAGTGAAGGTCGGAGCTGCAGAGAATGTACCTCCAATCATCGAGGATCCTCCGTTACCACCACCGTCCGTCTGGTTCATCTTGTCGATGAGGGTGTAGCCAAGGTTAAGGGTAATGTCAAAGTACTTGTTGACCGTGGCGTCGATGGTGCTGCGGATGTTGTACTTGTCATAGTAGCTATTCTGGATAAGACCATTCCTCAGCATGCCCGAACCACTTATGAAATAACGGATGTTATCAGATCCGCCGGAAACGGTGACACTGTGGTTAGTCGTGGAAGCAGGACGGAAAACCTCTTTCTGCCAGTCGGTACCTTCACCCATGGCAGCGATTTCAGCGTCAGAGAACGCAGGTTCGGAAAGGGTCTTGGAATTGACCAGGTAGGTGTTGTAGAACCTGGCCCACTCCTGGGCGTTCATGAGGTCAAGCCTCTTGATCTGGTACTGCATACCGCTCTGGACATCGTACTGTACCTTGGCCTTTCCGCTCTTTCCCTTCTTGGTGGTGATCAGAACGACTCCGTTCGCTCCACGGCTACCGTAGATAGCGGTCGCGGATGCATCCTTCAGGACTTCCAGGGACTCGATGTCATAGGTGTTGATCGAGGCTGTGCTGGAAGGGATACCGTCGATGATGTACAGGGGATCGTTGCTACCCTTGATGGAGTTGACTCCACGGATACGGATAGTATAATCACCTTCCGGACTACCTGTGTTCTGGGAGATCACGACTCCCGGGACACGGCCCTGAAGGGCGTAAACAGGATCCGTTACAGGGTAGGCAGTCAACTCTTCGGTCGAAACATGGGAGATGGATCCGGTCAAATCGCGACGTTTCATGGTTCCATAACCGATCACGACAGTTTCAGTCAATGAGAGGGCATCATCTTCCAGGACGACTGAGACACGTCTTTCTCCCGGAGCAACCTGGACCTGCTTGGTAATGTAGCCAAGAGATGAGACCTCAAGCACAACAGCTCCTGATGGAACTTGAAGAGAGAAGGATCCGTCAGGATTGGTGACTGTTCCTTGAGTAGTACCAGAGACAACTACACCGGCTCCGATCAGCGGAGCACCGTTAGTGTCTTGAACAACGCCGGTCACGGTACGGTTCTGGGCAAACAGACCGAAGGCCGTGACCATTGACAAGAATAATGTCAAGATTAAGGCTTGTTTGTTTAACATAAGTGGATAGATTAAATTGTTATTAATTGGGGTTGATAAGTTCTTGCGCAATTTAACCACAATATAACACATTTTGCGAAAATAAAAAAGGCGACTGTCTTTTTTGACAGCCGCCTGTTGTTATACAATAGCTGGAAAAACTATCTATCCATGCGATCCAGAATGTGGATATGGGTAACTACACGACGCTCTTTATCATGTTTGAACGTCCTTGAACCTGAAGGATAATTTACCACATTGGTCCCTTCTGCACCGTGTCCCTTAACACACATTGCAGAAGATCCTCCTCCATCCATATTCATTGCCTGGACAGGATGGAACTGGTCCTCGATGAAAGAGGTTAGTTCGAATGCGCTCATGCCTTCCGCTATCCCAGGTCTGCGGCCGTCGACAACAATCAGGAGAAGATGGTTGTCGGCAGTAGTAGCAACTGCGGTACGAGGATGGCGGACTCCCTGATGCCTCATAGGATCTTCACGGCTTAGCTGGCCGATCTGGTCGCTTGTCATATTGGTCGCAGCGAAGTACTTCCCTACCGGTACATAGTTGTCAATCAGCATGGGAGCGCTGGTGAACACGTTCGGATAGGTAATGCTCTCGAAGGCCTTCCTCTGCTCGGGAACGGTCTTGTCTTTCCCTGTATATTCAATCTTCACGTTCCTGCCGTCAGTGCTGAACGAACAGTCGCTCTTCCACTGAGGCACGGCGCCGGCGTAAGGAACGATATCGCAAGGAATATTGTAATGGATCTTATCATCTACTTTGATAAAGACAGACTCCCTCTCGTAAGTAGCATTGACGGTAGCGACTGCTCCCGACTTCTTGAAAGCGTCAGAGGTGGAAATCCTGTTGTCATCCAGGGTGAACTTGACCTCGTAACGAGGATTGTTGAGATCGACATCCACAACAGAGATAACCTGATTGGCGCCTGAGACCGGTTCAACTCCGCTGTAACGCTTGTAGACTATACCCTGCTGGACTGTGTCGACCTGCCATCCTTTCCTGAGGAATGAAGGACGGTTCTCAAGGGCATCCACATAATGGGCCCTCAGGTCGGACCAGTGGTAGAACGGCCATTTGTCAGTCTTGACGCCGGCGATCCTGGCCTCATTCTCATTGAGCAGGACTTTGACAAGGATATCCTTGGATCCTCTCTTCCTGAAGAAGATCATTTGGATGTTGGCACCCATCGGACAAGTGTTGGTAAGGTTCCAGGACGTCTCCGGATGCTCCGGATCACTGACCGGTGAGCAGCTGCCCTCGATGTCCATCTCAACTGCAAGAGGAGCTATCTGGGTGTCATGGCCGTATCTCAGAGTTGCTCTGTACTTCCCGCCTGCAAGAGCTTTGTCGGCATGTTCGATCATGTGGCGCAAGGTAGTCGAAGCTTCGTCGCGAACAATCTCCCCGAATTCCTCGGAGGGACCGACGATGAAATATTCCTTCCAGTTGACAGCCCTCCACACTCTGTAGAAGTCATCGTAAGTGAAGTATTTGTAAAGATCCACTCCAAGCTCGTCGTTCAAGGCATTGTCAATCGCGAGCTCCCAGATATAACGAGTGAAGCGCTTCCTGTCTTCAGGAGTCATGAATGTATTCTTTCCTTCTTCCCCGTAGGTGAATATCTTGTCGAGCAGGGCCTCGTTGGATCCCTCCTCGAGCACCCTCCCGTCAAAATCCTTCCCGTATTCGCGGGAAACGGCTGAGACGGGGAAAGAATTGAACACCTCTGCCTGGACTTTGGGTCCGACATGACGGTCATAGCTGACCTTGGGATTCCTGGCCGTGATGGCATCGAGGCTGTAAGCCATGCTCATGATGCAACGCTGGCTCGTGGATGCGTAGACATCGATCCTGCAGTCCGGTCCGGAGAAGATCTCCGGATAACGGGAAACAGTCCTGCTCATGATATGGTAATGCTCACGGCCGCCCCTGGGGAGAAGCATCCCAGAGAGACCTACCGCGTCAGAGGCTATCTTCCTGACATCTTCAAGCAGTTCCTTGCCCATGGAAGTCAGGTACCCTCCCCTTGCGGCTGTTTCCAGGATTTCCAGTGGCTTGGTGTAGCTGGCATCCGAGAGGAGATAACGGCTTCCATGCCTCTGGAAGGTCGAGATGTAGACAGGCTTGTAGCCGGCCGGAGCCTTGGTAAACTGGGTCTCGACATCAGGATATGGGGCATAAGACCATGTAAGGTCCTTGATGTCCTGGGCGAACGCCGATGCAAAGAATAAAACCATCGCTGCTAAGGCGACAAATCTCTTGGAGTGATGAAGGGACATTGTTTTATCTATTTGGTTATATGCAAATATAACAAGTTAAACAGACAATAAAAACAAGGCAGGGCCCTTATCGAGCCCTGCCTACGCATCGTAATGAACAGTTCTACTACCAACCCGGGTTCTGAGTCAGGCCGTTACCGTACTCAGAGTGCTTGAGGTCGAGGACAGTCTGAGGGATGGGATAGAGGTACTGCCTCTGAGGCCAGTCGCGGCCGGGCATTCCCCAGTAGACAAGGTAACCTCCATTGAGAGGCTTGACATTGAGCATGTTGGAACGGGCGGTTCCGCAATATGCACCGATCGGAGCGTACTGGGTGTCGCCAATTTCATCAGTGTCATAGAGATAGATGTCATAAGCACCGTCACCGTTCAGGTCGACAGGAGCGTTGATCGCAGGAACGAAGATTCCCTCCCAAGGGTCTGTGACCCAGAGGTTGCAGAGTCCCCAGCGCTTGAGGTCCTGAAGACGGAAGCCTTCGTAGGCAAGCTCGATCTCCCTTTCACGCATGACCTCCAGCATGACTGGATTATTTGCCATAGGAGGATAGTAAGCTGCGATGTAAGGCTCAGCCTCGGTAGGACGGGTGGTCAGAGTACCGGTTGCTGCAGTACCTCCGGTGATACCGGCCCTGGAGCGGAGAGCTCCGATGGTCATTGCCCAGTCGGCATCGGTAAGGGTACCAAGCTCAGCCTTAGCCTCAGCATAGTTGAGGAGGACCTCAGCATAGCGCAGGATAGGAATGTTGTTGTCATTCGTGGCTGCGTCGTCGTAACCCACATCGTCCATGACGAACTTAGTGACCTCATAACCGGTCGTTGAGTGGCCCTGGATGTTGGCGGCTGTGAGGACATACTGTCCGGTGGTGTTCTTCTTCGTGTAGTCGTAGGCACGGATCGTCTGGTTCAGACGGGTGTCACGGTCCTTGGTGTCCTGCTCGAAGGTCTTGTAGGTGCCGTCAGCATTGAACTCATTGTAAGGAGTTCCGTCTATGTTCAGGTAGGTCTTCTCGAACTTACGGCTCATTCCAAGGTGAGGTCCGTAGGTCGATGAGTTCCACCACCAGTTGTGCTCACCGCTGTTCATTCCGATCACGCATGCGATTCCCATGATCACCTCATCGGTCTGCGTGTCGATGGATGTGAACAGGTCACGGTAGGCGCCACGGCCGCCGCCTGTGTAAGGAGTTCCGGTGTGAAGCGTGTAAGGGCCCTTGTCCATCACCTCCTTGGCGGCGGCAGCTGCCATGTTGTAGAGGTCATTGGCGGAGTACTGGGTACATCCGGTACGGGCTATGTCAAGCTGGTCGCCGGCATGGTACTTCCTCCAGGCTGCCTCGAACAGGCAGACTCGGGACTTGAAGGCCGGTGCAACCCACTTGTTCACGAGAGTGGAGTTCTCGGTCTTGCCGGAAGTCGTGATGTTGGCGTAGGCATAGTCGAGGTCCTCGATGATCTTGGTGATGATCACGTCACGGGTGTCCTGAGCCTTGTAGAGGTCGGGATCATCGGGAGAATTGAACACCTTGTCGATCCACGGAACGGGGCCGTACTGGACAAGTTTGTCAAAATAGAAACGGGCCCTGAACAAACGTGCAATACCATTGTAATTATTGCGTATAGCTTCAGGTACGTTCTCGTTAGTGTTGTTCTCGAGGAAGAAGTTGATGTTCCTCAAAGCGGTCCATGACCAACTGGTCGAAGACTCCGTGGTGTAGGCGCCGACCTCCATTCCGCTGATGGAATTCTTCGGACCATAATCCAACGTTGCGTTCCTGTGGGATACGTCATCCGGAGTAGGAAGAACGTTGTAGAAGGAGTAGGTGTAGGTCTTCAGACCTCCCTCCGAGCTGAACACCATGTCAACACTCGCCTCGGATTTCGGCTCCTCGTCGAAGTTGCAACCGGTGGCGAGCAAGGCTCCGAGAGCCAATATAGTGAATAAACTCTTTTTCATCGTATTCATCATTTAGAAGGTAATGTTGAGACCGAGTGAGAAAGTGCTCATGATAGGATAGTTGTAAGCATCTCCACGACCGGTGTTGAGGTCGGGATCGGAGTTTCCGATGTTGGAGACGTTGATGTCCCTAGTGAGCTTATACATAGGAGACCAGGTCCAGACGTTCTCGCCGGAGAAGTAGATGCCGATCTGGTCGATGTTCATCTTCTTGATCCACTTCTTGGGAAGGTTGTAACCGAACTGGAGGTTCTTCAGGCGGATGTAAGAGACATCCTGCATGTAACGGGTGTTGGCATAGTAACCGCCCTGGTAGAAGATACGGTTGTAGCCTGAGTAGCGGGGCAGGTAGGCGTCGGTGTTGTCCTCGGTCCAATAGTTGCCAAGATGCCACTTGGGCAGGTAGTTGTAAGGACGGTTGTACTGGCCCCAGAGGGACGATCCTTCATTCGAAGGGTACCAGTCCTGCTTGCCGACGCCCTGGAAGAAGGCGGTGAACCAGAAGTTGTTCCAGTCGGCATTGAGGGTGAAGCTGTACATGTAACGGGGGTTCTCGTTTCCGATGATCTTACGGTCGCCAGGACTGTCGACCGTGTTTCCGCCGCGGCTGATGTAACCGTTACCGTCAAGGTCCTCATAGATAGGGTCTCCAAGGCGCTGCTTGTAATCCCTTGTGAAGGGCACGAGGGGGTTGTAATAGCTCTGGCCGACACTCTTGGCTTTGGCCTCGGCTGCATCGATGGCGGCCTGGTCCTGCCAGAGTCCGCTGACCACGAATCCCCAGAGTTCGCCGATACGCATCCCCTCGTAGTAGTTACCTTGTTCTGACTGGTTGGCGTAGTTGGAAAGGGTCTTCTGCTTGTTGTTGTACTTGTCGATGATCGAATAGTAGTCGGACAGGGTAGCCCTGACGCTGTAGCCGAAAGGCTTGCCTCCGAGATCGAAGCTGTCCTTCCAGGTAAGGCTGACCTCGAATCCATAGGTGGAAAGGTCGGCGTAATTACCTCTAGGAGAAGAAGCACCGAACACGTTCGGGACAGTAGGACCGGCTACGATCATGTTCGTGGTCTTACGGACATAGTAGTCGGCGGATCCGGAGAGACGGCCGTTGAGGAAGCCGAAGTCGATACCACCGTCATAAGTGGTAGCGGTCTCCCAGGTCAGGTCCTCGGGAAGGGCTGCAGGAGAAGAAAGGTAACGCTGCCTGAGTCCATTGAGAATGTAGTCTGAAGTGGAAACACTTAGGGTCTGCTTGTACTGGTAGTTGCCAAGTCCGTTCGCATTACCCAGCGAACCGTAGGAAGCGCGTATCTTGAGCTGTGAGATGGCCTCGGGGGATACGTTCCACCATGGCTCCTCGGTCACTCTCCAACCAAGGGAGATTGACGGGAAGAAAGCCCAGCGGTGATTCTTGGGGAATCTGGAGGAAACGTCATAACGGCCGTTGATTTCAAGAAGATAACGGTTGTCGAATGCATAATTGAGTCTTCCGAAGAAACCTCCGAATTCATAAGCCCTCCAAGTGGAGTTGACCACCTTGTTGTCGGTACCGAATGCAAGCTGGACGTTCTCGACATCAGGAGTAAGGAGGTCGTCATTACGCTCATAGATCCTCTTGTAACGGCTCTGCTCGTAGTTCCAACCTGCCATTGCCTTGAAGTAATGCTTCTGGGCGAAGGTGTTCTCATACTCACCGTAGATGTTGGTTGCAAGATAGCGGGTAGCGTCAGCATATTCAGCTATCTGGCTCTGTGTTCCGGAGATGGTCTCCATGATAGGATCGCCGCTGTTGTCGACACCCTTTGAGTACTGGGAACGGACCTGCTTTATGTTCAGGTCATAAGTGCTCTTCCTATAGGTAAGGTCACCGTTGAAACGGAGCTTGTTGTCAAAGAACTTGGCATTGAAGGATGCGGTGTTACGGACAACTTCGTTGACCGTGGTTCTTCCGCTCTGACCGTAGAGAAGGTCACCGACGGTGTAGACACCGGAATAGGTCAGGGAGCCATCTTCATTGAGAATAGGAGATGACGGGTGACCTTCATCGGAGATGTTACGCCAGATGTCACCGGAACCCTCTGAATAGGTCATAGGGTTGTAGTAGTTGTTGTAGGCCATCTCGATGTTGTCCATGATCTTGAGCCATGGAGTCACCTGATAACCAGCCTTGAAACGGGTGTTGTAGGACTTGTAGTGGTCAGTCTGCTTGGGGCTGTCGAAGAGTCCGTCATAGTAGTAATAACGACCGGACATGTAGTAGTCGAACTTGCCCTCGGTTCCAGATACGGAAAGGTTGTGGCTGTGGCTGAAAACCCAGTCCTTGTAGAGAGTGCCGTAGTAGTCGACATCCTCGGGATAATAGACGTAACGGTTCTTTGAACCGATGGAACCGTCGGATACGACTGTTCCGAAGTTACCGCTGTCATGACGGCGCTTGTACTCGTCGAGCCACGCCAGTGAGAACTGCTGGGTCTTGTTGATTCCGGAAGGATTGGAAAGCTGGTAGTTGTTGTAAGCCTTGTAGAAGTGCTCGGCCCACACATAACCGTCGGTCACGAGGTCAAGGAGGTTCTCAGGCCTCTGAAGCGAGAAATTACCGTTGTAGGTAACCTTCGGTTTGCCCTGGGAAGCGCTCTTCGTCGTGATGAGGACGACTCCGTAAGGAGCACGGGCTCCGTAGATTGCGGAAGATGCAGCATCCTTAAGAACAGAAACGCTCTCGATATCGTCAGGGTTGACCATCGAAGGATCACTCTCAACACCGTCCACGAGCACTAGGGCGCTGCCGCCGTTGACCGAACCGGTACCACGGACGTTGAATTCAGCGGTACGGCCAGGTTTACCGTCACCCAGCGTGATGTTGAGGTTAGGAACAGCACCGACCAGCATCTGGGTGAGGTTGGCACTCGTTCGTCCTTCAAAGGTCTCCTCGCCGATCGCCTCGACGGCTCCGGTCAGGTTCACCTTCTTCTGGGAACCATAACCCACGACGACTGTCTCGGTCAGTGACAGTGCGTCCTCTTCGAGAACGATGGAGACGTTACTCTGCCCGGAAGATACATTGATCTTCCTCGACACATAACCAAGCGATGACACATCAAGCACCACCGCACCGGACGGAACACTCAGGGTGAATGTTCCGTCAAGATCTGTGACAGTCCCCCTGGTCGTGCCGGATACCATGACGCCGACTCCCGATAGAGCCTCGCCCTTGGCATCTTTAACCACACCGGTCAACGTACGGTTCTGTGCAGACAGACCGAACGCCATGACCATTGACAGGAACATTGTCAAGATCAAAGAATGTTTGTGAAACATAGGTTTGTGGATTAATTAAACAAGTGTTTATAAATGGTATTTTGGTACACTAGTCTATTTGTAAATAACAGTGGTTCGTTTCGTAAATTGGTTACAAGATAACCTATTTTGCGAAATAATCAAAATAATCCACAAAAAAAGCAGTCGATTATCAATCGGCTGCCAGCATTTCAAAACTCCTGAAATCAGATTATAACGAGAAAATTGCGTAGATTGGGTAATGATCCGATAGATAAGCAACGCTCTCGTAAGGTTCGATGATGGTGTGGTACTCGACAGTCGTTGCCTTGGAGAAAAGGATATTGTCGATCAATCCTGTACTGCCTCCCCACCCATTGAAAGTGGAGTTCTGATCCGAATGCCCAGTCGGAGCATGTTCCCGGGAATTGAACATCAGAGGGAGATTCTTGAATATGCTACTGGAAGGAGAAGCATTGAAATCAGCAGACAGGAACTGCGGAAGGCCATCAGGATTGTACTTTTTGAAACGCTCCTCTATCAGTTTCATTGACTCTTCCCTCGCCTTCGCGCCCTTGTGGTCCAGATGGGTGTTGATGTAGCAGAAGCGCTTGCCTGTTGCGATGACTTCGAATATCCCCCAGGTTGCACTTCGGAAGCATGCCGCATCCCAGACATCGGCTTTGGAGGGGGTGTCCGGTGTTGGAGAAAGCCAGAAAGTACCTCCATCGATCTTTTTTATTTCTGACTTCCTGTAAAGGATGCCCATGCACTCCCCCTTCTCCTTGCCGTCATCCCTGCCTACACCGAAGCCATCATATTCATTTTTCAATTCCTCGAGGAAGTACTTGAACTGGATGTCGTACACTGCTTCCTGGAAGCCTATGCACGATGGTTTCTGATCCTTGATCATCGAGACGCAGGCCGCTTTCCTGTACTGCCAGTTGTTGCTGGAATTAGATTCCTTGGCAGTTCCGTAGCGGACATTGAAGCTCATGATCTTAACCTCCCCCGCCTTGGGGTATTTCTGAAGAGGGACTTCCTCGTACGGAGGACGGTCAGGAATCTCAATCAGAGGCTCCTTTTCCTTGCAGGAAAGAATCGACAGACAGAGCAAAAGCAGCCCGGTCTTAAATGAAAGAAAATACTGCATACACAGGATAATGATCTGAAATATACTCGATGCCTTTCCAACTCTCACGCACGGTCCTATACTCAGACACCTCAAGCCCATTGTAGAAGATGTGGTCGATTATTGATTTGCTTCCCAAGGAAGGGCTTTTGAAACTATTCGCCGTGGAGTAACTGTCAGAAACAGGCGCCGTCTTCCTAGCGCTTTTCATAACCTCATGGAGTTCACCCAGAATAGGGTCGTCCTCGACAGTGTTGAAATCCGCCGACAGAACACAAGGTAATCCTTCTGGGTTAATCTCTTTCATCTTACTCACTATCAGCTTCATGCTCTCTGAACGTGCTGTCTTTCCCTTATGATCGAGATGAGTATTGAAATAGACAAAATCTCTTCCGATGCGCTTGTGGCGGAAACGTGCCCAAGTACAGGTCCTGTAACATGCTGCATCCCAGCCCTTTGAAACATATTCAGGAGTAGCGCTCAGCCAGAAAGTTCCCCAGTCGATAACTTCCACAGAGTCTCGAAGATAGAAAATGGCCATCATCTCACCTTTTTCATTCCCGTCGTCCCGGCCGATTCCGATTGCCTCGTATCCATTTACGTTGGACAGGATATCGTGACGCTGCCCTGCCAGGCACTCCTGCACGCCCATCAGCGTAGGGCGCTCGGTTTTCATCATCTCGTACACTCCTTTACGACGCACAGCCCATCCATTACCGGATGAATTGTCACCGGAATTCTCGTATCTGACATTGAAGGACATCAACTTGAAACCGTTGGAAGGAAGGTCGGATACCTGCTCGGGAAGGAAGTCTTTTTCCTTATCACATCCTGCGACAAGGAACATAACTGCGGTCAGATAAAAAACGATCCTCGGAAAGCGGTACATGACACTGTTGCTTTATGCAAATATACAAAAAGAAGTTCCGTCAAGGAAGAACATGACGGAACTTCTTAAACAACCACAAAATACTACCAACCAGGATTCTGCTTCAGGTTAGGGTTCTTCTGCATAACGGTCTTGGGGATCGGATAGAGATACTGACGCTGAGGCCATTCCCTGTCCTTGATGTACTTCATTATGAAGCCGCCTTCAGGCTGGGCAACAAGGTTGACATCATTCTTGGAGCTGCCGTTTCCGACTTTGACTCCGATGCCCTTGAACTCATCCGGAATGGAGCCGAAAGTGAAGTAGACATCATTGACACCATCCTCGTTAATGTCGAGAGGAGTGTCAACAGCAGGAATGAAAACACCTTCCCAAGGATCGTCGACCCAAAGGTTGCAGCATGCCCAACGCTTGAGGTCAGTCATACGAAGTCCCTCGTAAGCAAGCTCGATTGCCCTCTCACGGCGGATCTCGAGAAGAACGGGATCAGTAACGTCGGGATAGTAACTGGCGATGTAAGGCTCAGCCTTGGAAGGCCTGGTAGTGAGAGTTCCGGTCTCGTCGGTTCCACCGGTGATACCTGCCCTCTTGCGAAGGACTCCTATTGTCTGGGCCCAGTCAGCATCGCTGAGGGAACCAAGTTCTGCCTGTGCTTCAGCATAGTTGAGAAGCATCTCGGCATAACGGATCAGCGGCTCATCATTGCCGTTCGAACTGTGATCGTCATAAAGGACATCGTCGATGACCCACTTGGTAACCTGATATCCACTGAGGGTATGGCCCGTGAAGTTGGCAGCCGTCGGTTCAAAAGTGCCGAGTGCATTCTTGCGGGTGTAATCCCATGCACGGATGGTCTCGTTGAGACGGGTGTCACGACCGGTGGTCTCCTGCTTGAAGGTCTTGAAGGAACCATCAGCATTCTTCTCGTTGTACGGTGTTCCGTCAGCGTTCAGGTAGGTCTTCGCGAACTTGCGGGACATACCGAGGTGAGGACCGTAAGTAGAAGAATTGTACCACCAGTTCTGCTCGCCGATGCAGAGGGTCTCGTCTGCAACGATAGCAAGCATAACCTCCTGGGTCACAGTGTTGTCAGCAATGAACAGCTGACGATAGGCACCACGACCGTTGGCGTACTTGGTTCCGGTATAGATGCTGTAGACGCCTGAATCCATTACCTTCTTGGCAGCATCGGCAGCCAGTTTGAAAAGATCGTTGGCGCTGTACTTCGTACAACCGGTACGAGCTATGTCAAGCTGGTCGCCTGCATGGTACTTCCTCCAGGAAGCCTCGAAGAGGCAGATCCTGGACTTGAGGGCCATGGCAGTCCACTTGTTCACAAGAGAGGAGTTAAGGGTAGCCTTGCTCTCAGTAATGTTGTTGAATGCAAAGTCAAGGTCATCGATCATGTGCTCGACGATGACGTCACGGGTGTCCTGGGGGTTCATGAGCCTCTCATCCTCAGCTGAGTTGAAGACCCAGTCGATCCACGGAACGGGTCCGTACTTGACAAGCTTGTCAAAATAGAAGTATGCCCTGAAGAGACGTGCTATACCGTTGTAATTGTTACGAACTTTCTCGGATAGGTTCTCGTTTACATTCTTCTCCAGGAAGAAGTTGATATTCCTGAGGTTAGTCCAAGACCAGCTGGTCTCAGATTCATCTGTGAAAGCACCGACTTCGACTCCACCAACAGAGTTCTTAGGGCCATAGTCTGTCGTAGCATCAAGTGTGTACACACCGGTTCTGGACGGAAGGGCCTCATAGAAGCCATACATGTAAGTCTGCAAACCGCCTTCTGATGAGAACATCATATCAACGGACGCTGACGATTTCGGTTCCTCGTTGTAATCGCAGGATACTGAAAACGCGCAGATAACCGATGCCAAAGTAATATAAGTCAATATCTTTTTCATAAAGCCTGCATTTTTAGAAGGTAATATTGATTCCAAAGGTGTAGGTCTTCAACATAGGATAGTTGTAGGCATCGCCTGAACCGGTAGTCAGATCAGGATCCGAGGTACCAATGTTGGAAACGTTGATGTCCTTGGTAATCTTGTAGAGAGGAGACCAGGTGAAGAGGTTCTCGCCGGAGAAGTAGACGCTCACGCCCTTCATTCCAACGTGCTCAACCCAATTCTTAGGAAGCTTGTAACCGATCTGGACATTCTTCAAACGGCAGTATGCAACACTCATGAGGTAACGGGTGCTGGCATTGTTGGTACCCTTGTAGAACGGAGCATAGTAACCAGCGTAACGAGGCAGGTAGGCATCAGGATTGTCTTCAGTCCAGTAATTGCCGAGGTGCCACTTGGGAAGGTTGTTGTAAGGACGGTTGTACTGTCCCCAGAACATGGAGGCCTCATTTGAAGGGAACCAATCCTGCTTTCCGACGCCCTGGAAGAAGGCGGAAGCCCAGATTCCATTCCAATCCAATGAGAGGTTGAAGCTGTACAGGTACCTAGGGTCCTCGTTACCGATGATGATACGGTCTCCAGAGTCACCGACCTGGTTCTTTCCACGGTCGATATAACCGTTGCCGTTGAGGTCCTCAAACTTGATGTCTCCAGGATAGATGGTGTAAGACTTGGAAGTCTGCATAAGAGGGTTGTAGTACTTCTGACCGGCCTTCTTGACCTTCACCATAGCTGCATCGATGTCAGCCTGGTTCTGCCAGAGTCCGTTGGAAACGAATCCCCAAAGCTCACCGATCCTCATGCCCTCATAATAGTTTCCGGCAAGAGACTGGTTGGCGTTGTTCACGAGGTCCTTATTGGCATTGTTGTACTTGTCTATGATGGAATAGTAGTCATAGAGCGAAGCCTTGATGTTATAAGAGAGAGGCTTTCCTGCAAGATCGACATCATCGTGCCATGCGACACTGATCTCAAATCCACGGGTAGACATGTCTGCATAGTTGCCCTTAGGAGAAGAAGCACCGAACACGTCAGGAACGGTAGGTCCTGCGACGATCATGTTGACAGTCTTGCGCAGATAGGAATCTGCGGTAATGGTCAAACGGCTGTTGAGGAAGCCGATATCGATACCGCCGTCATAGGTGGTAGCAGTCTCCCAGGTCAGATCATCAGGAAGAGCAGCAGGGCTGGTGGTGTAGCGCTGCTTGACTCCGTTGAGAAGACGACCGGATGTGGAAACGCTCATAGTCTGCTTGTACTGGTAGTTGCCAAGACCGTTGGCGTTACCCAGTGAACCGTAGGATCCACGAAGCTTGAGGTTGGAGATGAAGGCAGGATTGACATGCCACCAAGGCTCCTGGGAGACCCTCCAACCGGCAGAGACAGACGGGAAGAATGCCCAGCGATGATTTGCAGGGAATCTTGAGGAACCGTCATAGCGGCCGTTGAACTCAAGGAGGTACCTCTCGTCAAAGATGTAATTGAACCTGAAGAATGCGCCGCCAAACTGATAGGCTGACCAGCTTGAAGTAGTGGTCTTGTTGTCAGTTCCAAGCGTAAGGTTGAGGTTGTCGATGTCAGGGGTCAGGAAGTCGGTGTTGGCGGCGTAGACCTGCTTGTAATTACTGTTCTCGTAATTCCAGCCGACCATTCCCTTGACATAATGCTTGCCGAACGTATTCTCGTATTCGGTGTAGATGTTGGTTGCAAGATACCTCGTCCAAGAATTGGTCTCGGAGAATTTGTTGCCTGCAGGATCCTTGATATATTCAATGATGCTGTTGCCATCTGCATCGACGGACTTGGCATAGGGAGTACGGGCCTCTTTCTTGGTCCTCTCATAGGTGGTCTTCCTGTAGGTGAAGTCACCCTTGAGGCGGAGAGTGTTGTTCAGCCACTGGGCAGCGAAACCGGTGGTGTTCTTCAGCACCTCGTTAACGGTACCGATACCGCTTTGTCCGTAGATAAGGTCAGCCGTTGAATAAACACCGGAGTAAGTGAGGGTGCCGTCAGGGTTGAGCAGCGGCTCGGACGGGTGACCCTCGTCAGCGATGTTACGGTAGACAACACCTGATCCCTCTGAATAGGTGATAGGATTGTAGTATTTGTTGAAACCGTAATCAAGGTTGTTGGTGATCTTCAACCAAGGAAGGGCCTGGTAACCCATCTTAGCCCTGAGGTTGTAGGAGTTGTAACGGTCAGTCTGCTTGTCGCTGTTGAAGAGACCGTCGAAATGATGATAACGTCCGGAAAGGTAGTAATCGAACTTTCCGTCGCTGCCGGAAATAGAGATGTTGTGGTTCATGCTGGGCACGTAGTCCTTGTAGAGGGCTTTGAAATAGTCTACCTCCTCGGGGAAGTAAACGTAACGTCCCTTGGTAGTACCCATCGAACCGTCGGAAATGATGGTTCCGAAGTTACCGCTGTCGTGCCTCCTCTTGTACTCTTCGAGCCATGCGAGGGAGAACTGCTGGGTCTTGTTGATACCCGAAGGCTTTGCTCCTTCATTGTAAGTTGAGTAGGCCTTGTAGAAATGCTCTGCCCAAATATAACCGTCAGTTACGACATCAGGCTTGTTCTGGGGAGTCTCGATCGAGAAATTGGCAGTGTAGTTGATCTGGGGCTTGCCTTTGGTTGCCTCCTTGGTGGTGATGAGCACGACGCCGTAAGGGGCACGGGCACCGTAGATAGCCGAAGCAGCAGCGTCCTTCAGGACAGAAACCGTCTCGATATCATTAGGGTTCAGCATGGAGGGATCACCCTCAACACCATCGATAAGGACGAGGGCACTTCCGCCGTTGATGGAGCCGGTACCACGGACATTGAAATCAGCAGTACGACCAGGCTTACCATCAGCCAGGGTGATGTTCAGGTTCGGTACTGCACCTTCCAGCATCTGGGTGGCGTTAGTGGCAGCACGGCCTTCGAAGACATCACTGGTGACTTGCTCAACAGCACCTGTAAGGTTGACTTTCTTCTGGGTGCCATAACCGACGACCACGGTTTCGTTGAGAGAAAGTGCATCATCCTCAAGGACAACAACCAGGTTGTCCTGGGAAGCTGAGACGTTAACTCTCTTTGTCACGTAGCCAAGAGATGACACTTCGAGAACTACAGTCCCGGAAGGTACTTTCAGGGAGAAGTTTCCTTCCAGGGATGTGACAGTTCCATTGGTAGTTCCGGACACAACGACACCGGCGCCCATGAGGGGAGCGCCATTTGAATCGCGGACCACACCTGTCACCGTACGGTTCTGCGCAAACAGACCGAACGACGTGACCATTGACAGGAACAATGTCAAGATCAAAGAATGTTTGTGAAACATAGGTTTGTGGATAAAAAGTTTATAAAATAAAAGTGTTAAAAAAATTGGTTCGTAATAATTATCCAGTGGTTTGATTACTAATTGCCCAAAACCTTAAAAAGCAATACAAAATTAACCCTTTAAGAAACGGTCTGGGGGCTATTTTGCGCAAACAGACTCGACTATTTGCGCATTATAAGTCAAATGGTTTTTCGGCAAAGACAAGTTTTTTTCCTATGTTTGCACAGTCATGAGAACTGCAGTCGTCATACTAAACTGGAACACGAAGGATTTTTTAAAGCGTTTCTTGCCCGGGCTAATCTCTTCGATGCCTGACGGAGCGGAAGTTATGGTCGCTGACAGCGCTTCGACCGACGGTTCGATGGAATTGCTCACAGAGGAGTTCCCCCAGGTCACACAGATCCGTCTGGATGAGAATTTCGGCTTTACCGGAGGATACAACCGTGCTTTTAAGGCCATATGCACAATGCCGGAAGCCCAGGACCTGGAGTACTTCGTGCTGATCAACTCCGACATTGAAGTCGCACCAGGATGGCTGGAGCCTCTAATCGCATGGATGGACTCGCATCCGGAATGCGCAGCCTGCGCTCCGAAGCTTCATTCATGGCAGGAACGTGACAGTTTTGAATATGCCGGAGCGGCCGGAGGCATGCTGGACAAGTTCGGTTACCCGTTCTGCCGAGGACGTGTAATGAAGAGGCTGGAAAGAGACTCCGGACAATACGACACGCCCGCAAAGGTGTTCTGGGCCACTGGAGCCTGTCTGATGATAAGGAAAGATGATTACTCGCGGATGGGCGGACTTGACAAAAGGTTCTTTGCCCACATGGAAGAGATCGACCTTTGCTGGAGGCTTCAGTTGGAAGGTCGCGAGATCTGGGTTGTTCCTCAATCCGTGGTATGGCATGTAGGCGGAGGGACCTTGTCCAACGACTCGCCATGGAAATTGAAGCTGAACTTCCGCAATGACCTCCTCATGCTCGACAACAATCTTGCGAAAACATATTCATTGGCTTTTGCAAAGAGGATGTCGCCGGAAAAGGCAGCGGCAAGGGCATGCAGGAAAGCCTCCGGGACGATTTTGTGGAGAAAGTTCCTGGACGGACTTTCCGCGGTTGTCTACCTTCTTTCCGGGAGGATGGATTATTTCAAGTCGGTTACGGCTGCCCATAAGGAATTCAAGGAAAAGCGAGCTGGTACGGATGTTGCCTCCGTCAAGGATTACATCCTCTCGCACAAGGGATTGGAAGGTCCGACCCTCTTCCCTGAATGGATTGTTCCTTTGGCAATTTGCAAAGGAAATGGTATATTCGCATACTTAAGGAAAAAGATATGAAGATCGTCATCCAAGGTGCCGGTGAAGTCGGATCCCACCTGGCAAAGATGCTGAGTCGGGAAGACAATGACATCACGGTTATAGACGACAGCGCCCAGAGGCTCCATAGCATCACCGAGATTGCAGACGTGATCGCTGTCGAAGGCCCTCCTTCATCACTGAAAGTCATGAGGGAGGCTGAAGTACAGCATGCCGACCTGTTCATTTCGGTGGTTCCCTTCGTTCCGCAGGACGTGAACATAGTCAGCGCCCTTCTCGCAAAGAACCTTGGGGCGGCAAAGGTCACTGCAAGGATTGACGACAACGACTTCCTTACCCCTGAGAACAAGCTCTTGTTCAAGCAGATGGGTATTGAACTGATGTTCTATCCCGAGAGGCTCGCCTCCGATGAGATCTTCGAACTCCTCAAGCATTCCTCCTCCTCTGAATCCATGGATTTCGCCAGAGGAAGGCTTCAGGTCGAAGTGTTCAAGCTCGAGGAGGATTCTCCCCTGCTGGACATGAAGATTGCCGAGTTCGCAGCTATCACCACCAAGGATGAACTCCAGTTCAGGGTGATCGCCATTTCCCGCGGCGGTCAGACCATCATGCCCAAGTTCGACACCAAACTCATGTACCACGACCTGGTGTTCATAATTGCCACCAGGGAAGGAATGCAGTTCCTGATGAAATTCCTTGGGAAGAATACGGTTGAGACCGACAAGGTGATGATCCTTGGAGGCTCGAAGATCGCGGAACTTGTAGCTGACCGGTTGAGCAAGAAAATCAGCCAGGTGAAGATCCTGGAAAAAGACAAGGAGAGGGCCATGGTCCTTTCTGAGAAACTGGATGACAACGTGATAGTCGTGGTCGGTGACGGCCGCAATTCCGAACTGCTCGTCGACGAGGGCATTAAGGATTTCGACGCTTTCCTGGCGCTCACCGGCAAGGATGAAGCCAATGTCCTCGCCTGCGTGGTCGCAAAGAAGTTCGGAGTCGAGCGCACGATTGCAGAAGTTGAGAACATCGAATATATCCACCTGGCAGAAGAGATGGGGGTTGACTCAGTCATCAACAAGAAGCTCATCACCGCCGGAAGGCTTTTCAAACTCACCTTGAGCGGAAAGGCCAGGCTCGTCAAATACATGAGCGGTACTGATGCCGAGGTTCTTGAATATACGGTAGCTCCCGGCAGTGCCATCACCAAAGGTGCACTGAAAGACATCTCATTCCCAAAGGATTCTGTGATCGGAGGTCTCATCCGCGGAAGCGAATCGAAGATTGCAATAGGTTCAACCAAGATCGAGGCCTATGACAGGGTGGTTGTCTTCGCCCTGCCACATGCAGTAAAAGAAGTAGATAAGTTTTTCAAATAGAAAGCTCGAGCCATCTGGTCTCGGCTGTGTCAAGCAATTGAGAGACTTCAGAGAAACGGGCTGACACTCGCTGGAGTTCTTCGTGGTCGGTAAGTCCGCCGTCCATCCGGGCTTCCAGTCCGGCCTTTTCAGCCGTCAATGACTCAATCTCTTTCTCCAGCTGCTCCAGTTCCCTCTGCTCCTTGTAGGACAGTTTCCGTGGCTTCGAAATGGCTGGGCCGGCTTCATCGGGAGGGGTGTTGCCATCGCCCCCTGCGCTTCGAGCCCTAGCCGGAGAAATGGTCGCTTTGGAAGCACCCTTGCCCGACGGCAAAGCGGCGGCTTGCCTTCCGCCCCTGACTACAGATTCGCGGTACTGGCTGTAGCTGCCGACAAAATCCTTGAGGGTCCCGTCCTCCTGGAAAATAAATATATGGTCCACCAGCCTGTCCAGGAAATGCCTGTCATGCGAGACGATGATAAGGGTCCCCTTGAACTCCTTGAGATACTCCTCCAACACGTTCAGTGTCACGATGTCCAGATCATTCGTAGGTTCGTCCATGACCAGGAGGTTCGGCTGACGCATCAGTATGGTGAGAAGGTAGAGCCTGCGTTTCTCCCCTCCTGAAAGCTTGCTGATCCTGTTGTTCAGCATGTCATGAGGGAACATGAAACGCCCGAGCAAATGAGTGTCGTTGACTGTCTCAAGCACGGTCTGGTCCTCGTCGAAATCCATCCCGTCCTGACGGTAGTAGCCGATTTTCAGGGACTCTCCCCTCTCGACATTACCTTCTATCTCAACCGGGTAACCTGACCCGACGGCCCCTGTAAGCACATTGATAAGTGTGGTCTTTCCGGCACCGTTGCCTCCGACAAAGCCTACCCTTTCATAACGCTGGAAATTGTAGGTAAAATCCTTGACAAGGGTCCTTCCTCCTATGCTAATTCCCAGACTGCGGCAATTGATGATCTTGGTGCCCAGCCGGGTAGCCGGTCCCATCTCATCCAGATTCAGCTGGTTGGTCCTGTAGACCTGCCCCGCCCTGTCTTTCAGTTCATAAAAGGCGTTTTTCCTGGCCTTTGCCTTGCCGGAGCGTGCACATGGGCTTGCATGCATCCACTCGAGTTCACGTCGCAGGATATTCCTGACCTTGTCAGTCTCCGCATTGTAATTGTCAATACGTTCCTGCCTCTTTTCCAGATAATTCTCGTAGTCTCCACGGTAGATGTACACCTGGCCATGATCCAGTTCCATCACTATGTTGGCCACGCTGTCCAGGAAATAACGGTCGTGGGTAACCATCAGGAGGGTGCATCTGGCATGGGAAAGATAATTCTCAAGGAATTCGATGGCATCGATGTCAAGATGGTTGGTGGGCTCATCCATCACATAGAAATCAGCATCACAGGCCAGCATGACCACCAGGGCAACCCTCTTGACTTCCCCGCCAGAAAGATCCTTCATCAAGCTGGACGGATCCACCATTCCGAGAGAGTCAAGCAACTGCCGGATACGGAGTTCATACGATGCAAGATGTTCCGGGTCAAGATGTTCAGTCCATTTTGCGCTGTCTGAGATGATCTGGTCCCAGACAGTGGACTCAGGGTCATATTCATACTCCTGCTCGAGGAAGGCAATCCTGATGTCCTTGAGGAACAGGACCCTGCCGCCTGAGTCAGAACTGTCTTTCCCCGCAAGGATGCGGAGCAGACTTGTCTTCCCGGTGCCGTTCGGTGCGATAAGGGCTATCTTGTCGCCTTCGTTGATGTTGAAACCAATATGCTCGAAGAGAACCTTCGGGCCATAGGATTTGGAGATGTTTTCAATCTGGAGATAACTCGGCATTGATTTGCAAGCTCTTATTGCTCCTGTGCATCATAGTCCTCGAACCATTCGCCGAGTTTCTGGCGGGCCTGAATCTTGACCTCGGGCGTGATGTTCTTAGCCACGGAATACAATGCCCAGGTGAGAGCAGCCAGATCATCGGTGTAGCCTGCTACAGGAAGGAAATCCGGAATGAGGTCAGTAGGAAGAAGGAGGTAGCCAAGGGCTCCCAGGATCTTTGTCCTGTCAGCCTTTGGGGTTGCCGGATTCCTCATCACATAGTAAAGGAGAAGGGCTATGTAGACTATCTTGATACCGGCTTTGCGGACAAGTTTCTTGACCTTGCCCCAAAACTGGTCGTCCGAGAAATATTTCTGGTATTTGTCGTAATTGGCCAAAGCTTTCATAACGGTGTAAAGATACGAAAAATATCAAGAATGATTATATTTGCATTATGAGTTCATTCCTTGCACCACCTCCCTTTAAAGAGGAAATGACCGGCCCAGGGGTCGATTCGCATTACAAGAAACTGCGCTGGCAGGTGTTCCTGGGTATATTTATTGGCTACGCCGGCTTTTACATCGTCCGAAAGAATTTCTCGATGGCCATTCCCGGCCTTGAGGCCCTAGGCTTCAACACAGAGGAACTGGCTGTCGTCCTGTCGATGAACGCAATAGCCTACGGATTCTCAAAGTTCCTGATGGCCAGCATTTCCGACAGGAGTGACGCAAGGAAGTTCCTGCCTCTTGGCCTTGTAATGGCCGCCCTCTCCATGGCATTCATGATCGTACCGGTCCAATGGCTCGGTATCGAGCATAAAGGCTGGGCAATCGCCCTGATGTCTTTCCTGAACTTCCTCGTCGGATGGTTCAACGGTATGGGCTGGCCCCCTTGCGGAAGGGTAATGACCCATTGGTTCTCAATCAAGGAAAGAGGCACCTGGATGTCGGTCTGGAACTGCGCCCACAACGTCGGAGGAGCCCTGGTCGGACCTATGGCCACCTACGGAGCCATGTGGTTCGGATCTTGGTTCTACGGCACCCACACCGACCATTATTTCCTTATCGGATCCTTCGTGTTTCCCGCAGCCGTCGCGATACTCATTGCAATAGTCGCTTGGTGCCTTATCAGGGACACGCCTCAGTCCTGCGGCCTCCCTTCAATCGAGAAGTGGTCCGGACATGCAGCCCATAACTATTCAGAGAAGAGCGAAGAGGTCCTTTCGGTAAAGGAGATATTCAAGACCGTTCTTTCCAACAAGCTGCTCTGGTACATCGCCTTCGCCAACGCCTTCGTCTACATGGTCCGTTACGGTTGCCTCGACTGGGCTCCGAAGATCCTTACTGACAAGGGGATAGATTTGACCAGTACCGGATGGGCTTATTTTGCATATGAGTTTGCAGCCATTCCCGGAACCCTGTTCTGCGGCTGGCTGAGCGACAAGGTGTTCCACGGCAGGAGGGCCCTTCCCACCATCATATTCATGGCTCTGGTTGGCGTGGCAATATTCATCTACTGGAGGAACCTTGACAACCTCACGGTCATCATCGCCTGCCTTATCGCAATAGGCTTCTTCATCTATGGTCCGGTCATGCTGATCGGAGTCCAGGCACTGGACCTCGCTCCGAAAAATGCGGCAGGCACGGCCGCCGGTCTCACCGGGTTCCTTGGCTACGTCCTCGGTACCGCAGTCCTGGCCAACATCCTCATCGGTTTCACGATGAAGAGCGCAGGCCTGGACACGGTTTTCGTGCTCTTCCTCGCGGCATGCTTGATCTCAATCATCCTTATGGGACTCACCTACCGCGCTGAGCAGTATCTCGTCAAGAAAGACTAGAAATTGAAATAATTCTTTGCGTTGAAGTATGAGATGTCGCGGACCATCCTCGCGACATCTTCCATTTCACTGGCAGGGATCCTTCCACTCTCCACGTCACGACCGATTACATCGCAGAGGATGCGGCGGAAATATTCGTGCCTGGGATAGCTGATGAAGCTTCTGGAATCCGTCAGCATGCCCACGAAACGGCTGAGGAGACCGAGCATGGAGAGCGAATCTATCTGGCGGCGCATTCCGACCTCCTGGTCAAGGAACCACCATCCGGAACCGAACTGCATCTTGCCAGGTACGGTCCCATCATTGAAATTGTATGCGGTGGTCATGATGACGTCGTTGTCCTTGGGATTGAGACAGTAGAGGATGGTCTTGGCAAGATTGTCCTCGGAAGAGAGCCGGTCGAAGAACTTATTGGCCCCTACCGCCATCTCGGTGTCGAGGATGGAATCGTACCCGGTGTCAGGACCGGCCTGGGCAAACATCTTCGAGTTGTTGTTGCGGATCACACCGACATGGTACTGCTGCACCCAACCAGCCTTGGCATCCATAACGGCCTGGTCGTGGAGGAAAGCACTGCGGAACTTCCGCACCTCCGAATAAGTAGGAGTCCTTCCATACAGGACCTTCCTGAATATGTACCTGATCTCCAGCCGCTTGTAGTCATCGGCATAGAAAGTGTCGAAACCATGGTCAGAGAGCTTGCAGCCCATCGAAGCGAAGAAATCATGACGTTTCTGCAGGGCATCCATAAGGTCGTTGTAGGTACGGATCTCCTTCCCCACTGACTTCCCCAGTTTTTCGATGTATTTCCTGTAGGTAACCGGATTCTCGATGGCCATGGCCTTGTCCGGTCTCCAGGCCGGAAGGACCTTGGTACCGAACGGGTTGTCAGCTATCTTCTTGTGCCACTTGAGATCATCTGCAGGATCGTCCGTGGTACAGACTGTCTCTACATTGAATCTCCGGATAAGGGCCTGGCCACGGAACTCCTCCGTAGCGAGCTTTTCGTTACATTCTTCGAATATGTCACGAGCAGTCTTGGGGCAGAGGATCTTGTCGATCCCGAACACCCTCTTAAGTTCAAGGTGGGACCAGTGATAAAGAGGATTCCTCATAAGATACGGCATGGTCTCAGCCCATTTGCTGAAGGTTTCCCACGAAGATGCGCCTCCTCCGGTGATATATTTCTCATCAACTCCGTTCGCCCTCATGGCTCTCCACTTATAATGGTCGCCAGACTTGCCGTCTATGATCCATAGCTGGGTGATGTCCTTGAACTGTATGTTCTCGGCTATCTGACGGGGATCCAGATGGCAGTGGTAGTCAATAATTGGCATATCCGCAGCAGAACCATGGAAAAGTTCACTGGCTGTCTTGCATGAAAGCATGAAATCGTCGTTGATGAAAGATGACATGGCTATTGTTTTATTCAATCAATAAAAATAATGCTTTCAGATCAAAAAAACAATTCCTTGGCACAACAACCGCAGCCTCTGACATTCTGTCAGCAATTCCTTATTGGCAGATAATTTGATATCTTTGCAGCGTCCAACTAAGAAAAGAAGGCAAGACTATGAGCAAAAAGAATAAGAATATCAACGAAGAAGCAAAGGTCGAAAAGGAAGTCAAGGCTGAGGAAGCCCCGAAGGCAGAGGAAGAAAAGGCAGAAAAAGGTTTGGAAGAGAGGATCGCCGAACTCCAGAAAGAAAACGAAGAGCTTAAGGCGAACGTGGCCAAGGAAAAGGATGATTACATCCGCCTGATGGCCGATTTCGAGAATTTCCGCCGCCATTCCGCCGAGGCCAAGCTTGAGCTTGTCAGTTCAGCTTCAGCAGAGACCATCAAAGGGCTGCTGCCGATCCTGGATGACTGTGAAAGGGCCATGAAGATGCTTTCGGATGCTGATGACAAAGTTGCCTTGGAAGGCACTGAGCTTATCTACAGCAAGCTGATGGGCTACCTGAAGACGAAGGGCCTCGAGCAGATAAAGGCAAAGGACGAGAAATTCGACACCGACTTCCATGAAGCAGTGGCCCAGGTTCCCGTCCCTGAAGAAGGAAAGAAGGGCCTGGTCTTCGATGTCGTCCAGAACGGCTACACCCTTTCCGGCAAGGTCATCCGCTACGCCAAAGTAGTGGTGGGAATATAGGAGATTGACTGAAATGGCTGAAAGAAGAGATTACTACGAAGTATTGGGAATCGCCAGGACGGCGACTGCCGACGAAATAAAGATGGCCTACAGGAAGGCTGCCATGAAATGGCATCCTGACCGTTGGGTCGAAGGGACTGATGCCGAAAAGAAGACAGCTGAAGAAAAATTCAAGGAGGCATCGGAAGCCTATTCAGTCCTGAGTGATCCTGACAAGAAGGCCAAGTACGACCAGTTCGGCTTTGCAGGAGTCGACAGCCAGGGTGCTCCTGACTTCAGTGGAGGTTTCGGCAACCTGGAAGACATCCTCAGGGATCTCTTTGGAGGTAGTTTCGGAGGCTTCGGCGGTGGATTCAGCGGTTTCGGATTCGGAAACGGCGGATCAGCCAGGACCCAGACAAGAGTCTACAAAGGACGTGACATCCGCACAAGGGTACGCCTTACCCTTGAGGAGATAGCCAAAGGTGTCGAAAAGGAAATCACCATAGAGAGGAACCGTCCTTGCCCTGACTGCGGAGGACGCGGCACCAGGAATGCATCAGATGTTAAAACCTGCCCTAACTGCAAGGGTTCAGGCCAGGTACAGCATGTGACAAGTTCCCTCTTCGGAAGGACAATGACTTATTCCACCTGCCCGCAATGCGGAGGAGAAGGCAAGGTCATAACCAATCCCTGCCGCACCTGCGGAGGAACCGGACTCGTCAGGAGGAAGGAGACAGTAAAGGTCAAGATTCCTGCAGGAGTGGAAGACGGAATGCAGCTGACACTGCGTGGAGAAGGACATGCAGCCCCACACAACGGGGTCAACGGTGACCTTCTGGTCATCATCGAGGAAGTTCCCCATTCCAATCTCAAGCGCGACGGCAACAACTTGTTTTATTCCACGATGATTTCCGTGACCGATGCCATCCTTGGAACAGAGATCGCAGTTCCATGCCTCGATGGAAGCTATAAGGTCAAGGTCGATCCAGGGACCCAGTCCGGAGCCGTCATCAAACTCCGTGGCAAGGGCATTCCATCTGTCAGCGGCTACGGCAGCGGCACAGGAGACATGTACGTGAAGATACTCGTCTGGATTCCCAAGAAACTCTCTAGCGACGAGAAGGCGGCAATCCAGGAAATGAGGGCCAGCCGGTCATTCACCCCGGATCCGTCCAGGGATGACAAGGCCGTATTCGACAAGATCAAGGATATTTTTTAAATATTCCTCCAAAAAGTTTTGTGATTGTCAAAACAATTCGTACTTTTGCAGTCCGAAAATCAAAAGCAACCTCTTGCGGGTCGTTATCAGATGTGCGTAATGTTGCGTTAAAAGTATTGAGAGATGGATTTAATGAAAGTTGTAGAGCAGTCTTTCGCTAACGAGAAAGTTGCTGAGTATCCGAAATTCAAGGCCGGTGACACCATCACCGTTACCTATAGGATCAAGGAAGGAGATAAGGAAAGGCTCCAGAACTTCAGGGGCGTCGTTATCCAGGAAAGAGGTGCAACCCCTACCACCAGGACATTCACCGTCCGCAAGGTTTCAGGTGGAATCGGCGTCGAGAGGATTTTCCCCTTCCAGTCCCCGTTCATCGAGAAGATCGAACTGAACAAGGCCGGTAAGGTCCGCAGGGCCAGGATTTTCTACCTGCGTGCACTCTCCGGTAAGAAGGCAAGGATCAAGGAGCGCAAGTACTCCGCCCCGAAGAACGAGGAAAAGTCCGCTGAATAAAGGTATTGGTCCCCTAGCTCAACTGAATAGAGCATCTGACTACGGATCAGAAGGTTACAGGTTTGAATCCTGTGGGGATCACAAAAAGGCGCAGTTGAATCTGCGCCTTTTTCTCCTTAAGCGAGATTAGCTCAGTTGGTAGAGCGTTGGCTTCCCAAGCCGAAGGTCGCGAGTTCGAGACTCGTATCTCGCTCAAACGAAAAAGAACAGCTCATCGCTGTTCTTTTTCCGTATATTCAAGCACAAGGACAGGTTATGCCTCGGGAATCTCGTCTGATGCAGGTACTGCAAAAGGAGAAGGATTGTTTCCTACCTTGTACTCATCTACCTCTTCCTCCGGCTCCGGGACATCGTACATGGCAGGACGCTCGCCGGTGGTAAGCTGGCTGAACTCCTCCTCGGAGATCATCTTGCAATTGCCGTTGAAAGTAGCGTCCAGATCAACCTGTAGCCTGCGGATGTGCAGGTCACCTGAAACTACGCAGGTAGCTTTCAGGGAAAGAGTGTCCTTGACATAGAAATTGCCATTGATCCTACCCCAGAAATCACAGTTGCTGCAGACGATGTCACCCTTGATGACCGCCTTCTCGCCCACGACCACCTTGGCCTGTGAGACGATCTTGCCCTCGAAACTACCATCGATACGGATGTCATTCGGAGATGTGATTTCTCCCTTGATAACTGAACCGGCAGAAATCCTGCTTATATCGTTCACACCGACCGATTCTCCAGACCTGTCAAAACTTGATGCCATATTCTTTATCTTTTGTTATTATTGATTATCACTGTTAAACCAAACCTGCTCCATGGCAGTTCTTGTACTTCTTACCTGAGCCGCAAGGACAAGGATCGTTCCTGCCGACCTTCTTGTCAACATGGACAGGAGCATTGGCCTTCTGTTCGCCATTGGTGGTGAGATCATTGCGGCGGGTCTGCATCTGGCTCATGTCGGTCCTGCGGCGAGGAGCCTGGGCAGGACGGGCCTCACTGTCGTCACGCAGCGGCACGAACGCCCTGAGCAGGAAAGAAAGCACATCCTTGTTGAGATCCTCGAGCATCGAGGCGAAGAGGTTATAACTCTCGAGCTTGTAGACCACGAGGGGATCTTTCTGCTCATAGGCGGCATTCTGTACGCTGGTACGGAGATCGTCCATCTCGCGCAGATGCTGTTTCCAATGCTCATCAATCTGGTAGAGGATGATGGTCTTGCTTAGAGCCTTCGCTATCTCCTTTCCCTGAGTGTTGTAGGCTTTTTCGAGATTTACGCTGAGTGTCAGCATCTTTCGGCCGTCAGAGATAGGTATGGCGATGTTCTGGTACATGCTTCCCTGCTTCTCATAGATCTGCTTGAGGAATGGATAGACTTTCTCGGCGAGGGTGTTCATCCTGCGCTCATAGACCTCCTGCATGTGCTTGCAGAGGGCGTCGGAAAGGTCATCCGGCTTGGCGTTGGAATAGAAGGCTTCGTCGAAGCCAAGATCGATGGATAGCTGTCCCATCACATAATCCTCGAAGGCCTGGTAGGACATTCCCTCTGCCCGGCCGGCAATAAGGGAAGCGGAATCGATCATCATGTTCTGGACATCGATCTCGATCCTTTCACCAGAAAGTGCATTACGACGGCGGGCGTACACAGCTTCGCGCTGGTAGTTCATCACGTCGTCATATTCAAGAAGTCTCTTTCGGACACCGAAGTTGTTCTCTTCGACCTTCTTCTGGGCATTCTCTATGGACTTCGAAAGCATCCCGTTGACGAGGGCCTCGTCATCCTGCATGCCAAGCTTGTCTACTACTCCGGCTATCCTTTCTGAGCCGAATAGTCGCATAAGCTTGTCCTCCAGAGAGACATAGAATTCGGAAGAACCCGGATCTCCCTGACGTCCGGCACGACCCCTGAGCTGGCGGTCGACACGGCGGCTGTCATGTCTCTCGGTACCGATGATTGCAAGTCCGCCGGCAGCCTTGACCTCCGGTGACAGCTTGATGTCGGTTCCACGGCCTGCCATGTTGGTAGCGATAGTGACCGTACTCGACTGTCCTGCCTGGGCGACGATCTCGGCCTCCCGGGCATGCTCCTTGGCATTCAGGACATTGTGCCTGATACCCCTCATGCGCAGCATACGGCTGAGGAGCTCTGAAGTCTCGACATCAGTAGTACCCACAAGGACCGGTCTCCCCTTTTCAGTCAGTTCCTGGACCTTGTTGATAACGGCCATGTATTTGGCCTTCTTGGTCTTGTAAATGAGGTCGTCCTTGTCGTCCCTGATTACGGGGCGGTTGGTAGGGATAACGACCACATCGAGCTTGTAGATGGACCAGAACTCGCCCGCCTCAGTCTCAGCGGTACCGGTCATACCGGCAAGTTTGTGATACATCCTGAAATAGTTCTGGAGGGTGATGGTAGCGAAGGTCTGGGTAGCAGCCTCGACCTTCACGTTCTCCTTCGCCTCGACTGCCTGGTGGAGTCCGTCGCTCCAACGGCGGCCTTCCATGATACGGCCTGTCTGCTCGTCGACGATCTTAACCTTGTTGTCAATGACGATGTAGTCCACATCCTTCTGGAACATGGCATAAGCCTTGAGGAGCTGTATCATCGTGTGGACCCTCTCACTCTTGAGGGAATATTCCTCCATGAGCTTGTCCTGCTCTTCCTGCTTCTGTTCGGGAGTAAGATCCTCATTCTTCTTGATGTCGGCGATCTTGCTGCCCATGTCGGGAAGGACGAAGAAATCCGGATCGGATACCGCATTGGCAAGGGCATCATGTCCCTTGTCCGTCATGTCCACGGAGTGCTGCTGCTCGCTGATAACGAAATAGAGTTCGTCGGTCACGATGTGCATCTGGCTCTCGTTGTCCTGCATGTAGAAGTTCTCCGCCTTCTGCATGAGGGCCTTCATTCCCTGCTCGCTAAGGAACTTGATAAGGGGCTGGTATTTCGGAAGACCTTTGTATGCCCTGTAAAGGAGCATACCTCCCTCGTCCATCTTACCGGCGGCGATCGCCTTCTTGGCTTCATTTAGAACCTGGTTAACAAGGTTGCGCTGCTTCTGGTAGAGGTTTTCGACATAGGGTCTGAACTCCATGTACTGCTCATCGTCCTCAGCCTTCGCAACCGGACCTGAGATGATCAGAGGGGTACGGGCGTCATCAATGAGGACGGAGTCGACCTCGTCGACAATTGCATAATGATGCTTGCGCTGCACGAGATCATGCATGTGCACAGCCATGTTGTCACGTAGGTAGTCAAAACCGAACTCGTTGTTGGTACCGAAGGTGATATCGCAGTTGTATGCCCTCTTTCGTGCGTCGCTGTTCGGCTCGTGCTTGTCTATACAGTCAACGGAAAGTCCGTGGAACATGTAGAGAGGTCCCATCCACTCAGAATCTCGCTTGGAGAGATAGTCGTTGACGGTAACCACATGGACTCCTTTGCCGGCCAGGGCATTCAGGAATACAGGCAGGGTCGCGACAAGGGTCTTTCCCTCTCCGGTAGCCATTTCAGCGATGCTTCCCATCTGCTCCTTGTTGGACTTGACTCCTCCGTTGAGAACGATACCACCGATGAGCTGCACATCGTAGTGGACCATGTCCCAGGTGATTTCGTTGCCTCCTGCAACCCAGTGGTTGTAGTATATGGCCTTGTCTCCGTCGATAGTAACGAAATCGTGGTTGATACTGAGGTCCTTGTCCATCTGGGTGGCAGTCACCTCAATCGTCTCGTTCTCCTTGAAGCGCCTTGCCGTCGATTTCATGATGGCGAAAGCCTCTGGGAGAATCTCTTCGAGGACCTTCTCGATCTGCTCGTCCTCTTCCTTGACCAGCTTGTCGGATTCAGTTGCAAGGGCTTCCTTCTCGGAAACCGGGATATCTTCCTCAAGCTTTGCCTTTATCTCCTCTATCCTCTTCTCGAAAGGTGCCTCGCACTCGCGAAGCTTAGCCTTCAGTTCCGCTGAGCGAGCCCTGAGTTCGTCATTTGAAAGCTTGTCGATGGATGGATAGGCGGCAAGCACCTTGTCCAAGACTGGTTTGACGAGTTTCATGTCCCGATCGGACTTGGAACCGAAAACTTTCTTAAGTAATCCTGATATTGCCATAAAAAGAATTGTCTCTGATTATCCTACAAATTTAGCGATAATCAGAGACAAATACAATACCAGATTCTTCACTATCTTTCAGAATGACAACTTGTCACCCTGAGCGCAGCGAATGATCTAGAAGAGGAATCCGACGCCGAGTTTCAACTGGCTGCGATGAACCTTGAGGAATCCGCTGGTAAGGTTTCCGCCATTGCGGTTTATCAAACCGTAATCGTACCTTACTGTAAAACGGACCGCATCCATGACGTCCAATCCAAGGCCTCCGCCGATGAGGACGTCGAAGCGATTGTACTTGGTCATATCCCCAAGAGCACCGTCATAAATGTCATATTCGGCGCTTGTATCCTTCAGCTTTGCACGGGATGTCAAACCAAGATCCAGCGTGGGACCAGCGACAATCAGGAACTTCATGTCTTCACTTATGGGAAGATGAAGGTTGAGATCTAACGGAACTGCCAGATATGACTCATTGAAAGAGGCCTTCCCTAAATTGAAAGGCAAGTTGACATCTCCGCCTGTAAAATAACCCACCTGGATACCGGGAGCAAAACCGATTGTTCCTTCTACGACAGGGATCTCATAAGAAAGACCAAGGGTTCCGCCATAGAGATCGGCGGTAGTGCTACCCAGGGTATAATTGAATCTTGTAGAACTAAGGCCGAAACCGGCCTCGACAGCCAAGTTCTGTGCGAAGACAGAAGTCCCGGCAAGCATCATCGATGCAGCAAGGAGCGTTGTAAGGATTTTCTTCATAACTGAATATGATTGAATGATTCTGTTCAAACTTTGCCAAAACATATTTCTGCCAAAATCAAGCCAAAGAGCGTTTCGCCCCTCCCCTAACGGAATCTGGCCAGCAGGGAATAGACCTTGACAGGGTGCTTGGGGAAGATGGAAATCAGAGCACCTTCGAGCCTGTACTTGAATTCCTTGGCCTTCAGGAATGTCTTCCGCGTCCAACCCATCGAACGGAAATCTTCGGAGAAACGTCTTTCAAGCCCAGCGTCATGAACAGAGAAGGCTTTCACCAATTTGAACGACTGGTTAAGGACGTTAGAAATAATGCTGTTCATTGATGGAAGCTGTTCTTCTCCGACCTTCCCCGATCCGGTGAAGGAATGGAGTCTGGATGCCACCTCCAGAAGGGCATTTACACGGGCAGGATTGTAGTCCCTGGACAGCGACCCTTGCCTTACCAGGCGGCAATAAGGAGTCATTGTCGTGACATGGACGGTCTTGGCAATGCAGATAGCCCTCGGCATAAACTCTGCATCTTCATGGATCAGTCCCGGAACGAAGCGCAATCCATTGTCAAGCAGAAATTTACGGTTTAAGATCGAGAACGGGACACACATCTTGAGACGTTCGCTCATTGCCATGAGATGCTCAGGTCCGCTTCTGGAGACTTCTTCAGGATAGCTGAAAACATCTCCTTTCTGCATTGTCCCTTCATAGCGGCAATAATCCACCGCGCCCAGCACCAGGACATCCTGTCCTTCGACCTTCTCCAGCAACCTCCCAAGGCAGTTATCCTGTATCCAGTCATCTGCATCGACAAACCAGATGTATTCCCCGGATGCTTCTCCGAAGCCAGTGTTCCTGGCTGCGCTCAAGCCGCCGTTTTCCCTGTCCACTACCCTGACATTGTCCCATCCGTTCGACTCGATCATCCCACGGACCACGGCAGGGCCGTCATCGGTACTTCCGTCATTCACTACGATGACCTCATACTCATCACGGGACAGGTCCTGGCTCATGCAAGACCTGAGACAGGTTCCTATGAACCCGCCGGCATTGTACATCGGGATGATTATGGACAACTTCATCTCAGTGGATTCTTTTCTGACTTGAACCATTCGATGAACTTACCGATACCATCATGCAGGGTGGTTGAAGGGTGGTAGCCGAGTTCTTTTTCCAGCTTGCTGCAGTCGGCATAGGTCTGATAGACATCCCCCGGCTGCATGGGAAGATATTCCTTGACGGCCTCGACGCCCAGGGCGCTTTCAATCTCGCTGATGAAGTCCATCAGTTTAACAGGATGGGAACAACCGATGTTGTATACCCTGAAGGGAACAGATCCTTCGCTACGCTCAGGATGACAGGCAGGAGGGTTGTCAATTACGCGGACGGTTCCTTCGACTATGTCATCCACATAAGTAAAGTCCCTGATCATGTCACCTCCATTGAACACCTTGATCGGTTCTCCTTTGGAAATGGCTGTTGCAAAGAGCATCGGGCTCATGTCAGGACGTCCCCAAGGCCCATAGACAGTGAAGAAACGAAGACCGGTAGAAGGTATTCCGTAAAGCTTCGAATAGGAATGGGCCATCAGTTCATTCGATTTCTTGGTCGCCCCGTACAGGCTGACGGGGCTGTCAGCCTTGTCTTCTTCACTGAAAGGAACCTTCGTGTTCAGGCCGTAGACTGAACTCGACGAAGCGAAGACCAGATGCTTGACCGAGTTGTTGCGGCAGGCCTCCAGGATATTCAGGAATCCTTCAAGGTTACTATGAAGATAGGCATAGGGATTGGTTATGGAATATCTGACCCCAGCCTGGGCCGCCAGGTTGACCACCACGTCGAATTGCTCCTTCCCGAACAGTTCATCTACCAGTGACTTGTCACAGATATCTCCTTTTATGAACCGGCAAGATGGCCATGTCATGCTATTCTTGAAACAGCGATCCTGGAAAGGTCCTTCGAACCCGTTCAAGGCAAGACGGCCAGATTTGAGACGAGTGTCATAATAGTCATTTATGTTGTCAAGGCCGACCACTTCATCACCTCTCGATGCCAGACGGCCGAAGAGATTGGATCCGATGAATCCGGCGGCTCCTGTAACAAGTATCTTCATCCTATGATTAACTATGGTTCAGCAATTTGTAAATATAATTATTTCTTATGGTAGATCCAATCAGGATACGAGAGTTTGGGTTCAAGGGCTGCAATCTGACCTGCCCTTGAACTGACATACGATGAAGGCTTCCCTGCATTCCTCTTCAAAGGGTTCGGGAGACAGGCGGCGATAAGGCAGCTCTGGCGCCTGGTGAGATCGGCGGCAGTTGTCTTGAAACAATGTTCTGCCGCAGCCTCAACCCCATATAATCCCTTTCCTGTCTCAATCACATTAAGATAGACTTCCAGGATCCTTTCCTTTCCCCAGATATTCTCTATGAGGAAGGTGAAGTAAGCTTCAAATCCCTTCCTGACATACGACCGGCTTGGAACTAGGAAAACATTCTTTGCAGTCTGCTGCGATATCGTACTTGCGCCTCGCATCTGCTTTCGCTTCCCGCTCCTGACCTCCTCCCTTGCCTGCTGTATCGCCTTCCTGTCGAACCCGTCGTGTTTGACGAAAAGATTGTCTTCGGAAGCAATGACGGCACGAGCCATCTCAGGGCTGATCTTCTGATACGGGACCCATTTATGGTGGGTTGAAAAAGTGTCGTCTGACCTGAACTCTATCGATCTTTGGATCATAAGAGGAGTAACCAGGACCGGGCACCATTTAAGGACCAGTACCCAGAGGACAGTAAGAATGATGAAGGCTGCCGGAATCTTTATCAGCAGCAGCCTCCATAGCCATCCTTTCGAATGTCTCCGCCCTTTGGGCGTGGGATTATCCGAGTTTTTCAAGACAGTCGAGTATATTCTTTTCAATCGAGGCCTCTGAATACTCACTCCTCACGAAACGGTCTCCCGTAATGTGCTCATAGAGTTCGATATAACGGTCTGTAATGCCTGACACAACTTCTGGTGTCATTTCGGGGACCTTCTGGCCTTCCTGCCCCTGGAATCCATTGGCCATGAGCCATTCACGGACAAACTCCTTGGAAAGCTGCCTCTGGCGTTCACCACGGGCAAGTCTCTCCTCATAGCCTTCGGAATAGAAATACCTGGAAGAATCAGGGGTATGGACCTCATCCATGAGATAGATCACACCATCCTTCTTTCCGAATTCGTATTTCGTGTCGACCAGGATAAGCCCCTGCTTGGCAGCGATCTCTGTACCACGCTGGAAGATGGCTCGGGTGTATTGCTCAAGCTTCTCATAATCTTCCTTCCCGACGAGTCCGCTGGCTATGATTTCTTCCTTGGTGATGTCCTCGTCATGACCTTCCAAGGCCTTTGACGTAGGAGTGATGATCGGCTCGGGGAATTTCTGGTTTTCAACCATTCCGTCTGGAAGGGCTACTCCACACAGGGTCCGTTTTCCAGCCTTGTATTCCCTCCATGCATGGCCTGCCAGATAACCTCTGATGACCATCTCAACCTTGAACGGCTCGCATTTGTGGCCGATTGTCACGCAAGGATCAGGGACTGCCACCTTCCAATTGGGCAGAATGTCGGAAGTGGCATCCAGAAACTTGGCAGCAATCCTGTTCAACACCTGTCCCTTATAGGGAATGCCTTCAGGTAGCACCACATCGAAGGCGGAGATCCTGTCGGAAACTACCATGACAAGGTACTTGCCGTCAATGTCATAAACGTCACGGACTTTCCCCACATACTTACCAACCTGTCCGGGAAGGTTGAAATCTGTCTTGACGATTGCTTTCATTTTCAAAAAAAGAATTATGAGGTCGCAAATTTAGCTATTCTTCTTCAAAATATCATCCACTATCGGAGCTATCTTGTCATAGTCGTATCCACGGGTCAGGCCGAACTTGAGGAGTCTGAACTTCTCTTGCGGGTCACCGGTCAGAACCTTGTACTTGGTCTCCAGCACCAGACGCATCTTCCTGTCTGCCTCTTCCGGATCTATTTCCTTAAGAGCTTCGACAACAACCTGTCGTGGAATGCCTTTTCCGGCAAGCATATAGGTAATCTTCGCCGGTCCCCAGCCTGAAAGCCGTGCCTTTTCCCTTGCAAAAGCCGCGGCATAACGAGCGTCATCCACGAACTTGTCATCCTGAAGGGACTGAAGTATCTTGCCTGCCATCTCCCTGTCTCCGTCGAAGGCTTTCAAGGCCTTCCTGTAAACATCGGAACTGCAGTACTCCCTCTTGGAGCACTGGGCCTGAAGGCGGTCAAGGACTTTTGAATATTCCTCCATGGCTAGAAATCAAATCCCAGGCTTACATAAGCACCCACCTTATCGGTATAGTCCGACCAATGGACATTGAACGACAGCGGTCCAACGATGGAATTGTAGGTGTACTGCAGACCGAAACCATGGTAGTCAAGCACATGCCATTTAAAAGCTTCCTTGAAGCTCTGTGCGGAGACCGCGTAGTTGTAGATTGCGGTCAGGTAATTGTTTCTGCTTGCCTTGATCCTGAGATCAGCCCTCGCGATTCCAAGGGTGCGTCCCATAGCGGCCGCATTGTTGATCCCGATGAAAGGCATCTGCTGTTCCAAATACCTTCCGGCGAGACTTCCACCCATGGTGTTGGTAAAAGGCACCGGAGCCTCATCGCCAAGCAAGGCCCTGATGTTGATGGAAGGGATGAAAGCCACTTCGTCACCTCCGAACACCCTCTTCGCATCGAAACTTACAGCATGCAGGTCGTTGAACCTCACCGGGAAGGCTCCGAACAACCATGAATATCTGATACCGACGGAGTGGCCGCGTGTGGGGACATAGCCATCATCCATGTTGTCATTCCGTCCATCCAGGAATAGTGAAAGGTAGTTGTTCTTCAAGGAATTGACATCATAAAGTCCGGCAGCCTGCTCGGCCATGACAGAACCGATGTTGTAGAAATCGTTCCTGACTCCGGCCTTCACGAAGAACTGTGACCACTTTATGTTGGAGACATACACTTCCTGCCTCCAGTTGAAGAAATTGATCCTTAAGTTGTTGTCCCCGATGCTGAAAGTGTTGCGATCGGTGTAGCGGATGCCCGTAGCTGCGTTGACGGTCATACCGCGAGGAGCTACATAGGAATAGACCAGACTGGCAGCTGGATTAGTACCAACCTTACCTGTAAAATCCAGGGATGCTCCCTGAAGTTTCTGGACTCCCAGTCCCACATTGACCAGCACAGAGACAACCTCTTCAGTGTCGAAACGTCCGCCTACACCAAGCTTGTTGATCGGCCCTTTCTTGCAATTGAATCTCAAACGGTAAGGTTCTTCGTTTCCTAGGAGCTCGTAGTTGACGTAGTCAAAAGCATTGGTTCCGAAGATGGTCGCAACCGCATCTTCGATCTCCTCACTTCCCACAGGAACTGTCGGACTCATCTTTATCTTATTCTGAAGATAAGCGCTTTCCTTGTCACTGACACCAGCAACCTCAACACCGGAGAGAAACACCTTGATATTCCGGATGTCCTCGGCCGGGTGGTTCTGGAGGATCTTCATGGAATTGCCGATGATCCTTTTCAGGGAGTCCAGCTTTGGAGCGACTGCAACCGCAGCATCGTATCCCCTGCCGATAATGACATCGATGCTCTCTTTACTGAAACTCATCATGTCATACTCATGGAGATCAGGGGTTATGGTAACATCAGAGATGTCTATGTTGTTCTCGAAAGATGTACGCCCCATCATGTCGATGCTGGTGCCGATAATGTCGCCGATATTGTTGATCTCCGAATAGCTCTTGTAGCCGCTGGACAGGTTGACGCCTATTATTATGTCGGCTCCGCACTTCTTCGCGAGGTCGGTCGGATAGTTGTTGCGCATTCCACCGTCAACGAGGACCATTCCTCCAGATTTGACAGGGGTGAACAACCCGGGAATGGACATTGTCGACCTCAAGGCTGTCGTGAGCTTGCCCTTAGTCCAGATCTTTGCGGTACCTGTAACAAGGTCGGTCGCCACACAAAGGAAGGGTATCGGCAGGTCCTCGTAGAAATCTATCTCATCCTGATAACCGACCGAAACGGCGCTGAATATGTTATTGACATTCTGGCCGTAAACCATTCCGGAAGGAAGGCTTCCGAGAAGGTTGTCCTTCACCAGGCCTGAAGCATCCGGACCGTCGGCTCCAAGGTGGATGTCGTCAGAACGGTGCGGGTACTGGAGTTCATCGGCACGCTGCTGCAAGAAATCATTCCTGGCGTAATAGAATGGGAATGACAGGGCATATTTTTCCTTGTACTTGATAGTGGAATAGGAGAGATAATCCCTGGGGACCTTGTCTGAAAGGGCCATGTCCCAGTCGATGCTCCTTATCAGGGAATCCAGGTGTTCGGCACTGTAGCCGAGGGAATACAGGCCACCTACCAGACCGCCCATACTTGTACCCATCACTATGTCCACCGGCATCCCTATCGATTCCAGGTACCTTATTACTCCGACATGTGCAGCACCCTTCGCCCCTCCTCCTGCAAGCACCAGGGCGACAGTGGGACGATGGTTCCTTGTCCTCACCGAATCAAGCTTATGCCTGATGACACGGAGCCTGAGGTCCTTTGCCTCGTTCATCTCATCAAGCCGGGCATGACTTGTCTGGGCCTGAAGGTTCAGCGAGGAACCGATGGCCAGCGCAAGGGCAAATGCTGTCTTAACAATTATCTTTCTCATTTCAGTTCAGGCGTTGATTCTATCAGATTTGATTCTTTCGGTGTTCACCGGCAAGCATTCCGCAGGCTGCCATTATGTCTTCTCCCCTGGAGGCCCTTATCGTACAAGTTATACCATGGTTGGAAAGCCTGTCACGGAACTTCTCCATCACGATCTGCGGAGAAGGCTCGAAAGGAGCATCCGGAATCCTGTGGAAACGGATAAGGTTTACCCGGCATTCGATTCCGGCGAGGAGTCTAATGAGGGCATCGGCATGGCGCTTGTCGTCATTGAGCCCGGCGAACATTGTGTACTCGAAACTCACCCGCCTCTGGCCGGTGAAATCATAGTCATGAAGAAGCGCTATGACTTCTTCAAGAGGCCAGGCTTTCTGTACTGGCATGATCCCCGCCCTTTCATCCGGGAACGGGCTGTGCAGGCTCACAGCCAGGTGGCAGCGTGTGGAGTCGAGGTATTTCCTCAGGTTCGGGAGTACCCCGATGGTCGAAAGCGTAATACGCTTGGGACTCCAGCCGAAGCCCCAGTCGGAAGTCAGGACTTCGATGGCGCGGAGGACGTTGTCGAAATTGTCGAGAGGCTCGCCCATGCCCATGAAGACAGCATTGGTCAGGCTCCCGGATTCTTCGATGGCGATGAATTGGGAAAGGATCCCTGCAACCGAAAGATTGCCGTGAAAGCCTTGACGTCCTGTCATGCAAAACTTGCAGCCCATACGGCAACCGGCCTGGGAAGAGACGCAGAGAGTCTTTCTATCGTCATCCGGAATCATCACGGCCTCAACCGCATCACCTCCTCCGAGAGGGAAAAGATACTTCCTGGTGCCGTCCACCGATTCCTGGCAGGCTGAAGGGTGGATGACTCCGAGGTCATATTCCTCCTTGAGCCTTTCCCTCCCGGCTTTGGAAATATTGGTCATTTCGTCAATGCTTCGTACCTTCTTGTCATACATCCATCCGGCAATCTGCTTGCCGGCAAATGCCGGAAGGCCTACCTTAAGGGCGGCCTCCTTCAGTTCTAACGGGGTCTTTCCAAGGAGTGTCTCGAGCATCTTCAAAATCTGTCTTTATGGTTTACAAATTTAATGAAAAATAATGTCAGTTTTAAGGTTAATTTAATATCTTTGTTAGACTAACATTATTTCATTATGGCAAAAGAGGTAGAAGCAAAGGCCGCAGACATCAACGCCGCCAAACTGAAGGCGCTGCAGGCTACGATCGACAAGATTGAGAAAGATTATGGGAAAGGGACGATCATGAAGTTGGGAGAGCAGCCACAATGGGACGTGCAGGTCATACCAAGCGGTTCCGTAGCGCTTGACCACGCTTTAGGAATCGGAGGTTACCCCCGCGGAAGGATCGTAGAGATCTACGGTCCGGAATCCAGCGGTAAGACCACCCTCGCGATCCATGCGATTGCCGAGGCCCAGAAGACCGGAGGCATCGCAGCGATGATCGATGCCGAGCACGCTTTTGACAGGACTTACGCCAAGGCACTGGGAGTCAATCTGGAGACCCTCCTCATCTCCCAGCCGGACAACGGCGAGCAGGCCCTTGAGATCGCCGACAACCTCATCCGCTCAGGTGCTGTGGACATCGTAGTCATCGACTCCGTCGCAGCCCTGACCCCTAAAGCTGAGATTGAAGGTGAGATGGGAGACAACAAGGTCGGCCTCCAGGCCAGGCTGATGAGCCAGGCGCTCAGGAAACTGACAGCCAACATCGCCAAGACCAACACCTGCTGCATCTTCATAAACCAGCTGCGGGAGAAGATCGGCATCATGTTCGGCAATCCTGAGACCACCACCGGAGGTAACGCCCTGAAATTCTACGCATCAGTCCGTATCGACGTACGCAGGACCACCCAGTTGAAGGACGGTGAAGAGGCCCTGGGCAACAGGACCAGGGTGAAAGTCGTCAAGAACAAGATGGCTCCGCCTTTCAAGAAGGCAGAGTTCGACATCGTCTTCGGAGAAGGAATCTCACATGTAGGTGAGATCGTGGATCTTGGAGTCGAGTACAACATCATCGGCAAGAGCGGTTCGTGGTTCAGCTACAACGACCAGAAGCTTGCGCAAGGGCGCGAATCAGTGAAGCAGCTGCTCCGCGACAATCCCGAACTCTGCGATGAGATCGAAGCCAAAATCCGCGAAGCCCTCAAGAACGTCAAGGACTAAGGGTTTCCCAGAACATCAAGGGGGAGAAATTCTGCATCTTGCGAGTTTCTCCCCTTTTTCTTTGTCTAGGATTCCCGCTTCAATGAGGGCCGCGACAGACCATCCTTCTTTCGGAGTGTTGTCACGGAATATGGTTATGGCATGGGCAGCCCGTCTTCCAATGTAGGGATGGAGGGCGAGCCCTGTCTCCGGAAGCGTCCATAGAGGGTAAGGAGCTGCCGGACCGACAGTGATAAGGTCTTTCAGGCCGTCGTACTTTTCCTGGTCGAAATGCCAGATGTCCATCAGTTGCTCCGGATATGAATATCCATGTAGTTCCTCCCTGTAACCTACCATCTTGGAGGCGAAGAACTTCCCTATCCCCGGCAAGGTTTCGAAGGCAGCCGAATCAGCTGAATTGATGTCGACTCTGGGGATAGTAATATATTGTTCAAGACGCTTGTAGACAGAGTCCTCTACCACATAGGACCTGGCGAAGTCGGACTTGCGGCGGAAACGTCCTCCTTTCTTTCGATAATTATCTATGGACTGCGCCTGTTTGAGGGTGAATCCCAGGCGCATGAGGTCATCGATGCTCACAGAGTTTGGGTCGAATGGGAAACATTCATAACGCCTTGGTGTGTTCTCCCGACGGATGGCAACGGCTTCCGGACTGTGCTTGTAATCCTTACGGATCTTGTAGCTCTTATTATTGCCGTATTCAGCCGGAGGAGTTATCTCTGGTCCTGACGGCCGTCCGTCCGTGCCCGGCCGAGTCCATCCTCGCTCCGCTGCGGCTGAGTACGGCCTAAGCCCGGCGGCCGATCCGTCGGGAGCGATAGGATTCTCGTGAAAGACATACACCGTGTCAGGATGGTCGTGATTGGCGACAATCCTCGCGACGGAAGCCTTATGGATGAATAGAGCAGCCTGATAGCCGATGATCAGGAACAGCAGGGCCACTGAACCTGCAACGAAAGAAGAGGACGGATGACCGCCCTTCCCGGAAGTTTTCATGTCTGTTTAAGCTTTTAAGTCAATACTTTTTATTCAGTCTCTTTATCCTTACGATGTTTCTTTTCCCTTGGCGCTCCGGCGACCACAATCACGATCTCGCCCTTCGGCTCATGTTCCTTGAACCACTGGACGACTTCACCGAGGGTCCCTCTCCGGTGCTCCTCATGGACCTTGGAAATCTCCCTCGCGACAGAACAGCGGCGGTCGCTCCCGAAATATTCACAGAACTGCTCCAAAGTCTTTACAAGCCTGTAGGGGGACTCATAGAAGACCATGGTACGAGGCTCCGAAGACAGCTCCTGCAATAAGGTCTGGCGCCCCTTCTTGACAGGCAGGAAGCCCTCGAAGCAGAACCTGTCGCAAGGAAGGCCGGAAGAAACTATGGCAGGGATGCAGGCCGTGGCACCAGGCAGTGTCTGCACCTCAATTCCTTCTTCAGCACATGTCCTTGCCAGCAAGAAGCCTGGATCGGATATTCCCGGAGTGCCGGCATCACTGATCAAGGCAACATTCATTCCTCCGAGGATCCGGTCCTTGATGAGTTCGACCGTTTGATGCTCGTTGAATTTATGGTGCGACTGGAGTTTCCCATGAATATCGTACCGATGCAGCAGGACGCTGCTGGTCCTGGTGTCTTCTGCGAGGATCAAGTCTGCCTCTTTCAGGACTTGGACAGCCCTGAAAGTCATGTCGTCCAGATTACCGACAGGAGTCGGGACAATGTAAAGGATCCCTGGCATCAGAGCGTCAGCTTAATTTCCTGCGGACAGCCATCATAAGCCTGTAGACTGGCTCGGAATTCAAGTCCCATTCAGGGAAATTCGCAGCGATATGATCCAACGCCTCTGAAAGCGATCCCATGGAATTGAATTTCGCTATCGTATCCTGGAAGAGCAAAGGATCTTCCCGGAAGAGTACATTTATAAGCAGAACCCTATCGTTCAGCGATATAGCACTGATTATATTCTTTACAGGCATGCCGGGACGGTCTGTCCTCCAAGCCTGCTTGTCTGCCATGACATCCATCACGGCCGTTTCAGCCTTTGCGGTGTCGAGGATAGGTTTTCTGTGCTCTTCGACAGGCTCTGGGGCTGCGCTGGGGAAGCTCTCGGGGATGTCATCGATGATGTCTGCTGCGGGTGTCTCTTCCTCTGCAGGAAGATCTTCGCCGGCAGGTTCTTCGACCGGTTCTATCACAGGAGGAACCGGCAACTCGATATCGGAGATGGTAATATCGAGAGGTTCCGTTTCTTCGACGGGCTCAGGAACCGGGGCTGGCTCAGGTTCATCAACTGGTTCGGGCTCCACCGGGACGGTTTCTGTTTCTTCAACAGGCTCAGGATCCGGAACAGGCTCCTCGGCATGGAGGCCAGAGATGAATTCTTCCAACTCTGAAAGTTCCTCTTTGATCGCTTCTATTCTGGCCAGGATGCCCGAAATGGTTTTCTCGTCGATGTTTCCCATAAAAATGTTATATTTGTGATACCAGTCAAATTTCAACAAATCTAACGAAATGTTTTCAGAAAACATAAAAAAAGCCGGCGAGATCGAGGTCATCTGCGGCTCAATGTTCTCAGGCAAGACCGAGGAACTCATCCGCAGGATCAGGAGAGCTAAATTCGCAAATCTCAAGATCGAGATATTCAAGCCTACCATTGACACCAGATACTCCGAGGACGATGTAGTCTCCCACGATTTCCACAAGATCCCCTGCCACGCAGTAAAGGATCCCAAAGAGATGCTGAATGTCGCCGACGACGTCCAGGTGGTTGGAATAGATGAGGCGCAGTTCTATGACATGTCTTTGGTGGAGGTCGCCCAGGAACTTGCAAACAGGGGCAAAAGGGTGATAATCGCAGGCCTGGATACGGACTACCTCGGTAAGCCTTTCGGTCCCATGCCTTTCTTGATGGCCGTAGCCGAAGAGGTCCGTAAAGTCCACGCCATCTGTGTCAGATGCGGCAACCTTGCCAACCACTCCCACCGGCTATCGAACAGCATGGAACTGGTAGTCCTGGGAGAAAAGGATGCCTACGAGCCCCTTTGCCGCGATTGCTACAACAAAGCCATGGCCGAGGAAGCCAGAAGGCATAATTCCGACTAGTTTCTCGGATGGTGCTCCAGGATAGAGCGCTGCCATGTTGAGTTGTCGATGTGGGTGTATATCTCAGTAGTCAGGATACTCTCATGTCCCAGCATCTCCTGCACTACACGCAGGTCAGCTCCATTTTCTATCAGGTGGGTCGCGAAACTGTGCCTGAATGTGTGAGGTGAGATTCCCTTGTTCACTCCTGCTGCCATCGCCTGTTTCTTCACCATATTGAATAACGAGACCCTGCTGAGCGGCTTTCCGAAGCGGTTCAGGAACATGATGTCATCATACTGAGGAGCTTGCGGATCCGGCCTGACTTCCAGGTATTTTCTCACAGCCTTGACAGCCATATCCCCGATCGGGACTATCCTTTCCTTATTGCCTTTCCCCACTACACGCACGAATCCCTCGTCAAGATAGACATGGGAGATTTTCAGCCCGACTGCTTCCGAGACCCTGAGCCCGCAGCCGTAAAGGACTTCCAGGATCGCCCGGTCACGTACCCCTGTCCATTTGGAGAGATCTACCGAATCCATGATTGCACCTACCTCCCCGACGGAAAGGACTTCTGGGAGATATCTCCCGATCTTCGGCGTGTCGATCGCATCACAGGGATTGTCAGTCCTGTCCCCTTCCAAGACAAGCCAGTCGAAGAATGAACGGAAAGCGCTGAGCTGCCGCGACTGCGAACGTTTTGAAAGCCTTTCGCTTACAGCAAGGTAATCAAGGACATCCTGGGTGGTTACCAGTGAAGGTTCAACGCCCAGGTAGGTGAACAATGACTCGAGGTCGGAAGAATAGGCATCGACGGTGTTCGGGGACATTGCCCTCTCAATTCTCAGATAATAGGAATAATCCGAGAGAATCTTGTGTGTAAGGTCCATTATAGGGTTCTATATTTCTTTCCGTACTGAAGTTGCTGGTCAAGGAAGTCTTCCGTGGGGACAATCTTGTAATCCACTGCAATCCCATCCTCCAGGACAGGGACTATCTCGGGATTCACAAAGCCTCCATATGGTTTCAATCCGAGGGAAAGGTAACGTTCGCGGGCTTCCTTGTGAAGGTCCGGATCAATGTTTACTGCATAAGTCTCGACCAAGACTTTTCCGGCCTCATAGTCACCTTCCGACTTGATCCTCTGGATCTCTCCGAGAAGGGAAGCGAACAAGTCTCGCAAGGCGATGAAATCATTGACCACGAAATAAGTCTTCCCATCCCGTATCTTTTTCTCTATCACATTGCTGGCCAAGCCTTTCTCATAGCACCACTCTGCTATGAGCTTGCGGTTCTGCATGTGTGACTCGGTATTCTTCCTTCCCAGCTCCAACCTGGAGAACTGTACGAATATTCCAGAACGGATGTAAGAAGAATACTCACTCTTCCAAGCATCCCCTTCGGGCATGATTCCCAGTTCAACCATCTTCGGGTCAGCTATGTAGTACAGTGCGAACAAGTCCGCCCTCGCCTCTTCCAAGGTACTCTGGAACTCACCCAGAGCAGTAGGAGAGACTCCTGGCAGAAGCTGTCCTGAACCGTGTCCAAGACATTCGTGAAGATCGGTGTGAATCTCGGAAGCGAAGTCTCCGAAATGCTTGTACTGCTCGACTTCTTCCTTGTCGAAAGCGAATTCCTCGAGAGCGCTGCGAGGAGCCTCAAGTGCAGCACGGTCATAAGCATGAGTGACGTTTGCAATCGTCACGGACTTGGAGCCGTGCGCGCTTCTTATCCAATCGGCATTGGGCAGGTTTATCCCTATAGGAGTCGTAGGATATGAGGCTCCACCCAAGGTGACTGCATTGATTACCTTGGCGGAAACACCTTTGACTACAGGTTTTCTGAAACGAGGATCCACAGGAGAATGGTCCTCGAACCACTGGGCATTGGCGCTAAGGGTCTCAGTCCTCGCAGAAGCTTCTGCATCCTTGAAATTGACATAGCCTTCCCAAGTGGCCTTGCGGCCGAGAGGGTCGTCGTAATCCTCAATGAAGCCATTGATGAAGTCAACCTGGCCGGAAGTGTCTTTGAGCCACGTGATATTGAATTCATCCCACAGCCGGAGATCCCCTGTATGGTAATAATCGATGAGCAGTCCAAGGGCCTTCCTTTGGACGTCGTTCTCGGCGCACTCCATGGCTTTCCCCAGTTCTGAACAGATCCTGTCTATGGCTTGGCCGTAGAGACCTCCGGACTTCCAAGTCTTTTCCTTGATTATGCCATCTTCCTTAATAACCTTGCTATTCAAGCCGGTTGACACCGGGCAGGGATCATCAGGGTCTTCCTGAGAGGAATATAACTTTTCGACATCCTCCCTCGTCACGCCATCGTAGAAATTGACGGAGGAAAGGACTACAATATCCCCTTCTGAGGAAACGCTCCGACGCACCGGGCTGATATCCGGGGAATATATTACCTCCAGAAGATCCTCATCCAGGCATCCGGATGCTTTCATCAGGGAGCGGAAATAGTCCTTCCCGCAGGACGGGAAGAATTTTGTCTCGGCGTAATGATGATGGAATCCGCTTGAGAAGAAAAGTCTCTTGGCATAGACAGTGAACTCCGCGAACTGCGGACAGTCCCTGTCACCTGGATAATTATCGAAAATTGCTTCTACGACATGCCTGACAGGCAAGTTCCACTTGCAATATTGATCCCAGGTGATGTCGCGGCCTGCCTTGGCGGCTTCCGACAGATGGAATGCATATTCTTTCTGCCGAAGCGTCAGGGCATCCCATCCGGGCACTTCAAAGCGCATTATCTTGATGTCGGCAAATTCGTCTATGACGGTCTTCATGACGTAAAGATAGACATATTCAGGAATTATTCCTACATTTGTAGGACACTGTAAAACAAAGACAACTTACTATGAATATCGTCAAGACGATCATAAGTTCACTCAGGGTGGCGGTTATCCTTGCCGGATCCGCTCTCTGCTTCTCATGCGTCGAAAAGGACGAGAACTTCGGTATCGACGGGAAAGATGAAGGGATCGATTACACCTACCACGGCAACAGGATCGACCATGTAGAATCACGAAGGGTTCTGCTGTTCTATGAATGCGGATTCAATTCCCTTTACGGATATCTTTCCACCAACATGGATGTCGACATTGAAAAGGGGTACCTCCCCGGCCACGGGAGGAATGACGATGTCGTCCTCGTGTTTTCCAAGATAGCCAAGAATGCCAACTACAAGGATGTACCGTCGTATCTCAGAAGGATCTACAAGGACAGTGAAGGGAATATGGTTTCCGACACCCTGAAGACCTATCCTTCATCGACTGTCGCCTCTTCAGGAGAGACAATGAGGGAAGTACTCAGTTTGGTAAAATCCACCTTCCCAGCAAAAGGTTACGGAATGGTCTTCTCCTCCCACGGTTCAGGCTGGCTCCCTGCAGGTTATTTCAACAATCCTTCGGAATTCGAGCGTAATCTCAGGCGGGCTTTCGGCGGTGCCAAATATTCAAGGAGCATCCCGAGACTTGGAGTTCCGGAAGGCTCCATGGAGGAAGATGATCCCTTCGCCGGGATGGTCAGGAGCCTGGGACAGGACAAGATGGCGTCGGGCGATGTGGAAATGTCGGTTGCAGAATTTGCCTTAGGGATACCATTCCATCTGGACTATCTTCTCTTCGACATGTGCTTCGGCGGTGGAATGGAGATCGTGTATGCCCTGAGGGACAAGGCAAGCTACATCGGGGTTTCCCCCGCAGAAGTGCTGGCTGATGGCATGTATGACTACACCAAGCTCATCGGTTTCCTGTTCAACGGTTCATCTCCCGATCTCAGGGGACTCTTCGTGGACTCGTTCGAGAAATATAACAAGCAGAGCGGACAGTACCGTTCAGCGACAGTGACACTCGTAAGGACTGAGGGACTCGAAAGACTTGCCTCTGTCTGCAAGGATTTGGTTTCAAGGTACTCCGATGCCATAGCCCATGCACCGGTCTCTCAGATCCAGGGCTATTTCCGCCAGAATAGACACTATTTCTACGATCTTGAGGACACTTTCGCCAAATGCGGGGCCTCTTCAGAAGACATGGCTGTCCTTCGGAATGCAATCGACGGGAGCATTGTCTACAAGAATGCTACTCCATCTTTCCTCAATGTCTTCGACATCAAGACTTATTCCGGTTACAGCATCTATCTTCCCTGCGCCGGCACTTCCCTTCTCGACTCCTACTATAAGGACGAAGAATGGAACAAGGCTGTCGGTCTTGTCAATTAATTTATTTATTCATATCTTTGCCAGCCAATTAAAAGCGCCCAGGCGTTTTTGGTGCAATGGGGCCCCGGCCCGACCGGGGTTGAGTAACACATTTTTAAATAAAAACAATGAAGCATTTTGAACTTAACGGCAAGATCCGCGAAGTCGGAAACAAGGCCGTGATCAAAGCGATCCGCAGGCAGGGTCTCGTCCCTTGCAACCTTTACGGACAGGGAATCGAGAACGTCCTCTTCACAGTCTCTGAAAGGGATCTCATGGGAATCACCAACACTCCCGCCTCCTACATCATCGACATCAAGCTTGACAACGGCCAGACCTATATGGCAGTCGTGCATGAGCTCCAGTTCCATCCTGTAAAGGACAACTGCCTCCACGTCGACTTCCTCGCAGTCTCCGAGGACAAGCCCATCGCTATCAAGGTTCCCATCGTGGTCAGCGGCCACCCTGTGGGTGTCCAGAAGGGTGGTAAGTTCGTCCTTGTCTCCAGGGCTATCCGCATCAGCGCTCTCATGAAGGATCTCCCCGACACTCTTAACGTCGACGTTACCAGTCTCGATATCGAGAAGAGGATCGTCGCCGGTGACATCAAGCTTGACAACGTGACCGTGGTCTCCCCTAAGGACACCATCATCTGCACCGTCAAGGCCACCCGCAACATGACACAGGCAGCCGATGAGAATGCTGAAGGCGCTGAAGGCGCTGCTGAGGCCTAAAAAAGATCGGACACCTGAAGACGATCCTGGCATGAACTACCTTGTCGCCGGACTTGGAAACATTGGCGCAGAGTACGCTTCAACCAGACACAATTCGGGTTTTATGGTATTGGATGCCTGGGCTCAGGCATCCAATGTCAGTTTCAGGACTGAACGCTATGGAGACATGGCAGAAGTCAGTTTCAAGGGCAGGAAGTTCTACCTCCTGAAGCCTTCAACTTACATGAATCTCAGTGGCAATGCCGTCAGGTACTGGATGGGGAAACTGAAACTTCCCATTGAGAACCTCATCGTTGTCTGCGACGACATCAACCTGCCTTTCGGTACGGTCCGGATGCGGAAAAGTGGAAGCGACGGCGGTCACAACGGTCTCAAAGACATTGAAAACTGCCTTGAAAGTACGAATTGGGCCAGGATCCGGATCGGAGTCGGCAACAATTTCTCTAAAGGCGGACAGATCGACTACGTGATCGGCAATTTTTCTGATGAGGAAAAGAAGGAAATGCCGGAGATCTGCGACAAGGTAATTGAAGGTATCAAGAACTTCTCGACAATCGGTCCGGACAGGGCGATGAACTTCCTCAACACCCGGCAGCCAAGGCAGAAGAATACCCTCTGAAGCATTGAAAATTAAGCTTTTTTAGAGTGAATTATTTGAATTTTCCATTTTTTTACATAAATTGCGCAGTGGTTGAAGAAGCATTGGACAATTGTAAAAACAATATTTAGTTTATCTATTCACTTAATATTTAAAGAAATGAAAAAGCTTGTTGCACAGATCAAGGAAGAACTTGATGCATTCGTCGTAAATGCAGATGCTCAGGTAGAAAAGGGAAACAAGGCTGCTGGTGCCCGCGCCCGCAAGGCTGCCCTTGAACTCATGAAGGACCTCAAGGAGTTCAGGAAGGTGTCCGTAGCTGAGGCTAAGAAGTAATTTATTTACTTTTCCTTACAAGCGGCTACCCTAAAGGCGGCCGCTTTTTCATTGATGAAGCACAGGTCTTTTATTATAATCATTCTCCTTATAGCCTTGGTAGCAAGCGGTTCGGCACCAAGGAGAGGTACTTTTTTGATGTATCAGCCGGACGGCTCATCTTTCCTTGCTTCCTTGAAGGGAGATGAGTTTGCCAAAGTACTCACGACCGCCGACGGTCATACCGTCACAAAGGGAGAAGACGGTTTCTATAGATACGCCTTCTTCAATCCTGACGGGTCCAGGGAGATTTCAACTTACAAGGTCGGAGACAACGTCCCTTCAATGGTTCTGGACGGATTCAGATATATTCCCTGGAGAGCTCTCAGGGAAAAAGCAGCCAAAGTGAGGAGCACCCGCCGTGGAGAGACTGGCAACTATTTCCGTACAAGGGCATCCCAATCCAACAAGAAGCACTGTATCGTAATCCTTGCACAATTCCAGGACAAGACTTTCCTGAACGGAGAAAGCAGGAGACAGGAATTCATGGACCTGATCACTAAGGAAGGATCCAACAGTGTCCTGGATTATTTCAATGACCAGTTCAAAGGCAGTTACGAATTCAATTTCACAATCGGCCCTGTAGTGACTCTCCCCAAGGATCTGAGCTACTACGGCAAGAATGAAGACGACAAGGCTGGACGGGACACAAACCCTCAGGAACTTGTCCGTGACGCTTGCATGCTCTCCGATCCTTTTGTGGATTTCTCGGAATTTGATGATGATGGTGACGGGACAGTGGACAATGTCTTCGTGATCGTAGCCGGCAAAAGCGAGGCCGAGGGCTCGGATTCAGACTGCATGTGGCCCCATCAGTGGTACGTTCCGAACCTGAGCCTTGACGGAAAGAGGATCCTGACCTATGCACTCTCAACTGAACTGACTGTACAAAGCCAGAACAGCACAGGCCAATTGGTGTGGGGACTCTGCAACATCGGCACATTCTGCCATGAGTACAGCCATGTGCTTGGCCTTGAAGACTATTACGACACCGACGAAGACGGTAGTGGTGGGACCTCCAAAGGAATGTGGGTCTCAACTGCGCTGATGGATGGAGGCAACTTCAACAACATCGGCAAGACACCCCCTTACTACAATGCCCTGGACAGGGAAATGCTGGGAATCGGGAAACCGGAGAAGATGAAGACCGGGACCGTCACACTGGAGCCTGTAGACCGGAATGGGCGCTATCTCATACTCGAACACCCTTCCGACCCAGCGGAATTCTTCCTTTTCGAATGCAGGGCTCCAAAAGGCTGGGACACCTACATAGGCGGCAGCGGCCTTGCAATCTACCATGTAGACATGAGCCACAATTTCGCCGGCTGGTCCGATGAAGCTGAGAACAATGTCAATGCAAAATACCGCTGGAGCAACAATGAGATCAACTGCAATCCATCCTATGAATGTGCAGACATGATCGAAACTTCTTCCGGAGCAATTGATGTACGCCAGGTCTTCTTCCCCTACAGGACTATAAACTCATTCAATGCCAATTCTTCGCCATCCTTCACCTTCAACGACGGCACCCCTGCCCCATTTGCCTTGGCCGGAATAACCAGGAACGGCGAAAACGTCACTTTCACTGTCTATAACAGTTCCGACGTGGTCCCGAATGTGACCAGCCTGCAAGGAGAGATCTACCAGGATGCTGCGATCATAACCTGGCAGTCTGATATCGAAGGCTTCGACGGTGAAGCGACCGTCAGCTGGGGAGAGACGTCCGGAAGCAGCCAGTCATTGACAGTAAGACCTTATGAAGCAGGAAAGTATTCATTGACCCTGGAAGGTCTTTCCCCTACCAAAGCTTACACGGTCAACGTGACCTTCGAAAGGAACGGGGTAAGTGGGGAGACTTCAGTGCTCGACTTCCTTACAAAGGCCAGCCAGGACGGCAAGAAACCATTCATCTATCTTGAATATCTTGCAGCCAGCAGGACCTCGGGCAAGTTCCTTTCCGGAACCGGCTTCCCCTTGAGGGTCTATAATGCCATAGGAGAGAAGGTCGGATGGACATTCGACAATTCTCCTGTCAAGACTGATGGAAGCGGTTACTTCCACCCTTCTAAATCCGGTACCCTTAAAGCCACGGTCTACCATTCTGACGGCTCAAAGGACATCCTGTCAAAAGAGATTGTGTTCCAATGAAAAGAATAGCATCGCTTACAGCCATCTTGATGGCTATGGTATTGTTCATTGCCTCCTGCAGCAGGACCCTAGAGCCTGACAGCACCTTCATTTCCGGGTCCGACATCCAGCTGAAGGTCTCAGGCCGGGTCATCTACACATACGATCCCCTCATCTGGCAGCTTGGTTACAATCCAACGAACAGGGAATTCAGGGCTTCAGACGATGCCATGAAGAACTGGTTCTTCGTGACCTGCTCCGCAGTCCCCTCATCCGTAGGCCAGAAACTGGATGCAACAGTCACATGGTCTTCCGGCAGCGGGACCCAGTCCGTCAAAGGCAAGTTCGAGGTCGCCAAAGCCGAACAGGACACCTACTGGCTCTGGTGCGGAGACAAAAAAATACAGACGGGTGTCACCGTCTGTATTCTCCGATAATTACCAGTTCCTATCCTGGATTCTATTTCTTCAGCAGTTCCTCGATGTGCTCGGCGTAGTCGAGTGTGGTGTCGAGGTAATAGACGATCTCGGGAACAATCCGAAGCTGACGGCCGATCTGGCGGCCAAGAGCTCCGCGGATCTCTCCCATGTTGTCATTAAGGATCTTCATCGCCTCTTCCTGCTTGGAAGAAGGGAATATGCTGACATAGGTCTTCGCGATCGAGAGGTCCGGGCTGACCCTGACCTCGCTGACGGTGACCATTGCGCCTCCGAAGAAGGCCATGCCCTTGCTCCGGATGATCTCGGCGAGGTCCTTCTGGATCTCGCGGGCGACCTTGAGTTGTCTGGTAGTGGCCTGTCTCTCCATGATTAGATGATATTGATGATGAAGTAGTTCTTCTTACCCTTCTGGGCGAGGATATATTTCCCGTCCACAATGTCTTTCTCGGAGACCTGGTACTCGATGTCAGTAACCTTGTCCTTGTTGATCGACACTCCGTTTCCAACGGTCATCTTCCTGGCCTCTCCCTTCGAAGGGAAGACCTGGGTCTTGACGGCAAGGAAGTCGAGGATGTTGCAAGGAAGCTCCGAACGAGGCACATCGAAAGTCGGCACTCCGGCGAAAACAGCCAGGAATGTCTTCTCGTCAAGCTTGCGGAGCTCGTCGGAAGTGGAATTGCCGAAGAGCATCTTGGAAGCGGAGACGGCGTTCTCATATTCAGCGGCCCCGTGGATAGTCGTGGTGATCTCCTTTGCGAGGAGCTGCTGGAGGGTCCTGCGGCCTGGATCAGCGCGGTGCTCTGCGATGGCGGAGTCGATTGTCTCCTTATCGAGCATCGTGAATATCTTGATGTACCTCTCGGCATCCTCGTCGCTGACATTGAGCCAGAACTGGTAGAACTCGTAAGGTGAGGTCTTTTCCGGGTCGAGCCAGATGTTACCCTTCTCGGTCTTACCGAACTTGGTTCCGTCTGCCTTCTTCACGAGGGGGCAGGTAAGAGCAAAGGCGTCGGTCTTGCCGAGGATCCTGCGGATAAGCTCGGTGCCGGTAGTGATGTTGCCCCACTGGTCGCTTCCACCAAGCTGGAGGCGGCAGCCCTTGTGCTCATAGAGCCAGAGATAGTCATATCCCTGAAGGAGCTGGTAGCTGAACTCGGTGAAGGACATGCCCTCGCGGGACTCGTCGGAAAGGCGCTTCTTTACGGAATCCTTCGCCATCATGTAGTTGACGGTGATATGCTTGCCGATGTCGCGGATGAAATTCAGGAATGAATATCCCTTCATCCATTCGTAGTTGTTGACGAGTTCAGCCTTGTTAGGTGCGTCAGACTCGAAGTCCAGTATCTTGGAAAGCTGGGCGCGGATTCCTTCGATGTTGTGCTGGAGGGTTTCCTCGTCGAGAAGCTTACGCTCCTGCGACTTCATCGAAGGGTCGCCGATCATGCCGGTAGCGCCGCCGATCAGGGCGATAGGCTTGTGGCCGCACTGCTGGAAGTGCTTGAGGATCATTATGCTGACAAGGTGACCGATGTGCAGTGAGTCGGCTGTAGGGTCGATACCGACATAAGCCGCCTGCGGGCCTTCCATGAGTTTTTCTTCAGTTCCAGGCATGATATCCTGTATCATGCCTCTCCATTTGAGTTCCTCTACGAAATTCTTCATCGTATGAATGTGTTTTCTTTATGGGCTGCTAAAACCCCGCAAAGATAGGCAAAAAAATGAAATAGTAAGCCTTGTCATAGAACTTCGTCCGGGTATGGGACAGTCCTTCCTTCGGAACGGATTACCGGCATGGCGGCATTCCATCGGCGAAGCCTTTCCCCCAGGATCCTTGCAAGCTCGCTGACTTTTTCCGGCATTGAAGAGGCCAGGTCGTTGTTCTCTGAGATGTCCTCCTCAAGGTCGTATAGTTCGAAGACGGAATTGCGGATGGCTTCTTCCAGCCCTTTGCCTTCCATTTCCAGGATATTGTGCATCCTGTAGATCAGTTTCCATTGACCTACACGCACGGCATCCATGAAATCAATGTCCGGCTGATCCTCTATGCGCCACTGGTGAGGCATGTGGGAGACTATGGGTCTAAGAGGATCCAGGTCAGAGACGCTTTCAGGGATGACGAAGCGGTTAGCCTCTTTTTGTGATGCGCCACCTTCAACGGTACCGATCTGCTCTGATACGTACTTGGAACCCTTTGAAAGAAGCTTTGCGAAACTCTGTCCGTCAACCGTCTGGATCGTCTCATAGTCATCAACTCCGGCGATGTCAAGGATAGTCGGGAGAAAGTCCTCCGGTCCTACAGGAGTGTTGATCCTTGTACCTCCGACTGTTTTTCCGGGCCAGTAAACCAGCAAAGGTACCCTGATTCCGCCTTCGTACACGGATGCTTTCCCTTCACGGAGAGGAAGGCATTGGGTGTGGGCGATCCCTCCCTTGCGTGTGTCGATGCTGTGACCACCATTGTCGGCATAGAAGATAATGACTGTGTTGTCTGCGACTCCCTTTTTCTCCAGGTAGTCCATGATGTCACCCAGGCTTTTGTCTATTCCTTCGCACATCGATGCGTACTTAGCTTGCCCGTCGTCCATGCCGCGGTCACGGTATTTCTGGTAGAAACGTTTGTCCGGCTGGATCGGAGTGTGAGTCCCATAGTGGGACATATAAAGGTAGAACGGCTCTTTATGGGCTATAGGATAATCCAGGGTTTTAAGGGCCTCCCTTGTTAAAGCTTCCGTCAGATGGACATCACTTCCGTAATATTCAGTGAGATTCATGACTGCATTGCCCTGCCACAATTCCTTTGTGTTTCCATAGTTCTCTTCACTGAGGTAGCTCCTTGGATATCCAGCGTTCGAACCTGCCACGTTTACAGTGAAACCCATGTTGTAAGGAGATGCGCCAGGAGTGCCGGCAGGAGCCCAGTGAGCTTTCCCGACGTGGATGGTGAAATACCCGGAGTCTTTCAAAAGACGGACCATGGGCGTTGCCTGCAGGGAATGGTCGATCAGCGTATCACCCGGATTGAGACCGTTCCAGTTCCAGTCGGATCTCGCGAACGGGTCGTCCAAATTGTCGTTAATAATTCCGGTGGTACCTCCTGCGGCATCGGTCGGGGTGTCGCGTACCAAGGCTCCATAGGTGGTGATCCTTTCGTGGGCTGAATTCATTCCAGTCATCAAGGCTGTCCTTGTCGGACTGGAAAGGGAGCAGGCATACGCGTTGGTCATTATCGCTCCTTTACCGGCGAGTCGGAGCATGTTGGGAGTGTCGTATCTCTGGTTGTAGGGATAGACTTCTTCACCATAGGCGACCTGGCTGTCGGTCCAGCCGAAATCATCTATCAGGAAGAAAATGATGTTCGGCCTTTCACTTGCATCCTTGATGGCCGGTGAGCAGGCGGCACAAAGGGCCGGCGCCACTGTAATCAAGGCTCTTTTGATTCTTTTATCCATAACAATACAATATAATCATATTTTTCAAATATGAAAAAATATGCTACCTTCGTGGCTGGCTTCAGTGCTTGAGGATCATATTACATTACATATTAGAAGAAATGAGAAAGAAAATCGTCGCCGGAAACTGGAAGATGAACACAAATCTTCAGGAAGGCATTGAACTCGCAAAGGCAGTTGCTGCCAAATCAGTCGAAACTCCCGAGAACGTAGGCCTAATCGTGGCCGCTCCTTTTACTCACCTCTGCGCTGTCGCCGAGGCCGTTAAGGGATCCAAGGTAGAAGTCTCCGCACAGAACTGCGCAGACCATGAGAAGGGCGCCTACACCGGAGAGGTCTCCGTGGGCATGCTGACATCAGTCGGTTGCCAGTGGACCATCCTCGGTCACTCCGAGAGAAGGCAGTACTATGGTGAGACTGATGCAAAGCTCGTCGAGAAAGTAAAGCTCGCTCTCGCTGGCGGTCTTGGCGTCATCCTTTGCGTCGGAGAGAACCTTGATGAGAGAGAGGCCGGAAAGCACTTCGAGGTCGTCACCAGCCAGATAGAGAACGTCCTGTTCAACTTCACCGCTGAGGAGATGGCAAAGATCGTCGTGGCTTACGAGCCAGTATGGGCCATCGGTACAGGCAAGACCGCTACCGCTGAGCAGGCTGAGGAAATCCACGCCTGCATCCGCAAGGTCCTTGCCGGCAAGTTCGGTGAGACCGTGGCTGAGGACACAACAATCCTTTACGGAGGAAGCTGCAAGCCTTCAAATGCCAAGGAGCTCTTCGCCCAGAAGGACATCGACGGTGGACTGATCGGTGGAGCAGCCCTCAAGGCCGACGACTTCATCGCCATCGCCCAGAGCTACTAGTCTCGTGAAACGTAACTAGTTGACCTTTACACAACTATAGAATCAAGGGGTGCTGTTCTCTGCACCCCTTGATTGCTTTAATATCTCATATTCAACAGCTTACGTAACAGCTATCCTACAAGGCCAATTCGGAATCGGAATAGAGGGCACCGTCGTGGATATCATGGGTAGAGAAGAGGACGGTGGCGCCGGTCTCATGGGCGAGACGCTGGAGACTCTTCAGTACCATCACCCGGTTTTCGACATCCAGGAAGGCCGTTGGCTCGTCCAGCATGAGGACATTCGCCTTGCGGGTCAGGGCGGCGGCTATGCAGGCCTTCTGGAACTCTCCGTCACTTATCCGGCTGAGATCCTTGGCTGCCAGGCCATCGAGTTCCATCATGCTTATTGCCTCACGGATAGCTTTTTCAGATTCAGCATCCAGTTTCCTGAAAGAACCGGCAGTGGCCAGCATACCTGTACGGACGAACTCATCAACAGTGAAACCCTTCACCTTGGGGATCCTGGTCGGAACGAGGACGGCCTCTCCCCCGGTATCAATGGTACCGGAAACAGGCTTCAGGAGTCCTGCTATGGTCTTCATCAAGGTTGTCTTCCCACTTCCATTCCGTCCCCTCAGCATGACGCATTCCCCGTCCGCATAGCTGAAACTCAGCGGCCCGGCCACTCTGGAATTGTACCCTACGACTATGTTGACGGCCTTTATCATTTCGCGAACATTATGTAAATGATGATCGGAATGCCGATGACAGCCATGGTACTGCCAACAGGAAGGGGGACAGGGAAAACTTGGGAAAGGATGTCAGCGACAAGGGAAAGCCCCGAGCCGACAAGCAGTGTCGCAGGGATGGTCCTGAGATGGACTGACGAGGCCGTCAGGGTCCTGGCTATGTGCGGTGCGACGATGCCTACGAAACCGAGCGGTCCGCAGAATGCGGTGACAGCTCCTGCCATCAAGCAGCTTCCTACCATGGATATATTCCTGATATGTGAAGGATTTGCCCCTGCCATGGCAGCATATTCCTCACCGAAAAGGAGGAGATCCAGGCCACGGTTGGCAACAAGGGCCAGTACTATTCCGGCCAGCAGAGCGGCTGAGATTATCAATAATCCCGTAATACCGTTCCCTATGAAACTTCCTGCAGACCAGCTGTAGAAGACTTTAAGGCTCTCGGCATTGGCTGAATATTCGAGGATCGAAGTGATGGCGCTGAAAACGAAGCCCAGCATCACACCGAAGATAAGAAGCGTGGTGGCACTGTGTATCCTGGAAGAAACCAGCATGACAAGGGCAGAACTCAGAAGGGCCCCGACAAAGGCTGCGGAAACGACTGTCAATCCTGACAAGGCTGCAGGGAGGGAACTTCCGATGATCAGAGTCGCGATCGCAGCCCCGGTACCGGCCCCAGCGCTGACACCCATGATGTGAGGGTCTGCCAACGGATTCCGGAATATGGTCTGCATCTGTAGGCCCGCCAAGGAAAGAGAAGCTCCTGCAAGAATCGCCGTAAGCATCCTCGGCAGCCTGAGTTTCATGAATATAACCTTATCTGGCAGGCCGAAGCCAGCCCCCCCTGCACACAGGTCAGCAGCCATCAGCAATAACACGGCGGCTAAAATAAGAACTGTCTGGAGGGATGGCTTCATCTTCCTGTGATGTAGAAGTTAGGTCAAAGTTATAAAATTGCAACCTGATTGCAAAACCAGTATAGTATCTTTGCAGTGCAATCAAGCAAGAAACATGAAACGAAACTTCATAACTCTATTTCTGATGTCATTTGCGCTTCTGGCGGCCTTACCTCTCTGGGCGCAAGGGCGGAAAGCCACACTTTCCGGACATGTCAGGGACGCTTCCAGCGGGGAGCCTCTTACAGGAGCTGTGGTGTTCACCGCGGACCGGAAATACGGAGTGTCAGCCGGCAATACCGGCTACTATTCACTGGCAGTTGAAAAGGGTGAGATTACGGTACTGTGTTCATTCACAGGCTATCGCACAGTTGAAAGGACTGTCAGCATGAGAGAATCCACTGTAGTTGATTTCGAACTCGAGACCGACAACGAAGTCCTGGAAGCGGCAAAGGTCTTCTCCAAGACAAAGAGAGACGAACTTAAACTCCCGCAGATGGGACGCCAGAGAGTGGATGCCGTCATGGTCAAAAGGCTTCCGGCCATCATGGGCGAAAGCGATATCATCAGGGTCATCCAGATGATGCCTGGGGTACAGACTCCGAGCGAAGGTGCAACAGGTTTCAGCGTACGTGGAGGCGGAGTGGACCAGAACCTGATCCTTATGGACGGAGCTCCTGTCTACAACTGCGGCCATTTCCTCGGTTTCCTCTCCATGTTCAACAGTGATGCGATCAGGAGTGCCGAACTCTACAAGGGCGACTTCCCTGCCTCATACGGAGGCAGGCTTTCTTCAATCCTGGACATAAACGGGAAAGACGGAAACAACAGGGAATTCGGAGGCAACGCCTCCATAGGTCTTATCACTTCAAAGGTTTTCCTCGAAGGACCGATAGTCCCGGAGAAGCTTTCATTCATGGTATCCGGCAGAAGGACTTATCTCGACTTGTTCTTCCCGCTGCTCGGAGAGAACCTTCCGGACCACACAAAGATGTATTTCTACGACCTCAACGCCAAACTCACCTGGATTGCGGGCAAGAACGACAGGCTCTACCTGAGCGCTTTCGACGGGAAAGACATTTTCGGACTCAGCATGGACGAGTTCGATCTCGGAAAGATGGATTTCGGCTTTGCCAACCACACCCAGTCCCTGAGGTGGAACCATGTCTACGGACACTCGCTTACCTCAGACGTAACGATCTACAACTCAATCTACAGGAACACCCTCGCAGGAGACATGAGCGAAGCCAGGTTCGACTACAAGCAGGGTATCAGGGAGACCGGAGCAAGGGCTGGTTGGACCTGGTACCTGAATCCTAAGAATACGGTCCAGGCCGGACTCGGGCTGGCATGGTTCGACGTGGCTCCCGGTGAATGCAATCCTGTCGGAGGCAGTACTGTAGTGAACCATGTAGTCATGCCATCCAGCTATGCAGTGCAGCCGTCGGCCTATCTGCAGAACGAGCAGAAACTTGGGCCACTGACCCTTCGCTATGGACTGAGGTTTTCGTCTTTCACGACTCTGGGAGGAACTTCACAGAGGTATTTCGATCCTGTTACCCACGAGCTCCTGAGAGTCACGGACATACCAAAAGGAGAGAGGATACGGACATACAACGGCTGGGAACCCAGATTCTCCGCTTCCCTCCCGCTCAGTAACGACCTGTCTCTCAAAGGATCATATTCACGGTCCTATCAGTACCTCCAGCAGGCCAGGATCAGCATCACCGGAAGCCCGGTCGATACCTGGTTCACGGCCTCGCCCAACACGAAGCCACAGCTATCCGACCAGTTCTCAGTCGGTGTCAACGCCCTCTTCGCCGACCAGGCCCTTGAAGCATCAGTGGAAGGGTTCTACAAGAAGGGGAAGAACGTGATCGACTTCGTAGAGAACCCCGGGATAGTGATCGACAACGTGGACCGGGAAGGACTCCTCAGGAGCGGAAGTTCGACCGCCTACGGAATCGAAACCATGCTCAAATACGAATTCGACAAACTGAACGGATGGATTTCATACACATGGTCCAGAGCCATGTACGATATCCCCGAGCTTAACGGTGGCAAACCCTACCGCTCCCCCCTCAATCATGAGCACGCTATCAACTTCGTGTTGAGCTACGACTTCTCGAAGCTCCTTTCCGCTTCAGGAGAATGGGTGTTCTACAGCGGTTCGCCCACCACATATCCCGTTGGAAGATATTCATTCATGGACACTTGGGTCCCTGTGTACTCCGAGAGGAACTCGGATAGGCTCCCCGACTATCACAGGATGGATCTTTCTCTCACCTACAGGACCAGGGGCCGCGCCGCCGGCAAAAAATGGAGCGGCGAGTGGAACCTCTCCGTCTACAATGCCTACTCCCGGCACAATGCATGGAGCATAGCCTTCAACTACGACCGGGAAGAGAACAAGACCAAAGCTATCAAGGTCTACCTCTTCACCGTCATTCCCTCGGTTTCCTACAACATAAAGTTCTAGAAATGAAGCAATTTAGCCTGATATTATTTATCTGCGCCGTCATGGCGGCAGTCGCATGCTCCGAAGAGACCGACCTCCGTTCCAAGGGAGAGCATTTCGAACGCCTTGCGGTGGAGGCGGTCCTGACTGACCAGGCTGACCGCCCTCAAAGGGTAATCCTGTCGAAGACGGTCCCGTATTTCGAGAATGCTACCGAAAACGGATCCCTACCAGTCCGCGGAGCACTGGTCACGGTCTCAGGAGGAGGTTCGGAAGTAAGATTCGAAGAGACCCAGTCTGAACATGGTGTTTACGAGGCTCCTGAAGGCTACCACGCAGAACAAGGCGGAAGCTATCACTTAAGGATCGAACTTCAAGAAGGAGAGGTATATGAGGCCGATGCAACCATGCCTTCGAACGGATTCAGGATCGACGACCTGGACTATGCTTACGCCGGCAACAAGACAATGGGCCTGGACAGCCTGTGGACCCTGGCCATTTGGGGGCAAGACATGGCACACACTGACTATTACCACATCACGGTCGGAGTGAACGGTCATTTCTACCCCCATGAAATGGCGGAAGTCACTGACGACATCTATTTCAACGGCAACGAGGTCAAAGGTTTCCCTATCGCCACCCTGATGCAGTATTCCCAAATGCAGAAACTCTACGGCGACTGCGCCAAATACCTCGAGACCGGTGACGAGATAACCCTTGAGGCGATGACCCTCAGCAAGGATTTCTTCGACTACCTGATGGCCGTCACCCTCAACGGGGCGATGGCTGCGATCCCCTTGTTCTCGCCCCAGCCTGCCAACTGCCCGACCAACATCCGCGGCGGTGACGGCGAGGCCGTCGGTTACTTCGCCCTCTGCCCCGTCGCCTCAGCCAGCGTCACCGTCGACGATCCCCTGAGGCCGTACTATAAAAAGCAATTCTAAGTCTGGCTATTTTTTGCTTATCCGGCAATTTCTGATTATTTTTACGGATTAGGAAAAACCGTAAAAACACACCGATATGCAAAGAAGAACCATCATCATGGCGGCAGCGCTGGCAATGATCCTCGGCGGCACCGCTTCAGCACAGCAGAAGGCAGATCCCAAGGGCGGTATCTCTACCGAAATGCTCAAGGAAATCCGTACAGGCTACCAGGGCACTGCTTCTGACAAGGCCATCAAGAATGCCCTGAACTCCACCGGCATCAATGTCCTCGCAGCAAATTCCGAGAACATCGCAATGATCGACACCCACTTCTCCGACAGGGTCAAGACCAAGGGCATAACCGACCAGAAATCATCCGGACGCTGCTGGCTGTTCTCCGGCCTCAATGTCCTGAGGGCCAAGATGATCGACAAGTACGACCTGGGTGCATTCACCTTCTCCCAGAACTATGTCTTCTTCTATGACCAGCTCGAAAAGGCCAACCTCTTCCTCCAGGGAGTGATCGACACCAAGGACAAGGGCTTCGACGACCGCGAGGTAGACTGGCTGTTCAGCAATCCTATCGGTGACGGCGGACAGTTCACCGGAGTCGCCAATCTTATCATGAAATACGGTGTCGTACCGTCAGATGTCATGCCCGAGACGCTCTGCGCCAACAGCACCGGCCAGATGCGCACCCAGATTGCAACCAAGCTCCGTGAGGATGGCCTCAAGCTCCGCGAAGCCAAGGCAAAGGACTGCCAGGCCATGAAGACCGAGATGCTCAAGGAGATCTACCGCATGCTCGTCATCTGCCTCGGCGAACCGCCGGTGGAGTTCGAGTACACAATGCGCAACTCAAAGGACGAGGTCATCAGCACCAAGACCTACACCCCCAAGTCCTTCTACCAGGAGTACATCGGAACGGACCTGAACAATGGCTACATCATGCTCATGAACGATCCTTCCAGGGAATATGGGAAAGTATATGAGATCGCCTACGACCGCCACGTCTACGACGGACAGAACTGGGTCTACCTCAACGTTCCTGTCGAGACCATCAAGCAGATAGCCATCGCTTCCATCAAGGACAACACTGCGATGTACTTCTCCTGCGACGTAGGCAAATTCAGCGACAGGCAGAAAGGTACCCTCGACCTCGACAATTTCGATTATGGTTCCCTCTTCGGCACCACCTTCACGATGGACAAGAAGCAGAGGATCATGACCCACGCCAGCGGATCGTCCCACGCTATGACCCTGATCGCTGTCGACCTCAAGGACGGCAAGCCTGTCAAGTGGATGGTCGAGAACAGCTGGGGTGCTGCAAGCGGCTACAAGGGCAACCTCATCATGACCGACGAGTGGTTCAATGAATACATGTTCCGCCTCGTGGTCGAGAAGAAGTACGTTCCCGAGTCACTCAAGGCCCAGCTCAACCAGAAGCCCATCCTTCTCCCCGCATGGGATCCCATGTTCATGCCTGAAGAATAGAACTTTACAGTCGAATAATGCCGCAGAAAATATTCTTCATCGACGGACACGCCCTCGTGTTCAAGATGTACTACGCCTTCCTACGGAGGCCCATGATCAACTCCAAGGGAGCTGACATGTCGATCCTCTACGGGTTCACGAAGTATGTCCTGGAACTTATCGAACGCGAGGAACCCGACTATCTTGCAGTAGCCTTCGACCCACCGGGAGGCACCTTCCGGAACCAGATGTACTCCGAGTACAAGGCCAACCGCACCGAGACTCCGCAGCTAGTGATCGACGCCCTGGAGCCCCTGCAGGAGCTCTGCAAGGCCATGAATATCCCCACGTTGATGATGATGGGATTCGAAGCGGACGATGTGATCGGGTCGATGGCCAAGCGCTGTGCCCGCGAGGGACTCGATGTCTATATGGTCACTCCGGACAAGGACTACGGCCAGCTCATCGAGGACCACATCTGGCAGTATAAGCCCGGAAAGGGAGGCGGAGAGAACGAGATCGTAGGCGTAAAGGAGATCTGCGGCAAATACGGCATCCAGTCCCCCTCCCAGGTCATCGACATGCTGACGATATGCGGCGACACGGCCGACAACGTGCCTGGTGTCAAGGGAGTCGGCGAGGTCGGCGCCGGCAAGCTCGTTGCCAAATACGGCTCTGTCCAAGGAATATATGACCATCTTTCCGAGCTTTCTCCGAGGCAGAAGGCCATGTTCGAAGAGGCTGAAGACCACATAGCTCTGAGCCGCGAACTGGTCACCATCAAGACCGACATAGATGTGGACGTAGCCACGGAACAGATGAAGGTGGACAAGGCCTACGGGCCGCAACTAGCCGACCTGTTCGAAAAATACGAGTTCAACTCGCTCCAGCGGTTCATCGGACACATAGCCCAGACTCCCGCAAAGGAAGAGAAGAACCTTGAAATTCAGAAGGTCTCCCCTGCTGAAGCGTGCAAGGCCACCCGGAAGGCAGGCATCTGCTCGATCATCGTCGAAGGAGCCGGTGAAGGCATATTCTCCAAGATCAGGAGGATGATCGTTGCCTCCCATGTCATCCCTGGCGAAGCGAAGGATTCCTCCTTCCTGATAGCAGAAGGCAGCAGCAAGGACTTCAAGGCCATCCTCGAAGACACAGCCGTAGCCAAATGCGGAGATGACCTGAAGCGCCAGATGAACATCCTGGATGCAGAAGGCATCAGCCTGGAAGGGAATCTGTTCGACATAGGCCTGATGCACTACCTTGTCGATCCGGAAAAGAGCCACAAGATCGAAGTCCTTGCCCAAGGCTACCTTGGAATGTCGGTCGATTCGCCCGAGGCGGAGAAGGAAGTCTCCACGGGATCGCTCTTTGACGATATTCCTGCCGACGAAGGTCTAGCGGACCGCAGCCGCGAGGCCGCCATACTGCTTCTCCTGAGGGGAAGACTGGAAGAAGAGCTCAAAGGAAAGAATGCGTACGACCTCTACTATTCAATGGAGGAACCTCTACTCAAGGTTCTTTCAAGGATGGAGAGAAACGGTGTCAAGGTCGACCTCGGGTCACTGAGGGACTTTACCGAGCAGCTTCGCTCAGAAATGGTTGAGCGCGAGGCCAAGGTCAGGGAACTTGCCGGGGAACCGGCCCTTAACGTTTCCTCTCCGAAGCAGATCGGTGAGATCCTTTTCGAAAAGCTCAAACTGTCAGCCAAGCCAAAGAAGAATGCTAACGGGACTTATTCTACTGATGAGACTACCCTGCTGGACATCGCCGACAAGCATCCGATCGTGGACGAGATCCTGGAATTCAGGGCTGTAAAAAAACTCCTTTCAACCTACATCGAGCCCTTCCCCGGCTACATAGATCCTTCTGACGGAAAAGTCCACACGACTTTCAACCAAGCGCTTACCGCCACCGGAAGGCTGAGTTCATCCAACCCGAACCTCCAGAATATTCCCATCAGGACAGACCGCGGAAGGGAGATCAGAAAGGCCTTCGTGCCCGGTACCCCCGACGGTTTAATCCTCTCAGCTGACTATTCCCAGATAGAACTCCGGATCATGGCCCATCTGAGCTGCGACCAGCACCTGATCAAGGCCTTCAAGGATGGCGTGGACGTACACGCTGCAACGGCTGCCAAGATATTCGGAATCCCACACGAGGAAGTCACGGCTGACCAGAGAAGGATCGCGAAGACGGCCAATTTCGGGATCATGTACGGAATCTCATCGTTCGGCCTGGCCCAGAGGCTGAGGATTGGCCGTAAGGAGGCCCAGAAGGTCATAGAAGACTATTTCACAGGCTTCCCGTCAATCCTCTCCTTCATTGAAGACACAAAAGCCGCCGCCAGGGAAACCGGATACGTGGAGACCATATTCGGCCGGCGGAGGTATATTCCTGAAATCAATTCCAAGAACGGCACGATTCGGGCCTTAGCTGAGAGGAATGCCGTCAATGCCCCGATCCAGGGTACCTCGGCCGACATCATCAAGCTGGCGATGATAGCTGTAGACAAAGAACTTCTGGAAAGGAAGATGAAATCAAGGATGGTACTCCAGATCCACGACGAACTCGTGTTCGACGCCGTGCCCGAGGAGATCGATGAACTGAAGGCCCTCGTCGTGGACAAGATGGAGAACATCGTCAAACTGAGCGTTCCGCTCACAGTAGAGTGCAATTATGGGAAGAACTGGCTTGAGGCCCATTGATGAACTGATCGTGCTGGCGAAGAGCGGCAATGGTCTTGCCTTCACCGCCCTGTGGGACAGACACATAGACCAGCTCAGGTCATACATAAAGAACCGTTTCAAGAACATCGACGACTACGATGTCGATGACATCTGTTCACGCAGTTTCGAGAAGGCTTTCCGCCAGATACACAACTACGACGAAACCCGCAGCCAGTTCCTTACATGGCTGTGTACAATAGCCCGCAACACCGCCCTGGATTCGCTTGAGAAGGAGCAGAGAGTACATCCGAAGAACCAGATAGTCTATCTGGATGACGATGCCCAGGCTACCGGTTATGAAGGCATCCCTGACCAGAATGACGATGCCCTTAACACCTTGATCAGGACGGAATCCGAAGAGGAGAGAGTGAAGTACATCGAACGTCTTCCGGAGCTCTACAGGACAGTTGCCAGGAAGAGACTGATCGACGGCATGAAATACGACGAGATTGCCGAGAACATGGACCTTGAACTGAACACCGTGAAGACCAGGATCCGCAGGGCAAAGCAAATAATCGACGCCATGAGGGCGGATGAAGGAGAAGAAGGAATATGATGGATTTCAATCAGTTTGAGAGTTTTATAACAGCTTCCTTCCCTGAACTCGGGAAAGAAGCGATGGATAGATACCATCTCCTGGAAGGACTTTATCTTGACTGGAACTCCAAGATTAACGTTATTTCAAGAAAGGACATCAGCGGCCTCTACGAGCACCATGTCCTGCATTCGCTTGCAATCGCGCGTTACCTTAAAGTTATGTTGCCCGATGAATATGAGCGGTTCCTCCTTCCGGAATCCGGTTTAACAGTCCTGGACCTCGGGACCGGAGGTGGCTTCCCCGGGATTCCTCTTGCTATTATGTTCCCTGGAGTCAGGTTTACGCTCTGCGATTCAATCCGTAAGAAAACCGTCGTCGCCGAGGATGTCGCCAAGTCCCTGGGGCTCAACAACGTGGAAGTCGTCAATGCCCGGGCCGAATCTCTCCCAGGCAAGTTCGACTACGTAGTTTCAAGGGCTGTCGCTTCCCTCACCGACTTCTATCCTTGGGTGAAAGGGAAATATTCAAGAGGGATCCTCTACCTGAAGGGAGGTGACATCAACGAGGAAATTTCTTCATTGATGGAAAGGAACAGGATGAAAAAAGGATCCATCAGCACCTGGCCTGTGGATTCATGGCTGACCGACAGTTATTTCGAAGGGAAATTCGTAATAAATATTTTGTAATTTTCAGCAAAAGGCTTAAATTTGCACTCCTTTTTGGAAAATATAAAAACAAGAGATATGAAAAGAACATTCCAACCTTCAAGACGCAAGCGCGTGAACAAGCATGGATTCCGCGAGAGGATGTCGACTGCCAACGGTCGTCGCGTTCTCGCTTCCCGCCGCCGTCATGGCCGCAAGAAGCTGACCGTATCATCTGAGGACAGGTGGTAGAAGTCGCATGACTCTTTCGGCAGGTCCACGCAAGGCCTGCTTTTTTTGTATTTATCCGTACCATGGACATTGATGAGAAATACATGGCCGAAGCCCTGAAAGAGGCCTACGCTGCACTTGACGAGGGCGAGATCCCGATAGGGGCTGTGGTCACATGCAGGGGTCGGATCATCGGCAAGGGTCACAACATGACAGAAAGGCTGCATGATCCCACCGCCCATGCAGAGATGATTGCAATCACTGCAGCGACCGAGGCACTTGGAGGGAAATACCTAAGCGACTGCACCCTCTATGTGACAGTCGAGCCGTGCCCGATGTGTGCAGGGGGCTTGAACTGGGCCCAGGTGGGGCGTATCGTGTATGGAGCCCTTGATCCAAGGCGTGGTTACTCAATGTTCACTCCCTCCCTGCTTCATCCCAAGACCGAAGTCCAGGCCGGCGTCCTGGCTGAAGAATGCGCAGGATTGATGGTCGATTTCTTCAAGGGAAAAAGATAGATTAGCGATTTTTTATGCCAGAAGCCTTGGATTATCGAAAAAGATCGCTATCTTTGCAATCCCAAACGAGGGCTTAGCTCAGTTGGTTTAGAGCGCTTGCTTGACAGGCAAGAGGTCGGCAGTTCAAATCTGCCAGTCCTCACTCCCAAAAAAGACACTTTGCAGAAATGTGAGTGTCTTTTTTTTACGTCTACTTCAAAACCTTCATTGCAGTTGGGCGATGATATCCTTCATGAGACGGTCGAAATCTATCATGTTGTCCGGGAGATGTGAACAGCTCAGGACGACTACGACAAGTTCCTTTGAAGGAATGATGTAGATTCTCTGGCCATCATGTCCGACGCAGGAGAAGAGGTCTTCGGGGACATCGGTGAAAGACTTGTCCCGGTTAAGCCAGAACAATGCCCCGTAACCGTCCTTGCTGTCCGATGCAGGAGTGACACTATAGTCCACCCAGCCCTCCGGCAGGATCCGTTTCCCGTCTACACAGCCATCGTCCAGGTACATCTGTCCGAATCGTGCGAAGTCACGTGCAGTAGCATACAAATAAGATGATGCCACCGGAGTGCCCGACATGTCGGATTCGAAATAAGGGTTATGCATGCGGAGGGGCGCGTAGAGACGGTCGTGAATGTAGCCGAGGAAGGCTTCATCTGAATCGAACCGCCCTCGAAGCCAGCGCATTATGATGTTCGTACTGCCACTGGAATAGTACCAGTGTGTACCAGGCTCGAAACGTAGCGGTTTGGACTGGGCGAAACTGCCCATGTCCACCTCACGGTGCAGCATCAGGTTCACATCTGACCTGTTGCCGTAGTTCTCGTTCCATTCCAGGCCGCTCTGCATCTGCATAAGATCGTTCAAAGTAATATTCTTACGGTCATCCTGCTGCCATTCAGGGATGTCCAACGGGGCATAGATGTCCACCATCCCGTCACCGGACATAAGTCCAACTAAGGCATTGGTGAAACTCTTTGCCATGCTCCAGCTGAGCAGCCTGGTGTCAGGGCCTATACCAGCACCGTAACTTTCAGCCACCACACCTCCTCTGTGCAGAACGACAAAGGCGAATGGATAGCCGTTATAAGTCCGTTCATCGACCAGCGCCCGTGCAATCGGTTCCATCCTGGCAGCAAGGGTTGAATCACCTTGAGGCAGTGCAGGGCTGCCTTCTTCGTCTTTAGTCAACGGCCAGGGATGTGACAGCAGGGACTCCTTGCTGTCGCCGCGAAGCAAGGTTACACCGTAACCGTCGCGGAAGACGGCTTTGGATTTGCTCCAAAGGAAGCGGCTTGTCACTTCACGCTTTTCGAAATCCACTCGATTACTGGTGAACCGGATGAACGAAAAGTTCAAATCCAAAGCCTCAACTTCGGCCGGTTCCCTGCCGGAGATGAAGACAGCCGATGCCAAGTTCTTTGCAGCATATCCCGTAATGATAGGCATAAGCCTGTTCAGGTACAGGCAGCCACCCAGCAAGGCTGTTGCAAATACAGCCAGCGTGAAACGGCAAATCTTTCGTGCGGACTTTTTCATATAGCTACGCGGTTTGGCAATAATCGATTATCGCTTTATGACATCAAAATCAAAGATAAGAAATTTGATTATCTTTGTCCTACGGACTGTTGGAAAATCTCCGGTTTGTTCCAGCAGCATTATAGCAAAGAGCATGAATGCAGTCTTGACAGCTTTGATGATTCCTTTCCTGGGTACGGCCCTGGGATCAGCTTTTGTGTTCTTCATGAAGAAGGACATGCCCGAAGGGCTCCAGAAAGCCCTCCTCGGTTTTGCATCAGGCGTCATGGTGGCAGCATCGGTTTGGTCGCTCATTATCCCTGCCATAGAGATGGGTTCAAGCAAGGCCTCGATCGTGCCGGTGACCATAGGCCTGCTGGCCGGGTTCGCATTCCTGCTCCTCATTGATTATATTACCCCGCACATTCACCCTATGGGAGGCCCGGAAGGCCCTAAGAGCAAACTCTCAAGGACAACCATGCTGGCCCTGGCCGTTACCATCCATAATTTCCCGGAAGGCATGGCTGTGGGCGTGGCTGTGGCTGGAGCGATGACTTCCGACTTCAGCATGGCCGGCGCAATAGCCCTTTCTCTTGGAATAGCGATACAGAACGTTCCTGAAGGTGCAATCATTTCAATGCCACTGAGGACAGCAGGCAACAGCCGTTGGAAATCTTTCCTGATCGGGAGCCTGAGCGGTATCGTGGAACCTGTCGGTGGGGCTTTGGTCCTTCTGCTGGCTTCCATTGCGACGGCCGCCATGCCCTATCTCCTGCCCTTTGCTGCCGGTGCAATGCTCTATGTAGTCATCGAGGAACTCATCCCTGAAGCCTCGCAAGGCGCTCACTCGAATCTCAGTACAATAGGATTCGCAATCGGATTTGCCCTGATGATGGTCCTGGATGTCGTCATGGGATAGAGTGCCAGGAACTGCAGCAGGCTGGTTGATCCCTTGAATAGCACCATTCCTACCAACCAGATAAAATACTATAGCTGTTCCATTTCGACGACAAGGACCTTATCCCAGAAAGGAGTGAACCCTAAATAGACATGCCCGTCCTGGATCTGGATTCCTTCGGGCTCGAAATTATATTTCGGGTCGAGCAGTCCATTATTGATGAGTGCATCCTTATCGTCCTCTATGGACAGTTCAACATGCTGCATTCTGTAATTGCCATTGAAATCAAGTACAGTGACCGCTACATCCTGTGCTCCCAAATGGAAATACACTAAGTCTTTGTACACGCAAAAGCCTTGCATTGGCCGTCTCGTGCCGTTGAAAGAGCCATTATACTCTCCATCTTTTACCGAAAACACGGCAATTGGATCAAGGGTGGTAAGATCATGGGCTATTCTTGTGAATTTTACCGGACTACTATTGACAACTGTCCTTTTGAACTCAACCTCTTTCAGTGCAGCTTTCTTTGCCTCGCTCAATCTGTACACCCTCACAACACTGTGGCAGAAGATCGCCAGAAGATCGTGCTTGGCATCAACTGAGACATATCCACGCTCTTTGTCTCCATAGTAGTAAAGGTCAGAAAAATCCTCAGGGGTATAAGACTCTCCCGGTTTGAACTCTGACCTTACGATAAGACGAGGGCCTTCATACCAATCGCTGTCGAAAGAAGAGAACCATACATAAATCTCCCCACCGGTCTCTTCGATGCTCATCGAGTCACCATGATCGCCTTTGGATACTTGCATTGCCGGGTCGATGCGTCCGTCCCTGTAAATCCTTTCAAAATATTGTTTGTTTTCAGTTCCAAGAGACACTGAAATGATGATAGATCCGTCATCCAACATCTCAAAGACCTGCATCCCACGATTGTTGTTTGCAAAAAGATAAATCGAGTTGGGCTTCAAGGTCATTTTAGGATTCGGGAAAGGGATATCACCAGAATCGTTGACAAAGACATTCACACTTGCTGAGATACCTTCCACTACTGCGTCAATTGAAGTATATCCTTTGGAAACAGGAACGAGGATTCCTTCTGAAGTGACCACGACAACAGATTCGTTGCGGGAAGAAACAGAAATCCCTTTGGACCGGTCATTAAAAGAGCACGGCTCCTTGCTGCCATCATTGTAGACTATCATCAGCGGAAGCTCGGCATTCTTTCCGACCGCAAGCGTAATGTCTCCTCCGGCAAACTCAAGGTTTGCAACCTGTCTGTCGTTATCATTATTGCATGCCGATAAAGTTGCAATCAGCAAAACCGCAGCAGTAATGACTACCCTTAATTCTCTTTTGAGGTCCATTTAAATAAGTTAATTCACAAAGATACATCAAAAATGCAGTTTCATCACCTCACTGGAGGACGTCCGGCAACGATTGCCCCTTGATTCTGCCCTATCGTCCACCCAAGGTGGCTATGAAGTCATGTTTTAACCGAATATGTGGCGCGGGATTCTACTCTGAAGTGCAACGCTTTGAAGCGTGACAGTATAACTTTACTGCCATAACCGGAAAAGCGATAGAGGATGGGATACAAGCATTTGACAAGGGAGCAGCGATATACGATTGAGGCGTTGCTGCAAACACCGATGAGCCTGAGGGAGATAGGGGACGTGATTGGAGTCAGTACAGGTACGGTGACCCGTGAGATTCACAGGAACTGCGATATGCGTGGCTACCATCGGTACCGATGGCAACTGGCTCAAAAGAAGTATGAAAGAAGGATGAAGGCACGGCGACACTACCAGAAGTTCACCGATGAGAAGAAGCGTTTTGGTGACTTTGAAATAGACACGATAATTGGCAAGAACCACAAGAGTGCCATTATGACGACAAACGACAGGTGTACGCACTTGGTGCTGATCCGCGGGCTCGCAGGGAAAGAAGCCACCCAGCTGGCCAGTACGGCAATCGAGGCCCATACCACTCCTGGGAGCGTGGCGCAAACGAGAACACGAACGGGCTGATACGCCAGTACATCCCGAAAGGCACGGACTTCAGCGAGCTGACAGATGAGATGCTTGCCGAGATTGAATGGAAACTAAACCACAGGCCCCGTAAGTCCCTCGGTTACAGGACGCCTTTGGAATACTGTAAACAATTATTTAACTTTAACTTTTGAAGTGTGTTGTACTTCAAATTAGAATTCACGTATTTAAACATCTGCATAATGGGAACCTTACTCCCAAAGTGGCTGCTCACGCTATCGTTAGCCGCAGCTATGATTTGCCTTTCCTGCACCAGGGAATCCGGTCCGGAGCCCTCCATCAAGGAACTTGCAGATAATTTCGCCACTCCCTCCGACAATGCCAGGCCTGGGGTGTATTGGTATTTCATGGACGGCAACTTCTCGAAGGAAGGCATAACCAAGGATCTCGAAGCCATGCGTGACAATGGTATCGGCTATGTAGTCTTCCTGGAAGTCAATGTCGGAGTGCCACGCGGAAAGGTAGATTTCATGAGTGGGGAATGGCTCGATATATTCGGCCACATAATACGAGAATGCAAGCGTACCGGGATCAAGATGGTCCTTGGGATCGGGCCGGGCTGGACCGGCAGCGGCGGTCCCTGGGTGAAAGGTGAGGATTCGATGCAACACCTTGTCGCATCAAGCATCGAAGTAGCCGGCTGCGGCCGCGTGAAAGCCAAGTTGGAAATCCCCGAGCCAAATCCGCCTTATTTCGGAGAAGGTTCATTCACCCCTGAGATGAAGAAAGACTGGCAGGATTTCTACCAGGACGTCTGTGTACTTGCCTTCCCTACTCCCGTTGGGGAACGCAGAATAGGGATGATCCAGGAAAAGGCCCTGTATATCCGACATCCTTTCAGTTCGAAGGCTGGGGTGAAGGCACATTTCGAGGCCGCCGAAGGCAGGCTCGCCAAAGGGGCCGTCAGAGATGCCATCGACCTTTTAAAGGTTATAGATATCTCTGACCGCATGGACAAGGAAGGGAACCTGGACTGGGAGGTTCCGGACGGTATCTGGACCGTAATGAGGTTCGGAAGCCGCAACAACGGGGCAGCTACCCGTCCGGCTCCTACTCCAGGAGTGGGGATGGAATCGGACAAGTTCAGCAGGGAGGCCCTCCGGAAGCATCTGGCTGACTTCACCGACAAACTCTTCGAAGCAGCCGGGGAAGATGCGTCCGAAGTGATCGAACTGCTTCACCTCGACAGCTGGGAGATGGGAGCCCAGAACTGGAACCAGGATTTCAGGGATAGTTTCAAGGCCAGAAGGGGCTATGACCCGCTTCCATATTTCCCCGCCTACCAAGGATTCATCGTCGGAGATTCCCTGCGCACGGAGCGCTTTCTCTGGGACGTACGGAAGACGGCTCAGGAACTGGTCATCGAAAACCATGTAGGAGAGGTGAAACGCTATGCCGGGGAGCATGGGCAGTTGGTTTCCATCGAGCCATATGACATGAATCCGACAGCCGACCTGGAACTTGCCGTCTCAGCCGATGTCCCCATGGCAGAATTCTGGAGCAACGGGTTCGGGTTCAACACCACGTTTGCCGTTGCCGAAGGCACTTCAGCAGCCCACCTGACCGGTCAGAAAGTCGTGCCTGCCGAATCTTTCACATCTCATCTGGACGCTTGGAGGCAGTACCCCGGTTCCCTTAAGGACCAGACCGACTGGGCTCTTGCGGCAGGCATCAACCGCATAATGTTCCACACCTTCCAGCACCAGTGCCTACCGGATTCCCTGAGGCCAGGAATGACCATGGGGCCCTACGGGGTCCACTGGGACAGGGGCCAGACATGGTGGGAGATGTCAGGTGCATATCACAGCTACCTGGCACGCTGCCAATACCTGCTCCAACAGGGACGCACCGTTGCAGATATCCTGTACCTGGCTCCGGAAGGCATGCCGCATGTCTTCAAGGCCCCGGATTCTGCCTACGACCAGCCCGGCACTTTCTTGCCTGACAGGAAAGGTTACAACTTCGACGGATGTCCTCCAAGTATGCTGATGAAGGCAGAAGTCAAGGATGGGAGAGTCACGTTCCCGAGCGGAGCGAGCTACGGCATCCTCGTTCTGCCTGACTATCCTACTGCTACACCCGGATTACTTGAGAAAGTGTATTCACTGATCAAGGATGGAGCCACGGTCATGGCAGTCAGGCCTGTCACCAACTCTCCGAGCCTGAGCGGCTATCCCGGCAGCGACGAGAGGGTGGCCTCCCTGTCGGCAAGTATCTGGGGAGAATCCGCAGAGGCAATACGCCGGATATGGAAAGGCAGGCTGGTGCAATACAAGGGAAAGACCTCGAACCTGTACCCAGACTATTCCTCAACTGCCCTGATACTCAGGGAGACCATGCCGGAAGATTTCTCTTCCCGCTCAGGGAAGGTCCGCTACACCCACAGGACACTGGACGGGAAGGATATTTATTTCATATCGAACCGCTCTGCTGAATCTTTCGAGGATGAGTGTTCCTTCAGGGTAGCCGGGTTGACCCCGGAATTGTGGGATCCGATGGATGGTTCCAGGAGGAAGCTCCCCCGATTCTCCGGGAAGGATGGCGTGACCAGGATCCCGCTGTCTTTCGAGCCGAATGAAAGCTTCTTCATCGTCTTCTCTCCTGAAGGAAGCGATGCAGCTCCAGCCTCAGGTAACATTGCAGAAACATCCGTCCTCGCCGCTATCGAAGGCCCATGGTCCGTACGGTTCGATCCCAAGTGGGGTGGTCCTTCCGAAGAAGTCACTTTCAAGACCCTTGAAGACTGGACCCTCGACCCTGATCCAAGGATCAGGTATTATTCGGGCAAAGCGACATACAGGACTGAATTCGATATGGGCGAAGAGCCCCAAGGGGACCTCTTGGTCGACCTTGGAAACGTCAAGGCCATGGCAAGGGTCTCCCTCAATGGGAAAGACCTTGGAATCGCATGGACCACTCCGTGGAGGGTGGAAGCAGGCGGAAGTATCAGGAAGGGAAAGAATGTCCTGGAAATCGAAGTAGTCAATCTCTGGCAGAACCGTCTGATAGGAGATGAGACCAAGCCATATGACGGACCCCAGGACGGTAAGTGGCCACAGTGGCTCATTGACGGAGGGAAGCGTCCCAGCGACCGCTACACATTCACGACCTGGAGGCATTACACCGCCGATACTCCCCTCCTGCCTTCAGGCTTGCTCGGCCCTGTCAGGGTACTCTCCAGGAGCTACCGGCAGGAATAAGGGCAAAAAAAAGAAGGGAAAGCTTAGCACATCGCACCGCTACGACCTCCTACCCTTGCTGCCTTCCGGCCCTGGGGGGATTCAGAGGGAGCTGGTCGTGTACGACTTTCCCTAGGCTGCAAATATACTACTTTTCGTTGAAACTGTCAAAAATGAATGGGAGGATGTCGTCGACACGGTCAAAGACCCATGTTTTTTCCGTGCCGAACATGATGATCCTCATGGGTTTCCCATACAAAGTCTGGTACTCTGCCATCACCTGGCGGCATGCCCCGCAAGGAGAACATGGAGTCGTGGCCACTCTCTGGTCGAAGCCCCCGACGATTGCGATTGAGACCATCGCCTTACCGGGATGATTGGCGCTGGCTGCGAACATGGCCGTCCTTTCGGCACAAAGGCCTGAGGGATAGGCTGCATTCTCCTGATTGGAACCACGGACGATCGTTCCGTCTTCAAGACGGACTGCAGCACCTACATTGAACCTGGAATACGGAGCATAAGAACCTTTCTGGGCTTCAAGGGCCTCCCTGACCAGTTCCTGATCATCCGAAGGCATTTCCCCGATGGATAAATATTCAGTGTAATTGATCTCTAGCTTTATTGGCTTCATGGACGGCGTTATTTATGGTGGTATTTTCAAAGTTAGCAAAAAATTGTACAAGTTTGAGCGAATGAGTAAATTTGCGGCTGTTATGAAGGTTTGCGTAGGTCTTTCCGGAGGAGTCGACTCCAGCGTCGCCGCCTTGCTTCTCAAGCAGCAGGGCTACGATGTCTTCGCCATGTTCATGCAGAACTGGCACGATGCGGATGCCACACTTCACGGGGACTGCGAATGGGAGGAAGACCGCTTCGTGGCAGAAATGGTTGCGCGCAAGATCGGTATCCCCTTCTATTTCGTAGACCTCTCGAAGGAATATCGCCAGAGGGTCGTCGACTACATGTTCAATGAGTATTCTGCCGGCAGGACACCGAATCCCGATGTGCTCTGCAACAGGGAAATCAAGTTCGACGCCTTCCTGAAGGCCGCCGAAAGGATGGGAGCCGACATGGTCGCAACCGGCCATTACTGCCGCCGGGAGCCCCTGCTTGACTCTGATGGCCAGCAGGTCTCCGTCGATGGCAAGCCGCAGTGGAGGATACTGGAAGGAGTCGATCCAAACAAGGACCAGAGTTATTTCCTCTGCCAGCTCACCCAGGAGCAGCTAGGCAAGGCCCTCTTCCCTATCGGCCATCTCACAAAGCCGGAAGTGCGCCGTCTTGCAGCCGAGGCCGACCTTCCCTCGGCAGACAAGAAGGATTCCCAGGGAATATGCTTCGTCGGAAAGGTGGACCTTCCGACCTTCCTGAAGCAGAAGCTTGTACCGAAAGAAGGCGATGTCGTGGAGGTTTATGATACTTTCTACGATGGTAACGGGCAGTATTCCTTCATGCACGACACCCTCGCCTCCCTTCTCGAGACTCCAGGGGAGCCTTTGATGATCACGGGATATTCTTCCGAGGATTCCGGAGGCGCGTCCTTCAACAACAGACGGATAGTTCCGGTTGAAGATGCTCCGGTGATAAATGGTCGAAACGGGGCATTGCCACCGGAAGGATCAACCTCTGTCATCCTGAGCAAGTCAAATGACGCAGCGAAGGATCCGGATCGCGTCAACATATTCAGTAAAGCGAAGCTGGAGGCGTTGGGCGAGGAGGAATGGATGAGGTTGTCGGAGCCGTATGACTATTCAGGGATCACCTTCGAGACCGAAACCTACCGGAGCGGCAAGAAGCACATCAAGAAGACCCGCTACAAGGAGAATCCTTACGGCAAGATAGTCGGAAAACACGACGGTGCCCAGTTCTACACCATAGGACAGCGCAAGGGCCTCAACATCGGCGGCCACAAGGATTCGATCTTCGTAATCTCGACCGACATCGACAGGAACCTTATCTATGTCGGCGAAGGGCATTCCCACAAAGGCCTCTCACGAAGCTGCATCAGGATAGCTCCGGAAGACATCCACTGGATAAGGACTGACCTTGAGATGAAGGATGGAGAAGTCCATCGCTACCGCGTAAGGGTCCGTTACCGCCAGCCCCTGCAGGAAGCCTGGGCAATAAAAAGGAAGAGCGGTCTGTTCTTCCTCTTCGACATGCCCCAGCGGGGTATTTCTTCAGGCCAGTTCGCCGTCTGGTACTCTCCCGACGACGAAATGATCGGCTCAGGAGTCTATTGATTACTTGATGAACTGATTCTTGAACGCCTCGAGCTTCGTTTCGACTGCAGCCTCATCAGCGGCAGTGGCTCCGAAGTAGAATTTGATCTTGGGTTCGGTACCTGAAGGACGTACGGTCACCACGTCGCCAGCCTCATCAAAATACTGAAGTACGTTGGATTTCGGAAGACCGGTCTTCTCCGGCTCATTGTAATCGACCACCTTCGTGACAGGTGTCTCTCCCAGGGCCTTAGGAGGGTTGGCGCGCATTTCCTCCATCAGGGCAGCTATTTCCTCCGCCCCTGACTTGCCCTTGCGGACAAGATAGACCATGCTTTCCTTGCGGTAACCATATTCAGAATAGATCTTCTGGAGAAGCTGGTAGAGGCTGAGCCCCTGGTCGGCAGCCCAGGCTGCGCACTCGGCAACCATCGAACATGCAATTGGTGCGTCCTTGTCCCTGACAAATTCACCCACATTGAAGCCATAGCTTTCCTCTCCTCCGCAGATGAACTCTTTCTTGCCCTCGTTCTCGCGGACGACTTCACCGATCCATTTGAAACCGGTCAGGACATCGTAGCACTCGACACCGAAGCTCTTGCATATGTCAGCGATCAACTGGGAGGTAACGATGGTCTTGACGCAGTACTTCGTCTCATCCAGCTTACCAAGTTCCTTCCAACGGGTCAGGATGTAATAGGTCAGCATCGAGGCCGTCTGGTTGCCGTTGAGCTGGACCATCCTGCCTTCGTTGTCACGGACAGCTATTCCAAGACGGTCTGCGTCCGGGTCGGAAGCCATCACGATGTCTGCCCCGACCTTGTCTGCCTTTTCAAGGGCCATCTTCATAGCTGCGGGCTCCTCAGGGTTCGGAGACACTACCGTAGGGAAATCTCCGTCGCTCACGTCCTGGGCAGGGACATTGTAGACATTCTGGAAGCCAAGCCTCCTGAGGCACTCAGGAATGATCCTGACACCGCATCCATGGAGCGGTGTGTAGACTATCTTGATGTCATTATGCCTTTCACGTGACTCAGGACTCAGGGTAAGGGACAGAATGTCATTCAGATAGGCCTCATCTACCTTCTTGCCCATGAGTTCCACTTCCCCGCAGCGATCTCCTCTAACGAACTTGACCTGGGAAGGTTCAGTGACCTTCTGGACCTCGGCAATGATGTCCTTGTCTACCGGAGGAACGATCTGGGCTCCGTCATTCCAATAGACCTTGTAACCGTTGTACTCCTTAGGATTATGGGAGGCCGTAACCATGATTCCGGCGGTGGCACCCATATAACGGACAGCATAGCTAAGCTCCGGCGTAGGACGGATGTTGTCGAATATGAACACATGCAAGCCATTGGCACTCAAGATGTCAGCTGTAATCTTGGCAAAAGCCTTGGAATTGTTGCGGCTGTCGTAGGAAATGCAGACACGGATGTCGTCTCCCTCAACATGCTTGAGGATGTAGTTGGCAAGTCCCTGGGTGGCCATGCCGACCGTGTACTTGTTCATCCTGTTTGTACCAACACCCATGATGCCACGTAGACCTCCGGTCCCGAATTCAAGGTTCTTGTAGAAAGCATCCTCGAAACCAGCGGGATCGGTGTTTCTCAATTCGATGACTTTCATCTTGGTCTCGGGATCGAAATCCCCTTCAAGCCATTTCCTGGCGGCGTCGTTGAAATCCTGTGACATATTCTTAAAATTCTGTGTTGAGAACTTACAAATTTACTCAAAAAAATCAGATTCTGCTACAGACAAAGAGGTAATTCCCGGCCGCAAACGGCAGTTCTACCCTGGCACCGAAAATGTGGGCGTCCTCACCTGATGAAACTCCGAGCTTGGAACGGAGTTCATCGCTGGAAAGCGGGATGTTCCTTGCAGATACTTCAGAATGAGGCCAGGACTGACGAACTTCCTTGAATGAAGCCTTGTTCATAGGGAGAACCTTTCGGACCTCGAACAGCTTGCCGAAAGGCCTGAGGTTGTCCAGTGTCTGGACCGATGGCATGCCGGCGCCACTGGTGTAAAGATGGGTGGACCTTCCTAGCTTCACAAGTCCGAACCTCCCGCACAGGGCGTTGAAAACCCCGGCCTTTGTCAACGACTTGCCCGGTTCGAAAAGGAAGCCGGCATAGTCGGACTCAGGCAGGGACGGGACTGCCTTCCTGACCTCATCCTGGGAGAAGGTCATGATGGCACCGTCTTCGTTGCAGATCAAGGAATATGGTCCGTTCCACTCCCTGTCCACCCAGACCAAAAGTTCCTTGCACTCCCCTCCATAAGACACCACATGGACTTCCCGTACCCAATTGCCGTTCCAACCGGTTCCCGAGGTTTTCTCAAGATACTCTTCCCATGCCCTGTCAAGGCGTTCTACTGCCATGGCGATATCGGCCATCGGCGAAAGCTTGAGAAGGAGATGCCTGCAGCGGAGAAGAAGAACAGGAAGAAGTTTTAGTACATCCGGCGAGCAATCCTCAAGGAGGAAGACCTTCCTGCCGTCAGAAGAACGGCGGGCTGGATCGATGAAAACCAGGTCGGGATCGAAGCCGTCCAGGACGTTTCCTAGCGACAAGGGCGTCACATCGACACTTGACACCTTTATATTCCCTACACCCAGAGTCCTGAAATTCTGTCTTGCAGCATCTGCCAGGGAGGATTCCCTCTCGTTGTAGAGAACCTCCCCGAACAATTCAGCGAAGGCCCATGAATCGATGCCGATACCACCCGTCAGGTCGGCAATCTTTCCGCCTCCAGCGATGCTCCTGGCAACTGAGGCCTTGTACCTGGCAGTAGCACTGGAACTGCATTGCTCAGCTGAAAGGGCCGAGGGATAGACAAGCGAAGGACAGGAATACCATTCAGGGACCTTCCTGCGAAGCTTTTTACGAGCTTCTATGGTACTGATAGCCAAATTCTTCCGTTCAGGCCAATCCTTGCATGAAAGGAGCAGCCGAGGGATATCAGCCTCGGCGTTGTCGATTATGAACCTTTCGAATTCCGCCATCCTAGAGCAAACCTCGGACAAATTGATCTATGTTTTCAGGATCCACTCCAAACTTGTTGAAGATGCTGTTGTAGTCAATACTGCGGAGTACTTCCTTGACCTTGACGGTACCTCCTGCTTTCAAAGCATGCTCAACTATTACAGCTCCCAGGATACCTTCAAGCGGCATGACTACCGGGGCCGGAGAGCCTTCGACCATCACAGGAATGGCGGTGTCATAAAAGCTGTCCTCATCCGAAAGGTTGGTTGTCCCGTCAGTTGAAAGGTAATCTTTCAAGGCAGCCTTGAGGTCTGAATAGGAGAAGGTCATGCACCCTCCGTAATAAGCGGCAATCCCAGCCTGCAACATCGGCAGAGCCCTTGGGAAACCTTTCCTGGCCAAGAGGAGTGCTACGTCATAATGGTCGTCGAAGTAGTTGGAGAGGAGAGTCCTGGAACCGAAAGTCCGGCCATAGAAGCCGTAACCGGAAGTCTTCGATGCAACCGTACCCATCAACGGATTGGAGTAGGCATTGAATATGAAGCCGGACATCTGCTCGCAGTGGTCCTCGGAAGGGGCCACGACATATCTCAGATTGTCCTCCAGGGATATCTCATAGGTCTCGGCAAAAGCTGAAGCAAAGCCTGCAGTGCCGGCCACATCGTCCAACGCTATGGAACAACCTGGAGTACAATAGTAATCGATGCATCCCACGGTCGTCTTTTCAATCCCCGACACGACTGCATCCAGCCAGTTGCCAAGCCTGAAAGGGTTGGTACGCTCATCACTATCCCCGGACGCCGCTACAGCCATAGCACAAACCCTGTATATGCCCTCAATCCAGCCGGAATTCTCCTCGCCTGCAAGTTTGCTTGAAGTCATCCCAACAAGCTCGTATATCCCGGAATCCAGCTTCCTCACGTCTATGATACGGTTCTCGCGGAAAGACGAATAGAGCATGGCTCCGTCATCGAATTCGAGAAGATAGTCCTGCGCACCGTCCATCCACATGGAACGGCGGAGATCCTCGGAGACTGAAGCTGAAGTGAAGGACTCAACGTACATCTTCCAGATGTCCGCCACCATCCTGATCGAATCCTTCTCGGCACGCGACATGACGGCCAGGTCGATGTCATAAGGCCTGAAGCCCGGGACCTGACGGCTTCTGGTAACGACCTGCGATGATGCCGGAAACACCGACATCAAGGACAGTGCTGCAAGAACCGCAATGGTTATGGGACGACGCATGGCCAGGGATTATTCACCTTTCAGGTACTTGAGCCAGAATGCCCTGTTGGCAGCGTTGAAATGACGGCCCTGATAGCCACGGTAGCCATGCATGCCGTCAGGATAGATCATAAGTTCAAACTTCTTGCCCTCTTTCTGAAGAGCATCGACAAGCTTGAGGGTGTTCTGGAAATGGACGTTGTCGTCACCGGTTCCATGGGTCAACTTGAGCATCACCGAGCCGTCGTAATTGGCATCCGTAACGGGATACTCCTTGGCTGCATTGGTAACCTTGGTCCTCTCGTAACCTTCGGGATTATCCTGAGGTGTCGACATGAAACGCTCAGTGTAATGAGTGTCGTAGAGAGCCCATTCGTAGACTCCGCCACCCGCGATTCCGTAATGGAAGGCATCCGGATGCTTCATGACGAGAAGTGCCGTCATGGTACCACCGAAGGAGAAGCCTTCGACTCCGATCTTGTCGCCGTTGACATAAGGAAGCTTCTTCAGGTACTCAGCCCATTCCACGAAATCCTGGACTTCTATCTCGTCGAGATGCTTGTAGATCATGTCCAATCCCTTTCGACCGTTGTAGCCGGAGGCGCGGCAGTCCGCTACTACTTCGATAATCCCGTTGTCAGAATACCACTTGTAAGCCAAAGTACCACGGAAGCGGTCAGAAACCTGAGGGGAATCAGGACCTCCGTAAAGGTCCACATGGACAGGATACTTTTTGGATGGATCGAAATCCTTAGGATAAGCTATCAGGGCAGGAAGCTCCAGTCCATCATGGGTGGTCATTGTAATGATCTTCGGGAGGGAAGGATCCTCAGGATTGAAATCGGGACCGGCCGAATCGGCCACCTTGTAGGACTTGGAAGGCTTGACCAAGTCAAAGAGCCAGATCTGGTCAGGAGTGGTAGAATTGCCCTGGGAGGCCACCACGTACTTCTTGTCAGGAGAGATGCTGACCTGTGAGGCGCTGAGAGCAGGATTGGAAACAGTTCTGACAGAGCCCTTTGTCGCAAGATAAACTCCAGTCCTGACATGGGAATCCCTCTGGGCTGAATACAGGACCTCGGAGGTGGTGCCGTCAAAAGCCTTTGCAGGTTTTCCCTCCTTGACAGAAAGGATCGCCACCCTCCAGTTGTCTCCATCGGTCAGGCGCCTGAGGGTCTTTCCGTCATAGGAGAGATAATAGACCTGCTCCCAGCCAGTTTCGAATGAACGGACCATGTAGAGGCCGTCACGACCGAAAACCATCCCGGATATCCAGTCCAGCCAGGTATCGTAGGTTTCATGATAGATGTGTGTCTTGGAACCGTCGGCCGGGGAAACGGCATAGAGATCCAAAGTGTTCTGGATCCTGGGTTCCCTCTGGATGAAGAAGGCCTTGCTGTCCGCGCCCCAGAAAGGAGTGCCGAAATACTGGTCGTCATTCTCATTGAAATCCGCCCAGGCTGTACTTCCCTTCTCAAGGTCGACAATACCGATACGGACTTTCGGGTTGGCATCGCCGCACTTTGGATAGCGGGTCATCCTGACGGAACCTCCGGTCGGAGACATGTCCTCGAGAGCAACCGCTCCTCCTGCATTCTGGCCGTAGCCAAGCTGGAGCCCTGAACGGTCTGCATTCTCAGCTACAGGAGAATAAATCGGGAAAAAGGGCACATCAGTATTGTCGAAACGGTAGAAGCCGATCTTCTTGGAGTCCGGTGACCACCAGAAAGCACAATACCTGGAGGCACGGCCAAGGATCTCTTCGTAGTAGACCCAAGAAGCATATCCGTTGAGGATCACATCTGAGCCGTCCGAAGTAAGGCGAGTCTCCTTCCTGGTTGCTACATCGATGACCCAGAGATCGTTGTCCCTGGTGAAGGCCATCTTTGTCGAGTCCGGGGAGTATTTGAGGTTCTCTGCACCTTCAACCTTGAAGGGCACCTGGGCGCCGACAGGCCTCATAGCAGGCATGGCTGGGACAGTTGCACCAGGCAGTACCTTGCGTGTAGCTGCATCAACCACGAAATCGTCGTCTGAAGCACGGCCGAAGTCATGGGTAAAGGCGACTTGATGGTCTCCGATCCAACGCCAGGTGCGAGGGATACGGGTCGTCTCCTGCGCCGAAAGCATGGTGACTGCGCAGAGAGAAAGCATGATGATAAGTTTTTTCATAACCTTATGTGTTTTCAAAATATTCATCCTTGAAATTGACTAGATAGACCTTTTCAACAGCCCTTGTCAGTGCGGTATAGAGCCATTTAAGGTCGTCGACCGTGAGTTCATCCTGCCAGAATGGGTTGTCTATGAAGACGCAGCTCCACTGGCCACCCTGGCTCTTGTGGCAGGTTATAGCATTGGCGTACTTCAACTGCAGCGCATTGAAATAGGGGTCTTCCCTGACGGCATCGTAGCGTTTCTTCTTGGACTTTATGTCAGCATAATCCTCATTCACTCCATTATAGAGCATGTTCTGCTGGTCATAAGTCAGCGAAGCCGACTCGGAATCCAGGGTGTCCAGGCAGACCTTGGCCTTGATCTCGGTGTCGTCATAGTCTGGAAAACTCAGCCTGGCATCGGCGAAATGAAGCCCGTACCGTTCTTCATAATTCTTGATGGACACCAGCTTCGCCATGTCTCCGTTGGCGATGTAGTCCATGGTCTTGGAATCACCGATGAATTGGTAGCAATTCTTCACTATCATCAGTTTCTCGCCGCGCACGAGCTTTTCCTCGTCGTAGAAGACCTGGGCACGTATTCCTGCATTATACCTGTTGGCCCTCTTGTTGGACCGGCACAGGACGACCGCATCATCTTTCGAATATTCAGAATAATAGCTCTGGTTGAGGGTGTCGAGTAGTTCACCTCCTGTGATGCGCCTTATGTCGTCGAAGCCATCGGTCCTCAGCCCGATTCTGTCCGGGGTGAAAGCCTCTCCAGAGAATTCAGCCTCAGAAATCATATTCCTGAGCCTGGTGGCATTGAAGAGTATTCCCGATTCTTTCTGCTGCCGCACAACCTCCTTGAGGCTGCTGTACCTTACGCCCCCGAATCCATCCATATAATCGGCAGAGAGAGCAGGTGAAGCATCCAGTCCCACGGGGGGCAGCTGGGCGGAATCCCCTATCATGATCAAACGGCAGTCGTTTCCGGCACGGACGAAGTCGACCAGGTCCTTGAGCAGATCTCCCGTACCGAACACGGCGGCACTCTGCCGGCCTGCATCGTCTATTCCTATCAAGGAAACTTCGTCAACTATGAAAAGCTTGTGGGATACCTTGTTAGGTGCCAGGGAAAACTGTCCGAGTCCGTCAGCCCCGACTGATTTCTGGCGGTAGATGCACTTGTGGATAGTCTTTGCCCCTTTATGGGAATACTGTGAAAGAACCTTTGCCGCCCTTCCTGTCGGAGCCATCAAGATACAGATCTCTTCCGGTTCACCATCCCTTACAGGCCTCAGGTCATCCATGGCCTCTATCACGGCAGAAATCGCTGTGGTCTTGCCTGTCCCGGCATATCCATTGACAACCAGGATGTCCGAGTCGTCCGAAGTGAGGAAAGAAGCGACATCCGAAAAGAGCCGGTCCTGGTCGGAGGTTATCTCGTATGGGAAGTGTTCCCTGAAACGCCTGTAGAAAAAACCGCTGCGGTCCATTACTTGCTCCTCTTGCTGAAAACCATCATCACAACAGCCAGGACGGGATAGATTTCGACACGGCCCAGGAACATGTCGATCGTGTACATGATTTTGGACCCGACTGGTTCAGCATTGAAGTTGCCGACAGCACCGAGTTCACCAACGGAAGGACCGACATTGCTCAACGATGTGAAGGTTGCAGCAACGGCATTGGTATTATGAGGATTGAACAGCAGGTTAAGGGCCAAGGAGAAAATAATCAGTAAAAGGTAGAGGGCAAGATAGAGGATATGGGTAGCTATAACCTCCTGGTTTACCACACGTCCGTTCACCCTCACCTCATTGACTGAGGCCGGATGCAGCATGCACCTCAGACGGTACTTGATCTCCTTAAGGAGCACAAGGACCCTGTCGCACTTGATTCCGCCTGAAGTGGAGCCTGCCATACCGCAGGTGATACCGGCAAAGACCAGCATCACGGAAGGCAGGACAGGCCATGTACTGTTGTCCCCGATTCCGAACCCGGAAGTCGAAGCATAGCTCAGGACGTGGAAGGATCCTGATAGAAAAGCCTGTCCCCAGGCATGCTCTACGCCCTGGATCTTCAAGGAGACAGACACTATCATTGAGACAATCAGCAGATTCCATACATAGAACTTGAAGACCTCATTGCGGAAAGGCTTCAGGGACTTGGTGATTATCGCCACATAGGTCATTCCGAAATGGACGGATGACAGCAGCATGAAGAACATGGTGATAAGATCTATCGGAATCGAATTGTAGGACCCGATAGAGAGGTTCCTCGTGCTGAATCCACCGGTGGCGGTTACGCTCATGGCATGGTTCACGGCATCGAACGGACTCATCCCTGCCAGCATGTAAAGGAGGAATGAAGCTACCGCCATTCCGAAATACACGTACGTGAATATGTAGACTATCTTGCCGGAACCTGAACGGTAGCCGCTCTTGGAAAGCGACGAAAGTTCCAGGTTGGTAAGGCGAAGCTTCATCTGAGATGAGCTGGGGATGATCAGGAGCAGGAAAACCACGACTCCCAAGCCGCCGATGAAGTGGGTAGATGACCTCCAGAAAATCAAACTGTTAGGAAGGGATTCCACATCTTCAAGGATGGTCGCCCCTGTCGTTGTGAAACCGGATACGCTCTCGAACCACGCATTTACGATTGTAAAAGGTCCCCCCCAAAGAGCATAAGGCAACATTCCGAAGATAAAGGACAGGATCCATGAAAGGACTATGATCAGATAGCCTTCCTTGAGGTTGATGGCAGATGTCTTCCTCACAAAGAAGAAAGGGAAGATTCCGACGGTGAAGGTCAAGGTGAAACTGATCATCAGGGCAGCCAGGGCACTGTCATTGCCATTGGCGACCGAGACCAGGATCGACAAGAACATGAACAGCGCACTGACGAGCAGTGCGTAGCCCACATACCTGGATATGACCTTTATGTTCATTGTTCCTTATCTTGTCGGAGAGTCTTGGCTCTCATGTCAGACAACCTTTTCCTAAGCTGCTGGTTCTCTCCGGTCAGCTCCGTTATGCCGTCATTCAGCTCTGCAAGTTCGTCATCACCGTCGAAGGTGTACGAGTACTTGCTGTTGAATGACCTGTAGTTGTTCAGGCCGGAAAGCATCTTGTAGATAGGATTGACATAGTACACCAAGAGGAAGAACAACAGCATGAAGATCAGGAGAAGGCCCACCATGACTGCGACGGCACCGGGGATGATGCTCCTGTAGAATCCTCTCTGGAAAGTCTCGGAGTTCTTCTTCAAGTCGGCATAGATCGCCTCCTCAAGCGTGTCGATAAACCTGTTGAGCCTGCGATACTGAGGCTGGAGCCTTTCGAAATACCAGGACCTGGTGTCGATGAAGTCAGACAGAAGGACATCGTTCAGTTCCAGGGATGTCAGCATGTAGGCTGAATAGGCATAGATAACCGAATCGGTCAGGGGCATCATCTTGTCCCCGATCAGGGACATGCGAAGGGAATCGCAATGATTCATGAATTCCTTCTGGTGGAAATCCGGAAGGGTGTTGACTGACTCATCCCCTATGACTGAAAGAATGTCCAGGTTGTACTGGCTGCTCACATCCGAGAGCTTCTGGGCAACATTGATGCTCCTGATGTTGTCTGCCATCAGGTCGGACACATAGTGGCTCATCCTGGAATATTCCATGATCGAGATGATGCTGGAAATCAAGAGGGTCACAGCGATCGCCATCAGGCTGAGAGTCAGCTTGGCCCTCATTGACAGCTTCTTGTCCTTGATTGTATCTGACAGTTTCCTGACCATTTAACCGATATTGTTCAACTTACAAATATATGAAAAATACTTCTTATCGGTACAAACCCAGCATACCACCGTAGTCAAACAGACACTGCTGCCCTGGGAAGGACCTGAAATATGTCGAATCCATGTAGACGGCAAAGGAAGTGACGTTACGTATTCCGTAACCGGCATAAGTTGCAAGGTCTGATGCGAAAGGCCCGGGATGCCATGGAAGGTTGACCGCCGGCTTCTTCCAGTCGCTTGCCAGGGACACGTCCAGCCAGTATTCCAGGACAACCGCCGTCTCCGCGGGGAAAACCTTGAGGTTAGCTTCCAGAAGCTCTATCACCTCCCTATGTGCCATCCTACCCTTCCTTCCAGGGGCGTCCAGATCGGTAAGCGGTCTGTCCCACTGCCTCTCAATCGGGGCGAACTCCAGGAATATCCCTTCTTCCGGTTTGACTTTCACCGGTGGTTCCATCGTGGAGTGGTACGCAAGATGGGCCAGCATAGCCTCAGGATCCACCTCCCTAATAGCCTTGATCATACGGTTCTCTATGATAAGTGCCTGTTCACTGGCAGAATACTCGCTGCATTCCGGGCAAAAGCAGACAGGCGCTCCGTCGTCCAGCCAGAAATAGTATCTATGGTTGGTAGCAGGAAGGGCCTTGGCAAACTCAGCAGCCTTAGCGGCTATGATCTCCAGAGCCTTTTCGGAATGAGGGCAACAATTCGAATCCGGGGTCCTGTGGCCGTCGGCATCCATCCTGAACATGGAGGGATCCTCATCGAAAAGGTCACGGGGAAGCAATTCTGCCATGGCATGGAGCTGATGCTCTACTTCTATTCCAAGCCTCCGGCACTCTTCGGAAAAATGCCGACCTTTATCCGACTGCATGAAATCCATGACCTCTCCGGGCTTCATGTGGGTGCCTATCGTGTTGATGCCGTTCTGATGGGCAATAGCAGGCCAGTCGACGCTTGCGAGATCCTGAACGGAAAGTACGGCCCCTCTCATACTGAAGAAACCTTCCTTGTCCACCCTGGCATCGAAAAAGACTTTAGGCTGATGGAAATCAGGCTTCTTGTCATCAGTACCCTTCATGGAGTACCAGGTGACCTCTCCGTCAGGACGGAAATCAGCCCGGAACACTCCCATGCGGAACCCTTTTCCAATGTCCACGCCATGTTTTTCCAGTTCCTCCCGTGACACGCAGCCAGCAACCGAATAGCCATCCCCACTGATCACGTGGGAATATGACAGGGTAGTAAAATTCCATGAATAGTCGAACTGGCGGTAGAAAGTACATTCGTAATCGAGCACCCTGCCCGCAGGGTCCATCTCGGCACCGATGTATTCACCGAGCTCTCCGGTGGGAGCAAAGAAAATCTCCACCCTGTCTTCAGGACCTACATCCATTTCATCCTTGAAATCTTCCACCAACGCAAGACTTCCTTCGACAACGTCGAAACGGAAAAAGAAAAGGCTGTCAGTAGCAAAACACTTGAAAGATGTGCTGTCATCCAGCCCGCTCCATGGAGCATGGAAGCCGGTTACCGGGGGAATAACCTTCCACAAAGGAGATTCCAAGGCCATCCCATCCCTCGGGGCTGTCTGTGAATATGGGATAAGATATTCCCCGAATGAGTCTTCATTCCGGGAACAAGAGATGATGGCGGAGGCAGAGAATAACGCCAGCGCCAGGGACAGGATCTTATTCATCATATTCAATTGCATCTTCTGACGACGAAAGGGTCTGAGGGATGATGGATTCCTGGCCTAAAATCCTCCCTGAAGTTTTAATCCTTCCCTGGGATTTCTTGGGTGAAAGGCCAAGTTTCTCGAGTTTCTGGATCTTCTTGATGACGCTCTGATTGGACTCGGTAAGTTTCTTGGTGGCATCTCCGTAAGCGCCTCTGGCCTTCTCAAGCGACTCCCCTATCTTGACGTAGCTGGCCATCCATCCGCTCAGCTGGCTCATCAGTTCTTCGGCAGTCTTGTAGACTTCGGCAATGTTCTTCTCCTGGTTGGCCTGCTTCCATGCCATCTGGATCATGTTCAGCACAATTACAAGTGTCATCTGGCTTACGATCAGGACATTGTTGTCCTTCGCAACCTGCCAGAGCAACGGATCTTCTTCGAGCATCAGGCGGAAAGCTCCTTCAACCGGGATGAACATCAGGTTATAGTTGACCTTACGTCTGCCCTCCGGTATGTAGGATGCATAATCCTTTGTCTTGAGTTCGTCGACATGCTTGCGAACGCTCTCGACATGGGCCTTGGCATACCGGCGCCTTGCTTCAACAGTCTCACTGACCATGTATTCCTTGTAGGCGTTAAGGCTGACCTTGGAATCGATGATCACAGTAGTGTCGTCAGGATAGTAGACCATCACATCCGGGATGAGGGTTCTTCCTTCATCGCTTTTAATTTCATGACCGCTGCTGTCGGTGATGACTCCCTGGGAGAAGAAGTGGATTCCTTCTACTAGGCCGGCATTCTTGAGGACGTCCGTAAGAAGCATTTCTCCGAAATCTCCCTGGACCTTCGAATAACCGGTGAGGGCATTCGCAAGGTTCCTGGCCTCATCTCCTACAGCCTGCGAATGTCTCAGGACAGTCTCGATGTTCGCCTTCAGGACTTCACTCTGTGCGGCACTCTCTTTCTGGGACTCTCGCACGCTCCTGTCGAACTCGGCGAACTTCTCCTTTATCGGCTTGAGGATTTCCGCTATCGTCTCAGCGCTCTGGCTCTTGAAAGAAGCACTGTTCTCAGCCGACAGAGCCTTGAATGCATCCTTCATGTTCACCAGTTCCCTGTCATGCTGCTCCTGCTGCATCTTCAGGGCATTCTCCTGGGCATCCTTGAGACGGTTCTCATATTCCTCCCGGGCCGCAAGAAGGCTTTCCATGGCCGCCTTTTCGCTGGACAGGGATGTTATCCTCTCCTGGAGTTTATCCTCGGCATCCTCATATTCCTTTGTAATCCTACGTCGTTCCTTCCCGCTCCACAGGATCACGGCCACCATGGCGGCAATGGCCAGGACAGCCAGCACCGCCAGGATGACCAGTATGACGTTCTCCTTCATCACAGGATATTCATTGATTGCTCCCTTATCTTTTCGAGTTCGTCCTTCATGCGTACGATGAGTTTCTGGATACCGGCATGGTTTGCCTTTGATCCGGTTGTGTTGATCTCACGCCCCATCTCCTGGATGATGAAGCCAAGCTTGCGTCCTGGATACGGTTCCCCGTCGATTGTGTCCATGAAATATCTGCAGTGCTGGCGAAGGCGTACCTTCTCTTCGTTGATGTCGAGTTTTTCCAGATAGAAGATCATCTCCTGCTCGAACCTGGAAGGATCGACCTTCTGCTGAAGGTCGGAAAGATTCTTCACAAGTTTTTCCCTTACTGCCTCAATCCTCTCACCCTCAAGTTTCTCCACCTCGTCTTCAAGCTCCATAATACCGCGTACCCTGGAGGTCACGTCCCTGTACAGGGCCTCTCCTTCCTTACTCCTGTAGTCATTGACGGAAGCCAGGGCTTCCTGTATGGCTTCCTCCACAACCGGCCAGTTATCTTCAGTGATAATGTCTTGGCGGGAGCTGTCAAAGACATCCTGGAAACGCATGATGCCGGCCAGAAGTTCGTTGTCCATCCTAGCCTGGTCGCCGAAATTTGCGGCCCTGTAACTGGTCAGGTTGTTCCGGATGTCTTTCATCTGGTTGAAATATTCCTTGACGAGGTCAGGGTTCACCTTCCTTGCTGCCCCGGATGAAGGTTCCCAGGTGATGAAGAAATCTATCGTGCCCCGGACTAAAGACTCCGCTATCATCTGGCGGACCTGCAACTCCTTATCCTTGGGCAGGAGAGGAGTCTTTATGTTGGCATCTGAATTCTTTCCATTCAGGGTCTTGATCTCGATGGTGAGTTTTCCTGCAGGGAGGACGGCCTCAGCCTTGCCGTAACCTGTCATCGACTTAATCATAATACTACAAATATAGTTAAAAGTTAGGGCACTTTTGACTATATTTGCTCAACAAGATTAAATAGGAATGCTGAAAATAGGAGACAAGATGCCGTCCTTCGAGGTCCTCGACCAGGACGGGAACACCGTCAAGTCTGAGGACTTCATCGGAAATGGCCGCAAGACCATCATTTATTTCTACCCAAAGGACAACACGTCAGGATGCACCTCCGAAGCCTGCTCTTTCAGGGACAACTACGCGGAGCTGGCAGCCGCGGGCTACAATGTTGTAGGCGTCAGCAAGGACAGCGCAAAGTCCCACACAGGTTTCAGGGCCAAGTACGAACTCCCCTTCCGCCTGCTTGCAGACACCTCCACGCAGATGCTCCAGGACTTCGGGGCATGGGGAGAGAAGAAGATGTACGGCAAGACCACCATGGGAACGCTCCGCCGGACTTTCATATTCAGTGAAGACGGCATCCTGGAGCGCATCATTGAAAAGGTCGACACGAAGAACGCAGCCCTTCAGATCCTTGAGGGATAGAAGTTTTTTCGTATTTTTGCAGGATTGTTAAAACAACGTTAAAATGGAAGAGACCAAGAAACTTAATTTCCTTGAAGAGATAATCGAAGACGATCTCAAGTCCGGCAAGGTGGACAGCGTAATGACCAGGTTCCCTCCGGAGCCCAACGGCTACCTCCACCTCGGCCACGCGAAGAGCCTCTGCATAAACTTCGGCCTTGCTGAGAAATACGGCGGCAAGACCAACCTCCGCTACGATGACACCAACCCCACCAAGGAGGACACCGAATATGTGGACGCCATCAAGGAAGACATCCGCTGGATGGGCTTCAAGTGGGACAAGGAACTCTACGCCTCCGACTATTTCGACCAGCTCTATGAGTGGGCCGAGCAGCTCATAAAGGAAGGTCTCGCCTATGTAGACGACCAGAGCCAGGAAGAGATCAGCAAAGGACGCGGTACTGTCGATACTCCCGGTAAGGAAAGTCCTTACAGGAACCGCAGCGTCGAGGAGAACCTCAGGCTCTTCCGCGAGATGAAGGAAGGCAAATATGCCGACGGAGAGAAGGTCCTGCGTGCCAAGATAGACATGGCATCCCCCAACATGATGTTCAGGGATCCCCTCCTCTACCGCATCAAGCACGCCTCCCACCACCGTACCGGCGACAAGTGGTGCATCTATCCGATGTACGACTTCACCCATGGACAGTGCGACTCCATCGAGCATATCACCCATTCGATCTGCACCCTGGAGTTCGACGTCCACCGTCCGCTCTACGACTGGTTCATCCAGGCCCTGCACATCTATCCGAGCCACCAGTACGAATTCGCAAGGCTCAACCTGACATATACCCTCATGAGTAAGCGCAAGCTCCTGGAGCTCGTCCAGAAGGGCCTCGTGGCCGGATGGGACGATCCGAGGATGCCTACCCTGTGCGGAGTAAGGCGCAGGGGCTACACCCCGGAAGCCCTCAAGATGTTCTGCGAGAAGATCGGAGTGAGCAAGCGCGACCAGATGATGGACATCCAGCTCCTGGAGTGGTGCGTCCGCCAAGATCTCAATGCAAGGGCCAACCGCTACATGGTAGTCCAGAAGCCTTTGAAGGTCACCATCACCAACTGGGAGCCCGGGAAGGTGGAATGGTTCGACTGTCCCCTCAACCCCGCAGAACCGGAAGGCGCGACAAGGAAGGTTCCTTTTACCGGTGAGCTTTACATCGAGCAGGATGACTTCATGGAGGATGCACCCAAGAAGTTCTTCAGGCTCAAGCCCGAAGGTGAGGTCCGCCTGAAATACACCTACATCATCAAGTGCGAAGAGGTGGTAAAGGATGCCGAAGGCAACGTGGTCGAACTCAAATGCACATACGATCCTTCCACAAGGCCGGGAGGAGAAGTCTGGCGCTCCGTCAAGGGTACGATCCACTGGGTTCCGACCTCATATGCCAAGGAGATCGAGATCCGCGACTACGACCGACTCTTCACCAAGGAAGACATGAATTCAATCCCTGAAGACAAGGACTACAAGGATTTCCTGAATCCTGAGTCGCTCAAGGTCCTGACAGGCTTCGCCGAGCCGGCCCTCCTGGAAGACAACTCAGGAATAGCGGTCCAGTTCGAAAGGACCGGCTACTACTTCAAGGATCCGGACAGTACTCCTGAAAAGCCGGTCTTCAACAAGACGACCGCCCTCAAGGATTCATACAGGCCAGAATAAGACCTCATGAACCTGCCGCTCTTCATAGCCCGTAGGTACCTGTTCGCGAAGAAGTCACACAACGTGATCAACATTATCTCCGCGATCAGCGCGATAGGCATGGCGATCGGCACGGCAGCCCTGATAATCATCCTCTCCGTTTACAATGGTTTCGATGAGCTGGTGAAATCCACACTCAGCAACGTAGAACCTGACATACTGATAGTCCCGGCCAAGGGAAAGGCATTCATTCCGGAGGGAGAAGCCTTCCAGACCGTAGCCAGTCTCCCTGCAGTAAAGGACTTCTACCATGTCATCGAAGAGAACGTTTTCGTCGACTACGATGAGCACCAAGGGATTGCCAAGGCTAAAGGAGTCGGTGCAGACTATGAGGATGATTCTCCGCTTGCCCTGCACATCACAAGCGGAGAGTTTTCGCTTCACAAGGGTGAGTTGCCCCAGGCCGTAGTGGGCGCTGGACTGGCTTATAAGATGGGGATGAATCCGGCCTTTCTTTCATCAGCGACGATTTACTTCCCGGCAAGGGACAGGAATTTTTCCCTGGCTAATCCGGCAGCTTCCATCGAATCAGTCCGGATTAGACCTGCAGGGATATTCACTGTCAATCAGCAGATAGACGAGGAACTCATGATCATCCCACTGGAAGAGATGAGACAGCTCCTCGGCTACGAAAAAGAAGTCTCCGGAATAGAGGTAAGGCTCACTGAGGGTTCTTCCCCGAAGGTCCTGGCTAAGACCATCAAGGAGATGAAGAAAATCCTAGGTCCCGATTTCAAGGTCCTGGACCGCTTCCGCCAGAACACATCCCTCTACAAGATGATGCGTTACGAGAAGGCTGCTATCTTCCTCATCCTGATATTCATCATCATCATTATCGCCTTCAACATATTCGGAAGCCTGACGATGCTGATCATTGAAAAGGAAGATGACATCGAGACTTTCAGGAGCCTTGGAGCAACCGGCAAGATGCTGAGAAAGACATTCACGCTCGAAGGCTGGCTGATATCACTGCTGGGACTCGCCGCAGGACTTGTTCTCGGGACGGCATTCGCCTTGCTGCAACAGAAATTCGGTTTCATAAAGATGCCGGGCAACTTCCTAGTCAGCGCATATCCTGTCATCCTCCAATGGAGTGACATACTTTTTACCGTGATAGGTGTCGCCCTGATCGGCTATTTGATTGCAAGGCTGCCTGTGAGGCGGAACATCGCTAGAGACGAGAGATAGTTACCTCGTCTTTTGTCCCGTTGTTGGCAACCACCCTGAAAGTGTCGGTATCCTTCCTGAGCCTCAGACCAGTAAAAGTCCAGATAACTCCCGTATCCTCTTCAGACTTGTATTTCTTGGTAACTATCCTTCCGTTCTGGTAAAGCGTGAGGTTCCTGGCATTGCTGTAGACCTTGATGGAGAAATCCTGTCCGGCAGGACGGTACTTCAGGCGCCTGGAGGTGATATAAACCGTGGTTTCCTTCTTGTTCCACAAAGACTTGTAGAGGTAGAATGCATCCTTGCGGGTCTGGCGGTCCCTTGTCACCAGCCCTTTGTCATTCATGTACTTCCTGGCATCGTTGGACACGAAACGTTCTCCGTTGTCCGAATCCATGTAACCTTCCTGGCGATTCGCCACAGGAAAATCGAACATCACCCAGACGGCAGTGAAACCGAGCCATGGCATTCGCATTATCTGCCGTACATAGGCTTCATGGAACATATTGCCATATTCCTCGAAATGCTTCGAATCATCGCCCAAGGTCCTGACGGCCTTGGAAGGATCCCAGACATGGCAGAAAGGATTGACTCCTACACCGTACTCTCCGATATTTACAGGGGCCTTCTTCCTGAGTGAACGGACCATCTGAATGTCTTCCGTAAACTTGTCGAACCTGTTGGGATTGTAGTACCAGCCGTAGTAGGTGTTCTGGGAACAGAAATCGCCAGCCAGGCCGGGATAACCGTCACGGGCAAGTCTCGAATCGTCAGTGAAGCCTACCAGACGGTAAGGGTCGAGTTTCTTGGTATATTCATAGAGTTTCCCGGTCTCGTACACCACCGCAGGTGCGTCGAAAGCTCCCTGCAGGTCGGCATTGTTGCCCCAGGAGTCCAGTTCGTTCCACATTCCCCAGAAAACGATGCTCGGATGATTGTACAGATTGGTGACCATTTCCTTCATCTGATGGCGGATGTTGTTGAAATAAGCCTGCTTGGCCCTTTCTCCGCAGACATTGACCCACGGTACTTCTGTCTGGACAACTATTCCCAGGGAATCGCAGAGACGGAAAGCAATGTCATTATGGGGATAATGGGCAAGACGCAGGAAATTGGCACCAAGTTCCTTGACGATCCTGTAATCCCTGCGGTAGTCTGACTCGTCCAGGGCGGAAGCCTTTCCATCCGTGTCCTGATGCATGGCCACTCCCCGGAGCGGATAAGGCTCCCCGTTCAGGATGAAACCACGCTCAGGGTCAATCTCGTAGGAACGGTAGCCGAGTTTGGTCTCGGCGATGTCCAGCATCCTCTTGCCCTTGAAAACCTCCACCCTCATGGTGTAGAGGTATGGATCCTTGACGCCGTTCCAGAAACGTATGCCGGTGGCAAGGAAATCATGCATGAAGTCATATTCGGAGAAAGCGGGGACGTAGACTTCACGGTCGGCCTGGTAGCCAAGGGTACCGTCCGCCTCGACAAGCTGCACCCTGACCTTAACTTCAGTGCCTTTCTGGCTGGAATTGACGAGCCTGGTGAAGACCTTCGTCTCGACCTTCCTCTTCGAGACCTCAGGAGTCTCGCAACGGAGCCTGTACATTCCGTACTCTTCCGGAGAAAGGTAGACGTCATCCATCTGAAGCAGCCAGACCGGTCCATGAAGGCCTCCGTTCTTGTTAAAGTCGGAGGAGACAGGGATCAGGTTGACGTCCTCCCTGTTGTCGCAGACGACCTCAACTACGTTTGCTCCTTTCTTGAGAGACTCGGTCACCTTGACGACAAACGGAGTGTAACCTCCCTTGTGGGAAGCTACCTGCTCGCCATTGACCTTAACAGTGGCAGCCTGGGCAGCACCTTCGAACAGCAGGAAATGATCATGCTTGACATCGTTTACCCTGAATGTACACCGGTAAGTCGCCTCACCCCTGAAATACTTTGGAGAATGGCCGTCTACTGCATTGTACGAATGCGGTACAGTAACGCTTTGCCATGAAACACCATCCTTGCTGAACTCCCAGGCCTTCAACTGCTCCTGACGGTTCCCCCTGATCTGACCGTTCAAAGGAAGCACGGCTGTAAACAGCACGGCGGCCAGAAACAGACTTCTATAAAATCTCATATTACACTCTTACTTCTTGTAGACTTTCATATTACCCATTTCCAGGCCCCAGCAACCTACCTGGACGATCGGGACGATCTGTCCGTCCAGATTCTTCTCCATACCCGGTTCCTCAAGGAATGTGTGGGAATGCCCCCCGACAACGATGTCGACTCCACGGCTGCCGCGGACGAGAGTATGGTCGTTGTATGGGCCGCCGGTGTAGCCGATGTGGGTGAGCGCGATGACAAGGTCACACTTCTTCTCTTCCTTCAGGAAGGAAGCCCACTTGTTGACTACCTGGGAATTGTCAAACGCTGGGATCTTGCTGGAGATCTCGTGCGAGACCAGGGTCGTAATGTCCGGCATCAGGCCTATTATGCCAATCTTCATGCCGGCCTTGCGGACTATGGTGTAAGGCTTGACGTACTTTCCAAGCTCGAACTGAGAAAAGTCGTAGTTGGCACAGACCACCGGGCACTTGACCTTGGACATCCTCCTGGCAAGTTCATCGACTCCGTTGTCAAATTCATGGTTGCCAAGCGTGATGCAGTCATACTTCAGGGCATTGATCACATCCACTTCGACATCGCCTCCCAGGATGGAAAAATAGGATGTACCCTGGCTGAAGTCCCCGGCATGGAGGAAAAGTACGTTCCTCCTGCCGTCCGCCTTCACTATACTGTCCCTGCAGGCTGCACGTTCGATCACTCCTCCAAGGCCGTTTTCATCACCGGTACGTTCCGGTTCCATGTGGCTGTGGGTGTCATTGAAATGAATGATAGTGAGTTTCTTCTGGGCGTTGACTCCGGTAGCCGAGACCAGGACTGCCACAACCACGGCCACCGCTGCATAGAACCTTCTCATTCCCGTCCCTCCTTTTCAATAGTTATCCAATGTTTGTTCTCAAACTCGACCGGCTTGCCTGCAGCAGTGAGCCCTTTGACATAGTCTATGACAGTGTCGTAAATCCATCCTTTGCAATGGATCACTTCAAGGGCATTCTTCGAGATTGAGAATCCGTCTCCACCGTCGAGGAGGAAATTGATGGTCGCGATACCGTAGACCCTGTCATCGTCAAGAGGCTCACCATTGACTGTGGCAGAAACTATCTTCCCGTTCCTGGCCACAACTTTCATTCCGCCTATGATCAGGAACTTCTCCCTGGCCATCTGGTCAAGCAGGGCCCTGACGTCACGTCCCTTCAAGGCGACATAGCAGAGGTTGTTCTTGAAAGGGAACATGGACATGATGTCATCATAGAATATCTCACCCTTGGGCATGTCGATCCTGACTCCCCCACGGTTGGTGAAACCGATGTCTATCTTTTTCCCGGTACTGTCGGCGGTGGCCCTCATGACTTCATCGATGAACCAGTCATAGAGAGGGCATTCCGGAGACTTCCTGACCATTTCTTCAGTCGAGTAGCCGATAACCTGCTTGACCTTGCTCATTGCTGGCTGGGCATCCAGGATGACCTTGGCTACATTCCTTACGGTTCCGCGACGGAACTTCTTTCCGTTGGGTGCTGTATATGTCCGGCCGGAGACAGTCCCCATGGCTTCTGCCACATTGTCTGCATTCGAGGCCACCACACCTGTACGGTGTCCGTCAATCTTCTCCTTCTTCCAGGTAACCTTGGTTTCCTGGGCGAGGAGCATCGAAGGAAGCAGGATCAGGGCAACCGCGAGGGACGCTATTCTTCTCATCATCAGCAATTACTTCTGTTTAAGCCAATTCCAAAGATCCTTAAAGGTAGACTTCTTTCCAAACATCAGGATACCGACCTTGTAGATCTTGGCTGAAAGCCATGCACACCCGATGAAAGTGAAGAAAAGAAGTGCTATCGAAAGGATAAGCTGCCACATCGGTACTCCATAAGGGATCCTGGCCAGCATAACGATTGGAGAAGTGAAAGGAATAAGGGATCCCCAGACCACGACTCCGCTGTCAGGATTCTGGAAGGCCATGAGGATGATCATGTACGCTACCATCAACGGAATGGTTATCGGCATCTGAAGCTGCTGGGTGTCATCCACGCTCTCGACTGCCGAGCCGACGGCCGCATAGAGTGAGGCGTAAAGCAGATAACCAAGTACGAAGTAGATAAGGAACGAGATAATAAGCTTGACCCAAGGAATATTAGCCAGCGTAGCCACAACGGTATGGAGTTCGTCTGGGGCTCCTGCCTGGACTGCCGAGCTGTCCGCCGAAGCAACGATCCCTCCGATGGCTTCCATCTGGTCAGGAGTGACTCCTACGGTCTGGGCCATCATCTGGGGATCTCCGGAGAAGCTCTTGAGCATGTCCTTGCCCATGAACATGCTGGCTCCGGAGACAAGGACGACCGTAAGTACGATCCACAGAAGGAATTGGGTAAGTGCAACCAGTGCCACACCAATGATCTTGCCGAACATCAGGTCAACGGCCTTGACGGAGGAGATCAGAACCTCAACCACCCTGCTGGATTTCTCTTCGATGACGCTTGACATGACCTGGCCTCCGAACATCATTATGAACATCCATATGATGATACCAAGAAGCATCGACACTATCATGTAGATGCCGGATTCAGAGACACTCTCCTTGCCAGTCTCATCCAGGGTGTATTCAGTCACCTTTACATTTGACTTTACATCCTCCATGATCTGGGTAAGGTTGTCGATCCCGTACTGCTGGACCCTGTATTCCTCGACAGCATCGTCCACCCTGGCGCCGAGAGTGCCGGTAAATTCGACACCGAGCGGATCCTTTGAATAGGCCTGGACAGAAACCGTCTTCTTGACAGTGTCAATTGGCGAAATCACCACGAGGACATCCTTTTCAAGGTCCTTGAGGTGCAACTTGATGTTGTCAGGAGATTCAGTGGAGAAATCCGTGTAAGTCACCCTGTCGTTGTTGACCAGATGCGGCATGACGATCCCGGACTGGTCCACGACCGCCACATCCTGCTTTCTCTCCTTGGTGCTGCCCATGATGAGGAAGATGACTACCATCATCGCAGCGAATAGGATAGGAACCACGAAGGTGGTCACAAGGAAAGACTTCTTCTTGACGCGGGTCATGTACTCGCGTGAAATGACTGTCTTTATGATTCTGAAATCCATGGCTATGCTTCCTCCTCCTGGGTTACAAGTTTGATGAAAATGTCGTTCATCCTGGGGATGAGCTCCTTGAACGAATTGACTGTCACTCCGCTTGACAGGATGGCGGCTAGGACGTCATTGGAAGAAACGCCATCGCCTATGGTGATGACAGCCGTGTGCCTTCCAGCATTGTCTTCATCGGAAAGGACCGTGAACAATCCTGCAGCGTCTGCGACCTTCTGCTCACCGGAGTAGATAAGTTCGATATTGTTGTTTCCGTGCTCGCGGCGGATCTCGTCGACTCCACCGGTAATCACAAGCTTGGACTTGTTGATGAGCGCTATCCTGTCACAGAGTTCCTCGACCGATTCCATGTTGTGGGTGGAAAGGATTATGGTAGCGCCCTCATCCTTCAGTCTCAGGATCTCCTTGCGGATCAGTTCTGCATTGACTGGATCGAATCCGGAGAACGGCTCGTCCAGGATCATAAGAGAAGGCTTGTGAACGACGGTGGTTATGAACTGGAGCTTCTGGGCCATACCCTTGGAAAGTTCCTCCACCTTCTTCTTCCACCAGTCCTGAATGCCGAAACGGACGAACCACTGCTTGAGTTCCCTTCTGGCCTCTGCAGCGCTCAAACCCTTGAGCTGGGCCAGGTACATGGCCTGGTCACCGACCTCCATCTTGCGGTAAAGCCCCCTCTCTTCCGGGAGATAGCCGATCTTCTCGACATCACTCTGCGTGATGGGGTGGCCATCGAAGATCACTTCTCCGGAATTGGGGATGGTGATCCTGTTGATGATCCTGATCAAAGTAGTCTTACCCGCACCGTTAGGCCCAAGCAGTCCGAAGATCTGTCCCTTAGGGATGTCCACCGAGACATCGTCCAGAGCAACCTTCTCCCCGAAACGCTTGCTTATGCCCTTGCATTCTATCAGTCCCATATCTTTTCTTATATTTTCTGCAAATATAATAATTAATTATCGAATTGCAATAATTATTTATAGAATTTTATAAACTAATCAATTTTACCACAAGTTCCACCAGAAGGTCCCCGGGAGATGCCTCCCCGACATCGCCTCCCTTACCCTTGAAATCATAGTCGCAGAGGAGCGAAATAGCATCCATCGCCTTCCGTACGGGATAGTTTGAAACCGCGGCATCATATTCCTTCCAGAAGAAAGGATTCACGCCTTGAAGGGCGGTTGCAACTTCTGTCCTGTCCGGGTAACGGTTCTTCTCCTTAAGGGCACCGTACTTGAGGATCCTTAGGAAATGTGTGTACAAAGCACTGACGGCCATGGGCATGGCAAACCTTGGTGACTCGCCGATGCGGGTAGCAACCTTCAATGCCTTTGGGGCATTGCGGTAAGAAAGCTCCTTGGTCAGTTCAAAGATGCTGTACTCCCTGCTGATGCCTACATTCTTCTCTATGTCAACAGATGTAATCTTTCCAGTGCCCTCGGGAAGATTCTTGAGCAACTTGTCTGTCTCAACGACGATCTTGCTCATGTCGGTACCAGCATACTCGGCCAGGAGTGCAGCGGCTTCTGGATCGATCATGATTCCCCGTGAAGAGCAATACTGGGTGATCCAGGGAGCCATCTCATAATCCCTCAACGCATTGGATTCAACAACCACTCCATTCTTCAAGCACTGCTTATAGAGGGATTTCCGTTTATCGGCAGAAGCCCCTCGCATCAGGAGGACGAGAATCGTCGAATCCAAGGGATTTTCGCAATATATGGCCAGATGCTCAAGGTCTTTCATGGCCTGGGCATCCTTCACGACGACGAGCTGCCTTTCGGCCATCATCGGGAAACGCCTGGCCGCAGTGATAACTGTCTCCGCATCGACATCGGCCCCGTAGCATACGGTCTCGTTGAAATCGCGTGAAAACTCGTCAAGGGAATGTTCGATTACAGAATTGCAGACAAGGTCGAGATAGTAAGGTTCATCACCCATCAGAAGATAGATCGGAGAGAATTCTCCGGCCTCTATCTTGGCTATCAGAGAGCTGCACTGGGCAGCTACATTTACCGTACCTTTGGCCATAACAAACAAAGATACCAATTATTATTGGTATTTCCCACCGGCAAACGAAAAAGACAGGTCCGCCAAATAACGGACCTGCCTGACTTGTTATTCAAGAGCCTTATGCTTCGAATTTCTTTTCCTTGGTCCTCACGATCTTTTCCTTCATGAGGTCGACTGCAACGCTGATGGCATCCTCGAAAGTCGAGGCACTCCTTTCAATGAGCAGTTCCTGACCGTAAAGATGTGTCTGGATCTTGACCTCCTTGTTGTCAGGCTCATTGAGCAAAGATAACGTGACCTCAACTTCCTCGAGATGGTCACTGAACCTGGAAAGCTTCGAGACTTTCTTCTCTACGTAGTCGAGCAGTTTCTGGTCTGCATCGAACTTCAGGGATTTTACTCTAATCTCCATTTTTACCTCCGCTTTTTGCCCTTGGATGGGCGTTAACATAAACTTTTTTCAGTTTCTCGATGGAATTGTGCGTGTAGACCTGTGTAGCGGCAAGCGAGGAGTGTCCGAGCAGTTCCTTTATCGAGTTGAGATCAGCCCCTTCATTGAGAAGTTCAGTGGCGAGTGAATGCCTCAACACATGGGGAGACTTCCTCCCTGTGATACTGCCAACCTGCCCCAACTCGCTCTTGATCGCCCTGTCCACAAGCATCGGATAGAGTTTCCCACCCTTGGCCGTGACAAGAAGCGGATCGGATGCAGACCTTTTGCAGCCTTCCATCGATTCTACTGATTGTAAATATAACGAAATTTCCTCACATAAAGAAGGTACCAGGGGAATTTCTCTCATCTTGTCCCCTTTTCCCCTGACTTTCATTGTCTTCCTAGAGAAATCCACGCTGCCTACAGTAAGCCCTATCAACTCAGAACGGCGGATTCCCGTCGAGTAGAGGATTGAGACAATCATCCTGTCCAGGCGCCTTGAATAGATGTCCTTAGAAAGCCGGTCCCCACCGCGGATAAGTTCAAGGTTCTCCTGTGAGACATTGCAGTCAGTCTTCTGGAAATATTCCTCCATGGAATCATCCCGGTAGAAGACGGGAAGCCTTTTCTCCATTTTCGGTCTTGAAACCAGACGCGCAGGATTGGACTTCAGGCGTCCGTCTTTCATCAGGAAACGACAGAAACCGGACAGCACGCTCAAGTGCATGTTCACCGTCCTGGAGTCGAGTCCTCTCGCGTCGAGCAGATGGACCTCATAACTGCGGATAATCTGAGGCGTAAGGGATTCCACGATGTCTCCGGATGCGAAGGCTGCGAAATCTCCTAGAACCTCGGAATAAATCTGGGCGGTCCTTGGAGAATACCTTCTGACTGAAGTGACGTAGGCTATGTACTCATCTATTGCTGACATTCCTTAAGTCCCATTTCAGCGGCCTTGAGCCTCATCGCTCTATCAGCTTCTTCAAAATTGTTGCCGATCTCGCCGTCCAGCACGGCATTCTTGACATATTCTTTCAAGATGCCTATTTCCTTGCAGGGAGGGAGGCCGTAGACTTGCATTACATATTCCCCGGTAATCGGGTTCTTCCAGTTGCGGATCGCATCCTTCTCCTCCACCTCGACGAGTTTTTTCTTCACTAGTTCGAAGTTATCCCTGATTCTGGCGACCTTCACGGGATTCTTGGAAGTTATGTCGGCATTGCAGAGGGTCATAAGGTCGTCTATCTCGTCACCGGCATCGAAAAGGAGGCGGCGTACGGCGGAATCGGTGACCTCGTCGTCGACGAGGGCGATGGGACGGTGATGGAGGGATACAAGCTTCTGAACGTACTTCATCTTCTCGTTCAGAGGCATCTTGAGCCTTGTGAATATCTTCGGTACCATCTTTCCGCCAACGACTTCATGGCCATGGAAGGTCCAGCCGACGGCCGGATCGAAACGCTTGCTGACCGGCTTGCCGATGTCGTGGAGAAGGGCTGCCCAGCGCAGCCAGACATTCGGATCCTCCGAATCTGCGGCGGCCACGTTGTCCAGGACCTGGAGGGTGTGGGAGAATATTTCCTTATGTCCCTTGCCGTCGACAGTTTCTATTCCCTTGAGTTTCAAGAGTTCCGGGAGGATATATTCAAGGAGGCCGGTCTCGTCCATAAGGCGGAAACCCATGGAAGGTTTGGGACATACGAGGATCTTGTTGAGTTCCTCGACTATCCTCTCCTGTGACAGGATCGCCATCCGGTCTTTCATGGCCTTCATGGCATTTATCGATTCGGGAACTATGGTGAAAGTATGCTCAGGGGTACTCAGTTTTACGGCAAAACGGATGGCCCGAAGCATCCTGAGGGGATCGTCGCTATAAGTCTGCTCCGGCTCGAGCGGAGTCCTGATAATGCCTGCAGCCAAGTCCCTGATCCCTCCGAAGGGATCCACCAGGGCGCCGAAATCTTCCTCCTGGAGGCTGAAGGCCATAGCATTGATAGTGAAGTCCCTTCTCTTCTGATCTTCCTCGAGGGTTCCGTCCTCCACGATCGGCTTGCGGGAGTCATGACGATAGGACTCCCTCCTGGCACCGACAAACTCTATTTCAGCCCCGTGCCATTTCAGCATGGCAGTTCCGAAGGTCTTGAATATGGACACGTTGCAATGATGGTGCTCCTTGGATTCGATGTCAGCTGCAACTGCCTGGGCCAATTCTATTCCGCTCCCCTCGACGACTATGTCGATGTCGTCATTCTTCCTTCCCAAGAAACAGTCGCGGACGTAGCCGCCGATCACGAAAGCCCGTACTCCGAGCCTTCTGGCTGCAGCCGAAACTATTCCGAAAACCGGAGATTCAAGGAATCCTTCTGTTATTGTCTGGCTCATATTCTCATTTCTGCATGGTCTCCCAGTCCGGGAAGGTTTTCATCTGTTCGAATGGGATGGCCTCGTCACCTGTACTCCTGAAGCCGAAGGTCTTCTGTCCGTTGGTGATCACGATGTACTTGACTCCCAGGACGAGATTGTACTTCAAAGCCTGCTCCAGTACTTCCCTGCTCATCTGGACATCCTCCCTCTTGCATTCAACAACCATCAAGGGAGCGGTGTCCCTTCCGTACACTAGGATGTCGGCGCGGAAAGGTTTCTGGCCGAACTTCATCGAGACCTCGCTCATCATCATGTGTACAGGGACTTTCAGGTCATCCCGGAGAACACCGATAAACCACTGGCGCACCTTCTCCTCGGGCGTCAGCGCAACATTCTTCTTTCTCAACGGATCCCAGACCTGGTTCATTTCAGTACGTTTTTATAGATGTCGTCCGTCACCAGCCCGGCAAGTGTCATGCCGAAGATGGCCGTTACAGGGGCAGTGGTGCCGTTGATCTGGGCCTTGTTGAAGGTGTCGGTCTCAACGATCCCTTCAGTTCCCCGGTTAGGAAGCACCTCGTCATCAAAGACACAGAGGAACTTCTTTGCAGGAATGGTTCCAGCCCTCTTCATCTTCTTTCTGATAGCGGCCCCGAGCGGGCAGCCTCTCACCTCCCAGAACTCAGCCACCTTTATCCGCCTCGGATCGACTTTCAACGCCGCACCGAGGGAGCAGAAAAACCTGGCCTTGGAAGCACTTGCATTGAGGATAAGCAGCACCTTGTCCTTCAGGGAATCCACCGCATCGATCACATAGTCATAGGAATCCAGATCGAAAGAAGCGGCCGTGTCAGCGCAGTACACTGAACGTAAAGTAGTTACCTCTGCTTCAGGATTAATCTCAAACAGGCGTTCCTTCATCGCCTCCACCTTGGGCCGGCCGACAGTCTTCAAGGTGGCCATCAGCTGACGGTTGACATTCGTAATGCTGACGCAGTCAGGGTCCACGATGGTAAGCTGACGGATTCCGTTACGGACCAATCCCTCTGCACACCAGCTGCCGACGCCCCCGACACCGAAGAGGATGACTTTCTTCCGCGAAAGTTCTTCCATCACATCCCTTCCAAGCAGCAACTGCGTCCTGTTGAATATTTCCTGGTTTCCTGTCATTTCCTGGTTCCTGTCATTCTGAGAGCAGCGAAGAATCTCACAAATTTAATCAATTTCTCATTGAAACAAATTCAAAACAATAACCGTATATTTGTAGCACCACAATGGGGATGTTCTGGTTTTGACAGCAATGATTTCGGGTGGTAAGCACGTCGGGCTTCTGAGGGATCTGCCCGCCAAACCGTTCTCTCGACAATTTAGTTGCCAACAACAACTACGCACTCGCTGCTTAATTTGACCAAGTCAAATTGCTTAATCCGATCCGCCTAGGCTGCGGATCCGACGAGTATCCTGCGGACTTTACGCCTTCTATGTTCCGAGTCCAGGGTATCATTCAAGAAGGACGCACCGGTGGACTCCTTTAAAACCGGCCAAGACTTAAAGGATAAGTTGCGTCTGGCCCGCCTTCCGGCAGGCCGCAGCCGACAACCAAAGGAAGGATAAGCGTGTAGAAAGCTGCTGGGGACGTTGTTTGGACGGCGGTTCGACTCCGCCCATCTCCACGAAAATCCATTCTAGAATGTCCTAGAATGGATTTTTCTATTTTAATGTAACAAATTATGTGACAGATTACTCTGAAAACAAGCAGGAATCTCTACATGACTTCGCGAGGCTCCTGCCTGATACAGAATACAGGAAGGACGAAGATGATGGCTATCACGGAGAAGGCCATTCCGGCGATGGTGCCGATGGCGAAGTCGAACCAGAAGACTTCCTCGGGGCCGTCGGAGAGGAACGGCAGAAGCCCCAGGATGGTTGACACGATGGTGAGGCTGATCGGGGTGATCTTCCGGGAGAAGGCCTTGATGTAATCGTGTGTCTGCTGATAGGTCGTGACAAGATATATTCCCGCGTTGACAACTATTCCGCAAAGCATCACGAAAGCCGCGAAGCCGCCCTGGTCGAAGGCGAAGTCCGAGAGGCCGAACACCAGGAACAATCCGATGAACGAGATCGGGATCATGAATATCACCGGCAGCGGATACCGGAACGACTCGAAGGTCATGGCGAGCAACACATAGATCACGGCGATGATCAGGAATATAAGCCAAGCGTACCTTTCCTTGTTATTGTAGAACCAGCCCCCTGACGGATCCTCGGCCTTGAAACCTACCGGAAGTATCTCATTATTAAAATGATCCACAACCTGTTTCCGGAGGCGCCTCCCGAGTTCATAGCTTCCGATGAAATCGTAACGGACCTCAAGGGTGTATGACTGGTTCTCCTTCTGTATCTCCAGTCCGGTGCGCCTCTTGTCTATCGAGCCCAAGCCGGAGAGCGTGACCTTCGACTCCCCTATCTCGACCGGGGAGTTGACGACATGCCACAGGTCGTAAGCGTCCAAGTCCGAGGAACGCAGCACGACATCCGACAACTCCCCGTCGTGATCCGCCTTCCCGATGACCTCCTCGTACAGAAGGGACGACAGCGTCCCAAAGTACGAATATGGATTCACATCGGCCATCGTCATCCTGCCGAAGTCATAGTCGAGGACGAACTCGGATGACGGCCTGCCGTACCGCCCACCGCCCCAGATCTCGGGTTCCTGTACCCTGCGGTTGCCGGAGACATATTCCACCATCATAGAGGCGTAGTCGTGGAGCCGCTGGTAATTATAGCCCCTGAGGATTATCCCGTCGCTCTTGTAGCTCGTGACAATGTTGTTGCTGAACGAGTTGTCGTCAATCCCCCATACACTCCAGTTGGCACCTCCGAAATTGATCGCCATCCTCGTGACCTCGGACTTCAGGATCGCGGGGAAGGTCGTGTTCTCGAACTCCGGCTTGAATTCCACGGTTATGTTGGCGTTATTGTAGGAGCTGATCCTCGTCGTGAACACCGAGATCTCGTCAAACTTCGAGAGGTAGTTCTCCATCGCCTTCACGACCTCGTTGAGCTGGTTCACGGTGCATCCTTCGAGCATACCCGCACGGATGTTCAACTGCTTCTTCTGCGGCTGGCGGTAGAAGTTGAACCGGTCCAAGGCGCCGTAGAACAGGGCGAAGGAGGATCCGGTGTACTTGTCAATCTTGACCCTGTTGGACTCGTACGGCTTCCACGTCACGAACTTGTCCAGCGCCTTTCTGGCCCGGCTAGCCGTGGCCTTCTCTTTCTCGGACAACGCTTTCGGCAGGGCGCAGAAAGGAAGGCCGAACGCCGCGATGAATAACACTATGTACACCCAGCGGTGCCGCACGCCCCAATTTATGTAACGGGAATACAGTCTGTTTCGCCTGAATGTCTTTCTCTTCCTTCTAACGGATCCGGAATGGTCCCCTGCCTTGACGGGAATATACTCCATCAACGAAGGAATGAATAGATAGGAGATGAGTAGCGAGAGGCAAAGGTTGATGACAATGACCCAGATGAAGTCCACCAGGTTGGCCTTCTCGCTCTCCGGCAGCAGGAGCACCATCAGGAGAGCGCCCACCGTGGTCGCCACCGCCGAGAGGATAGCCGGGAAGACCTTCCGGTCGCGGTAACGGCTGTAATGGTCGATCATCACGATCGACGTGTCGATGATGATTCCCAGAGAGACAGTGATTCCCGCAAGGGTGTAGATATGTATCTGAAGCCCGGCAAACGAATAGATCGCCAGAGCCGTGAGTATGTTCACCGCGAGAGTGGAGAGAATGATCAGCATGTATCTCCACGAGCGGTAGATGATGAGGACGAACAGCAGGAGTATCAGCACGCAGAGGCCTGTCCTGAGATAGATCCTGTTCAGTTCGTCCCGGACATATTCGGAAGAATCGTACGCGACCGAGGCCGTGATCTCGCCGGGGAAGCCGCGCCGCAGCTCATCCATCTTCGCCCTCACCGCCGCGGCTGTGGTCAGCAGGTTGGCCGAGGAGGCGATCTCAGCCGTCATGGTGATGGTGTTAAGGCCGTTAACCCTGTAGTAGTAGGTGGGAACGGACTCCTCGTAACGCCAGGTCGCGATGTCTCTCAAGTGGATGATCTCCCCGCCGACATTCTTCACGGGAACCGCCCCGAAGTCAGGCCCGCCCTCCTCCTCCAGGCGCACGGACATCATGCCATCCCCTGTCCTGGCCATGCCGACGATCTCGGAACCATAATAGGAGCGGAAGGCGCTGGCGATCTCGTCCGCTGTTATACCGGCCGAGGTAGCCTTATGGGCGTCGAAAGTAATCACCCATTGGAAAGGCACCCCACCTCCGATCTCAACCTTGTCCACCCCGGGAACGGCCGCGAGAGGGCTGAGAACATGCTCATTGAGGTAACGTGAGATTTCCCTGGAGGGGATGTCTCCCTTGACAAGGTAAGATACCCTTGAGACCGACTCCCCGCTTCCCCTGGATATGGTCGGATAGGTAATCTCCCTCGGAAGCGAGGACCTGATGTTCCGGACCG
>Ga0256405_10000306_pt1 | contig 162817 bp, 206 predicted proteins | sample RumenRJG_02DNA_FD_189096 | JGI IMG/M metagenome (GOLD analysis project Ga0256405, IMG submission 189096) | Bovine rumen microbial communities from Lethbridge, Alberta, Canada - RJG_02 | ecosystem: Host-associated > Mammals > Digestive system > Stomach > Rumen | place: Canada: Alberta...
GCATCATAGGGCTGATTCATAGACATATAGTATCTATGCATATAAGCATCATGTAGATCTTGAGGATATAAAGTAGGAAATACCAATTCCTCTTCTGCAGGGTCATCCATACATTCGTATGTTAACTCAACTTGAAGATCTTCAATTTGAAAAATACCTGTTATAAAGAAAATAGTAGCTGTGCGCTCACCTTTATCATCATCTAAATCAATAAGTTCAGAATCTATCTTAACATCAATTAGTTGAGGGTCTAACTCCCATTTTTTATCTACAGCTTCTGCTAATTGCCAAAAATCCTCTTTTGCATATCGTTCAATTGCAGGAAATTCTGTTTTTGCTATCATATTAAACTCCTTACTTATATACAATATATCGTAGTTCAAATTGACTACAAAAGAATTAAAGGCTAAATTAATAAGAAGTTATAGATAATTGATCAGCAAATTGTAAAAGATGTACTAAAGGATAAGTTTCATTAGCTAATTGAAAATCATTAATATAAGCTTCTTCAACATGCCATCTACCCATATGATATCTGATTGCAAGAGCTTCATCTTCTGTTAACTTAAAAAGCTTCATAGCCATATACATAGAAGTTACACCATGACCAAACGGATGAGGTGAATCTTTATATCTAAACGCTTCTACACTTTCCCATTGACCTGTAACTTCATTTTTAACATTACGTGTATACGTTTCGTATAAACCAATTTTACACCAATCATGAACTAAACAACATAATGTAGCTGATGCAATATCAACATTCGAAAACTTATCTACTTTAAGAAGTTCAAGCATATTATTATATACAGTTAAAGTATGATACAACAGACCATGTTTAAAGGATTCATGATATCGAGTAGATGCAGGACTTTCATAAAAATCAGTAGATCTAATCCACTTAAGTACTTTATTTATATAGCTATCATACTCATCTGGGTTAAACCCATTTTCATAAGCACGATATTTTAGTAAAGCTTCCATTAGATCTTCATAAGATTGTATAGAATGCTCAACGGATAGCCCATTTATTTGAATCTTGTTACCTAATTGATATTCTTTTCTAACTTCTTTAAACCGTTTCCAGTCATTATCAATATGTGTATTATCTAGTTCAAAAAGGTTAGGAGTAGCGTCAAACAATATAGTACCAGATGATGAGATCCATCCAACTGTTGTTTTATCTTTTTTATTGATAATTGTCCATTCATTTTCTTTATTAAAAATAAACCAATACGTAAATGTCTCAAATTCAGTTTCCACAATAATTCCTTACATAATTATAAGTATGCTATATAAGATATTAACGAAACAAAATAAAAGCACTCAGATTGTACCAAGTGCTTTTATTTATTCAATACTTAGTTTTAGTTTATTAAATTAAATGAAAATACACATCTGAAATTTTTGGATAGCCTAGATCATAATCATAAGTATTATTAGAATATGAATCTTCTGAAATTGTTGCAGTATATGGAATTGTAAGTATACAAGATAATAGATACTTACCATCTCTAACAGGCCACTTATCGGATAAAGCATCTAAAAGCATATCAAATAACTGATTAGAAGTTGCAACTAGCTCACCTGTATCTTCATCATACCAATCTTCAAAGATATCATCTGCTGAATTCTCAAAGTCAATCCAATCAATACAAGATACAGGTTCATTATCTATAGTAATTTCTATGACCTTGTCTTCGAGAAATTCATAATAATCAGGATTCTGCAGATACTGATCATATTTATTTAAACTATCCGAAAAAGTAGCTAAAATCTTCATCATTACACCGCTTTAATTTGAATAGCTTCAATAGAATGGTTGATTCCTACAGTACCACAAGCGTATCCAGCATCAATCCATCCGGTCCACCCAAATCCTGAAATATGACATTTGTATTGAACTTTAAAGTTTTTAGGATTCTTAACGATATCAATTTCAAATGCTTCAATACCTTGTTTTTTACCTGTAGTACCAATGATAGGATCATTAGGAGATGAACCAGTACCTGAATTTTGACCAGCTTTTATTCCTTTGTATGTTTTCCAGCCTACATTAGCAATATGAGCTTTTACGTTTAGTTCCATTCCCTCAGGGGGTTTGATTTTAAAAGCTTCCATAGCATAAGCATTACCAACAGTGCCTGCAACTTGACCATCTCTTACAGAATCAAGCCATCCTAGATTAGCTACATGAGCTCTATAATAAAATCCGTTATTGTTAACAGCTTTTCCTGGCTTTTGTTTATTCACAGTATGCCCTTTCATCTTAGAAGATACAGCAGTTATAAATTGATTCCAGGTTCTTCCAAATTGGTTAAAGTACCCAATTGGATCAGTATGATCAGAACCACCCCAAGTGCTTGAACAATATGCATGGGATAGCAATCTACTAGTTCCCCATCCTTTTTTCTTAAGATACCAAGCTGCAAATTCAACAGCATTATCCCAAACTTGATTGAACTGAGTTGAATTAGTAGCATGACATAATTCAATACCTACAGTAAAACCGTTAGCATTACCTACATGCCAACAGATTCTATTATCAGGACAGCAATGATATGCAATACCATTCCAATCCATGACATAATGAGCCATATAATCAGCACCACCGCTAGACCAATAACTTACGTGGTTTAAGGCTGTAGCTCCAGGATTAGCGGTTTCATGTATAACTAGATATTGAGGACTGCATACACCATGCCCGTTAGAAATTATATTTTCTTTAACTTGCATTATTTTCTGCTTTCTTTTCAGATTTAAGCTGCTTTAAGAAAGTCTGTGCAGCTTGAGCTTCCGAAGTCATATTCTGGTTATACCACCAACCCCATACAATTGTTACTGCATTAAATATGACTAACACAGCTTGAATAGTAGCATCAGCATCAATCTTTACACCATAAAGATCAAGTAAACTCGCAATAAACATAACAACTAATGTTATTATTGCCTTTATTCTAGTGATTGTTTCCTCTTTCATAGTTATCTCCTTTAGTAGATACTTACATGATATATTTATGGAAGGTTCTGCGAATATACTAAATTCTGCGAATATACTAAAACTCTATATTTAAATTAGAAACATAGGTTTGTAAATCACCTGTATAATCTAATAATTGCTTTCTGCTAGCTTTAGTAGATATTTCAGAATACGGAATAGTCCAGGAATGAATTTTCTTGATATTTATTGATTTCTTCCCTGATTTATATAAAGCATCTATATCTTGAATATTTAAAATAAAAGCTCTTTGTTGAGTTGCAAATAAAATTATTATTAATCCATAACATCCTTTAATTTTTGATTTCTGAAGCAACCCTGCCCATTGAGTTTCAGAAATCATGGAAAAATCAAATCTATCAGAATATGTAGATTTAGATTCAATATAATAAATATTAGGATATTTATAGCAAATAAAATCGCATATATTCCTACTTACAGCATAAAATCCTGACATTTGATCAGGAATACGAGTAAAAGCATATCCATTTTTAGCATCATCTAACCAGTCTCTTAATTTTTGTTCTGCTTTTTTCCCTAAGCCATCATCAGGTCCTGGCATCTACATCTCCTAAAGTCTATACAGGTTAAATCATAAAAATAGAGTATCATATGAAATTAAGATATAATACTCTATTAATACTTTTTAATAAATATTTTCTGTTATGAAATCAGAAATAGCATTATCAATCATATATTCTACATCATCAAAAGACTCTGAAGGTTCATCATAAAAATTTAATTTACAAGTAAATGATCCAATGTAGTTATCTAACCCTTCCATAACTTCAAAAAATACTTCATTGGCACTCCAATTTAAATCATCTATCCAAATTTCTTTATTTTTCCAGCCACGTTTCTTTTTTAAAGTCTGTATTAATTTGTCCTTAGCATATTCTGCAATTTCTATTTGCACATTTTCATCAGAAAGATTAAAATCAGTATTCATATATTGTTCTAATGAAATTGCAGTTCTGATATAAAATTTCATTAAGATCACCTTGTTTAAAGTTTTTTAAGTCTTCCAGAAGTTGATCCCCATTCATAAGTACCATCACGATTAATTTCAGTATATGCGATGGCTGCAATATTTCCATTGCTGTCATATAAAGATAAAGAAGTGGTAGGATGAGTAGCCCAATGTGGATCAGCTCTTAAACCTGTCTCAGATTCAATTTCACGTACAAGAGTTTTCCAATCATTTTCAATATAATAAGCAGATCTAATATAACGTTTCATTTAAACTCCTAACGTATAAAATTACGTACATCCATAAAATAGGTAGATCCATATTCAGTATAATCTGAATAAGCTTTATCCCAGTTAGGATCGCCTCTAAATATAGAATCCATTTTGGATACATTACGATCTACAGTTGCAGTATTTTTATAATCTATATAGTATCTATTAACAACTTTTTGAATTAAATCCCAAGCTTCAAATTTATCTTTAAATGAACTTAATTGAGTAGAAGCTTTAACAGAATTTGAAAGGATATATTTCTTCATTCAAATCTCCTTATTTACACTTCCTAATCCTCCAAATATCTTGAAGAGTCTTCTAGCATAGTTTCTTCTGTATCTCCATAATATGATTGCATATATGATCGTATAGTACGAATTCGAGAAATCATCTTCTCAATTTCAAAAGCAATATCTTTGATTTGAGACGCAGGATTATTAAGACCTTTACCGTTTAATTGACGCCAAGTTGTCCAAGCAGTAGCATTCGCCATATCTAATTCATGCTCTAATGGAAGTAGATAATCGTTAGAAAAATCTAAATCCATGTTTTCAGAAGATTTGATGTACTTTTTCATAATTACCATTACTCTCTTTCTACTAAAAAAGTGAAAGCTGTACTTGCAGTTTCAAATCCTAACAAATCATTAGAATCCAAATTGTAATTATTTAGCAAAAATTGTCTATATTTATCAATCAATTTAGAATCTAACAAACTATCCTCAAAAATTTCTGTTAAAGTCATACCACTGAGAATATCGATTGCAAACCATTTAGCATTTTCAGCAGATGATGCAGTTAAAACCCATGTTTGAATTACTTTATGGGACAATAAGCCCCTAATACCTTTAACGTAAAAAGATACATGATAATCAGATTCAACATAAGTTCTAGAAAATATTTTCATGATACAATACCTGAAATATATTGTATAAATTCTTTAAAACTCTTCATGGAATCGTCTATAAGCTTCGTCCCAATTACGATCACCACGAAATACCGAATTAATATTCTCAACTTTAAGATCTACAGATTTAGGACCATTTACTAAATACATATCTATTACTTTATTGATTATACTGTATGCTTCATTCCAATTTTCAAAAACACTTGAAGTTGTAGCTGCAACTACCCGTTTCATTTTCAACCTCCAGAAATTATACGTTAGAATCTCAAAGATTTTGATTTTCGTAATTATAAAACTTTGTATTGATAATCAGATATTTCAATTGCTTTACCATTGTAGCACATACCTTCAAGACATCTAAGCAAATCAAAAAAATCATCGATACCTAGACGATCAGCTTCATAAATAAGTCCACCAGGTTCTTCCGCTTCAGATGAACGTTTAGATATAATCATACCTGAGCATTCTTTTGACACTAAATCCCCAAATTCTTCATAAGCTGTTTGACCAAAATAATCGTCATAATAACCTTTAGGTAAATTATCAGCAGCTAATATATTTTTAGAAGAATTAACTGCACGAAGATTTAGATATCCTTGAAGCTTTCCAGACATCTGGGCTAGTTGAGCCACAAATCCAGAAAACATTTTAGCATCTGCTTTATTTTCAGCATTAACTTGTAAATATGTCATGGCTTGCATAGCTTGATCTATAAGTCTTTTAGCTTCTAAATAGCCATCTCCAATATCAAATTGAGCAGTTTTTATAACTCGTTTCATTTTAACCTCTCATAAGTCATAGATCGTTTTATAGAGACGCTCCGCTTCTTCTAGTAATTCATAAGAATCAAATATATGACCCTTAACTTTATTAACAATAGCAGATCCTCTTCCGAGGTTTGAGTCTTCAATCTGTTCTAGGCAATCTAAAATCTCTAGCAATTTAGTATTGCAGTTTTTAATCGCAGATAACTTTTGTGTACCCTCGAAATCTCTTTTATAATTGGTAGCTGAACCACATTTAATTATACGTTTCATACAATCCCTCACAATTATAGAGCAGAAGGTAATCCTAAGGATGCAATATATTCCGGATCATCGGTTACAGGTGTAAATCTAGTAGACATACCTCTAAAATCTACATGATAGTACTCACCACCAATGTCAATGATAGGAGTTTCATAATCATCACGCCAATAAACAGGGCATTGATACATATCAGCATTATATCTATAAAGTTCATCATCTACAGACCATATTTCACTTTCTATATCTTCTTCAGAATCATAGAAATCTGAATATGCATTTAAGAATTCTTCGTAGTTATTATATCTAATAGCTTCCTCATAAATAGTGTCTGCAGCTGTAATTTCTGCTTGATTAATTTGAGAATTAGAAATAATACCATTTTCTAGTTCCATTATTCGAGTTTCAAAAGCATCAATCATATCTTCAATAGATCCAGTATTGCATTTGATATATTTATTTAATTGCATAATTATCTCCTAAGCGATAAGCTGGTCAGCAATATCTTGTATGAACCCTTGTAAAATTTTTTCAATTTGATTAATAATAGTATCTGCTGAATCTTCATCTAATTGATCTAACCCACTAAGGATATAATCAAAATCAGATTCTACATCTTTTATTTTATCTTGGAGTGTGATTTCTACCTCATCATCAGCAGCTTCAATAATATTAGTTCTCATCGGAATACTAACTGAATTAGTTGCAGATTTTATAATACGTTTCATTTATTCTCCCATAGTTTCAAAGGGGTATTTCAAAGCAGCGATAAGATATTCTTTTTTAACTTGTACACCAGATCTATTTGACATCCAATTAAGTATATCAGCTTTGGAATTAAAATCGTCACTAGCTAGCATTTGGTCAACGTAATAATCAGTAATATCAACAACAATGAATTTCTTTGGAGTTTCACGTTTAATCATATACCAAACAGTAGACTTAGATCTACTATTGTAACCTAGGGATTCAAGCGGTGAACCTTTAAGTGCAACAGGTTTACCTATGAATTCTTCAAGTTCTAATGCTCTAATCTGAGATTCAAAATCGGGACGATCTCGTCTAGAATCAGAAACAGTGATATAATCACTCCAAGAAGGAAGAGTCCTATTAAGAACTGATGCCCAATCGACAGAATTTAGCAGGTCCAAAGTATATACAGTAGCTCGGAGAGATCGCATTTGTTCTTCCGTAGTAGCTTGTAATCCACTCCAAGAACCTGTTTCTTTGATAGGATTCCCTTCTTCATCTAAAGAGACGTTAAAATTCCAAGAAAGAGCTGAAGCTTCATCAAAATGACGACGTTCATTACATAGTATACGGACTTCAAGACATGCACTTTTAGCTGTACCCATGCGACGATAACGACTAGTAGTGCTTACAGTTACCTCAAAATCAAGCCAAGGGTTTTTGATCATATTTTCAACATATTCACGAACCGGCTGCATAACATCTTCTCTAGCTTGTTCATATGCAGCACGTTGCTCATCGTATTGGGCTTTGCGCTTAGCATAATCCGCATCATATTCATCACGAGCACGACGAAGATCTTCTAGTTTACTAGAATATATTTTCATTTAAACTCCTTAAAATTAGTTAAGCATATACCATACTGTTATAATTAAAGGTAAAATTACTCATCAAGAACTTCAATTGAAATATTATACTTATCCGCTTCAAGAAGGTAACTCTGCCCAGCAGATGAAAACCGAATTTCATTATCTTTAATGGTGATATCCCTAATTATGTAAGTACGAATTCGCTCGTAATTCTTGAGCATATGATAATACAACGATCCGTCATCAATACGAGTGACAGTAAGTTTCATATAATTAAGCATGTTAACCTCCTTGAAGAGTTTTGATATGTGCTAACATGTTAAATTATACTGTATTAAAGCATAAAAGTCAATATAAATGTATAAATTACTGAAATAACTATTTACGACCCAGAAGCTGAGCAAACAAATCCGGGTTATTATAAATATCTAATTTGTTATCTACAATATAATTAGCTACAGTTTCTTTTCCGTAAAGAATCTCATGAACCCTTTCATCAATAGTACCTTTAGCAAGAAGCGTGTAGATATTACATGTTTGTGTTGCTGAAATTCTATGAATACGGTCTACAGCTTGTTGTCTATCCGCAGATGTCCAAGGTTCATCGTAGAAGATTATATTGTTAGCAGAAGTTAAAGTATGAGTAGTTCCGAGAGCACCAATGGTTCCTAATATGATTTTATATTCAGGATCATTTAAAAATAGATTTTTATTCTTTTGACGATCTGCCTCTGACATAGTACCTGTAAAGCTACATAGTTTGTAACTATTAAAAAGATGTCGATAAATTGTCCTTAGGGGTTCAACCCAATTAGAGAATATAATCACTTTTTCATTTCTAGATATAATTTCAGCAACAATTTCTAGAAGTCTTTGAAGCTTAGCATTGTATTTGATATATTCGGAATCTACTTTTAGATTAAGATCTACAAGTTCAGGAGAGCCATTAACTTGACGAAGCCTTAGCATCTTAGCTAAAGGGTTAAGTGAACTAACTATATCTTCTCTATTTTTCCAAAGTTCATCTGTAATAGTTTGAGATAACTTGTTCTGATATGGCGTATTTTCTACAAATTCGATAAATTCAATTTTATCAGGTAAATCTAAAACATCTTCTTTCAATCGTCTAATCATATTCGGTTGTAAAAGTGTTTTTAGTTTATCTATATTCTTATATCCGATAATTTCATAATCTCCGTACCCACCATAAACGCAAAAATTTTGATTCCATGCATAATATGAATTAATAGAATGCGCTTCAATTAATCTTAAAGGTAAGAATAAATCAGTAGGTTTGTTTACAATTGGAGTACCTGTCATAGGAATCCACATACTATTAGTTTTTGTAGCTTTCTTAATTCTTAAAAGCTGCTTACCTTGTTGAGATGAAGGAGATACATTCTTATGTACCTCATCAATAATGATCATATTTATAAAATGATTGTTTATTAACTCAATAATTTTATCTGTAAGTGAATATTTTCTATTTAACTTCATCCTTAAAGCTTCTATATTTAGGATCAAGAAGTAAGGAAGTTCATCTTCTGAATCATCACTATATTTTTTATTTGTAATTAAATCTGACAATTTGTCTTTAGATGATCCATTGTAATTAATTTTTCCAGATTTTTGCTTACGAGTTCCTAATATATATCCTTCATATAACCCATTTGTTTGAGTTCGTATCTCTTGTTCCCAGTTATACTTTGAAACATTTATACAGCATAGAATCAAACAATGCTTAAAGTTGTGACGATCATGATTATATAGGGCTAAATTTAAACTTTCGAGACTTTTTCCAAGACCCATTAAATCCGTACATAAGAATCCATTCATATTGTGTTGAACTTCTTGCCTATATATTGCATATTTCAAAAAGTCTATCTGATGTTCATATAGATGAGATCCAGGTTTTACATAAGTTGTTACACCAGAAATATCAATATTTGGAATAACTTGTTTTTCGTCTAAACTAGAGTTAACATCTAAGTGTTCAGTAGATTTTATAGATACCATATCTTCATAGTCAGTACCTTTAAATTGATTGATAAGCATACCTAGATGATTTTTAGGAATATACCAATATCTTTCATCGGAATTCCACTTTCTACCGGGTACTTCTTTTACAAGTTCTTTGATAGTATAATCATAAGGAAATGTAATATGATAAGAATCTTCATATTCAACAACGTTAATCATTAAACCTGCCTAATTACAGTATTACTAATTATATGTATATAACGATTTATTTAGGTTTATTGATAATTCGTTTAAACAAGTAAATAAAAATACTAAGAGAAAGTTATTATGAAATGCACAAAAATCAAAATATACCAGCTTGTAATGTTCAAGAGTTTTACAAAGGTGACAAAGTAAAGATAACTATGAAAACATATGAAAATTATAAAGAAGCGTTTTCATGGATAACCACTGACAAACCAAGAAAAGTAAATGAAAGTAAAAATAATCCGATGTTATTTAACGCTATTGGTGTAGTAGTATATGTTGATTCTAAACATAGAGCAAACGGCTTTGGTAGAATTCGGGTTAAACTTTTACAACCTGCTTATGGCATACACATATGCGAATTTCCTTGCTATAAAGAAAATCTAATAGTGAAGTGTTTAGAAGATGGTACGGAAATACAAGGATTATATATTATTGAAAAAATATGATAGACGGAGATTTCCGCCTATCATACCAAATAATAAAGTGTCTTCTAAATTGAATTACTTAACTACATAGCCTCTTGTATAACCTAAACCCGATACAAAAGCTTCAACATATAGCCATCCGTCAATTTCGTCAAGTACTTCAATAGTGCGTCTGCTGGGATATTTACCTGAGGATTGTGCATCCATTTTGTCATAAATCATAACAGCTTTATTTAGTTCAAGCATATAAGGAAACTTGGAAATATCTTCAGATACAGAGGTAGCTGCTGCAGATTCAGCTTCATGTGCCGTAACTTCTTCTAAAGTATCTACTGATTCCACTTCAGTTTCCTCTAAATTAGAAACTTCAGCTACCTCTGTATCTAAAGATTCTAAGCAAGACAAAGTAACATCTTCTTGAAGCTCTTCTGACGTTTCTACATAATCAGAATCTATTTCGTTAAGTTGAGAATTTTTAATCAGATCAATAATTTCTGCCTTCTTTAAATTGGTTGTATCTAAATTTAAACCAGCTGCGTATTCCCTTAATTCTGCAACTCTAAGATGCTCAAGATTCTCCATGTTAATTCCTTTCTACTGTTAAAGTATACCAAAGCATATTACAAAGTATCCTAATTCTAGCTTTTTGGCCTTCGGTTAATCTACCTACGTAGGTTACTACAAGACAATTTTTACTTATACTATTTCGCATAGAAATAAGTACACTTTGTTTAACCAGAATGTCATCTACATAATTTAAGCTTTCTCTTATATATTTGAATACATATATATCAGAAGAAAGTTTTACAGGAATTCTATATTTTAAATTATCTGGTAGCTTTGAAGTTAACGCTGCATTTAAAGCTTCAACGTTGTTTAATAGCCCCTGATATTTAGTGTATATTTTATTTGAATCTGCAGTCCATTTATTTATTGCTTCAAAAACATTATCAGTTTGTGCTAAATACTTCCTATAAAACTTATCATTTTTTTCGGGTATACTCAAAGTTTAATTCTTCATCACTATACATTACTATGATAATGATTAATAACGAAAATTAATACATCCCATTGTAGCGTATAGTTAGAAGCCAATCATCAATTAATTTCTGGATTTCATGATCAAAACTACCATAATATAAATCTAAAGTATCTGCATAATTAGCTAAAATTTCATCAGAAGTTAATGATGATTCTGCTAAAGCATTTAAGTCAATTGACTGAAGTACATCAATTAAAGTAGAACTACAATTGTACCAAAGACTAGAATGTAATAACCATTCTTTCTGCCAACAGATACTTTGGATAAATGATTGTACATTACAGCAAGTAGAATCGCAATGCTTAATCAAATTTTCCAAAAGTATAATAGCAATACATTGAGCTTTCAATATTTCAGAAACATTATTACAGCAAGCAATAGAATCTAATTGATTAATCACATATGCATTTTCCGTAGGGATAATTTCTAAGCATTGTGGCTCTTCACATATAAGCTCTTGTACTTCATCACAATCTAAAACTTCATCAAGATCATCAAAAGCTAGACTAGGATCATAGTTGCAATATACTTTTCCAAATTTGATTTCTTTACTTCCTTTTATTTTTGAAAGTTCAATTTGAATTTTAGACGCTGATGAAAAATCCATATCGGCAAATTCATCTTCTACGTTAAAATCTTCATTATCAAAATCCACTAATTCTTCATCATAAGCATCTTTTGCAAATTCAGTTAATTTATCATCTATCTTATCAATTTTTATGTGAGGATAAGCTTCCTTCTTTCCGTTTTTAGCTAAGCAATACATGTCGTATAGATCTTTACGTCCGCTACTTTGAACCAGTTTAATTTTAATTTGATTTCCTTGTTTGGTTACAGCGGTAAATAATTCACCTACAGTTTTGCCTTCAGCATCAGTTACAGGTTCGGCATCTTTAGCTTTTATGCTACATTCGTTTAAGAATTTAAATACATCGGTAAATGCAGTAGATATACCTTTTAATATATCATAAACTTTTCCAGCTTCAACAGCCTCTTTAGATTCAAGTTGTATAGTCATAGTACCTACCTCAATAATTAAATATAGATATATTTGATATTTAAGGTATATACATAAATAAGGGTCACAACCTTTCGGAAGTGACCCTTATTGGGAAAGGAGTAAGCCTTGCAGCTATTAAGCGTAATTAACGGGAACGACGCACAGAACGACGAGCACGAGCACGGGTTGAAGCCTTAACAGATCTCTTCAGAACACGAGTTGAAGCCTCAAGAACTTCTTCGTCGCCTTCAGGCTCAGCAGTGAAGACTTCGTCACCAACGGTAAACTCAACACCTTCCTCAGAAGCTTCAGCAACGACATCTTCACCCGTTACTTCAGCGAGGATTTCAGCAACATCCTCAGTTTCAAACAGAAGATCAGTAGCCTCAGGAGCTACTTCAGTATCAGCCATTACACGACGGCCACGATGTAACTTACGAGATGCAGCAATTTTCTTAACGCGCATAATAAATCTCCTTAATTTACAATAATCATGCGATTTCTTTTACTTCCAAGTTCTTCACGTATCGAAGCTAATTCTTCATTACCCTCTTGCAGTAGAATTTCACCATCTAACGATACGTTAGACCCTTCAATAGTGTATTTAGATCTTGTTCTGCCTAAAGCTATTTTCATATTAGCTGTAGACATCCTAATTAGATAATTTAACCAAGTAGAATCTACTAATTCAGAAACATCTTGGAAATCAGGTACATATCGAATAGTAACTACCGTAGGTCTAGGATCACGATGTGTGCAATAAACTACTTGATTTAGACTATCGTATCTCCATTGGAAATCTGTAGTAACTGTATTTCTAACTTGAGCCATAGCCATTTCGGTCATTATAGGGTCAATATTAATTCCCGCATTGTTACCAATTGCAGAATATGTGTTTACAGCAGCAGCTGTTTGGAACACATTACCTGAATCTACAGTACTTAAAGTTAAACCAATTCTTGGATACGCAGCTTGCACGGTTAAAACTTTTCGAGCTTTGATACCTAAAGCAACAAGATCTAATCTAGTTGAAAAAGGTACAGTTTTTTCTACGGAGGTGCGTATATATCTCTTAAGTTCAGTAAACGCAATTTCTACCGCTTTTTCTACCTGTAACCCTTCAACGTTTTCGTTAGAAGGGAGACCTAACATAAAGCTTACTTGAGATACTATCTCGTTCATCTTCATAATTACCATCTCCCTTCTATTAACGAAATTTAACAGTTAAGATACTAAGCAGAAGCTTCTTCAGATTCACCGTCTCCAACTTCAACAGTGAAACCTTGATCAGCTAAAGAAACACCCAGTTCTTTGTAGTATTCGATAACCTTCTCATCAGTTTCGGTTACCGTAGCACTACCATCACGCATAGCTGCTTTAAACATGATAGCATATCCGGGATGTGCAGTAACTTTAGAAAGATAGTTTACAAGACCTTCCCAAGTACCAAATCCTTCTACGTTAGTGTCCCAAATAGTTCCAGCATAAGGCTCAGAATCTACATAAGAATTAGTAGGAAAATAAGTAGCAGAAATAGGAGCTACTACGCCATCAACAGGAGCAACAGGAGCGGTATACGTAATCGTAATTGTTGCCATATCTTTTAACCTCCTCACGAATTAACTAAAGGGTTATAACTTAGAATGTACCTTCAATCTTACCACTTATAACAGTTTCGGGATTGACAACGTTCAGAGCATACATGGTATATGCACCCATCTGCTGAGACATGTTGCCAAGACCAATAACATCAGTAGTAGCGACAGGGAGATACTCACCGAATAGACCGGAGTTTCTACGGATGTCATCAGACTTGCAAGAGAGCACGTACTGAGTAGGATCATAATCCGGAGCCACATAGACTTCGAACTGATCGAGGCGGCCTAGATGATAAGGACCAACGTTGTCCGTGCTAGTATCGGCAACGAATCCGTCAATCATTGCGACATATTCAGCTGCGATGGTACCGACAGTTAAGCGGTTCGGGCGGGCAAGGCGAGTGGACTGATAAACAGCAGCCGCAGCCTGACCCAGCTTCAGCTTAAACATGTTGAGATAGTCGCTAGGAACAACAGCACCGCTTAATACAGGGCTAGCATCCCAGTTAAACTGCGGCTTATAAGCAGCAGCTTGTGCAAGCTTGTTAAAAGCAGAGGTGTTAATTTCTGCGGTGATTTCAGCGATAGCAGCTTCCTTAGCCATATCGCCAATATTAGCACCATACTCAGCTTGAGCTGCAAAAGCGCTATAGACGCTCCAATAGCAAGCAAGTTCACGAGCTTCAGCTACAAGGTTGATCTCATCAAGCTGGAGGTAACCCTTAGCCATCTGAGCACCATATTCATAACCGTAACCCTCAGCGCTATCGTAACGAGGACCAACGTTCTCGTTGTCATACTGATAAGTAGCTTTTACAGCGTTGCCGTCAGAAGCCGCAGGAGCAGAGGTTAGAGTAAATGAACCAGTAGCATAGTTGATAGTACCAGCATTAGAACCATCAGCAGCTTTAAGGGTGCCAGCACCATCATCAGTATAAGCAGTAGTAGCGCCAGCAGCAACAGCTTGAATGGTTACCGAACCCGGAAGCACGGGACCGTAAACAAGCGTATCAGTAGCTTTAATATCTGCACCTTCAGCTACAACCTCGTTCTTCACGATTCTACCAGTGAAGTTTGGATCAGTACCCTGACGGTTTACAAACGGGCTAGAAAGAATAGTACCAGCAGCTGTCTCACCCTTGGTGTTCTCAGCAATGAACTTAAAGTAAGGGATGAGTTGCTGACGAGAACGCATAGCAACTGAACCGAAAACGTCTAGAACTAAAAGCTTCTGAACGAACAGAGGCAGGAGTTCTAAGAAGTCCGGACGAGCCATGATGTTTGTCGTGTTAGTAGCAGCCGTAATGGTCTGACCCTGGCGACGAGCGTTACGCTGAAGCTGCTGAGCGAACATGCGCTTTTCTTGAGAAAGGTTGCGCATCGTAGCAGACATAACAGGAGCAGCAGTGCGACGATTAGCACCTGCGGTAATTGACGTACCAGCAGTTACTGGATGAACCATGCGACGCGCTCCCCCTTTTCCTGAAATTTTCATGTTATCTCCTAACTAAAGAGTTACCAAATAGTTTTCATCATCTAAATCGCTGTTCCAAGCTTCACCAGTTTGTTGCAGTTCAGCAAACTCATCAGAAACAGTAATCGGTGCTGACGAACTTACTATCCTTTTCTGTAAGTCAGCAACCGAAGTCGAAGCTGTTACAGAAACATTGCTAAGATTTACGCCAACAGCTTTTGAATATAAAGAAGCATACGCATCTTGATATTCTTCAATAAGCTGTTGTGAAGCTAAAATATCTTTCTGCAGTTCTGAAACTTGTGCATCCAAGTTAGATGCTTCTTCAAGAGCTTGATTCGCTTCAACAACGGTTTTGTCTAGCTCATCTTGCAATTTAGATATTTTATCATCACTGGCTTTAATCTTCGCATTATATTGAAGGTTTGTTTCATTACTAGTTTCTACTTCTTGTTTTAAATGCTTATTGGCAGCTGTTATAGTAGCTAATTTATCAGTTAATTTTTGATTACTGCCTTCAATAACAGTTAATTTAGCTTCTAAAGATTTCTTATCAGATTTAAGACTTTGATTAGACGCTTTGATAGCTTTATTCTCTCGTGTAAGTTTTCTAACAGTTTGCTTTAACTCTTTGCAGCTTTGTATATATTGACCTTCTACATCATCTATATGATGTTCTTGATCAGCTACAATTCTCAACATAGCATTAAGCTTCTTGTTGCTTCTAATGTTTTCGCTTTGTTGTTTTGCGTATAAATCCTCAATAACAGCTTCTGCTTTATCTGCACGAGCTTTTTCTTGTAAGTATAAATGCATGACTCCTTGAAGCTTTTCATCTTCTAATGAAGGCTCTGAGGTAATGGTATTTAATAATTCCTGCTTGCGGTCTTCTAGTTCTGCATAAGTTTCAGATTGTTCAGGGAATTGACTTTGAATAACGTTTAAAGCTTCACAAGATGTGATGTTTTTTAAATCCAAGGCAACAGAGCTACATATTTTTTTATATTTTGCTTGTAAATCAGAGTTTGTAGAAGCAGCAATTTCTGTAAATTCAGGAATAGCATCAGTATATGCAGGGAAAGTAACTAAATCAAATCCACGGAATACAAAAGTTTCAGGATCTACTGAATTATCTATGATGTCTCCTGCGCCTCTTACAGAAATTCCGAATGATACCCCAGCATCGATAAACGTTTTAACAATACGACCTACAGGAGTATCAATTAAATCGAATTCTCCAAATACTTCACCGTTGTCATCAATATGACCTTCTCTCATAACAATGCAAGCATTCATAAAATTCATATCAGAAGGATCTTCAGGATGACCTAAATAGCCGATATAATGCCCTAAATCTAAAGCATTTTTATATATTTCAGAATTAAATAATGTTTCCCATACAGGTCTTGTAATATCTAATCCGTTTTCATTAGTTACAGTTGCATCAGCACATTTTCCAGAAAACGTACCAATTACTGTAGGTTTTTTCATATTTACCACCTCTATATTTTTTGCTAACTAGCTTTTGCTTGACTAACTTTGCAAGTACTTCTTAGATAAGCGAACTATTCCACCAATTGCAAGTGTTTTTAACGCTTCTTTAATAATTCCACCGTTTACATCTTCTTGATATGTAGCTATATCATTATCAATTAATTGATCATAAGCATCTTCAGTTAACTTCTCTATCTTATCAATATCTTGTTCTGAAACGCTTATTTCCGTATCTAAATCTGCATTTAAAGCATAATACGAATCACCAACTTGCAATTGCAATACACCATCTAAAGATTCTGTCAAACCTAATTCAAAATTTTTAAGCTCATCAATTTGCGATAAAAGATCTAAAATAGCAACAGGGGTATATAGAATTTCTTCTTGATTTAGTTGTTCTGCAAAAATTTTCATCATAACTCCTTAATGTTCATCCCAGAAGTGCCATAATAAAGCATCATTTATATTATCGTATAAGTTATATGTAGATCCGATACTAAGTTGTTCTAATCCACCTAATTGAATTTTCCAAATAACTTGCACAACTTGATTTAAACCTACTCTTAAAATACTCTTTTTCAATAAATCTTGATTAGCAAGTTGCTGTTCACCAAGTTCAGTAAGAACTTTTTCTCCTTCAACAATTTCATAGTCTAAATCAAAATGCCCTGGAATCCATTCACTTCCTTCATATGAGCCCTCAATCCAAGAACCAAACTTAGAAGTAGATTCACTGGTAGGTGCAATTCTATACCCTGCAAGTAATCCGTTATCTCCGCTATTTTCCCAAACTTTTTTAGACCATAAACCTGCTTCTGTAATGAAAATATATGAAGCTGCATTACCAGCATCATCATATCTAAATTGAGATAAGGAACCAACAGATATTATACCACTATATATGATATCAATAGTTTTAGGTACTTCAGCAGATTGTTCAGGTACAATTTCTCTATATGAAATAGCGGTTCTAGGATATGTATCAGAAATAAGTTCACAACTGATTACAGATGAAAATTCTCTATCTTCAAATTTCGGACCTAATCCGAAATAAAGACGTCCATTGTTATTATTTACATCATATCCATCAGCACCGAATCCAGGACATTGAGATATGTAGTGACACAATCGTTCAGTTTCAGGATCACCATAGTAAAGAGGTACTCCGGAATCAGTAGCATTAGGATCTAAACTATCAGTATCATACCCAAGACCTACAGGTAGATGATATTCGTCTTCAGCTTGTGTAAATAATCCCATAGTCCCTAGAGAAATATATCTAGGTATATGATCAGATAACATATCGTAAGCTTGATTGTACACACCGTCGCCAACAAGATAATGGGCAATCCCTGTAAGCAAAGAATTCGTTGCAGCATTGTGACCTTCATGTTCTTGTATAATCTCATGCGTATCAGCGTCTAGAACACGTAATGTAACATTATGTTCGATAGACATGTTTTTAATAGCTTGAGATATTGTTTTTTGATTTAACGGACTATATAACTTTCGCATATTATAACACCTTACGGTAATTCTTGAGGATCAGAATATTCATAAATAGGCCTAACGTATTCAATGGTATCTTCCGAATTATCCAGATCTGGTCTAGAAATTACTTCTTCACCGTGTGTTGTGTAAATACGCTTAGTTGTTCTATAAGAATTTAAGCTATAAATACCCACTTCGTAATTTCTGCTTTCCATTTCTTGCTGTAAATAATTTGTACGTTTTAAAGGATAATAAATATCATGAACAATTCTGAATAAATCTTCAGATGTAATAGCAAGATCATTATCAATTTCATATTCTGATAATGTAGATGAAATAGCATCTAATATAGCTTCATCTATACGTTCAGGGTCATCATCAACTTGATCTTGCCAAAGTTTTTTCAATATAGTGTCTATTACCGGTATGTAAATACTATTTTCATCAGCATGAGGTAATATAGCACCTGTTTGATTTATCCATCTATGAAGATCTACGTTAGTGTAGTAAGTACTTTCCTTAAAAACACCATAAGAAGCTAAACCATAATCAGAAGGATATGTTTGATAATTGCAATCAAATACATCTTTCACATAGTTGAGCTTCATAGGGTTATCATGATGATGATTATCATATCTGTAAGTTACATCAAAAATTTTAGTTAAATCCGATTGTGTAATTGGAAGTAATTCAGATTCATATGTATCAGAATCAACGTTAAAGATGTGATAAAGTTCATCATCAGTAATTCTATTTTCGTCTATTCCGTACAAGTTTAGATCAAACGGATATATTTTAGTAGCAGGTTCATGTCCATATAATTTTTCTCTAGAAACTAAATCTAGAAAAACTTCGTCAGCTTGAGGTACTCCCCAAGCGCTTTTATCCACATAAGTGAAAGCTTTAGGAATTTCGTTATTATCTAAAATTCTACCGGTAGTAAAAAATCTATTCTCCGTTATAACCGTATCAATGCAATGCTGAATACTTGGAATTAATGATGTATTATCTACACGATTGACGAGAACTTTTGAAGTTGACCTAAACTTACAATTTGAATTATCTATAAGCAAATAAGGGCTGATTATGCAATTTGCAGAACTTGTATCATTTGACCTTCTACATAATACCACAGAATCAACAAACCAAATATGCCCAGAAGCTTCAATAAACGGTTTTTGATATTCTTCAAGTTTTGTAGCTTTTACAGTACAATTTTCAAATCTAGTTACATTGCATTTAATATATTCTATTGTACAATTAGATTTAATTGTTACGCTTGTAGCTTCTAATTCATTAAATTTACATGATCCGGATCCGTAAACTTGTATAGAATCTAACTTATAATAAGCACTTGTTGATGCTTGCTTAGAAAGTATAATATTTCCAGAAGTTATTTCAGAATTTCCATGAAGTAAAATTTTAAGATATACTATACTAGGATCTTCTATTGATAACTCTCCAATAAAATCACTCAATAAAAGCGTTAAAGCATTAGATTCTTCATCAATCACTGTAATATTACCATAATAATTGCTTAATCGAATATTAAATGATGATTGTAATGCTTCAGCCATTGAATTCCTATCATAATTACCTTTTGAAATTCAACCTGATAGAAGGTTCTCCAGTATTATTCAGAAGAACTGGTATCGTTTCCTTGATAGTCTAATTTAGATTCTATTGAAGTTTCAGTAAATATTACATCATTAATAGCAATAGCATCACCAATTTCACTCATTATTGGGTTAACTGCAGGTACAGGTTTAAGGATGTTAGGTACCGGATGTTCTTGACCTGTAGCTTCATCAGTTTCAAAAATGTGATTCAAAGCGTTCAACTCGTCTAACGTAGTTACATCAGGAGTTATATCTAATTCTTGCTTCCTATCATAACGCAGATTATATGCAGGAGAATCGGCAAACGGAGGTCTAAGATAAGATTTCGGATTTACAACGGTAACATCATCTCTAGTAACATAATAGCGTTCATCTGAATATCTATCATCTTGTTTTTGAGGACCATATCCTAATGAGAATAGTGGGTCTATTAAAGATTTTACAACATGTTCATTATTGCACATTTGCAAAGAGTATAAAGCTCTATAACCTGGATCAATGCGTTTATCGAATTCTAATTCAAAATCAGGGTTTGTATCCCAACTACCTTTACGCCTATCAGTAGTAGCTACGTGCATACTTGACATAGTATCACTTGATTGTACTTTTTGCATACGAGCATAATCATCTCTAGAATATGGAGCAACATGAGTTGGACCCAAAGACTCCCAATATTCGTTTTTATTTGTAAGTCTTGCATCTACTGAAATCTTTGTTCTAGCATCAAACCTAACTCCTGCAGTTTGAAACAGATACATACCTAAAGGTCTTACATATTCAATGCAAGCGTCTATAGGTTTTTCAGTAGAAAAATATACAACATCTATATAACCCTCACGAGTATGTGGAGTTACAGTTACAGAATTTACAGGAATTGAAGTATCTTCTAATCTATTATATAGAATGTCTTTTCCCTCTACAATGTTACCTTCGTCATCTTCATATCCTGCTCCATAGCTAATTAGATTAAATTGAGCTAAATTTGTTTCAGCAGCAAAAGTTACCCCTGTTTGACTACCTTTACGTTTGATCATCTTCATGAAGTTTAAAATTACAAGACGATTAAAACTGGCAGGTAGTCTGTTATCATATTTATACCCAATAGTATCTCCTAAAAGCCATAACAGCTCTTCCTTACATTTCAGAGGGTCGTAAATATCGATTAAATGCTCAGTATCATATTTGATCTTTGTTAAACATTCCCAGAACCATTTTAGAAAAAATCTGAAATCCCAACTTTCTTCTACATATACTTCTGGAACTGGAATATCTTTAAATCTCATATCAAAACTTCCTAATTAATCAACAATGTATAAAGGATTAACTCTGATATCTGAAGTTGTATTGGAAGGCGGATTGTATCGACAGAAAGATATAGGATTCATATATTCGATGTCACAACCGTAAAATTCAACCCCGAAAGATTTAGGAGAACCTGGGTCAAAATGCCTTATTCTAATATCACAATTTTCAATAGTATCTACAACATCCATGATTGTCGGTTTTCTACCAATGTCAAAATTAGAAGGAGCAAAATACAGACGAAGAGCTTCTTTAGCTGTTTCAATTAAAATTTTAGCTACTTCAGAAGATACAGGTTTAGTAGGTGTAATAGTTCCGATTACATAGAAGTTAAAAATTCTTAGATATCCAAATTGTATTTCTACAGACATTGCTTGAAGCGGTTTGTAATCTCGAATAACATTATCTATAAAAGTTGCAGGTGGTTTGTATCTTATGAATTTTGTATTCTTCTTTATCTGTACCTTAGAAGTTTGACCATCACCGTATCTTGAAGGCAAGAAGTCATTATGTATAGCAAAACACATTGCGGTATACGTCTGAAAATTAGAAGCAAATACAAATTTGTTTGGATCAGTTGGATCAAACCCTAAGTTAAGAACAGTTTCCCAATCATATATAGGCTTACCTGCAGGAAAATCTTGATTTGTGATATACATTTTCTGCTTCTGAGCATCTGTAAGATTTTCATCTTTATAAATTGCTAGATTAATTTCAAGAGCTTTTTGACAATCTAACACTACTCCGGTATCTACTCCAGCTTCACGCTTCAAGAATCTCGTATAATCAGGTAACGTTACCAAACTTTCCCAAGTATTTATGTAATTTCTACTATTTCTATAAGCTTCTTTTGCAGTTTCAGGACTTTTACCTGTTACCGTATATGTATGAGGTAATTCTACAGTATTAGATAAATTAGATATTCCAATATCTCCAGACTCAGAACTGGGTAAATTTTGCCCTGATTTTGCAAATAATAGATTTGAAAGAACGTTTTCACCAACGCACCCAATTACACCAGAACAATCAATCCAATATACAGTAAGCCAATTTCCGTCATAATTTTCTAACTGGTTTAAATAATTAGAAATTTGAATTTGTGCGTTAGAATACGAATCAAATGTAACAGCAAATCTTGGTTCTGGGTCGATAAAATCTGCAGGACTTTCTACTTGTATCCATCTAGTTTCTATAAAGTCTGTAGAATACTGAGAGGTACTAGCTTTAATCCATAACGCTGTAGTGTCAACATGTTGTGAAGGTAAAGATATAATATAATTATTAGCTTTAATTTGTGCTACAGATATTGAATATGATCTAAGTTCACCTTCAATAGCTACACGAGTAACAGATTCATTAGGATTTAACGTTACTTTATCGGTTTCAGCAAATACATCTAGATTGTCTGTTATAACAGACCTAATGCTTCTAGATTCAGTATCACCGTATCCGCTAGTTCGAGGTATTATGTTATATGTAATAACTCTTGATTGATTTGTAATATCTGTATATGCGTTTAACGTGCAGAAATTTGATCCATTATACCCGAAATCTAATTCAATTGGTGTATCAAGGTTATTAGTAAACGTACATTCAGTTTTAGCAGCTGTGAAGAAACCAAGATTATACCCAATAAGCGCAAATAACTTTTCAGCATTTTTTCTTTGAGATACACTAGGTGCATACATCTCATTTACAGCCCAGTCTAAATTAACCCCTAACATGTCAGCAATTGACGCTAAATAACGGCCTAGCACAACACCAGGATCGGCATCAGCTTCAGGTTTCCACAAATCAGTGAGTTTTGGTACTAATTCCCAAAACTCTTTAACCAGAGAATTATAATCTCTAGATGTATAACTAATTAAACCATTTTGATAATCCTCTGACATGCTTGCACCTCTTAAAATTATAAATTCAAATTAAAGTATAACAGATATATTTGATTTAAGATTATCTTAAATCAAGTGTATATCCTTAATTTATGAAACATTACTTAGAGCTGGTTTCTAAACAGCTAGTCAATTTATTAATTTCTGTATCAAAAGACAATTCACAATACTTGTAATATGCATCTTTATAATCTTTAAATCTTTTAGAATCATATTCTTTTTCAATAACAGAAGGAATCTGAGGTAAAGTTGTATCCGAATTCATAAGTTCAGTTGATATTATATTACTCTCAGAATTAAGAAGTTTATCTAACTCTTTAGAACTTGCTTCTAGATGATCTAGAGTCTCATCTATACCTTCCTGTTCATATCCAAAAAACGTACTTTCATATAAATATGAAGCTAAAACTTCGTCTAATACAGATTGTGTTATGTCTAGATCTGCAATATAGAACCCTGCTGTCTCAGAAATATGAGAAAGAGAGTAACTATAAGTTAGCACTATATCATCATGTAATTCTGATTGCTTTACACATGCAACTTCAGTAGCTAAAAAATCATTATCTGGAATAAAATATGCGAATAGTATATATTCATCTTCTATAGAGGTTAACTCTGTAGTTTGAATTTTATCTATCAAATTAAGTAATTTTATATTTCTATCGTTTATTAATTCAGAACAAGTAGAGGTATATCCTAATGAAGCAGAAATAGGGTATAAGTTATTATACAGAGATATAAGCTCTTCAACATTACACTCTCTAAAATATTGTTGAACGGTTTTCATTGGACATCCTTGTTATCAGAATCTAAGAAAAGTTTATGTTTACAGTTGCACCGAAAATAGTTTCAATAGCGATTGTCATTTCTAATCTATTATATTTCTGTTCGTAATCATCATTAGGACTACCTGTAAATAGATTACCATCAGCAAATTGAGTGTGATCTGGGTTGCATTGTGGCTCATGTATTCTTAGTTGCTCAACAATTCGTGATTGTATCATAGCTTTTTCGTTTTCTGTATTATATTTGAATAAGTGACGTTTTAACCCGACTCCTTGATTGGGTTCATTATAGACTTCGGTAGGCTCAGTTAAAATCAATAATCTAGAACGATTTACTACAGATTTATCATCTTCTAATACTGCTACAGTATTATGAGCTACATCTATCATTTTTGGAAAAGCTAAACTAGATGTTTTCATGTGATATCCTTACGAAAAAGCTACAGGTGAATATTGACCGCCAGTTAACCCTAATACAATAAAATCTGTTTTTGATTCAGAAATAGACATCAAAGCTACAACTTCATTAGTATTTGGATTATGCGGCATTAATAATGCGGGATACCAAGGCAAATTTTCATCTTTTATGTAATTGGTAATTTTCTTACCTTGGTAATCTCTTTGATCTATTGGACCATGGATATTTGGAATACGCACTTGAACGTACATTTCACCTGTATTTGCATACATGTAACTTTTTGCATAACCGAAAACAATCATGAAAAACTTCCTTAAATAGCATGTTATCAAACGTATTAAAGGATTATCCTTGATACATTACAAAAATCATACCAGCTTGAACATTACCCTCTTTAACTACTTCACCATCACAAGGTGCATGTATCATTTTGTTATCTCCAATATACAAGCCACAATGGCCACTATTTACGCATACATCACCAGGTTGAGGTGAAGAAGTTTGAGGCCATCCCATAAAAGTACCCGTAGTACCTAGACGTATATGCTGACCAGACAAACAATAACTAACTAGTCCTGAACAATCATATGAACCAGGACCAACAGCGCCCCATTGATATGGCTTACCGCATTCTTGATATGCACGTTCAACATATTTCTTCCTATTACCGGAAAGATTTTTAAGATTTACACTATTAAATTTTGAATTTCCCGATCCATCTTTATTAGTAACAATCTGAGTTATCTGACTAAAGTACTCTTCAGCTTTACCTTGACGTTGAATTGACTTTGCATCGACATTTGCAGGTCTTTCAAATTGTCTACAAAACATGTCTGCAGCATTTTTAGCTCCCGAAGCGGAATTCTGCACACCTTTTAACGCTGATAATAACGAACCATATGAATTTTCTAATTCGTACCATAAATAATCTAGCTGTCCTGACATATTATTCGACCAATTAGCTCCTGCCATGCGTTTCATAGCATCTCCACGCTCGTAATGCCATTGACAAATACCAAAAGATGTACCATTATCTCCGATGGCAGCAGTATCGAAAGAACTTTCGTAATAAATATTTCCAGCAACTCCACACGCACCTGCGTTATTTAACCCTTTATCTACAAGATATTTAATAACATTTCTGACTTTAGAATCTAACTTACTATAATCATATTCACCAGATATGTCAGATTCCGAAGAACTTGCACTAGGAGCTCCAATCTCCCAAAACGTTTGAAATAACTCTGTATAGTTAACAATAGACAGTTTTATAGCAGTTGGTTTTTCAGTGGGTTCGTATTCTTTTATTTTCTTTTTGTTTTTAGGTTCGTATATAGGTTTAAGATATGCAGCTTCTCGAAGAATAGCATCTTCACGAGTGTTTAAATCAGAAAATAGATCTCCTACAAATCCTCCACCGCTAGAACCTCCAGACAATCCTCCCACTTTTTCCCAATCAGGTGTGCAAAAACAAGCTAAAACAGAAGAAGATCTAGGATAAGAGCACGTTTTAACAACATCACCACTATTACCCTCAATAGTATGTACTGTTCCGTCTTTAAGTTCTGTTACTATACCAATATGGTCTGCATACCCTCCAGAAATTGCACCACCATTCCACATGAAGTTGATTAAATCCCCACGTTGAGGAGAGTATGATTTTTCATTATGAACTGTACCACCGTATTTTTCTACACTATGCGCACACGCATAAGCAGAGGGGGACATATCGAAAACTTTACCCGTAATTCCAACTTCTTCACCACACACAGATACAAAGTCCGCACACCATACTCCCGGATGATACCAATTCGGATGCTTAGCTGCCCAACCGCCACCGTTGGTACCTTTATAACTTAGAGCTTTCTGCACAAACTCCTCACACTTATTTACACCTGAATCCCCTCCACCACCACCGTTATCATATTTTTCTAAATTATGAGATTTTATGATAGCTTTTACAGCACTATAATATCCTGAAGTATCGTCATTTCCTAAATAATGAGAATTCTTAAAAGCTTGATGATATTGATCTAACGTTTTTGCGTTTTTTGCTTCAGAAGATCTACCTAATACGGTCAAAGTATAGTACCCTTTGATGCACTCATCCCATGAACTAAATCGTTTATGTGGACCTATACCTAAAACATTATGCAAATTTACCGCATCATAAGATTCACCCCACCCACTTTCATAACAACTTTGAGCAATCGCGAAACTTATGATAGTAAACCCATATTGTTTTCCGTATTTTTGCCAAGAAGGAATTACAGAATTTAGAAATTTTTTCTGTTGAGCAGTATCAGCCATACCTATAATCCCCTATAGCTCTTATGGATAATGTACATAAACATCGATGTTTCCTTCTGGGCAATGATCATAAAATTTACCTTTGCCAAAAGGTGTAGAAATTGTATCTCCCTTTTGCCATCTTCCGTTAGCTGGTTTAGCAAGTACGATGAATCCATCACCGTCCATTACATATCCTTGCCCATTCTTACCACCTGCAACGTGCCTACCTGGAATATTTAAACCTCCACCAGGTAGAATAGTTTCAGAATAATAAGTAAATTTATATCCAGCAGTTTGACCAGTTCCTTGAACTACACCAGCGCTCATGAAATCATAGAAACTCATAGTAGCACCTGTAGGACCTGCTGAAGACGATGATGACGAAGAAGCTGTCTTTAACTTCTTGCCCATTTTTCTAAGATCTTGATTGTTAGGCCATACCCAACCTATGTAGCCTTTAATACCTCTACAAGTAGCATCCATGCTTTTAGTCCAGTCATCAATGCTTGCATTGATTCTTCTACCTCCTGCATTTTCTACAACTCTACCACCTGTAAGCATGATACCTACATGTCCGTATATAGAACCTGGAGCCCCATATCCTGAACCTACAACAACAGCACCTGGGGGTGCGTTTTTGCCTGTACCTCCGCTACTTTTCCAATTGGTCCAAAAATCTATAGCGTTACCACCTGGGCGAGTTAAACCTGCTTTTTGATATACGTCAGAAACAAATGCTGCGCACATATTCATAACCAAATTTAACCCACTGCCGGTTTCAGCAATATCGCATACCTTTTTTTGTATATCAGTTTCTAATTCTGAACTATCGGAATCACCGGAATTGCCAGATGCTAAAGAAAGATTAGCTGCACCTTCAAAATCGGGTTCAATTAAAGCTTCTTCATCTTTAGGATTTTCGTAACGGAAGAAATCAGGAGTAGGCAAATTGTGTATGTTATCTACTGATTTTAGATGTCTATCCATCCACCAATACCATTCTTCACAGACATCCTTCCAGTTAAATTTTTCTAATTCTTCTTTTTTACAATAAAATCCAACTTGATCATAAAATCCCAACTTAAGTAATGCATCATAATAAGATTTAACTAGTTTATCGTTAGCTTTTTTATTTGTAGTATGAAACGATGGTATCAACCACAAGCCCATATCCGGTGGATATTTTAAAACTGCTAATCGAATTTCATACAGTTCTTTAAGTATTTCCGCTTCAGTTTTAGCTCTGATATGCGTAGATAACCCAATAGTCATACCCGCATCTTTAAACATCTTATATTGTTTATCTAATTTAGGATTTCTAAAAACTTTAGCTTCTAAATGATTAACAGTATAAAACGAACCCATATCAATGCATGCACCGATTACATCAAAATCTTTTAACTTTTCTACATCTAAATCAGGTGTATTCTGATCAATGCTAATTATAAAGGGGTAAATATCTTCTTGAGCGAAAAGTATATCATTATTGATACCTACAGCATAAGCTACTGCAGGGTCAGAAATTACATAAGTTTCTCCAGAACCTCCAGAAGAATCTGAAGCATCTCCAGAATATACAGTATCTCCGTTAGTTATCTGTTTATGTAATTTCTTCCAAGCAGCATCTCCACCAGCTCCTGAAGGTGTATAATACCAAGGACAGGGTTTTCTTGATGCATCATAATGCCTTACTACATGATCTGCAGATACATTAAACTGCTTCATCAAATACTGAACTAAATATGTTAATCTATCAATTTCTTTTGCAGAATATGGAGCGTTTTCAGGAGGTGCAGCTACTTCTATTCCTACACTGTTTTGATTAGTTATACCATATTGTCCGTTACCATCTCCGCAATGATAACAGCAATTTGCTGCAGGATCTGCGTATTCATATATTACGCTTTCATCTAAAATGTAATGAGCACTTGCGTTTCTACCAGCAGAGCCTCCTTTAAAATAATCTAAGTTCCCTTTAGCTCCGCTTTCTCTACTACCTCCAGCTGTATAATGAACAACAATAAATTTTACAGAACCCGTACGAGGTTCCATACTAGCAGTTCCATGACTTTTTGTTATAGAATAAGCCATATTACTTTAAATCATCTAGCAAATCGGAGTTCAAAAAAGCATATTGATCATTACCAGAAAAGAAATCTTCGTCAATGTCTTTTAGAACTTGATATGCTTTCCACCTTTCATCTGAATCATCTGTTTTTCGTATATAAGAGTTATCAAATACTACGTTACCTTCCAGTATAAGCATAGGATCATGTTTATACATATAGTAACTTACAGTAGCGCAAAAAAATACTCTGAAACTCGGATAAATAGGTTCAGATGTTAAATATTCAAAATGAACATATTTATCGGCAATTCCGATATTTTGATTATACTCAACAAGCTGCCCTGCTTCTATTGATACTTCTTTCAAATGCGTATATCTGATGCAAATATTTTGACTATATTGTATTGTACACGAAGGTTTATTAGAAACTAGACCTGTAAAGATGCACACACCTTGACAAGGCGTATATAAAGTTGTAGCTTTAATATCTACACCAGTATGATAAACTTTAGAACCTGTTTTTACATCGTATTCTTTTAATATTTCAGAATCTTCATGTGTAATTACACAATTTGTAATTATTCTACCCATGTATATACCACTTAACCAAATTTCAAATCTCTAAATGTAGGATATATCTGACCAAAATCAACTTTTCCTGTACTTATTATATTAGGAGTTTGAGTATACGAAGATGTAGGATAAGAATTTGAACCTCTAATGATAATTCCTTGACTACTTGCTACCTGATTAGCGGAAGACATAACAAGACGTTGCAATTTCAATACAGTTAGATATGTAACAGAAATTTGATGTGATACTGAAATTATATTATATACACCGGAAATCGGTGATAAAGTATTACCTGACATCACTATCAAAGAAACAGGTTGCGCTACTTGATACTGTTTAGTTGAACCCACGATAGTTACTGAAAAATCCCCGGAAAATTGAGAAGCTAAAGCATTAATATCATTAATTATATTTGCAGTTTGATACACATCTGCTAACGAACTACTCCATGAATTTACAACATTGGAACTATCTACTACAGTATTACCACTACCATCTACAGAAAACCCTAATGAAGCAAAGTTCATATCGGTCATATTATATGCTACACCATCGTATGAACCCGATAAGGCTAATATGTTGCCGTGAGACGTACCATACTGTAAAACATCAGATGTATAGTCACCAATAAGTCCAGCATTGCTTTTATAATGAATTACACCTTTGGAAGTCATAGTAGGTTCTTCAACCCAGTATGAAAAAGAAGTGTTCTGTACAGTGTTATCTGTAAACGCATTTTTTAAAAACTTTGATACAGGAGATATCGTACAGTTATTTAGTACTGAAGATAAAGAGTTTGCTAAAAATGAGTTTAACCCTGTTGCTTCTCTGACTTTGTTATAAGATTTAGATAGAGGTAATAAGCCGGGAAATGAATCAAAATCATCCGAACCCGTATATCTGCCACCTATATATCTGTTAAAAGACGTAGTTAAAGCACCATGGCTTACTAATGTAGGTTCATCATTATGATCAATATCTAAATCATAGTAATTTTGAGCTCCTACAGCCTTAGCTAATCCAGCAACTATAGCTGAAGGTTGCACAATTCCATGTAATTCTGGAATATTAAGTACTGGTAATTGTGTCTGAACTCCTAAAGACGCATAACCTACAAGTTTATAACTCATGTATTGACCTGAAGTAGAAACACTAAATTGTAACGTAAATCCTTGATATGAAAGATAAGATTCTACATTACCTGATTCATCTAACCACCCAAACATGAAAGATACAGGAATACCTGCAGAATCTCTAGAAGCTTGTGCTGCACTGTAAAGCAATGCTTCAAAAGCTGATATATTTATATTCTGTGTAGAATCTCCACCCACGGTACAATTTAATGTCCAAGATGTCATTGAATCTTGCTCAGCAGAATCTAAAGTTAATGAAGAAAAGTTTGAAGGTATTTTTAACCCATAATGAGTTAAATTTACCCCTCCTAATAAGAAGGAACAAAAACTTTGACGTTTCAAAAATGCTTCCTCCTTAATTCTATTCAGTACCCAAGTTTAACGATGTTACAGCTACAGAACTTAATATATTCCCAGAAGTGAACAAATCTGAAATAGCTGTAGGAATCATCAATAACTGCCCTTCAAAAACAGTATATCCATCTTGTATACCATTTATATATGAAATAATCCAACTATATGAAGCAGAACCTAAGTGTTCATAAGAAATAAGATCTAATCTATTTTCTCTATCTACAGGTACTACGTAAAATTCAATACCAACATTTTGACAATCATAATGATTTTGCACCTCTAGAGAGATAAATCTGTCATTACCTTCTAAGTAATGTATAACTTGACGAAGTCGTTTATACCTAGAAATGTGATCATATTCCTTACATACTGTATATTCAATACCTTTATAATCAAGATTCTTATAAGGCTTAGTAGTGTCATGAAGTAATTCTTCTATATTCATATTCATCACCCGATTATAGGTTTGCTTAAAATAGCTTCGTAACTTAAAGGTGAAGATGATACTTCAGTAATTTCTAAAGCAAGTGTAAACTCTAAATACCACGAATCATGACCCAAGGGGCCAGTCCAATCAACACTTACAGAATTCATAACACCTGTAATAAGCTCATTTCCCGCAACATACAATGTAACTGTAGGCGAAAATACCGCTGAACCACTATACTTTGGATAACATTGAGCCTGACAAAATCTAATAAGTTCGTTAGCTTTTCCATCATTATGATTTCCAGTCCACATATCACGATGTAAATGAAATTCATATCTACTAGATTTCGGACCTGAGCTTTGATACATCTGCCAAGGTTCGTATTGATATAGCAAATCAGGCATTTGAGCATAAGTTGCGTTTCTAGTATCATTTACGCTTTCAGGAAAAGCTGGAATATTTATAGATGCATCATATAAAGAAGAATAAAGTGTAATTTTATCTAAAGGTATGTTAAACCAAGACATCGGGTTATCACCAATATTTACAGCAGAATCAGATAATAAACCAGTATCTTGAATTGTGCTATATACAGAAAAAATATTCGGATCAATATCTTCTCCGTTTGCTAGAAGCGTCTGGACTTTTACATAAATTGAAGGCAATACAGAAACATCATTTCCTAACATAAGATTTGAAGAGGGAATTGACCCTTCAAGTTGGTCAGACACATATAAATAATTAGAAAATGTGTTTTTTGCCGATAAGATTTTCCATGTATTAGAATCAGCTAAAGCTGCATGTTCATATACATCTGAATTATCGATAAACTGGTTTAGTATGCTTATTTTTCTAGAAGCTGTAACTTCTTGTTCTTCCTTTAACTGATTACATATAGCTTCCCATTGTTTTCCAATTTTAGGAGTTCGAGTAAGTCCGTTATCAGCTAGAATTTGGTCAACATTTTGAACTCCAACTCTTTCTGTTAAATCGCTTAAAGTATCTGCAGGTGATATAGAAACATATTTCATATTTAACCTACTTCATTTAATCTAATCAATTTAATGACGTGAGGTTCACCGAACATGGTAGGAGGTCTATTAATTAATTTTCCGTCATTTCTAAGAGTTACACCCCATTTTTCAAATTCTTTATAAATAATTTCTTGATCTTCTGCTGAGTATTTAGTCAACAATGTGGGGATACTAACCTCTTTCAAACTTTTGTTCAATTTATTCACGTATCTTCTAGACATATTAAAACAAGCTAGCTGAGCTTTAGGTGTTATAATATCTTCTATGTTGTCAGTGTTTAAACCTACTAGCAGATAGTGTCGATCAGCTTGAATACTATAGTCATTAATAACTTCTCCAAGCATATAACTATGCATCCAATCAGGTATTTCACATCTCCAAGATTCTATTACGGAAACATTCCTAGCAATGTAATACTTAAACGCATTAATTAGTGTGAAGTAACAAGATTCTAAGGACTGTTGGTCTTTAGAATCTAAATTATCAGTCTTCAATTCATAGGTATCATAAAAGTAAGCATATTCTGAATACAAAAATGCTTCAAACATCTCTTCATCTGAAATAAGATGCGGAGGGTAATTAGGTAGATAACCGTCTTGACTATATTTAATCTTGATGTTATATGATGCTAGCATTGAGTATCAACTATCCTATAGTCCAACCTTTGAATACATGATAACTATTACTTTCCCACCCGTCTATAGGTGTACCTAGCTCTAGACCGTTTATTGAAATAAAGTGATCAATAAACTCTGCGTTTGATAAGAAAGATATCACACCTAAATCTGTATTATCAGCACTTTCAACATTATACTTATGAGTGAGTGCTGTAAATTGAGTTGACATGGTTATGTAACCTTCAGGCTCAGACGTAGCATAAGCTGTAACAAAATCTCCTGTAATTTTAATTTGTTTTACTAAACTGGTTTCAGGATAAGACAAGCTAGAACCTTGAGGAAGTTTAAATTGTGCTACCGCTACAGATTTAGTTAATTCAATATTTGCAGTCATATCGTTTCTAAGATAAATGCCGCATTCAATCATATTAGAATTTTTATCTAAAGTAATACTATGTAGTCCATAATAGTAATGATTGTCGTTAATCACAGCTTCATTCCAGAGGTCCAAGTCATTTGGAATTATGGGAGTATTTACTTCAGTTACAGTCATATCAGAAACTAGCAAATCAGGATCATCATAATCTTGTTTTTCATACCATAAAGACAAACCAGAAATTCCAGTGAACTCTGGATTATAAATTATTTCAGAAGTATCAGATGTAGCTACAACTGATCTCGGACACTTTCTAATATAGTCGATAACTTCCGAATCATAATATAAACAAGTGTCATATAAATTAATTACAGGACCATACCCTGCAGCTAAATCTTCATCACTGTAATCAAGTGCTAGATTTATTCTGAGTTTCTGGCAATTCTTGATATTTATTGTAGTAGTATTAGTAGCTTTACCTGTAATAGATAACAGTACAGAAGTACTCCATCTACTGTCAATATTCTTTACTTCAATCGTATTATATGTATCTTCTTCAGATAAATTAATTGTAACTTCAATAACATTTTGATTTCTAGAGTTATTGATAGAAGTTTGAATTTGAGCCTCAGTAGGAAATGCTACACGTTCGTTTACATATTCATCGAGTTCAGTTTGAATTTCAGCAGCAGTTAAACCTGTACCAAAATCTTTATCTTCCCCGAGCTGATAAGCTAAAACCCCTGATCTTAATAACGCATAATCTAGTATACGCAAGAACCCTTGTTCATCTCTATATACATATCCAGCATCTAGAGCTGTATCTGGTACATTGTAAAAACCTCCAATAGTATCTTCAGTAGCTAATGGAATAGTACCAGTAAGCAATAGAGGATCAGAATATGTTTTTAACCCTATAGTAGAAGTAACTTTATAATAAAAGTATTTAGTACCTGTAGCAGATTTTCCGTTTAACGTTGTAGGTACTTCTTGAATTTCTAAGCAGAAGTAATCTTGGAATTTATATTTACCGCGATACCCCGAATCATTAGGATTAGATGACGGTTCTAATAAAATTTCTGTACTCGTAGTATATTCATGGGTTGTTGGATCTACAAATTTACCCACAGCGTATACGCTAGAAGTATCTATTTGACGATAGCTGCCTCTATATTGACTACCGTTTCCTGAAAGGTCGATTCCAAAAATCTGTTTATAATAGCTACCATCATGTACACCTGTTGAAGTCTCAGTTACACCTCTATACTGCGATAAAGTTTCTTCAACAGCTTCAGCATCGTCATCTTGAGAACCTGGATAATATTCAATAACTCTTGCAACTTCTACACCATCAAACCCAATAGGAGGTTCATCATTACCTACTGCAATGATTTCAGATTCAGTTGCATATCTGATATCACTTACAATAGGAGGTAACACTACGTACATTGTTGAAGGAGCTTGAATTAAACTAGAAGAAGTATCTACTACAGAGTTGTCTGTTCTAACAAGTACATAATCTCCAACAGACCAAGTAGATTGTGAAATTGTAGGTAATCCGACTCGTTGGTTATCCTGTGTTTCAACAGAATCTACAAAAGCTCTTTGTCTACCAGCAGGTAAATGGTAAAAATTATTGATAGATTCTTTAATAGCTTTAATAGATTTTGTATAAGAACTAGAAACCGTACCCGGAGTATTTGTAGCAAAATCTGCTTGAGGTAAATCCATTACTCTAGGTTTATAGTATAACTTTTTACCATCAGCATTCCACATGCTTCCATCTACTTGCTTATGAGGTAAAGTTAAAGTAACTTTTTCAGAAGATATATCGTATCCAAATTCTGCTTGCTCAACGCTAGGAAGTTCATCTACTGGCTCCCCTAAATCTGAAGCTTTCTGCCAAACAAACAAACTATCTGTTGAATCACACCAAGTAGGCTTACCGGATAATGTTGTACCATCCTCAGATTTTCCTGCCATGGTATATATCTTTTTTGGATTCAATCCATAATTTGTAACAAAATGCTCAGCTAAAAGTGAATCAAATTCCCCTATTCTAGAAGCTGAAATAGCTTGTACTTTATAAGGATTTTGACGGATATTATTTCCGTTAATCGCACCATCAATATACGAAAATTCTGCTAATTTTAAATGCGCTGTAACTAATTCGTCGGTATCTGGAGAATCCTGAGGTAATACAAAATATCCAGCTTCTATCTTTCCAATAGGTAATATGACAATCTGAATACCTGTCATCATATTAACGTTATTTTCAGTTTTTAGAGAAGCTGCTAATGTTTGTTCTGTGCTATACATAGCACGTAACCCAATAGCTAAACGACCTGTTAAGGGAGTTAAGTCTTTTGTTCGTAATATCTTATTAGCTTCAGCTAAATCTACAACTACATTAGTTAAAGATTCAAAAAAATGACCGTTTACTACAGCACGACCTGCAGTGATTTCTAAAGTAGTACTAGAAATTTGAATACCATTTTCATCTTTTTGTACATCAACTCTAAAATCATCAACCGAATGACAATATGAAGGCCCTATATAATATTTTACTGCTTCAGAAGTAAGTACACTTTCTCTAGAACGTAAATTAAACTCCGTAAGAAGCTGTCCTCCGGTTTTACTATTAGCATTGGGAAATATGTTTGTTGTATTAGCAGGAAATCTGACAAAATTCATAATTTACATACCTTTAACAACGTAATTTAGTATAAAAGTCTGTCAATGATTATTTCAGCTATATCATCACTGTAACTTCTAAATCTTCCAGAAAAATCAGTGAAGTTAAATAAATCAGTGAAGTTAAACAAATTTAATTGTGACTCAATATCATAAATCATGAAATCACTTAATGCTTCACCCAGGTCTTCAGAATTAAATGTAAAGTGTCTCATTGTTACTTAACTCCTAACTGTATAAATAAAAGTAAAATATGTAAAATATATAAGGCTACTTATTAAGAGGTGTAGCAGATTTTGTAAATGCCATACCAGTTGATCCAGAAGTTGTTGTACTAGTTGTGCTTGGTGCTGCACCTACTTCACTAACTGTCATACCTGTAGCTAACGCTGCAATAGCATCAGGTAATTTAAGTTTTCCTTGAGTGTTATTCTGTTGGAATATACCTTGTACTACACGAAGTATTTGAGCTAAGAAAACATTTTGTTGAACTGTTGGATCCATAAGATCTTCAATAGGGTTTGTAGTTAAAGCTTCAGTTAATGCATTTAACTTATCTTCAGCAGTCTTCTTTTCTGCTTTCTTAATAGCATCTAACGCACTGTTATATGCACTGCCTTTTTTATCCATGCCAAGTTTTGAATTATAATCTGTATGCTTAATATAATAATTGGTCCAATCAGTTCTAAATCCTTTAAATTCAGTAACCATTTCCGTATGGAATAGATTAACATCTGAATCAACTTTATCAAACCAGGAATTCATTTCACCTCTAAAGCCTGTACCACCTACAGTTTTACCTCCTGAAGTTCCATTACTGTCAATATCACTTAACCATGAATCAACACCGGGCCAAAAAATACTCATTAAATCGCCTTTATCAAGAACATCGTGAATATTAGTATTAGCAAGTTCCAGCAGACGTTGAGTCTCACTCCAAAACTTTTCTTCATCTTGCTCTCGTTTAATAGCTTTTTCCGAAGCTGATTGAGATTCTAATCCTGTAAAATAATTCATTACATCTGAAGGATCATATCCAAGTTCTGTAAATGCTTCACTTAAATTAGCAATTCCAAATTTAGAAGCTGTAGCAGCCCAAGCTTCATATCCCGATTGACCAAATTTTCCTGCAGATACAAGTTTACTAATATTTTGTTGTGCAAGATCTGCAGCTTCTAGCAAAGCACTAGACTCCAAATCTTTCTTTACTCGTTCTTTAGTAAGCTCTAAAGCTCTTTGTTGAACTTCTTGGTTAAATTTACTAAGATTAGAAGCAGCACTAGCATTAGCTAATTTAGAACTATATAGAATATCCGCAATGCCATATTTTTCAGGATCAGAAAGATATTTTTGAGCTAAAGCATCTATAGTAGATTGTGTAATTTTACCTAAAGCCGATTTAGCTAATCTAGATTTTTCTTTTTCTATAGCTTCATCAATTTTAGACTTGATGTTAGTACCGAAGAAATTAGACATAGTACTAAGCATCTTGTTAAAGTTTGTTTCTAGTCTTTTTAGATTGATAGCAGAAGCAATGGACGCTTGAGACATTCCAGAACTAGAACCGCCACCTCCAAATGTGAGAATTTCTCCTCTACTTGAAGTACCTAAGCTGGCATACGCACTTTTACCTAAATCTTTCCAAGTATAAGTTACATCTCCTTGAACTAACTTAGATTTAAGTAATTGTTCCAAATAAGTATTTGTAAGCTTAAGGTCTTTTCCTCTAGTATTTAAAGCTCGTTTAATTGCTTCATTACCTTGTCCAACTTTTCCGGCTTCTAATACTCTAGGAATTCGTCCATACGCATCATCTAATGCTTCAATTCTGGTTCTTTGAAGGTTATATAATTTAGTTAAATTAGTTACAGGAATTAGAGTATGAAGTATTTGAAGACCAATTTCTACCATTCTATTAAGATGCTCCATAGCAGCACCACGTAAATCTACTCCATATTCGGCTTCTTGAATCTGTTGAGCTATTTGTTCATCCCACATGTGTTCTTGAATAGATCTTGCAACTTCATTATCAAGTACATATGCAAGACCTTCATTCATCATGTATTCGTTTATTTCTCTAATTCTAGCTTGATCTGCATTAGAAGTTGATTGTCCAGAAGCTAAAGCTTTCATATTTTCAGTCAAAGCTGCATCTGATACATTCATATTATCAATAGCTTTAGACAGATAACTGAAATCTACACGAGCAAAAGCACTAGAATCTAACCCAAATATATTAGATAATCCTTCAGCAACTTCCATATAATTAGATTCAGACATATTCTGCATTCTAGCAAGATTTTGAAATAAAGTAGAAAATACTTTCTGAGGAGAAGCTGCAAATTGTTGCAAAAACTCGGTATTTGAAGCATTGATACCTGCTAAAGATCTTAAAGCTACAATTTGACTATTATTACCCCCAACTGCAGAATTATAAATAGCATCTACAATACTTGAAGCTAAATCCGGAGCTATAGCTCCAGTTATTGCGGAAACTGAAGTAAGTACACCAGCTAATTGTGAAGGATCATTTGTTCTAGCTGCTATTGATATTTCTACAGCTTTAGAAAATAAATCACTGGCATTTTGAAGTCCAGTATTAAAACCACCTGTAAGCTGTCTACTAGCATAAGCTACATCACTAGCAAATAACTCTAATTGAGAATTTGCATATGATATTGCATCTGATTGTGATTTTCCAGATTTTACAGCATTTGAAGCTAAAGCAGCATAAGCTTCAGCATAACTGAAAAAATCTTGTGTAGGCATTGCTGCATTTAATTTTGTAGCTTGATATGCAAATTCTTCTGCAGCTTTACCTGAAAGACCTGATTTAAGAACATTAGCTAAACCTTCGGTAATTTCAGCTGAACTTATTACTGCACCTAAACCCTCAGATTTAAGTCTGCTAGAATAAGCACCCATCAAAGATTGTAAATCTGCTTTAGAATATCCTTGTGTTTGATTTATTAATCTTAAATTTGAATCCCAAGCTTGATAAACAGCCTCAGCAGCTTTTTGCAAGGTTTCAAACGGAGCTTTTACAATATCGGTAATATCAGCACGTAAACGTTCATTAGCTAACTCTACTCGTCTAGCTCTAGTAGTGACACCTCTATTACTAGCAGCTTTCATAGCTTTGAAATATTCAGCCCAAGAAGCAAATATTTTACCCATCCAATCTGTTATTACTTCTAGAGCTATAGGAATAAGCTGTATCGCTATTGCAATTTCTCCTACACCAGGAATTGCAGCTAATATACCTTTAGATACTAATCCGGTTACAGCAGACATACTACCTTTAGATAAAAGTGAACCTGCAGCTTTTGTTGCGGCTTGTGTTGCAGCTTCACTTGCGATTTTACCTCCAGCTCCTGAAGTAACTTGCTCCAAACCTTGAGATAAAATTTTACTTGCACCAGCTGTAGTTTTACTTCCGCCTAATTTATCTGTAATAGTTGAAAGTTTATCTAAACCAGATTTTTTCAAAGTTTCGCTTAATTTGCCTTCTAAATTATCTTTTGCAAAACTTTTAATTTTATCTGTAGCCATATCTTCAAAATTAGATATAGCTTGATCTTTCCATTTAGAATATTGATCCGTAATTTCTTTAAATGGTCCAACATCTTTTAAAGCATCTAAAGCAGATTCAGTAAGTCTCTGTCCAAATTGTTTTGGTAAATCTTCAATACTTGTCCCAAGTTCATCTGCAAAAGTATTTAAAAGGTTTCCAATTTCTTTTTCAAAATCACCTACACCTATTGCTTCTTTTATTGCATCTTCTACACCTGAAGAAAATTGGGAAGCAACAGATGTTGATCTTTTTGAATTAATACTAGAATTACGTCTATTATATACAGCCTGAGTTTCTTCAAAAGCAGCATTTTTAGCATTTCTAAAATCTTGTGCTGCGGATTGTGACACATTTTTAGAAATATCACCTAGAAGTTTTTCAATTCTATCTAATTGTGCTGAAGTACTTTGATGCTCAACTGTAGATGTACTTATTTTAGTTAATGCATCAAATAATTTGTCTATATTTTCTGCCATATTGATTCCTTGATTATAAAAAGGGATAATCATTTCTGATTATCCCTAGATTCTATTTCATCTTCTTGAGATCTTCTTCTCGCTTCTTTAATTCATTATCTAAGGATTCTACATATTTTTTCCTAATTTGTATTGGTTGATTCATTACCCAATCAGCAGAAATAGCACCTTCAGAAGCACGAGCTATAAAAACTACTTCGTCTATTACATTCTCATAAGCTTGTTTTCTTAACTCTAAATACGTTTTACGCTTCCCGTCTACTTCTATCGTCTCGCCATCTCCGTAAGCAAGCCATGTCTGGACGAAAAAAGCTCTCATCAATAAAAGCAACAAAAGCTGCTTCAGGGTTACCACATCGGGGACACGCTATTGTACCACCACCCCTTAATCCATAATCCTCTAACTCAGAAATTTTTTCTTGTAAAATAATATAATCAGCGGGTTCCATTTCTCTTTGTAAAGTTAACCGAATAGATACAGGGTCCATTCTCTGACCACCAATTGATTTTATCATATAACAAATTCTAGCGAACCTGCGATTACTTTTACCAAAAGCATCTTGAAATTGCTTGTCTTTTCTAGAGTTGAGTATTTCTTGAATTGTAGGTAAATGAATTTCTATATCTTTATTAAATGTAATAAACTCTTCTTTAGAAATAGTAATTCTATTCTCAAAATCCGGTGGAAGAGGTTTACATCCAACAGTTTCTAAATTAGCTAAATATTCACCTCTAGTAGTGGTTTCACATTTATCGCAAAATATAGCACCAATTTTTACATAAGGACCGTAATTAATAAATCTTAAACAACGTAAAACCCAATAGTAATCAATTTCTAGAAGATTTTTAGGTTCGATATCTTCTTCAATACATTTAGGAAGAATTTTAGTTAACATTGTTTCATCAAAATCTTCAGCACCTACATAATCTAATTCAGATCCAGTAGTTACAGAAGTTAGCGTAAGTTCTCCTGGAATCGTATCATATACGGATGAGCCTAATAGTTGAATCTTCTCACTGATTGTCATAAATTTACCTACCTCCAAAGGTTTTGAAGTTTTATCACATATGAATGAAAGGTTTCAAAATATTCAATGATTCAAAATTTACGTTTAAATTGATATGACTGTGTAGTATAAGAAGGTTTATAGCTATACTGCAGTGTTCCTACGAATTTATAGGATTCACAAGAATTGCTATATGCGAACTTCGGGCCATATTTAAAACAACTTCCAATACTTGTGTTATACCAATAGCAATTTATGCAATGCTTTATCATAAATCACAACATCCAAACGGTTTATCAAGATGCCCAGTAGTATAATAAACTTTTTGAATTCCCAGGTCTTGAAGAGCGTGTGCACATGCAGGGCAAGGAAGAGCTAACCCTGTACATCCCTCTAAACCCGGAGCTACTCTAAAAATATACACCTCTACATGCTTCCAATCAAGTTTCTGCATAACTGGATAAGGTATATGCTTAATTGCATCTATTTCAGCATGTAGACTATGGACTATCAAATTAGAATCATCTGTAATATTCCAATCTCGATATTTTTCATTATATCTTTTTTGTATAGGATCTGTTTTTAATTTATTGTGACCCTTACCAATTACATGATTCTTATATACTATAACACATCCAAGCTTTGCTGCGCTAAAATCGCTTTTAAAGGCTTCATTGCGTGCAAGCAAAAACCATTTTTTTGCATATTGAGGAAATTCCGAAAGTTCAAGCCAGCTATCTAGATGCTTAGAAGTAGTATAAGAAATCAAATCTATTTGATATTTAGTCAATCTGCTTGAAGTTCTCATCTTTGTCTTCACAAGGTTCAGAATTTGCATTATGCAATCGATTAATAAATTCAAGTACAGCAGAATAATCAATACATTCAGAAGTCAAATTACGTCCATAATCAATAATATCATAGACAATTTTTTCTTCTTCAGTTGGTTCAGGATAATGAATTTCTGCATAATCAACTAATTGACCATCAACTTCAACATATGCAGATTTATCTGAACCAAAGTATACAGCAGAAATTTTACCTGTAATACATGTATCATCTTCAAAAACTACCTTAGCTCGATGCCCTGGAATTACATATTTATTATCAGTGTAGTATTTAGGCCACTGAAATCCTTCAGGCATGAAATTGTTTGAAAGTTTTTCAAATTTCATAAAATCTCCTAACTGTTACTAATAAAATGTAAAGCTGTTAACGATGATAAGAATATTTTACCATCGCTAACAGCTTGATTACTAGCATTTACTAATGAATATACAACCTATTGTAAGAACTCTGTTTTTGATATGGTGACAAATCTTCACCTAGGACCTCATGAAGTTTAGAAGTATCAAAGTTTCTAGTGATGCAGCAAGAATAACTAAGGGTATAATTCGGACCTACTACTTTTTCTTTAGGCTGAATTTCATTATATTCGAGATAATCGAAAATCTGTGCTTTAATTTCAGCAAGTTCAGCATCAAGTGAAGCTTTCTGAGATTGGAGTTTGCGATACCTAGCAATAGCACTTCTAAGTTCATTTTTATTATGACACATGAGTTCCTCCTTTTGGATTATTGATATATCATGTACACACATATATGATAGTATAGATTTATATGAAAGTCAATAGCAATATAAACTACCTTTTAATAAATTTTAAATTTCATATTCTTTAAATGTTACAAACTTAGGCAATTTATAATTCCTAATAATACGTTTCTGAATACTTTCGTCTACAAGCATTTTAGGAGTTCCAGAAACTTCAAACTTATATTTCTGAGTATCATATTTTACTTCGCCATGGGTGTAATAATCCCAAGGTTTATTTGGTAAGTTGTTAGACTTTCTAACCCTCTCCCAATAATCTTCATGCGTTCCAGGGATTTTTATATATCTACCGTCATTAACTACTTCACCTTCATCAAATACTTCTCTAATTCCAAAGATTTGATCATAAACACACCAGAAAACTCCTACATACATGCTATCACTCATTTGAGGTACTCCTTTTTAAGATATCATATCAATAAATTGATCCTCAGAAATTATTTCAATCCCGAGCTCATTAGCTTTCTTATTTTTAGAAGAAGTAGAGTTCACGTCATTGTTAACGAGATAAGATGTTTTCTTAGAAACTGAAGAACTGACGTTCCCTCCTAACTTACGTATCACAGACTCTAATTCTCCTCTGTTCTTATACTTATGTAAAGAACCAGTTATTACAAACGTTTTTCCTTCTAACACATCCAAATCATTAAAAGGTTTTTCAGGACTAAATTGTAAATGTTGTAGTAACTCTTCAAACTCTGCTACGTTTCTCTCATCATGTAGCCATTTCAAAATACTAACCTCAACGATTGGACCTATTCCTTTAATAGTTGAAAAAGCTAAATACTTTGCATCTAAAAACTTATTAGGATCATTATTGAAATACTGAGAAATAGCTCGAGATTGTGAGTTTCCAATATTTGAAATACCAATACCGGAAAGTAAGTTTTCCAAACTTGTATTTCTAGAAATTTGGATACTTTTCCACAAATTATCCCATGATTTAGATCCAAACCCTTCCAGATTTTTGATTTCTTCTGAATATCTGTCTAATGTATAAATATCGCTAAAAGTTTTTAAATATCCTAAGTTCACAAACTTTGTAATAGTAGCTTCAGATAATCCTTCAATGTTCATTGAAGTTCGTTCACAAAAATGCTCAAATTTGTAAATCAGTTTTGCAGGACAATTAGAATTCATACAGTATACAGATTTAACATTGTCTTTTGATATAGATAAGCTGCCAAGTGTTAAACATGATGGGCATTTAGGCTTAAACTCATCATAGAATGTACTATCAGTATATTCTGGACTTTCAGATAGATTTTCTACAATCTGAGGAATTATTTTGTTCGACTTGATTACTTTAACAGTATCCCCAATATGCAGATGCATCTTTTCCATGATAGAATAATTATGCAAAGAAGCTCTACTTACCGTAGTACCTTCTAACTCTACAGAATCAAAAACAGCTACCGGGTTCAATAGGCCGGTACGAGATGGAGACCATTCAATACTTCTGAGAATTGATTCCCTCTCTTCATCCTTCCACTTTAATGCATACCCACGCAATATATGAGGATGATGTTCAGTACCTTCTAGTTTATCGGTGAATGTCGTATCATTATATGCTCCAACTAATCCGTCAACAGGATACTCAAAAGTTGTTGGATCAAATTCATCTATTGCATCTTCTATACTACCATAACCATCAATACCCCATACAGAAGTATAAACAAAAGGTACTACACTAAAACAATTTTGCTGCCCAAACAGAAGCCGCTGATAAAAATTCATGCTTTTCATATCAGGATGATCTACAAGTTCGAACATGAAAAATTGAAGGTGACGATTTTTCACCTCTTCAGAATCTAACATGGTAAGCGTTGCACTAGCTAAATTACGAGGATTCTTAAATTTTTTATCATCATCTAATTTTGAATTTATAGTTTTAAACCACTCATAAGACATTACAACTTCGCCGCGGACTGTAAACTTATTATCATCAGTAACTGTAATCGGTATACCTGCAATTTTAACCGCATTGTGTGTTACATCTTGACCAATATACCCGTCGCCACGAGTGACAGCTTGTTGCAACCGACCATGATTGTAAGTAAGTTGAAGAGTGCAACCATCAAGTTTCCACATAACAACAGCCTTATCTGTGGAATTATGGTTTACTCCAAACACTCCTGCAAATATCAATTTATCTTTTGTTTTATCAAGAGATTTTGCTGGAAATTCATGTTTCACTTTTTGAAGTTTAGAATCCTTAACTGGTGACCCTACATTATTTGTTGGACTGTCTGGAAGAATTATGTTATACTTCTTTTCTAGATTTTGAAGCTCCTCTAGCAAAGAATCATATTCATGATCTGTTAATACTTCACGGCCATTATAATACGCATCTGAAGCTCGATTTAAAACGTTCACAAGTTCTTGCATCTTAACTTTAGGTTCTAATTCGAATAATTTCATACTAACCTAACTATCATAACACAATTATTAAGGCAACTTCGTATAATCTGGGCATTCTAAACTATTTGGAACATAATTTGGATTACTTAAATTTTCTTCCGTATCACAATCTCCATCAATATACGATTGCAAAGGAGTTTTACCTTCAACATAAGATTTAACTAGATTATGATCAAGATTCCAAGCATATTTAGTGTAGTCCCAATTTGTAATTTCTGGAAAATCTTGATACGAAGTTTTCATAAATTTGTTTAATTCATTTTTCATAGTAGCATTAAGTTTCACTATATGCTTACCTTTATGTGGCTTAACATATTTAGGTGAATCAAATCTAATTCTGGATATTGAAGATGAAGATGAATATGAATCACTATCATAAAATTTAAAATAGCAATCACCGATTCTATTTGAGTCAGGATTAACAGCTACCATATATGCTGGTTTGCTATTCCTGCCAATTGTAGTCATTGCATATACTTCTTCTGGATATCTTATTAACTTTTTCATAAGATGTTCCTTCTTAATAAAGTTAATTGACGATATTATGATTATAAAGAAGTATTCATCAAAAATCAATGTCTAGCTAAACAATTTTGGCAATATTTTTGTTTGCTAGATTTTGGAGTATACAATTGACCGCAATTTAAGCATGTTTTTTCAGAATATTTAGAATTACTTCTAGCTAATTTGGAACTACAAGATTTTGAACAAGTTTTTGGTTCATATTGAGCTTTAGCATTATATGAAAACATTTTTCCGCAAACTACACACTTTTTATAATGTGGACCTGTGCAGTACTTACCACGTCCGTAATCTATGAATTCCTTACCACAAATTACACAATGTTTCAATGCCATATTAAATTCTCATCTACTAGTCATATACTTAATTATTCAGATACATCCGAAGTTTTAATTTCATTATCTATATCCCAAGGCAGTAAACCTGATTTTCTTTGTTCAAATATTTCATTTATACGCAAATAAGCTAAATATAAATTTTTAGCTTCTTCCAATGTTATTGGGTCTTTATAACCAAATAACATATCCAATTCATGTAATACTAAATGCCCACCAGGAACTAAATTAATTAAATTTTCACACCAGTTACCATGATTTAAAGCAGGCATGAAACTATAACGAAAATCAGTACAGCGCTCCTCTTGTCCAACTGATATAAAGTCAGAATGTCTCCAAGAAGGCTCCTCATATAATTTATCCCAATGTTGCTCTGAACTAAAATTATATGAACAATTACTGTAATTAGATTTCAATAGACCTGAAACAGTTACATCTACATAGGATACATGGATACGTTTAGACAAGCGTACTAACCATGCAGAAAATTCTTTCAAAGTATCATCATAGTATCTATCACGTAGATGGCAATTTAAAGTAATGATATAAGAAGATTGTTTATCAAACCAACCATGATTTTGATATCTGTGTAAATTTGAAAATTGACCGAATTCATCATGATTACATGTTTGGTCGTATGAATGAATTACGTTTACATACCAATCCATGCAACCTTCAGATCCAGTAACTAATGGTAGATGGTCTAATACAGTATTAAGTACAAATGTCTTTGCATGCTGATTGTCCCCTACTGGACAAACTGTTATATTACCTCTAATTGATGTCCATGCACTCATGGCGATCTCCGTTACTCTTATAGCCGTAAATCTTCTGTTCGTATACGTACCTGCATTGATAGCTGTGAATTTCTGCGCCACAGTAGATGCAGTGGTACTTCTTGCCGTCTCACGAAACAAGCGGAACATATCTGATATGCTGATCGCAATCAGACGCAATTATGTCTATGTTCGTAAGTCACTTACCTTGCCAATAGCTGCCTAGCTTGAGATTCGTCCAGATCATCACGCATCACCTCTCAACTCGTCGTACTCTTCTGCAAGCTGTTGGGCCCGTTTGAAAAGCGCATTCCCATACTTGTAATCGCCAAGCAGATACGCTTGCTCTGCTTCCCTGTTCGCCGCAACGCACATCTTGAGCAGCCTGCGTTCTTCTCGCCTTTTCTTGAAACGTTCTGACAAACTCATCACGCATCACTCTTCAGCCATTCGATCAGCGCGTCGTAATCGCGTGGCTCGGCACTACTCGGACACGCAGGCGCATCGTCGAACGGGCAGTTCGGGTAGCACGTGCCGATGTCTTCGCATTCTTTCCGTACCGTTATCATCGTCCGTGCCGCCCGATCAGGCGTTCCGAAAAGCCGCTCCCAGTTCGTCTCGGTCTTCGGCAGGCCGCACACCGCGATGTCATCTGCCCGATACTCACAGGTCGTGCGCTTGCACGTGTCGCAGATTCCGCTCATACGACTTCCTCCTCCCATTGGCGGTCAGCCCAGCCTTGAATCTCGTCCACGTCCGCACCCTCGCGAATCAGACCGTCGAGCTGTTGCAGGCACGCCTTCACGCCGTTCTCGAACCCGGCATCGTAACGGGCATCCTCGGCATCTTGCAGCCTGTTCAGCAGGCTGATGATGGTATCGGCGGCTTCCTCCATGCGGCTGGCCGAATCGAGCATCGTGAGCGCCATCAGCTCCTTCGTGGACGGCACGACAAGCAGAGAGGCCAGCCCGTCCACGTGCGCCCACAGCAGCTTCGCCTTGTCTCGCAGCTCATCGGCCTGGTGGCTCAGCATGCTCATTCCGCATCAGTGTTGGTGCTGAACGCTGGGTTTATGCCCGTGCACGTCACCTTCGGAGTGCCGTCCCAATTGGTCGGCAGCTTCGTCGTGTCAACCCATGTAGCATGCGGGTACGTGATGCTCGGGTAATTAGACTTCACCCTGTACTCGGTCATCGCATCGAGTATCACTTCGCGCAGCGCATCAGAAGCGTCTTTATCGGACTCGCGCATCCTCATGCTCACATAAGCATCGAGGATGTGCTCTGCCTGTTCTCGGTTCATTCCGCATCCCTCCTCAGCTCCACCTTCACGTCATAGGCGTGAAACCATCCTTGGCTGCTCATCAGCAACTTGCCGCCGCAAAATCGGCATGTCGCGTGTTCGCTGATTTCCATGTATGGGAAGTGCTCGGTGCCGCGCAGCGGATACGCCCACCCGAGATGGTCATGCATGAAACGCCTGATTCGCTCCATCACGCATCACCCCTCAGCCATTCGAGCAGCGCGTCGTAACCGTGCTTTTCGTCCACCCACGCGCAGATTTCTGGCGGTAGCTCGCACGTTTCACCGTGCTCGTCATGGCAGCACGGGCAATCGGCGCAGCGTAGGAAACCGCCGCAGTAGTCAATCCACGTCCGCGCCGCCCGCTCGGGCGTCCCGAACAGCTGATGCCAGTGGCTATGCCCGTCGACGGCCTTGTATTCCTTGTCGGTTTCCCAGGCGTGGATGACCTCCCCACCGCCCCACGGCTTCGGCCCCGCGATGCGCATATCATCGAGCGCAAGGCAACAGCCTTCTACACCGCGTATAACTTCGAACTTGCTCATTCATCCACCACCTTTCTGCCGCAATTTGGGCAGCATAAAAATGGTTTCTCATTCCATGGTTTAACGTTTCCGTAATACGCCCTAAACGTCTGGTAATCGTCCCAGCACGCTTGAAGCGGCTGCGGGAGATCGGTCATGCATTTCGTGCAAAAATACGCGCCGTCATACTCTCGGCCTGCGTCGGTGCCATAAGACTCGCCGCGCCACTCTATGCTGCACGTCTCGCCAACCGCTTGTAGCTTATCCCACAAACTCTCGATCGTGTCGGCGGCTTCCTCCATGCGCACAGCTATATCATGCGCAACAAAAGAGCTTGTTGGGTTGTTGTACCCAAACGAGATGCCGATTTCATTCAACAATTTTGCTGCTTCACGCAGTTCCACGGACATATGTATCGCCGCCTGTACCATTAGACTCGTGCTATCACACCTTCAAAATACGATCATCCATTACATTATTATCTACAAACGAAGTTAAAACTTGCTTTTGTGGAAGAGTCAAATCTATCCCAAAATATCCTTGAGACCAAACAATGACACAATGAGTCTCTACAGCTAACCAGTATAGAAAATCAAGATAAAATTCAGGAGGACACAAATCAAGAAACTCTTCTCTAGAAATTCCTCTAAGTTTTGCCCCATAATTAATTAGATATTCTTGATGAGAAGGTACAGCGTAATGTACAGAGCCATCCTGATGAATTATAACTTCTAAATAATTGATAAAATGCTTAATGTGTTGTTCTAAATCGAAATCAGAGTAAACATCATACACTATGTCCACCTACCATCGAACATCTCTTCAATGGTACCGTCTCTATGATAATAATTTTTTCTGATCCAATGGTTATCTTGGTATGTAACTAGCACAATCAGATTCTGGAAAATGCTTAGTTGTATATCCTCTCCTTGGGTGTTATTTCCATAAAACGGTTCAGAAGAATCATGATAAGTATCCATTATTTCGATAAGATGATCGAGATCATTGTAGTCATCAATGACAATAGTGTTATTCATATGTAACTTCTCCTTATCTTCAAGTATTGATGTATCGTTACAATCTATAGTATAAATTCAGTGAAAAAATTTGTCAATAGATAAATAAGTTTAAATTTGACTTCTATTTACTATCTTAAAATCATCAATATAATCTAAAGGTAATTCGCATCTTATCCAAGAATTCACTTCCGAATTTCTCAGAACTACGGTATATTCATCTGATTTCTCTACAACATAAATTCTGTTTTTTCGAATTTTAGGTAAATAAAAATCATTCAAACTATAAATTTTACCATCAACATCTATATTTATTAGTTCAATATCTTTATCAGCTTTAACTAGTTTACCTCTTAAATAATCCATACTAATCTACCTTTAGAACGTCTCCATAATGCTCAACATAAGAAATTGTAGCAAAATCTAAAACATCGACAGATTCAACCCAAGTGTCTTTGTATAATCTATGAGCTAATACAGTAGTAAAACTAGGAACTTCAGGTTCGAAGAATCTATTCAAGTATTCAGGTTTAACTAAATATCCAACACATATATCATATTGAATTCTTTTACCATGTTTAGATTTTAGATCTCTAGCTCTTTCAGTCCATCTGTCACATTTATAACTAGAATTATAATGAACTACTACTAACTCCAACTTTTTGGATTTCAAAGATTGGGGAATTCTGCATAGGAAATCTAAATAAGCATCACTAGGTTGTATAATTTTGATATGATTCATAGTGTATCAATTCTATTGCAGTTTAACTTTCGGATAAGGGTGTCCACAAGTCATCTTACCTTCTTTGCAGCTACTTAGCACACAATCAGGACCTGCGGTTTCAAACAATTTTGGAGCTACAGATTTTACACAATTTAACATCATCCAAGCTAGGGTTCTAATTTCTCTTTGTGCCCTGTTGCAACAACGTACATTGAAAAAGTGCCGAAGCTCTCGAGCATTCATAGTTACTATGATATTAGTAGTAGCAGCATTAGGTAGAACATATCTTGCATCTTCAGCCGGAATTCCTAAATTTAAAAGATTTTCATATGTTTTTGCGCATGTTTGCATACAATTTTCAAATAATTCAAAAGTAGCATCCGAATTATCAATTGAATCAGGTAATACTGTTTCTATAGAATCTTTGTCAAATTTCACATAACGTTGAGATTGTTGATTATAACTTGCTATTCTATGCCTAACCAATTGATGAGTTAATGATCTAGAAACTCCACTGATACTAAAAGTAAACACAGCATGTTCTAATGTAGATAAATGTCCACCAGAAATTACAATATTTAATAGATTTTCAATTTGTTTTTCTGACAAATCTTGAACTAATTGAGATGCATCTAAAGACGAATAGCATAACCTAGCAGCTGTAGCTACAATACGCTCAGGTTCCGGAGTATAAGCTATTAAATCTACATGCATAATTTTATCACATCCTAAAGTATATTATTTCTTTAAATTATCAGGCATGGAATCAGAGACTAAATAAATTACAATACTTACAACAATAATTAACCCTAAAATATACATAATTGCTCCCTTATTAACACGTTAAAGAGTCTTCAATAAACTTAAATCTGTTATTTAAATCTATTGTGTTAAATAACAATGAATATAACCCGTTATCTAACTCTGGTAATTCACGCTGATTACTAACTTGCTCAACTTCAACTTGTTTAAATACTTTACCAATATCAAAGTATTCATAACATTTATTTTTATAATATAACTTAGCACTTATTCTAATAGGCTTGTTTTTAGTGTTTAAATAATGGCCTTTAAATAGTATACATCCTATTTCTTTACTTAAAGGGTTTAATAAGGGTTTAAACTTTAATGAAATTTCATTAGATTGAATCTGGTTAAACTCTGTAAGTACTAAAGTTTCTTCATTAGGAATTCGAAAGTTATCCATATAAAACACCTAAAAATAAATCGTTACAATATAACTATTATAACGATTTAAATGAAGTTGGTAATGTTAATAGAAAATAGATAAGTAATTATTCAATATCTTCATCATCTACAGCATTAGATAAATCATCACCTGCTAATGATAAATCATCACCCAATCTATAAAAGTATTGGCCTAAATCATAATATGTATTACAATCCGTATTTGCGCCTCTAACTAGATGTTTGATTTCATATTCTGCATTTCGTAATACTTCTAAGATATCCATAATAGACATCATTTCTTCATTTAAATCTGGATCCCATCCATCATCATAAATTTGATCACTAGCTACTAAAACCTTTTTCATGATAAATCTCCTTAACTTGCATCAGGAATAGAACTTTCTTCTTTACTTTCATATGAAATAACTAAATCAGATCCATCAAATCCTATACTGAAAATTCCGTTTTTTATAAAATTAGAATTCCAAAAATTTTCGGATTGACGATAATACCCAGGTAGTTTAGAAATATTCAACCCATATGGATGTTCTTTATCAGGAATACCGTCAATTTCAGGATATTCAATATATTCAGTATTAACTTTATCGTAAGCTATATCAAATAAATAGCCAGAAGAAGACTCAGAATCAATTGCTACAACTTTTAAAGGTATAATTCCTCCAGGTACAGCAATTTGTAGTAAATTATTGAATTTACTATTATAAACCGTATTATGAATACTATCGTCTAATTGTAATGATCCATATATATAATCACCTATATTTAGGTTTTGAGGTACATTGTTTAATTGACATTCAAATATCTGATAAGGATTCTCAGATAAGGTAAAACTGCAATTGATATCAAAATCACATTTTAATGAATCATCGGATTTTTGAGTGTTTACATTTTCTAAATTAACCGGAACAACAAGTAATTCAGATATAACAACACTTGAAGGTCCTGAATTATGTAAGGCATTAGCATCTGTAACAACAAGAGAAATTCCAGCATCTATACTTTCATTAAAATATACAGACAGGAATCCTGAAATAGAATGAGATATTGATACAGAAGTTTCAGTAGTTTCCGGTAATAGAATTTCATCACAGCACTGTAGTTTTTCAGATAATTCATTATCACTATTCTGTGTATATGCATTTATTTGAACATTATAAGTAGCACCTTTAAATTCTTTTGGAACATCAAATAGTACATTAGCACTCACAAAATAAAGTTTTTCAGCTAAAGTAGGGTCATAATCTTCATATAAACTTATATGTTGTGGGTCCAATGTAGGTACAACAAAACTCTGTATATATTTTCTAGGCTCGTCATAAAGATTGGCTTTATGAGTAACATTCAATACACCTTCATTAGAAATTTCTAACGTATTACCTACTTTTATTAATCCTAAATCATCAGAAGATGCAATACCTACAGTGTAATTATTAGAAACCACGCCATCTACTACACGTAGTCCTTGACCTATTTTGCATATACCATATTCTGTAGTTGAAGCTTTAGGAAAATCATCATAATTAGATAATAGTTTATCATCAATATACTCTCTAATACGTCTCCAAGCATATACTAAACCGTTTTCATCTAAGTATCCCATGATAACTCCGTGAAATCATTAATTATTTACAGGTGCTTCTGAAGAATTTGAAGGTTCAAATTGTAATAAATCATTATTGATTATATTTATGATATCATCAGTTAGATTTTCTGCTAAAGTCGGAGTAATTTCATTATTAATATAATTTTTAACCTCATCAGAAACATCTTCTTTAATAGCATCTAATTGTGTTGTTACTTCAGATTCTAGCTTACCATCTACGTAATCTCTAAGCTGCTTCCATATATAAACTAGCCCATTTTCATCTAAGTAACCCACTATTACTCCTTAGGATAAAAATTCAGTTACATACGTAAATAAGGTGATGTAATTGAATTTAAAGCATTGCATATAATCCAGTTAAATTCTTTGACGCTGAGGAAGAACTTGCTGAACCCACATTATGAACGCCTCCTGCAGCATAAGTACAAGTTCCATCAGAACTGACTTTAACTGTAGCTAATGCTACTTGTGCTCCATTACCCGGATCATAACCTCCAACAAAGTTTATATTACCTGAAGCTGATCGAAACCCTACTAATGAATATCCACCAGATAATGTTAACAAGAAAAATCTATATTTTAAAACATCGGGTAATTTTGTAGAACCTAATTGGTTACCTTTTGCTACATTCCCTGTAAATATAGTTTTATAAGTTAAGCCACCTAAATTCTCACGATTAATACCTAAAGCTGCGCGGGCTTCAGCTGCTGTTGTTTTTCCTGTTCCCCCTTTAGCTATGCTTACTACAGGTAAATCTGCATTCACTAACTTTCTAAAAGACGAAGAACCTTTTGATCCAGATGCAGGCCCTGCAAATACAGTATTTATAGCAATACTATCATTATTTACTCCAGTACCTCCGCTAGTTTTAGGAGCAATTCCCAAACCAGCATAAGTTATTCCAAGATCTTGTTTAAATTTAGCAGTATCAGAGCAACTATAAAATCGGGTACCATCAGCATTTACACCTACTGAAAATTGATTAGTAATTAATGTATTAGAGCTATTTTCACCATAAGCTTCAATACTACTATACTTTTTACCATCAGATTTAGTTTGTCGAACTTTATAGCTACCAATTAATTTGTCATTTAAATCTCTAACCCCAAAAGCACGTAGATCATCTACACTAGATTTTTTATTATAACCTCTATTCATGCTGATAGAATCTAAATACATGTTTCCTTCTGTATTAAATATTCCATGCTTAAGAATTGACGGATCAGTAGAACTTGTAGCTTTGGAATAAAAATGTATTACAGAATCTGAAGTTAAAATTAAATCTTTTCCTGAAGCTAAATTAAAATCAGACAAGTATCCATTTGAAACTAAAGCTTCTAAATTTTGAGGGCTAGCTCCTCCGCCTATAATCATATCCCCACCAGATTTAACAAGCATGTTATACCAATTGCTTGAACCTGTATAATTTGTCTGCGGATATACCCTAATATAACTATAATATGTAGGATCCGCATCAATATCACTTGAACTAGAAGCTACAGATAATTGTAATTCAGATAAATTTTGATCTGTACCGTTTATTACAACTTTGTTTCTAGCATAAAGAAACCCTTTAAGTTTCCCTCCAGTTATAGGAAAATATTGAGACAATGTACCATCCGGCAAAGTGTGTAACTCAATCTGCTCTTGTACATACGTTTTGATTTTTTCCCAGAATGCTTGAAGACCTGGTTGAATTGTTCTATTAGTAGGCATTTTACCTCTCTTAATGACTTTATCGTAAAGTTATACTTCTTTAACTACTTTTTCCCAATATTTTGAAATAGTTGGAACAGTTTTTGGAGTACTATTATGCGAAACAATGCATTTGTATAAAACATCATCATACGACACTATTGAATCTTTTGCATAATATTCAGTTTCTACCCAATCAGGAAAGAAATTATACATTCTAGAAACTACATCATCTGGAAGTAAAGGTAGAACAGTTTGTGGTGAATTTTGTACCAAAGCACTAATTACATCTGAAGCACTTGCAGGTTGCGAAGTAGATTCAATAGGTTGTTTTACAAATTCGTCACCAATTAATACATAATCTTCAAAATTTTCTGGAAACTCTAAAGTAGTGTAAGTCCATAAATTTGTATCTTGAATTGGAGGTTCTTCATATCGTAAACCTATTACTCTGTTTTCAGCATTTAATTGATACCACATATTTCACCTCTAGTTTAAATTAACCCAAATAAACCTGTAATATTTCTAGCTTTTGATAACGCAGTACCTGAACCTACACTATGTTCACCACCAGCTATATACGTACATTTACCTTTAGTATCTACAGCAATTTGGGCAAGTTCTACATGAGCGCCATTTCCTAAGTCTTTACCACCTACAAGATATATATTACCAGAAGCTGATGTAGATCCTGTACGATAACCATAAGTATAACAGCCATTTGTTAAAGTAGCCATGAAATATCTGTAGTTAAAAACAGCAGTATTTGTACCTATTACTCCACCTGAAGCTACGTTTAAAGAAGAAAATACAGTTTGATATGAAATACCACCTAAATTAGCACGAGTAACGCCTAAAGCTGAACGGGCTTCAGCTGCTGTTGTTTTTCCTGTTCCACCTTTTGAAATAGGTATAACTGGTAAATCATTAGCTACTATTGCTCTAAATGTAGCATTCCCAGCATTTCCAGAAGATGGGCCTGCAAAAACTTTATTTATTGCAACACTATTATTGTTAACTTGTGTTCCACCTTGTGCTCTGGGCACTATACCTAGTGTAGAATAATTTATACCCATATCAGATCTAAATTTAGTTTTATCTGAACATGTATAATATCTAGTTCCTGTTTTATCAACACCTACACAAAACGAATTCCACACACCTGTATTAGTAGAATTAAAACCATAAGCTTCAAGCATTGCAAGTTTACTGCCATCAGATTGTTGTCTGCCAGTAAATCTACCTACTACTTTTTTATTTTTATCATATACAGCAAATACTTTTGAGTAATTTTGATCTAATGTAACGTTATAGGTATTATCCATATCATTAGAATATGTATACATACTACCATCAGTACCAATCAAAAGATGATTTCTTGAACTGAAAGTATTGCAATTAGTGTATACATGGATTGCATTATCAGCACTTAATGCTAATGCTTCAGATGTTTTTGAAAAATCTGTTAACGTTCCATTATTAACTGCATCGTAGATAGCACTAGGTGACTCTCCCCCACCTATTATTATATTGCCACCAGATCTTATCACCATGTTATGTCCAGCAGCGGGTGATAGTCCTTGATCATAAGCTTGTATGTAACTTACATAGTCGTTATTTGAAGTAGTAAATGCTAATTTAGGTTGAGAGTTTTTTATGTCCAACAATCCGTCAACTTGTAGATTACCAGTTACTTCTCCACCAGAAATTGGCAAAAAATCACCTGAAGCGCCACCACCGTGCTGATTAACATAATTGGCAACATATTGCTTTATTTTTGACCAAAAAGTTTCTAAACCCTGATAATTTAGATATTTATCATCAGCCATATTACCTGATACCCTTCAAATCAAATTATATACGAAACAATTAGATTGAAGGTTTCATATTAGCTAGCTAAAGATTTTCAATAAAATTTAACCAATCCTCTATAGTTATTGACTCCATAGGCATACCTTCGAGAACACTTCTAGATCTAACATTATTAGAAATCATCATTTTATCTTGATCTTTAAGCTCATCCCATAGATACTTGTATTTTTTTAAATATGATTTGAATCTACGATCTACTTGATGCCTATAATCAGCATTAATTGTATCAATCCACTCTTTTTTATTCATGGTATAATATGCATCAAATATCATTACAGCAGAATGAAATTGAGCTTTTTCAAATAATTTTCTATAAAGAAGTTCTGATACTAATGCATCATTAGAGTCAATCATATTTGAATATGTTTTTAGTATGTACTTTGGGTCATGCCTACACACGCTAGCGTCACGCCATTTCCACAAATAAAAAGCTGTAGGACAATATTTTGCTCTATTCGGATTTGCAATACTTTGAACCAACACATTAAAATAGCTATCTTCATGTACAGTTAAGTTCGGATTAAACTTTAAATTATTTTGCATTAAAAACTTTCGTCTATGTACTTTACCATGAACAAAAGTTGAATCCATTTCATGGTTTACATACACGGGTTCACCTGTTTCAGGATTACGAGTTTCTTCTATAAACATGGATGTAAGTGTATCAAATCCAGCTTCTATCTCATTAAAAATGATATATAATCCACAAACATGACAAAACATATCATCAGCATCACAAAACATAACATAATCGGCTTTTGCAGCTCTTAATGCAGCATTACGAGCTTCACTTACTCCGAGTTTTTCGGGTAAACTTACTTGTTTAACCTCAAAGGAGTAAGAATCATTCCATTCAGATATAGGGAGTTCAATAGCTTTTGGACCATCATAAGCTATGATAACTCCAACTTCTGCTAAATCAACTGATTGTTGTATAGAAATTGAATTTAATAAATTTTCAATTTCATTATATGCTTCATCATAATGGGGGATTAATATCTGTAATTTCATTTATATACCTATTCTGCAACAGAGACAATACGTGAAGAAATTAAAGACCAATTTAAACCTCCTATAAATTGATAATATAAAGAAGCAGGTACATATACTGAACCGTAAGTTCCTGCAACATCAATATATCCTCCAATAGGTGTATTTGCAAATGCTGTCGAGGTAATTAATGAACATAGCTTAGAAACATTTTCTAGATGTAACTCAGTCAAACGAACGCATCCGTCAAAAGCACGAGAATAAATTGTAGTAGCTTTAGAAAAATACACTGCTTCCAAATTCGTGCACCCATTAAATGCACTACTTCCAGTTGCAGTAACAGCTGGAAAAGTTGCTGATGTTAAACTTGTGCACCCTTGAAATGCAGACCATTGAATTGTCGTAGCTGTTGGAAAACTTATTGTTGACAAATTCGTACAATTCCAAAACGTACCCATTGCAATTGTCGTAGCAGTGGGGAAATACGCCGCTTTCAAATTCGTACACCCATCAAAGGCATAGCTTCCAGTTGTCGTAGCGGATGGAAAGCTTACTTCCTCCAAACTCGTACACATTCGAAATGCAGACCCTTGAATTGTCGTAGCAGCTGGAAAACTTATTGTTGACAAATTCGTGCACCCAGAAAAAGCAAAAGGTCCAATAGATGTAGCTAAAGGGAAAATTGCTTCTGACAAACTTGTACACCCTTGAAATGCACTACTTCCAATTGTAGTAACAACTGGAAAACTCACTGATGTTAAACTCGTACATCCTTGAAATGCATATCCTTGAATTGTCTTAGCGGATGGAAAGTTCGCTGATAATAATCCTCCGCACTGAGAAAATGCATTATTTCCAATCGTAGTAACCGCCGGGAAACTCACCTCTGATAAACTCGTACACTTGGAAAATGCATAAGATCCAATTGTAGTAACAGCTGGAAAACTTATTAATTCTAAACTTGCACAACTATGAAATGCTTGGGTTGGAATCGAAGTTAAAGATGGAAAATCTACTGTTTTCAAACTCGTACAATCCTTAAACGCGCTGCTCCCAATTGAAGTAACCAAAGGAAAACTTGCTTCTGACAAACTTGTGCACCCATTGAACACATCCCCCTGAAATGTAGTAGCAGAGGGAAAACTCACTGATGTTAAACTCGTACACCCTTGAAATGCATCTTGCCCAATTGAAGTAACCAAAGGAAAACTTGCTTCTGACAAACTTGTGCAAAGTTGAAATGCATAATTACTGATTGTAGTAGCTACTGGAAAACTCACTGTTGTTAAACTCGTGCACCCATTGAACGCACTGCTTCCAATTGAAGTAACCAAAGGAAACCTTGCTTCGGCCAAACTCGTACAAAGTTGAAATGCATAAGGACCGATTGTAGTAGCTACTGGAAAACTCCCTGCAGTCAAATTAGAACACCTATGAAATGCATAATTACTGATTGTAGTAGCTGCTGGAAAACTTATTGTTGACAAATTCGTACACCCAGCAAATGCATCTTGTCCAATTGAAGTAACAGAGGGAAAACTCACTGTCGATAAACTTGAACAGCCACTAAATGCATAATTACCAATTGTAGTTGCAGAAGAAAAACTCACTGTTGTCAAATTCGTACAATCATAAAAAGCATATTTTTTAATTGATGTTACTGAAGCATTTTCAACTTCAGTAATACTTCCGTCAATTAAAGCACCAATATTACCACCTGTTGATATTGATGCAATTTCATTAGGCATTTCATCAACAGTCATTGTAGCACTTTTACCAGTTTTTAGTCGTATAGCATTTGCGATTGATGTTAATTTTGAATCATCAAGATATCCTATAGTCATTTTAATAGCTCCCAGAATCTAAGTTATTTAGAGTTGTTTCATTAAAGAACCAGTCAAACCCTAAACCATCAATAGAACTAATAGTTTGTTGTATAAGAATTCCATTTACAACAGACAAATTACTAAATCTTGCATATGTTGAATATGAATTTTTAGCTGATACAGAAGCAAGTTCAAATAGCATACCATTATATTGTCCAACAACTTTAGCACCTCTATAAAAATTCTGTACAATATCGTTTCTGCCAAAATGAGTAGATGTTTTCAGATGCCCTGTTGAAGAATCTAAAGTGAATTCCACAAACATAGTACTACATTCATAATATGTAGTTTGATTAACTATATCATTAGAATCAATACTGAGTAGCATACTACAAGAATCAATACCGAAATTTGGAATAATATCACCATTCAATAAATAATTATAATGATTCTGAAATACAATTTCATGTTTAGAAGTATTGTCTGTCCATTTCATAGCATAATACATGCTTCCAATACTTGAAGAATTATCAGGATCAGGAAAATTTACTACTGCTGCTTTACCTGAGTTTAAGTGAGCAAGTATTTCATCAAATGTTTTATCAAAAGTTATAGGTCCGTATTCAGCATACCAATCATCATACTCTTGAGTAGCATTGATAATCATTAAATTATCATCACCTTTTGGACCCTGTGGGCCAGGTTCACCTTGTGGACCTTGCGGACCATCAAAAGCTCCCGCATCAGCTTGCTCTTGAATATCGGCAATTAAATTATTTAATTGATCTTGTGCTTCAGTTAAAAATAAATGTACATATTCACGTATTTTAGAATAAGTATTAGGACTGATATAAACTTTTAAAGGATTAGTTATTAATGCCATTATAGTCTTCTTTCATATAAATTACTTAGGAATATCAGAAGATTCTTCAATATATGTATATGTACTAGAAGAAGGATAATTAGCTGCGGTTGTGTAAGCTTCTAAACTTCCTGCCGGAACATATATCTTACAATTAGTAGGAAGGTTTGACCACACATTTGAAGATGCGGTAGGGGGCGTAGCGCGTTTAAATTTGATTTCACCTAAACCATAACAATTTTCAAATGCACGTGCATATATAGAAGAAACACTCTTAGGTATTGTTATAGAGGCGAGAGAACTACAAGTTGAAAAAATATCTGAATCTAATAACGTAATACCTTGAGGTATTGATATATTTCGCAAATATCCACAATTTTTAAAAGCATACATGCTAATAGTATTAATTGTATAAGGTAAAGATATAAATGAAATTAAACTGTTTTCAAAAGCATACCGGTCAATAGTAGTAATACCTACAGGTAAAGATATAATAACTGAAAAAGTCGAAGCAAAAGTTGAACTTCTAATAATTGTAACACCTTTCGGTATTGTTACAAATTTGAGCCTAGCGCATGAGCCAAAAGTACTACCAGCTATATCATCAAGTGTATATGGAATTGTTAAAGTTTCAAGATGATAACAATTAGACAACCCATACCCTTGAAACTTCATAGAATCACCAAGTCTTACAGCTTTTATGCAATTTCCGTAAACTCGATTGTAAGATGCTGAAGAAAAATTTCCATGCATAAAAGGCTTAGCATATTCAGATCTAATTGCTGCTTCTCCAGATTTTACATGAATTTTAATTGTGTAATGTCCTGAAGTTGCATAAACATGCGGTATATACAAATTAGTACCTATTGAAGTTCCTGTAATAGTATCAACGCTAGATTCATCATCCCAGTTAATTTCTACTTCACCATTTATGCCCAATGTTAGATACGGAGATAATCGACCGTCTAGCATAATTACATCAATTTCAGTATCACCACTCTCTGTGATGTACATCTGGCCAACGTCACACGTACCCATAGCTAAGAATTGCTCTTCTACTTCTTCAAGCGTATAATTCCATCCTTGAGCTACAAGCCCCTTATGCTGAGGATTTTTGGGCAATGAATCAGGTGGAACTTTATAACTTGCTACTAATGTACCATCATAATCAAAAAATCTAATAGGGTCTTCAATAGAACCTATAGGTATTACAGGTTTAGGCCCTCTACCATCGGGAAAATCTTCAATATTATCTATAACTACATGAATTTCATCATACATGTTTACTGGCATATTACCTAATGCAGTACCTGATATATCATTTATAGACATACTACACACCCAAACTCTAAAAAAGTTATTGCTATTCAATATTACTAGCATTTCCAAAGTAAATATAATTTACATCATCCGCAAACAAGTCATCTAGCACAATCAGTTGAAATGAACCTAAAAATTGAGACGAATCTTCATCAGATTGTATTTTACATGAAATATATTTTGATTCATCTATTAAACCTGATTTGTATTCGATATAAGAATAATAACTTGTATCAGCATTTCCTACATATATGTGATCTTCAGAAAAACCGAAAGAATCACCAGAACCTGCAGCAAATAATAAATAGTTTAAAGGTGCTGAAAAGGTTATATCTCCGGAACCTATACAGGAAAAATCACACAACATTAAACTCTCTGAATGAACAATAGACAATAAATTATCAAATGAACCAAAACTACAAGAAAAATTATTAAGTTTAACAGTTTCATTTATATCATAAAGAAGTTCAGAATTAATAGGTAACACTGCAACTTCATAATAATCACAAGATGAACTATGGAATTTTGCAAAATTTAATGACTCAAGTCCGCCTGCAGGTTTAAGCTCCTCAGCATTATCAACTACAATATGAAGAGGTTCTGGAATATTTAAAGCTATATTACCTAAAGTTGTGTTTGCTATGTATTTATCCATGTTAATCCTTAAGATCTACACGTATATTATTAAACTAAATACAAAATTCATAAGAATATAAATGCAAAATTGGTTATTTATTCTGCTTTTATTTGAATAGCTTCAATAGCACACCCTATACCTACTGTACCAGTCATATATCCTGCAGATACCCATCCAGTCCAACCATAATTACTCAAATGAACTCTATAAGATACTTTAAATTTCTTTGGATTTTTAACAACATCAATTTCTATTGCTTCAAGTTGTTGAGATTTTCCAACACTACCTATGATAGGATCATGGACACTGCTCTCTTCTCCACTATTTTCTGATCCATCAATATATTTCCAAGTTCTCCATCCAACATTCTCACAATGAGCTTTAACAGTTAATTCCATACCTTTAGGGGGGCTTATCTTTAAAGCTTCTATTGCATAACCATTTCCTGTAGTTCCTGCAGTTTGTCCATCTCTTACAGAAGAACACCATCCTAAATTAGCTACATGTGCACGATAATAAAACCCATTATTGTTTACAGGTTTTCCAGGTTGTTGTTTATTTACATGAGAATCTTTTACATCTGCTTTACCGTTATAATGAAGTATACCATCCCAAGGATAATTGTAATATGCGTGGACAGCTGCTTCCCCTCCAGTTTGATCTCCTCTTTTACCGTAAACTCCACCTGTTTCACTTATGCAGAATTCTGTTAAAATATCAGGAACTTGAGTATAGCACATAGCTACATGTGAACTCTCATTAAGATACAAATCACCAGGTTGAGCTAGGAAACTCATAGGTTTCCATTCAAATAAACCACTGGCAAGAAATATCTTTTTCATATTTCCCGTATACGTAGCATTATCTAAAGAATTAGCATACTTTGTACCTAATAGAGCTTTTCTCCAAGCTGTAATAGTAGATGAACTACAATCATAATCTCCTACAGCAATAGTAAATTTATGACCATCAACTGTCCAAGTTTCATTATGAGCTCCCCATCGTTCTGCCCAAGAATATCCAAATCTATTATCATCTACCATTCTACGGTGAATATCTCTTGCTATTATATTTTTAGTTGCCATATGAATTCTCCTTTGATAGCAGATATAACATTCTTGTATAGATAAAAGATTTATAAGAAATTATTTGATTCGGACTGTCGTTATATAGCCGTATGTGCTAAGCGCTGCTCCACTATTTTACCATCCGACGAGAGACGCTGCGCTGCTCCTTTACGAACTTGACCAGGTAGCTGAGCGTGCCGGTCGCGATCGCCACGAGCACGGCGTCCACCACGACTTGAAAGCTCTCCATCGTTACACCCCCTAACGAATCCTCACGGCCTGCACCACGGCGGTAACGCTGAGGTTCCCGCCGCTGTTCTGCCAGCTCGTGAGGTAGTACTTCGTGCTAGCCGACGGGGTGAGCACGCCAGTTACCCTGACGCGGGTGACGGCACCAGATAAAGCAGCCTCGGTCGCCCTCCATTGCACCGATATACCACTACCGCCAGCTGTGGTGTTGAGCGCGGCGACACGCCGCCCAGTCCCGTTTGCGGCAAACTCTAAGTTAGCGAATACCATCCACGTCCCCGCCGCCAGAGTGAAGTTGAACAAGTCCTTGTAGACGCTCGTTGCCGTGCTGACGTTCGTCGCGCTGTTGGTCACGTAGTCGCCCACGTGCAATACCTCGCAGAACGCGGCTGGGTCGCCCACGTCATACGTCCGCTCGCCGTTGGCGGTCACTATGGAGCCGAGTCGGTTCCACACGTCGTTCCCATTGGCGTCGTACCCATGCGACTCGAAAGACGCCATGCGCCGCCCGTCCGCAGCCTGCCTGAGCAGCAGGCGCGAGACCTGCCTGTCGTCCGAGTCCATCATGCGAACGACTCGCGAGACGTTCGCACCCATTGACGGGACACCGCCATAGCTGGCATCGAGGCGCGAGTCGTGCATGCTGATGTGCTTGTCATCCGTGGTCAGGTCGAGCTCGCCGCCGATTGTGGCGTCTCCCGTCACGTTCAATGTGCCACCTAAAGTAGCATTTCCGTCAACTTCAAATCTTTTTGTACCTCCAGAATCTATAGATAATTTTAATGTAGAATATACATCACTTCCAGAAATTTCTCGTTTAGCTCCCATCGCCATAATAACTTTATCATTAGCTGTATATTGTATATGTAAATATCCTACAGTAGTTCCTTGAGAATCTTCGAAGCCACCTATTTTACCATATTGTATTTCTGACGGAACAGTACCAATAGTTATATTATCTGCAACAACTGGAAATGCAGAATCACCTTCTAGCGTCTCAGCCCATGTTCCATCATTTCGCAAAAACGTTGATGTAGATGTTCCAAATGCAATTCCGCTACGTTTCACCGCATTATTACTCGATGCATCTATTATAACTAATTTATCACCACTTGCAACAGTCGTATCACTTCCTATTGTTCCAGTACTAGAAATAGAACCATGTGAATGCGATGATGATGCATATCCACTATGTGTATGATTACCTAGTGGTACAGTTGTACTTGTACTTCCAATAGGTAAATCGTAAATTGTATGTTGATGAGAGATTGAAGCAAACCTCAATTTAAGGTCCGCACATACACGAGTGATAATTCCTGCAAGATCTAAATCTGCCATAAATTTTCCTTAATCGCCATAATCAATTCCATCATATGTTATTGTACCATTACCTGTAATAGTGTATAAATCTTCAACAAATATTGTTTGCCCATCAAAAGCCACTCCACCAGAACATGTAATATTTGAAGAAGTATATGACGCACCCCAACGACCATCTATTAATATTGCAAGTTTTTCATATACATCAGATTCAAATACAACAATTGTACTACCTGTTGGAGTTGATATTCCCCCAATAGGTGAACCGATTATTGATCCATTTGAATATCCGTATATTGAACAGCTACGAAAATCATCTGGAGATATAGGATTAATTAAAGAAACTGTAACTCTTGCCCCGGGAAATGCTGCATCTACAGCATTATCTACTTCAGCATCAGTCATACTGACAGAACCACCTACAGTCATATCGCCACTTCCAAGAAGCGATGATCCATTGATTGTCTTGATGTTTGTCCCACTCACGAGCGTTGCCTGTCTGCTCGTATCTGTTGGGTGTACGTGGTCTTCGCGTGCATACTTCGCGCTGCTGCCCACCGCCGCAGTGCCGTCCATGCTCGGTGTTGCCGTAGCTGGATCTACACTACTAGAAGGCTCTGACCCTGTCCAAATACGAATACCTGTTCCGTCATGCCAATACACAGGATGCTCTATTTGCAACTCCATGGATGTAGCTGAATATGCAGTTCCTAAATGAATGTAAATTTTACCATCTTTAGAGCTTGGCAAGGATTGAACAATATCATTCATTAAAGCACTACCATCAGATTGTGGAGTACACCTAAGATATACAGAATCAGCTGCAGTCAAAGAAAACCCAGAGGCCATATAAGAATATCCGATACTACAAGTATACTGTTGCCAGATACCTGTTGCACCTAAACCTGTACCAGATGTACAAGTACCATTAGTAGCACGATAAACTATTGGACCAAACGGATCAATTGGACGAGTATTTAACGTTCTGTTACTTGTAGCATTTGTAGACGTAGAAGTATTTATAGGAACCCATTTAGAACCATCCGAACTTGTAAGCCAAATACGGTACTTATACCCTGTATCACTAGCAACTTTATTACTGCTATTAGTTCTAAGCTGATACCCAATAGTATTAGTATTTGAATCATACCCTCTATAAATCCACCATCCACCCGCATTGGAGTCTAAAGTAGAATCATAGATAAACATCATAGTATATGCAGTGTTAAAAATTGTAGACTCTTGAGTTGCATTTGTTAAATTACTGTAACACTTTTTAGCTCCTAAGTTATTTATATTCACTGTAAACCCAGAAGCGCTTGTAACTACACCATTATGTAAAATGATACATGTTCCGTCTACTAATTGATCTAATCCAGAAACAGAAGCTGTGTATGCTGTAGAAGTGCTAGTATTATCTACTGTTCCATACAAAAGAGCATTTGATTTATTTGCATTTCCTTGATATCCTTGGGCATAATCTGAATCTGCTTGAGTCTTAAAAGCTGAGATTAGATTTTTTATTTTTAACCATACTTCAGCTAAAGAAGTTGGACCCAAATATTTATCTGTCATAAAATCCCCTTAAACACAGATAGCATCTACTTCTGCAGCTGTTAATTCTAGCATTGCATCTTGTTTTGCATTTAATTGAGTAATTGTAGCATACCCAGAAAGATCAATATCCGTTGTACCTATTTTTTCAAACGAACCGGTACTTCCTGATGTAATCCAAATATACTCATCATAAACATTTGACCCACTACCATTATTGCTTATAAGGTATATAGTGCCTTTAACCCCAGAAGCAGGTAAAGATTCAACAATTTGAAAATCTATTCCAGTAATTTGCGATATTTCACTAGCTATTTCAGCTATTACGAATGCTGTAGTAGCAATTTGTGTAGTATTTGTACCAACCGCAGCTGTGGGTGCAGTTGGAGTACCTGTGAGCTCTGGGCTTGCCTTCGGCGCTGCCGCTGCCGCGAGCTTGTAGGCCATCTGCTGAAGGTAGCCGCTGCCCATGTGCACCCACAGCGAGCCGTCGTACGTGAAGATGAGCGTCTCGTATGCGCCCCACGAATTGTAGGTAGTGCCGTTGTTTATGGTAGACGTAGTTGCACCCGACGGGATGGCGATGTTCTTAGCACCAGTGGAATTGACATTGAGGGTCGGCGAGGCGGCGCTGTTGCCATACTGGAACTGCACGGCCACCATGACGCCGGCCGCGAGGGCGAAGTCGGTGCTGTCATCCAGCGTCGCGACCTTCGCGGCAGTGCTGGTAGCTGTGGTGCACTTGGCGGTATAAAGCTTCGACTTCAGGCTCTTGGTCGCATTGGCTTCGATGCCCTCCAACTTGGAGTAGTGAGCTGCTGACATGGAACCTTGTTGAGAGGCTGTTGCGGATTTAACGTCAAGTAAGACGATGCCGCTCATTGCGCTTACCGTCATCGCTGATGTCGCACTTGCTGGCTCGATGGTTATTGAACCGTTGCTATCAGTTGCCGTGAAGCTCTCTCCATCACCATTGTCCAGCTCGAAGAAGCCGAAGTTCGCTCCCGAGTCGATGCCGTTCAGCTTGGTCTTGTCCGCTGCGGTCATCAACCCGTGGGCGCTCGTGGTGGCGTCAGAATACGTGGTGTCCGTGGCTGCGATTGTAACCTTGTCGTTCGTTGCATCGGGTGTCAGCGTCACGTTGGAGCCAGCTACCAGTTCCAGAGTGTCAGTCTTTGCGTCCGCTGCAACAGTGGTGCTACCTACCTTCACATTGGAGAAGGCATTTTGGTTAACCTCTGCACCAGTTGCAATTCCATTGAGCTTAGTCTTATCAGCACCTGACATTAAGCCACTTGCACCGCCCGCTACTACATCTGAATACGTAGTATCTGTAGCAGCGATAGTAATTTTGTCGTTTGTATCGTCGGGTGTTAATGTTATATTAGAACCGGCATATAATTCTAAAGTATCTTGCTTAGTATCAGCTGCAACTGTTGTATTTCCTACCTTTACATTGCTAAAAGCATTCTGATTTACTTCAGCACCTTCTGCTATTCCATTTAGCTTCGTTTTATCATCAGAACTCATTAAACCTGCAGCAGTTGTTGAGGCTTCTATACTAGGAATAGTAACAGTATGTTCTGAAAAAGCAGTCAAGTGCCCTGTAGCATTTACTGTACCTGACAAAGCTTTAAACGTCCCGCCAAACCCTGGAGTTTGATTTGTGGTATCACCTTTAGAAGCAGCTGTAACTCCGGAAGTAGCATGACTTAATGCGACAGAACCAGAAGTACCTGAACCAGATAACGGAGAAGTTGTAGTTATTCCTGTTATTGTACCTACATTATTTGTAGCTGTAGTAGCAATAGTTATTTTATCTTCTGTTGCATCTGGGGTTATAGTAATTAAGTTTCCAGCAACAATTTCTAAGGTATCTTCTTTAGCATCGGCTTCTATTGTAGTTGTACCACTTTTGATTTTACTGAAAGCATTCTGGTTTACTTCAGCTCCAGTAGCTATACCATTCAACTTAGTTTTATCTGAACCTGTCATTAAACCTGACGTAGCACTGCCTGCTACAACATCACTATACGTGGTATCTGTTGCTGCAATAGTTATTTGATCATTTGTAGCATCAGGTGTTAAAGCTACGTTAGCACCTGCTACAAACGTTAAAGTATCACTTACAGCATCTGCTTGAATGTTAGTAGAGCCAATAGTTATATTAGAAAAAGCGTTCTGATTAGGTTGAGCTCCACTAGTAATTCCGTTTAATTTAGATTTATCATCAGCACTTAAAGCACCAGCAGCAGTTGTAGTAGCAGCTGGAAAAGTAGCCGCACTTCCTAAATTTTCCCCACTTGCGTTTTTAAGCTGTAAACTAACTGTAGTTGTAGTTGTAGATACTCCAATACTTCTACCAAAATTGGCTTTAATCTTGGACCATACTTCAGCAAGAGCATTTGAACCAACATATTTATCTGTCATATAAATACCTCCAACGGATGTAGAAATCTAAATTCATTAAAGGTGATAATATGAAAATAAATGATTCAACACATAGTATGATTCCAAAAATCAAGCAATAACTTCCTATGTAAAATTCCACGATCATAAGGAGAAAATTCAACCTGAATAACTTTATTATTCAATGTAGATAATTGTTTTTCAGCAAAGAACTTACTAGTCCAATTACTAATTGTTCCTACAGGAATTTTAAGTTGTTTTGAAATATCTAAAGATGTTTCTCCTGCAAGTATTCTATTGATGGCTTCAGTTCTAATTTCTTCAGAATATATGTAATTTCTACCCATAACAATAAATTAGTGTTACAAAATAATAGATTCCATAAAATAAAATTTTACAGAATCTATTAACGAAATGAAATATAACTTGTAATTTAAATAGTTGATATTATGGTAACTTTATATTGAATGACTTTGAAGCTCTTACATAGCAGTTAATAATCATATCCAAGTCTTTTATGATACTTAAGATAAGCATCAATGTCAGCTTTAAGCTCAGCTAAATTATAAGAATGACCACTTACTGTCTCTTGCAATTCATCATCTTCATCCGGATCCATCGACCACCAATAAGATACTCCATCAATATCTCTATCTTTATACAACTCCGTCAATCTAACTTGTTGATATTTTGGAAGATTTTTAGCTACAGATTGATCTACATCAGGATTAGATGAAACTTGTATAGGTTTCCTACCTCTAGCAGCTTTGATAACTCGTTTCATAATTCTATCCTTCATATAGTAACAAACCGTTTTTATGATCTATATATCCAGAATCTTCGAGACTTTGCATGATGTCTTCATAAAGTTTATCTTCAAGCGCCTCTGTAAGAGTTGCATGAGTAGTGTAAAAATAATCTTGAATTTGAGCATAAGTTTCAGATACTACATCATCATAACTAAAAGCTTCTCCACTTTCAATAAAATCTATAGTATTACTTAATGCTTCTTAATAACAAGCATCATATACAGATTCGTTTAAACTGCTAGATTTAATATATCGTTTCATACCGCACCTCTAATATCTATAATTTTATTAATATTGTTTATCTATCATATCCTCGTAACAAGCTGAAGTGAGTTCTTCTAGAAAATCAGCAGTTTTATCATCCCAACCACTTGAACCACTAAACCATTCAAGACATTCAACTAAAAGACGACCATAATCTTCATAAGTTGTGCAAATTTCGATGATAGTGTCATACATATCACCATCATATTCTTCTACTACTTTATCAAGCATTCCACGCATTATACTTCTCCTTAATAAGAATGTAACAACAACTTAAAAATGATATAATCTTTCTAGTTAATATATCCTTCAAGTTCTAGTTGATCTAATACAGCATCTTCTATTTCATCCATGTCATCAATATCTAGGTGCCCTGCAACTTTTGCAACTTGAGCATAAACTTCATGCCGTATTTCATATTCATCTGCAATATCACCGTAATCGATAGCAGAAGAAACATTAAGCACAATTTCTTCAATAAGCTGCTGTTTATTCATTGTTTCGTAATAGGTGGATGCTTTAACAGCTTTACCTTTACTTTTAAGATAATCGTAGTACTTAATAATATCTACAATACTCTTAAAATCAGAATCAGAAATAGTAGGACTGTTATTGTATTCTTGCCACCATGTAAGGATATCATTTGGATCAAGAGACAATATACCAGCATCATACGCTTCACAAACATGATTTCGGAATTGTGAATCCCACCAACGTGGCTTTCTAGCACATGCAATATATCTTTTCATAAGTATTATCCCCTTTAGCTAAAACAAAGATTCATCATCTTCCGCATCATATTCATATGCTGCTTCTTCAAGTTCCTCAGCTGCACGAACAAGATTTTCTCCGAGAGTTCCGATGTAATTTGCAAGCTCAGTATACGTAGAACAATATGTATATGCACCTCTTACACAGGTTTTAAGTTCGTAAGAAAGATTGTATATATCATCAAGAACTTCAAAAACTTGATCTAAATACTCTTCATCCCAACCTTCAAGGGAATTTGAAGCTTTAATTGACCTTTTCATATTAACTCCTGTTTAAAAGACTTAAAACTTATAAGCGAATATAAGATTAAACGCTAATGTATGCATTGTAATTAAGCGATTTGCAGAAAACCTGACATGAATCTGCTTCAACATCAGTAATGAGAATATCATGTCCACAGATACAAGTTATCGTGCAGTTCAAGGCATCTTCAAGAGATTCAATATCAGCATGAGTAGAACAATCATGATCACAAACAGGACAATGGAAGTAAAATTTCATACCTGCTCCTTCCTACCAATACTCTATGCTAAGCTTTTCCCTAATCATAGACCACAAGACACATTCATCATCACCGTAGCTACCATCAGGCCATTTCTTATTTGCAATCAGATCCAAAACATCTTCAATCTGCTCAAAGGAAAAAACTTGATCATTCTTGATAGCTTCTCGCCTATTATCAAACGTGGTCTTGCGCATATTGAACTCCTTAAAAATACATAAACAATGTTTGCTCAGATACTCCAAACTTTTCACAAAAGAACTTTACGCGTTTATCTAATACTTCAAGCCAATACTCTGCATTTTCCTTATCATAATCATTTCGATAAATGAAATAGTTAAACCAAGCTTGGCGAATGCTCTTGTTAGCCTTGATGAAATTTTCTTCAATAGGAGCGTACAGATCTTCAAATTCTTCAGGCATTGTTAGACCACCTTCCACATCTTTTTAGGTTCAACACCTTGAGGCAGATAACTCCACAAGAAATTAGGTTCTTCACAATTGAGAATAGCTTGAGCTTCATCGAGTTTATTTTCGCAAACAAGACGAATAACTTCACGAAGAGCTGCCAACTGGCAATTAACAAGTTCTTGTTCTTTAGACAAATAAAACCCGCAGTAACGAGAGCAACCTTCGTAGCGATAAACAAAACCAGGGCTCTTAACTTTCCCACGACAATCCTTGGGAGGTGTGAGTTGCCCGCGCTTGAATACTTTATACAGAAGATTGCACTGCTTGCGGGTGAAGTAATCGTAACTGAGATAACTCATGATAGTCTCCTTTTGGATCTTTGATTTCTATCATGTAATTATTGTATAGTAAGTTGTTGAAAAAGTCAATAGAAAGTTTACATTAATCTGCTAATACTCTAATAGTTCCTCAAACACTCTACGTGTAGCTTCTTGATAACTATCAGACGTTTCATAAGCATTTCCAAACATAACCTCTCCTAGATTTTGAATATTTTCATCATTTCTAATATCTTGAAGAGTCCTCCAATTTGAAAATTGATTATTTCTTATATCTAAAGCTCTATCAACAAAAGAATTAATACTGTCAAATTGATAGTTACTCCTAATATAACGTTTCATAATCTACCTAACTTGCGGAATCAAATTGTCATCTAATTCATATGGGCCGTAAATAGTATACATCGTACCGTCATCTATAATGATGGTTTTGATGTGTTGTTTCTTAAACTTACTGAGGTCAATAGGTACTGTTTCATCTGCATAGAAATATTTGCCATCTTGATACTCTATATAGACTGAACCGTCCCCGCCGTATCCATCAACCCATGATTCTACACATTCAATCGCATATTGAAGAGCACGTTTTCTAGTAACTTCATCTACATGTGCTTCAAATTCACCATCAGTATAAATCTTGAGTCCATCCTCTTCTCGCAACTCTAAGATATTTGATGAATTGATATATCGCTTCATTACTTCTACCAATCTTAAATATGCTGCTTTTTATTACAAGCTTTTCACTCATCTATTCATATATGAATGTTAGGAATTGATTACATTATCTATATCCGTAATTTTCACGAGGTGGATTCCATTCATCTTCCACAGCCCTACGAACCTGTTCTTTTGTAGGCTCTTTAAAATTCCACCATTCATGAGAATTCAAATAATCTACCGCCTCCTGTGCAGTTTTAAATCCTCCAACACCTCCGGTATAACCTGAGGGATACGTAAAAGCTATAGAATAAGGATAATTACTAAATCCCATATATATCTTTATACGATATCCATCAATTTTCAACTCATATTCAATGCAATGCTGTTCTGCATACTTAGTTTTAAAATCATACTCGTTTACATCAAACATATCAAGAGTCAATAACTTGGTAGAAGTAGCTGACTTTATATATCTTTTCATGAAACTATCCTATCTTATGCTATTAGGAAAAATATGTTCATTATTTTTTAGGTGGAACCAAGCTCTCCCACAAAAATCTACTGCATCATATGGTTCAAACATAAAATCTATGTCACCAGTATCTCTTTGTACTGCCGTTTCAAATCGTTTAAACAGATTCTTTACGAAAGAATATTCATAAAATTCAGAAGAACCTATATACTCATTGTAATCCGCTAACCAGATTAAAACAGAACCTTCTACACCATCATCTTCAACACGATAATGAAAATCACAATCATCAAAAAGTTCTAATTCCGTATTTTTAGAGTCTGCAATAGCTCGATCTAGATGAGGTAATCTCATTTTTAACTCTTTTGCAGCTTTTACATATCTTTTCATATTAACGCCTTTCTTATTAATTTAAAATTTCAAACGATATTAAATTAATCAACATCTAAAAAGAGAATATACAGCTTGCGCAAACCCTGATTTATATGCATTTGTTGCAGTTGCATAATCGGGATCTTTTAATGAAAGCTCATATATTCGTCTGCTACTATCATACATATATGTATCGCCTTTACTAAGGGTCATTGCTTTATCCCATCCAGCGTTAAATTCTGAATTGGTATCACGAGAAGATTTGATATAAATTTTCATACTAACTACTCCTTACATAAATTTTATCTTAATTGGTATCCTATTTCATAATTATCAAGTTGGATCATTTAAATATGATCTATTTGATTTAATATATTTTCCCTCTAGTTCTCCTTATTTAATAATTTAGCAACTTAACTTACAAATACCATAAAGTATAATAGTTACAAAGTCAATAGTAATTGAAATATCTTATTTCAAGTTATTCTGAATCTTCGTAATATCCACAATTTGCGCATGCTTTAGATTCTGAATCATAATAATCTGCAACACCACATTGAGGACAAGGTGTTAAATCAACAGATCTAGAATTTCTAAACCGATTAATAGCATATTTAATAAACTTGTCAATGCAATCTCTAGCTCCAGATTCTACTTCTGTTTGAGTATAACCAAAACCCGAAGCTTTAATAGATTTAATGTCTATAGCATCAGGAACTACAAATACATATCCTTTATTTTTAGGCGCAATCACATATTCAATTCCAAAATATTCGGACTTAAAAGATTTTGATGCTTTAATGTATCTTTTCATTTACACCTCCAAACATTACAAAACTAATTTTTCATATTCTATATTATTTGCATCTAGTAGATGTTCAAGATCAACAATATAAAGGAGTAATTTTCTATTTTCTTCTTTTACTTCATCTAGAAGTTCTTGAGCTTGTTCAAGCTTCTCTGAAGTATTTTGAAACTGTATCATAGCAGCTTCTTTTAGTTTTAACGCATCTTCTATATTTGAACTAGCAACATCTGCTTTAGTTTTATTTCTATTTACAACCGCATTTATAACAGCAACAATCGCACCGCCTCCACAAGCGGTTAAAATAGATACTAAAAATGTAACATCAGAACTCATTCAGAACCCTCGTTATTTATAAATTCATCTGTAAGAACTTTTTTGTATCGTTTAATGTCTTCATGGGTATTTTTCACATATAGATATTCATCTACAAGCAAAAATATTAGTAAAAACTGACCAAAGGCATCAAGCAGTATATAATACAATACCGGATTAAATAAATCTAATATTTCATAGTCTAAAAGTACCTGAGGGATGAAACTAAAAATTTCAATAACAATAATGCTAAAAAGCAATTTATCATACGGACCTCGACCTTTAATTCTAGCTAAAATTAGTTGTCCGTATAGCACAAATCTAACTACACATAATATTCCATTAAGATGTGCAAACATTTCTCCATAGAAACTTTGCATTAATGTAAATACATTAGATACCATTAATAAGCTATATAAGAAAATGAATCCATATTTTCTTATTCTAAACCATTTTAAATAGCGTGACATATCACCCTCACATAGTTATGACTATGGTGTATCTTATTGATATATATGGTTACAAAAATTAAAAAAATCGTAAGAAAATATGCTTCTTACGATTTAAATATATAGTATATCTTAGGATATACTTAGTCATAATAATGTCTAACAGATCTCTTAGTTGCTTCAATAGCTGTATCTAAAATCTTATCAAGCCAACGTTTAAACTCAGGTTTCTGATCCTCTAATTCAATTCCCAATCTAAGGTAATTATCTTTAAGTTCTATGCATAAAAGATCAATAATTTCATCTTCTGCTAGAAAATCATGTTTAGTGGGTGTTAGTTTTTCTGAAGAAACGATGTATTTCATTATTTAATCCTTAACTCTTTCATACCAAGTATTTTGATACCTAACTGCAGTAACTTCACCATTTTGTAATTCAACATCTTGCAGTAAATAATAATTATCGTTAGAATAGGCTGAACAATCAACATGTTGTGAATTTTCAGCTCTATGCTTTACCCCATCTTCATCTACCCATATATTTCTACTTATAGCTAGCACTTGCTTATATTCATCCATAACAGCTGGATCCAACATCATGTCACCGGGAAATATAGGAATGCCTTCACAATCAACAGGTACTGCTTCATACTGTACACCAAAAACATCAAGAGGTTGTCTATGTTTTGCTACTTTTTCGACTCTTTTACAGAAATCGAATAACTCAAAAAACTCATCTTCAACATCATCTACAAGAGTTTCCAAAACATGCTGGGTATGACTTGATAAAGTAGAATTATAAAGCCTGTTACGAAGCTTATCAATGCTTTTCATATTCACCCTTAACACCTAGGTATTATACTGATATAATTAAATTTCTACGAAGCTGCATATACACGTTTTATGATATATCCTAACTGTCTATACTAAATTACACTACCGTAAGTTTTCCAAAAGATTTTGCTTCAAAAACAGCAAGTTGAAACTCTTCAGAAGCCAATTTAGATTTCAAATTTGCTATCCTAGATTTAATCAACTCAATTGCAAGATTCTTAGCTTTATCTTCATTGTCCTCATTCAAGGTTACATAAATGGCTTTTCCAGCACCTTTAGCCTTATCCAAGATAACGTCATCAGCACCGATAAACCCACCAATAGCTTTACCACTCTTATAAATTACTTTAGAATCTTCCAAGCACTTAAAATTAAATTTTACTTTATCAAATGGGCCATATTCAAAAGTAGGCTGCTTAATAGCGGTTACTTCAAATGTGTACTTAGTTACTTCCAACTTGCCTTGAACAGCTTCGAAAGAATACCTATAAATACGATCACCTACGTTAAACATGCTATCTACCTCCTACTTATAGATTATCTATAAACCGATTATAACCTATCTAAATAAAAAAGTCAATAGTAGTTTAATAAATACAAAACTATTATGTACACCGTATTAACGTAGATCAGAAGATGTTAAGCAAATTACAAACTCAGAACTTTTTCTAAAATGAGATTGATATTTCAGTTCTTCTACAATATTAGCTTTATATTTATAAGTTTTATCAACTACAAATAAATAATATTTGCATTTAAATCTAGATATAATGATATCAATCCATTCATCGCAAGATTTAGTTATTTGATTATTACCTGTTAAGTATATTTCGGAATTTCCATAAGGAGGACATGTAAATAAACTTTCATATTCTCCCCTTGAACTAAAAATATCTTTACATTTAAGTCTTACATCTATATTGTGAAACTTACAAAGTTGCTTGCTTTCTTCTATAGTTTCTGCTCTAATATCTTGCCCAATGTAAGATTTACCTAAACTAGCAGATCCTAGTAATCTTCCAGAAAACCCAGAAAACGGATCAAAGATTTCTACTACATTATTAAGATATTTTGATATTAAATATTTAGCTAAAACTGGATTAAACACAGATACTTTTGGTGCAATTTTAGAAATATTAAAACCTTGTAAAACTTTAGATGGATCTACATTATCAATATATACTAATCTATTTGCAATAGATTTTTTTAACAACTCATCATCATACCATGCATCATAAACAGATGGTTTATTGTATACATGACAATGCCAAATAGATTTATGAAATTGTCGAATAGAGGATAATCCATACCAACAACCTGATTTGTAGTTAGCAGTGTCATAGCTTATTAATTTTGCATAGTCTTTAAGTAACCTAGAATCTGAATAATTTGGATACGGAAAATCTATACTCCTGCACCATGTAAAGATTTCACCTTCATAATTAAATATATCAAGCTTTTGAGTTATCAATACAAGTAATTGATTTAATCCTCTCTCAAAATCATCTTCTTGTATAATTAAAAACTTAGTACCTTCAGGTACAAGTTCTAATCTACGAATATCATTTTCAGGTAACACCCATAAACCATCAGGATCATCTAAATACCCGTGATAAAAACTCCCATCGCAATCTATAAGAATTTTATACTCAGGAATATATAAATCAAATGAATGGGTAAAAGTCTCTCCTTGTATTATATATTCAGTTTCATATACGATTTTATACTCATTTAAAATAGCATGTAACCGTTTCTCTAAACTGCTAGGATTGTTTTTATACGCCAAGGCTGCTTTGCTACGTACTTCTTTACTCCCTATAGGTGCAACACTACCATATCTTTCAAGATTAGTCTTTTGCATTTTATCATTACGTCCAGGAATCTGAGAAGTATACTCCACTCCGTATTTATTTAAGCACGTTTGTTTACATTTTTCTTGAAACCAATTTGCTTGTACTGGCCAATCTACTCCATACTTTTCTCTAAAAATCTGTTTAGATTTTTCTTTAATCAAATCCGATTGAGCTGCATGCTTTACTCCATATCGCTTTAAATTAGTTTGCTCTTTCTTCTTCTGAAGTTCTTCAGATTGTTGAGAAAACGGGACACCAAATCTTTTGACCATTGTGCGTTCTCTAAGTAACTCGGCACACTTTGTAGAACACGTTTGTTTATCTTTATTGACCCAGTTTATTTCAAACCGATTACCACAAACAACACAATCTTTATAATGAATATTATCACAATATCTTTGAGCATTATAATTAGGTATGAATTCTTGTCCACACAATTTACATATTTTCTTTTTTGGCATAATATACCTTTCAAAAATAATCATTGACAAGTATATTATAGTATATATGAATATAAAACTAAAGTTGAGACTTCATATCCCAACTTTAGTTTTATATTTCATCAGGAACTTTAAAATATTCCTAACTTAGTGTTTAATCCGATGGTACAGGTACTGGACCTGCAGGAGAGCGGGGAGGGTAAATCCTTAATTTAATACACATATAATTTCAAATTTATAAATCCCACGAATCATCTTCCCAAGGATCATGCAACGAATTAAATAACGGATATTCACAATCTTCATCATAAACTATGAAATACTCTCCATCTTGTAATTCGTAAAAACTATTTTCAATTACTTGACGAAGTGTAAGGTTATAACAATCTCTGGCAACTTCTCTATCAGTATTTATATCGCAAAATTGAACATTATACCAATTTCATGTATCGTAATATTCATCAGATGATTTAATATATCTTTTCATTTTAACCTCGTATTAATTTTCATTCATGTATTACTGAATTAAAAAGTCAATACCAATATAATAGGGGCCAGTGATATTAAATTACTGGCCCTGTTTACTAATTTAATATTACTGAAGATCCGATGACGTTAGATAAATGGCTTTAGAAATGTGGAACGGTACACTTACTTTAACAACTTCTCCACCTTGTTGATTATAATCACCGTTATCTAATTGGCCAATCCAGGTACCCGGACACCTGATACCATCTCTAATATTTCCTTGTCCATCATACCTTAAGAAGTAAACTTGACGCATATATTCTGACGGTAACCCCATACGCTCAGTCTGAGGATCATATATCTGTCTACGCCATTCTCTCAAGCTTTCGAGAACATTAGGTTCACAGAAACAGTTAAGCGTCCAAGTTACTTCACCATAATCTACTTTTCCTGGGAATTTAATTAAACCGTTACCATAATGGACAGTAATTGCATCTTGAGATTCAGAAATATTTCCAACAGTATCAGTTGATAACGTTAGAAGATCACTAAACTCAGTAGGTGAGCTTCCGTCCATGTTATAAATACGTACCTCGAAATTATTAGTCGTTAGGGGCACATAATTGTCAATACCTAACATATGATTTGTGCCTAGGTAAAGGGGAGTAAACATATTCTTTCCTTTCATTTCAATATATTGAATACTGAAATAATGTAAGATTACATATCATAAATTATTATATAAAAGTTAGATATTATTACATATGTTGAATTTAGAAACCGATTAATTCAATACTGTATACCTAATTTAGATATTCACATTAATACATCGTTAGAAAATTTAACTATTAGTACTCTTCATCATCGATAGCATATTGAGAATCATTTAGAATATTTTCCAAATATTGTTTGTACATTTTTTTAAATGTTGCTTTAGTTTTAGATTGAATAGCTAATTCAATTACATCTTCATTAAACATCTGATAATCATAATTTTCAGCAAGCTTTTGTTTAAAATCTGATGAATAAAACCAAATACCTCCCATACCCATTTGTGTGGAAGGTTCTAACACAACTCCTAATGTATCTTCAACTTCTTGTTGTATTTTTTCTAATTCCTCCCCAGCATCAGTTTGTGAATACAATGAATCAATTCCATCATTAGATTCTTGTTCTAGTTGATTACGCAGACCTTTCCATCCCCCTATAGGTATTTCCATTTGTATATAAAAATACAAAGAGTTAGAATAAAGACCTTGACCAGCTTCAATATTTGGATCATCTGTATATTTTAATAATTCAGATTTTAACTGTTCATCATATATTTTTTTATCGTGTTGAGATAAAATAATATCAGTAGAATAGTCATACCCAGTAAATTTTTTTCCTTTATCTGTATATGTATATTTTTTTATATTCTTTAACTCTATAGTACGACCTAAAACTTTAGAAAATAAATTTGCAATTTGTTCTTTAGTTAATGGAATTGATTTAGATTGATTTGCTTTAATATATCTTTTCGTGTTTTACTCTCACCCCGTTTTCAAGTCCAGAAAGAATTCTAAAAATCTGAAGCCAATCACTATTAATATTCTTCATTGTCATCAAAATCATACCAATCATAATCATAATAATGATTATGAACTATAGATCTAACAGAATTACAAAATTCTTTGTTATCATAATCGGCAAATGGCAGCAAACTTTCGTAAATTCCGTCATCATCCATTTCAGTTATAATCAAAATGACATGCTCAAGTGTAACTTCATATGCATCATCTTCACAATATTCTGGATAATTCTCCCAAATTTGATAAAGAATATCCAACGTAAGATCTTCTAGTAATTTTTCAGATATTCTGTTATCACTGTTTGCAGCTTTGATATATCTTTTCATAGCTTATTCCTACTCAAATACGTATTCATTAAGAACAACTTATCATCTTACAAAGCCTTCAAAGCTCGATTTACCCCTCTAGATATCTTACGCATGCCAGCATCAATTTCACCTTCGGTATCATCACCGTAGAAGTCAAATTCCGAATAAGATTTTCCCTATACCCATTGACCATTTACACTTACATCAAACTCATAATGCAAGTTACCATCAGACCCAAAGTATGGTATCCCACGTAGGATTTTTCTCTTCTAATCTTTCACAAATTTCATTAGGAACTAACGCATCTGGCACTTGTCCACTTACTTTTGAAGCTTTAATGTATCTTTTCATGTTTTTCCTTAAACTAAAGTAACATTACTTATTTATTAAAAATTATTTTTAAGTCTTCATAATGATCTAGATCAGATTTTATATCTCGAATTTTTTCATCAAGATATTCAGATACAAGAAACTTTGCTTTTTCTTCATCATTTTCTTTTAGAAGGACGTAAATGATGTAATTAGAAATTCTCTATTTATCTATAATAGTAATTATTTAAATTAAAATGTTAACAGTTTAATACTCCTCATCGTAATCTTCATCATAATAACCATAATCCGAAATATCGTCATAGAATTTAGCTTCTACGTCATCGTTGATTTCATCTCCAGGGAACTTATGCTCCATGTCTTTTTCAAACAATTCAAAAGCTTTATCATGAAAATCAGATCCAGAAAGCTCCCAATAAGCTGGATTATCGTTTACTATTTCAACATACTTAACAACATCAAACTCATTTCCAGTTGAATCCGGTAATCCATGTATTACATAATCTTCAATAGTCTTTGCATATGCTCTCCTATTACGTTGTCCATTACGTTGTGGTTGAGGTGTTTTTTCTTTAAGAATTTCACGAATCTTCTTCATCTGTTCCTTACCGTATCCTGATTTGAGAATTTGATGAATCTGCCACATCTGAAGATTATCGTATTCCGGGTCTGCATACCAAGATACGTCAACACCTTCTTCGAGGCCTCTGCGAATCTCATACATCTGATCCTTATCGTATTTCGGATCTGCGTACACAGATACGTCAAGGCCGTCTTCGAGACCATCGCGGATTTCTTTCATCTGCCACTTATCAAACACACCCATATTTTTGTAATCTTCAATTGTTTTTGCTGCTTTGATATATCTTTTCATATTTTTATCCTCCATAAGATAACATTACTCATTTATTAAAGATTGAGTTTTAGATTTTCATAATAATTTAGATCAGATTTTATATCTCGGATTTTTGTATCAAGATAATCAGATACGAGCGACTTTGCTTTTTCTTCATCGTTTTCTTTTAGAAGGACGTATATGATGTAATTAGAAATTCTCTATTTATCTATTTAAAATAAACAAGTTAACTGAGAAAATTCATTAAATTGAAAAATTCATCATATCAATATCAGAAAATTGATATTATCAATACTCTACATCGTCATAAAAATCATTCAAACTATATTCATCATCGAAATAAATAGGTTCAGATGTTCCTGCAAACTTCTCACGCATATATTTAACTTCATCTATCATATCAGGTATTTCAAATGCATGATGAGATCCTACGGATTCAAAGCAAACGTCAAGTGCCGCATCTTTAATCTGAGATATATCTGTTGGATCATCATAATAATCAGGATCTTCTATAAACGATTTAACTACATCCTTTAAGTATGCCCACGAATACAAATCCAATTCCTGTGTAGCTACTTCAATTACCTTATCTCCGAGTAAAGCGCAATATTCAGAATCCAAACCATCTGATTTAATGGTTTGAATAATCTTAGATTTTACATCTTTTGCTTCTTTAGAAGTTTCACCTACTCTATTTTTCTTTTCTTTAAGGTTTTCACGAAGCTCCTTCATCTGCTTCCAACTATATTTCGGATCTGCATATACCGAAACATCAAGACCCTTTTCGAGACCTTGATAAATCATGAGCATCTGGTATTTATCATATTTTGGGTCTGCGTACCAAGATACGTCAACACCATTTTTGAGTCCTACAAAAATCTGAAGCATCTGGTCTGCATTATATTTCGGGTCTGCATATATAGATACATCAACCCCCTCTTCGAGACCTCTACGGATCCAGCGCATCTGGTCATCATCAAAAACACCCATCTGTTCATAATCTTCAATTGTTTTTGCAGCTTTGATATATCTTTTCATGTTTTGTCCTTTCATAAGATAACTTTGCTTATTTATTAAAGATTACTTCTCACACCTTCATAATAAGCTAGTGTAGTTCCCTTCTCTTGAAGTTTTGATATTTATTACTACATACATATTATATAATATGTTACAATGAAAGTTGGTGAGAACATGAAAAAATGTCAATACTGTAATAAAAAATTTGAACCTAGAAATAATAGACAAAAATACTGTGAGGGTCCTCATATTAGAATCTGCCCTGTATGCAAGAACGAATATTTAGAGAAAGACAATTGGCAACTTCAATTTCCACCACATGCTTGTTCTTATAAATGCAGGGGAATTCTACAGTCTCAAACTAAAGCTAACAAACCTAAGAAGAAAAGAAAGCTTATCCAACTATTAGAAGATAATCCTCAATATATAGATAAATTTGATTCAGCTAACATATTAAATAGAGGTAAACTAATATATGAACTTGAAAAACTTCTTCAAGATAACAACATTCAATATATGCTGCCTATCCATATTGAGAATGAAAGATATGACGTTTGGTTAAAAGCTTCGAATACTGTTTTATTTGTAGCGGAGTTTTCAGAAGACATCAACCACAATCGTAATAAAGTAAAATTAGCAGAATCAAAAGGATACAATTGCTTCATTATCTACCCTTGGGATGATTTAAATAAAATAGTTCAACAATTTAGACCAAAAGTGAAAGTTGATTTAGACAAATGTTCACTATTCAGACTGAATAGAAAACCTTCAAACGAGTTTTTAAATAATTATCATCTACAAAATTCATGTAGAAATCAATTATCGTTTTGGGGTATTGTTAGAGAGAATGAAATCCTTCAGATAATAACATTTGGTAAACCTAGATTTTCTAAAAATCACTCTATTGAGATAATGAGATATTGCACCAAACCTGAAATTAAAATTGACGGTAACTACATAAACTTGTTTTATGGAGTCCAAGCACTGCAATATTTGCAAAATGTAGTTGGATATGAACAAATTGGAAGGTTCCAGGATTTTAACTTCGAGCAACTTGGATTCATCTTACAAAAAACAACCCCACCACAAGAAGTATGGTCAAAAGAAAACAAGCACATAACAGCTTCTTTGCTACGTGCTCGCGGATACGATCAATTATTTAGTACTAATTACGGGAAGGGTGTTAGTAATGAGATGTTGATGTTACAGAATGGTTGGTTACCTGTTTACGATTGTGGGCAGAAGGTTTTTGTATTTAGATAGGATTAAATTTACAACAACCTTAATCCTATCTATAAATGCATCTTTTTTTACTCCTACTCCTCAAATGCGTACTCGTTGAGAATATTCTCGAGATAAGCTCGATACTTCTTTTTGAACTCAGTTTTGTTTTTGGATTCAATGGCTATATCTATTGTTTCGTTGTTAAAGGTTTGGTAATCATAATTGGAAGCTAGTGTACTGTCATCTTCATTAGACAGGAACCAAATACCTCCTTGCCCGCCCTGTATTGAGGGTTCTAGCCAAATTCCGAGCGCGTTTTCAACTTCTTGTTGAATGGATTCAAGTTTTTCACCCGCCTCTGTTTGCTCATACAAGGGATCAATTCCGTCTTCAGCTTCACGTTGTAAGTTATTTACAAGTGATTTCCAGTTAATGCGTTTTGATTTACCTGCACCTTCTAATTCTTCACGGATTTGCTTCATCTGCTTATTATCATATTTCGGATCTGCATACTGGGAAACATCTAAACCTGAGGAGAGGCCGTAACGAATTTGCCTCATCTGCTTCCAACTATATTTCGGATCTGCGTACACAGATACATCAAGACCTTTTTCAAGACCCTCACGGATCTCCCACATCTGCTCCCAATCGTATTTTGGGTCTGCGTACACAGATACATCGACACCGTCTTCAAGTCCTTGAAGAATCTGACCCATCTCCATAGATCCAAATTTCTTAGGGTCTGCGTACACAGATACATCAAGACCCTTTTCGAGACCATCACGAATCTTCTCCATCTGGTACCTATCAAACACACCCATGTTTTCATAATCTTCAATTGTTTTTGCGGATTTTATGTATCTTTTCATTTTTACCTCATATAAATGTCGAATCTTATACGAAATTTATACGCATATTTAAGATTATTTTATCTGAATAACAACTTCATCTGGTTTATCATATGGATAATTTGAATCAACCCAAACTGTTTCGATTACTTCTTCAATATTTAGCATATAGTCATCTACAACTCGTAAATTTGGATTAAATTCCTGCAGCTTTTCAATAAGGTCTTTGACTTTCAATTTAAAGCCCTAATTCTTCAAGTGTTTGATAACAATCAGATGCATTTATATATCCATCTTTAGATAATTTAGCCATTCATAACGTCTACTTAGTCATTTTTTTAATCCAACCTTGTACTTGATCATCAATATCTTCAATTGCATCTAAATATGAATTATAGATTTTATTATTTACAATAATTGTTTTAGCATAGGGGATTAAACTTTTTCCATGTGTAAATTTGAGTAATTCTGGTGATTTTAATTCTTCCTTTTTGTTCTTCTGCTGTTTTTTAGTTCTATGTGCTTTATGATTTGAAATTCTTAAACGTAATCTAAATTTTAAAACTATATTACCTGCATTATCTTTAGCTAAGAAATTATAGTAATATGAATTATTTTCAGAAGTATCAAAATATGTAAGTTCTAATCCGTAATTATCTATCAACAAGTCTTCTACAGACTCAACAAAATCTTCATAATCAGCAAGAAGCTGCTCAGAAATTATCGCATCTTTATCTCCAGGAATTACTTCACCATCAGGAATATACAAACCTTTATAGCTAGCAGATAAAATTTCAAAATCTTGATAAGCTTGTATTACTACATCAATCTCTTTTATTTGAGTTTGTATATTAGATTTAATATATCTTTTCATCTTAACCTCCTTAGCGGTTTAGCAATTGATAGAAGTAATCTAGCATCTAAGGCTACTAGAAATCTGCGTCCAGACTGTCCTTCTATCAATTGTTATTAACGAAGATTGAGATTAAATTAATATTTTTTAAATTCTGATCTTAAATTACGGCGATACTCAGACAAATTCTTAGATTTTAATATTATATTCATCATAGTATATAACCATTCTTGATAATCTAGTTCATATAACGCTTCACCATATTTATTCATTACTAGCATAACCCCTTCACCAGCTTGAGTGCTTCCTTCAAAGTATATCCCTAGATTATTTGCTTCTGTATTTATTATACCATTAAAATAATTAGCTTCTTCTGTATCATCATCTAAACCATAATCAGAATTTTCTAAGGCTTGAACCATTGTTATCCATTTACTTGATTTACTTTTATTTTTATTTTCTAATGATAATTCTTTACTATCTTCTCTATTTTTCGCAGCACGATATGCATTCAATATATCTGAATATCCGCAACTATCATAAAAATTTTCGGATCTTTTATATACTTCAGGAAAATCTTGCATAAAAAGTTCTTTTGCAAGAGTTCGTTTACTAAACATAATTATATCATAGATGCTATCCTCTGAAATATTAGGATATTCTCTAAGTATTTCTGATTCTAATGTTTCGAAGTCAGGAAAAGGCGTATCATAAAGTATATTATTTTTTACATATTTTTCAAGTCCTTCATATACAAAATTTTCTGAAGCTTTGATGTATCTTTTCATAACTTACTCCTCAACTGCATATTCTTCGAGAATATTCTCGAGGTAAGCCTTATAACGTTTTTTATACTCAGTCTTATTTTTAGATTCAATAGCCATGTCTACCGTGTCTTCGTTGAAGGTTTGGTAATCGTAGTTGGAAACTAATGTGCTATCATCTTCACTCGATCGGAACCAGATGCCGCCCCTCCCAGCTTGTACTGAGGGTTCGAGCCAAATTCCGAGAGCATTTTCAACTTCTTGTTGGATTGATTCAAGTTTTGAACCCGCATCTGTTTGCTTATACAGGGAATCAATTCCGTCTTCAGCTTCACGTTGTAAGTTATTTACAAGTGATTTCCAGTTAATGCGTTTTGATTTACCGGCACCTCCTGATTCGAGACCTTTACGGATTTCAAGCATCTGTTCCCAATCATATTTCGGATCTGCATACTGGGAAACATCTACACCTGAGAAGAGGCCATAAAGAATTTGCCTCATCTGTGATCTAGCATATTTCGGATCTGCATACCAGGAAACATCTACACCCATATTGAGGCCGGACCAAATTTCGTGCATCTGTTCATAATCGTATTTCGGATCTGCATACACCGATACATCTAAACCCTTTTGAAGTCCATAACGAATTACCTTCATCTGTTCCCAGTCATATTTCGGATCTGTATACCAGGAAACATCTACACCGTCTTCAAGGCCTATACGGATTTCTCTCAGCTGCTTATCATCAAACACACCCATAGCTTCATAATCTTCAATGGTTTTTGATGCTTTAATGTATCTTTTCATGTTTTTCCTTACTTACTTAATAGAAGGTATTTGTTTATGAATAAACTAACTACCTGTAAATGCATCTTAATATTGTCCATAACCTTCAAATACATCAGCTAAGTATGATTCAATATCATCTGGATACTCAATATTTGCTGCATCTAGCTTCTCAAGCATTTCATCAATACAAGCATCTTCAAATTCGTCATCCCATAAATCTGTAGTGTCATTAAGATATGAAATAACTTCGTCTTTATAGCGATTTACAAACTGCTCAACATCTTCTCCAGGCCAATCTTCATCTTCATCATCCGAAGCACAGATGTTAGTTGATGCAGAAACCCATGTAAACTGTTTCAATTGATCTATAATCGCTTGAGGATTAGAAATTTTACTTCTATTAGCATCTTCAAGTATATCGATATATTCTTCAAGTCTAGCGATCAAATTCTCAGATTCTGAAATACTATATCTAATCTTTCTCTTAATATCATCCTCAGCTTGACGATATTTTTTCGGATCTGAAATTGTAATTAGATTTTCTAGCTCATCTATAATCCGCTGTCTAGATGCTGTATAATTTCTAGGAGCTGGATTATTATAATATCTTCCATATGCACGACCAGAAGCTGATTTAATATATTTTTTCATCATTAAAATCTTCCTATCTTTTAACTGGTACATCTATAATTACATAAGGTTACATAGCTATATTCACATCTAGAAAACATCTTTCTAAAGTTTATATACATAGTGTCCGTTTTCATCTATTCGACCACGACGACGAAGTTCATCAATAGTAGATTCATCTCCCCCTAAATCAAAAATCGCATCATCGATGTCAACATCACTCATACCTGAATCAATCCAGTCGTCTAATTGTGAGTCTACTATATCTACTATAAGAGACGATTCCGATTTATTTACAACATTCGAAAGTAAATGTGTCAGTTCTGCAATTATATTAATAAGTTGTTGTTTATTAACTCCTGTAAGAAATCCGTCAGGTCCTTCATCGCTTTCCTGCGCACCATTATCAATTAAGATTTCTTCGACTAACTGAGTATCGCAATATTGCATTGCATAGTCATAAACAAACATCACAGCATCTTGTAAAGCCGAAATGCTTGAAGCAGCTTTAATATATCGTTTCATATCTATCTTCTTTCTTACTACTTGAGCCTAGTCAAAAACTTCCGTTGATTTAATATAAAGATTATAAATTATGAAATTACAACAATTATCACTTCTTATTATTTTTATATGTTGGAATTAGATAAACGTTAATTCAATATTACCTGTACCCGAAGATAATTTCAATACATAATTATCAGAATTAAATTTTTCTAGTATTGAAAGTACGTATTCTTTTATTTTTCTATTGTACCTTTTTGCTAAATGTTGATTTTGACTGCCGAGATCTATATAACCTGTCCACGTTAATCTGAAATTATAATTATTTAATTGATCTATTTCTTCTGGTAAGAATACATTGTTGTAATTAACAGCACTTAGAAGAGTTTTACCTGTATATGTTTTATCACCTGTAGGTATTTTCGGTCCACTTAAAATAAATTTGTTTTTATTCTTTTTAGTTACTAAGGATTCATCAAAAGGCTTATCTGAAATAACGTTAAATATTTCTTCTAAAATATCTAACGCTTCTTCAAATTTATCATTTTTAGAATTTACTTTTAGATATTTTTGACGTAATAGTTGTCTTTTTCGATTAAACTCACTTCTAGACATATGACCTCTAGCAGTTGTTATGTATTCATAATTATCATAGTCAGCTAAACCAAATTCAACTACACTATCATAGTCATAACCAGAATTTAAAGATTCTTCTAAATAAGCTTTTAAATCATCTACATATGCGTAATCTGCCCAAATATCTCCAAGGTCTTCGTCATTATATATTTCTATACCACCGTTTTTAATTGAAATTTTACATCCTTGGTCTCGTTTAAACTTGATCGCATCTTTAAATAACGTATCAATATATTCATATTCAAATGATGCTTTAATGTATCGTTTCATTATTTCCACCAATCATCGCTATTTTGCTTTTTATTCCAGGCTTTCCAATCCTCTAGTTCTAATGCAGTCGTATTAGAAGGAATCCAGAAACCTTGAGATGTATATTTAAGCTTAGACCATTTATCTCCTAAATTAGCCCATAATGAACCATCGTTACTCTCATATACTTGTAAATCATCATAATTCTTTCCCCAATAAGAAAACGATACAGTTTCATTTGTAGGTTGTAATTCAACTTCTTTATTACCATGAAATTGAGTTTTAACTGTAATTGATGATCTTATGTATAGTTTCATATGATTAATCATCTCTCTACTAAATCTAAAAGATGGTGTTCTCGAGCACCTAAGCTATTAGAAACCACCAAAGATTATCTTTCACATCCTATCTGCGCGGGTGTTCCATGCAGTTATAGCTTCGGCTTCAGATGGATAATTGTCTATGAAATGCCCGTGGCTTTGTTCGCTCTGCAAATCCGATTCGCAGAAAACACCATAGACCTTACAATCATCGTCGTATTCGAGCACTTTCACGCTTGCTTCTCCCCCGCAGAAAGGACAAAGCTCCGTTACCTTCCTTCCACAGCCTAGCTCGGCGATTCTCGCAATCGCGTCATCTGATGTGTGTCCGTCCCATTCGGGCGCGTACTCACGCTCCTTGCAGTCGAACATCTCCCAGTACGGGTCGAGGTCGTAGTGGTACGTGGCCTGGCCTTTCGGAGTATCGATACCGACTATGAACATGCCGTCGTACATCGTGCCGTCGTGGTGCTTGAGAGCTTTCCACGCAAGCTCTCTATGGTCGCGTACAATCACACTGAACAGCACCGCCCTGTGATGGTACAGCTCGTTGAACGTGTGGTATCCGTCACTCGTGTTACCGTTGATTTCGCTCCCCAGCGTCGCGGCTATGGCCTGCTCGGGCGTGACCGCCATTATCAGCTTCGCGCTAGGTGTGAGCTGCATGGCTGTGAAGCCGTTCCAGCTCGTCTCGCACGCGCCCATGTGGTCGTTCGTCGTGTACTCGATGCCGCGCTCTGTTAGCTTGGCACGCAGCTCGGTCGTTCGGTTGTCGATCATCGCGCTACCTCTCAATAAATAACAACAGTCCAATAAAGTTCAAAGCGCATATCAACAAAGCGATGATTATTGCGATCGCGCTAGGCTTCGCACACTTCTATGTCTATTACGCGTGTATTCCATTTCTTTGCAGCTGCTTCAATAGCGTCTACGGGTGTCTTATATCCACATCTGCTTGTTTCAAGATTGAAATTACATTCTGGACAATGTGTGTATGCTGACCACGATTCATCACCTAACACATTTGTCCATCGTTTTGGCAAAGGTTCCCCTACTTCGTTTCCACAAAACGGACACGGTTTCAGCTCGATCATTCGCTCTCTTCTTTCACCTCGACCTCAAAAGAATTCGCGTTATATTTACTTACCCATTTTTCCTTACAGTCTACATAAATTCGTAAGATAACTCTCGTAGCTTGATTTGAATTCAGCTTCATTTGAAGCGTTTGCGGCTAAATAAAAGATGTCATTGTTGAAATCATTATAATCATAATCTTCCACCAAAGCTTCATCAGTAGAATTATCCCAAATCCAAACGCTACCGACTCCAGCTTGAACTGAGGGCTCTACGTAAATATCGAGTCTTTCTTCTACTTGCTTACATAAGCTGTTTAAATACCTTCCAGCTTCTGTTTGTTCATATAAAGAATCAATACCGCTTTCAGCTTCACTTTCTAACTTATCGAAGAGTGATTTCCAGATGGGTGTTGATTTTTTCTGAGGCTTGAGCAAACCCTGCAGCTCCCAACGAATTTGCTGCATCTGCGACCAACTATATTTCGGATCTGTATATAAAGATACGTCAACACCGGATTCGAGACCTTTGCGAATTTGCTCCATCTGATGGTCATCATATTCCGGATCTGCATATTGGAAAACATCTATACCGGATTCGAGGCCTCTACGAATTTCCCTCATCTGCGACCAACCATATTTTGGATCTGCGTACTCAGATACGTCAATACCGGATTCGAGGCCGCGACGGATTTCAATCATCTGCGACCAATCATATTTCTTTGGATCTGCGTACACAGACACATCAACACCGTTTTTGAATCCTTCACGAATCTGATCCATCTGATTTCTGTCAAAAACACCCATATTTTCGTAATCTTCAAGGGTTTTTGATGATTTTATATATCTTTTCATAATTAGTATCTTTCAAACATATCAACTAAGTAAGATTCAACATCATCGGAAACATACAAGCCTTGCTTCTCTAACATATCAATCATCTTATCTATACATTCATCTTCAAAATCCTCATCCCCAAGGTCTGTTGTATCATTTATGTAAGAAACAACTTCATCTTTATGTTTTTCTGCGAATGCAATTGCTTCTTTATAATCTTCATCTCCGTTGAGAATATTCTCGAGGTAATCCTGGTAACGTTTTTTGAACTCAGTCTTATTTTTAGATTCGATAGCCATATCTATTGTGTCTTCGTTAAACGTTTGGTAATCGTAATTGGAAGCTAGTGTGCTGTCATCTTCACTCGAATAGAACCAGATACCTCCCCTCCCAGCTTGTATTGAGGGTTCTAGCCAAATTCCGAGAGCATTTTCAACTTCTTGCTGGATGGATTCGAGTTTTGAACCCGCATCTGTTTGCTTATAAAGGGAATCAATTCCATCTTCTGCTTCTCTTTGTAGCTGATTTACAAGTGATTTCCAGTTTAAACGTTTTTGTTTTGTGGGTTTTTCGAGGCCTTTACGGATCTTGCTCATCTGCTCCCAATCGTATTTTAGATCTGCGTACACAGAAACATCAAGACCTTTTTCAAGACCCTCACGGATCTCCTCCATCTGCGCAGAATTAAATTTCGGATCTGCATACCAAGATACGTCAACACCTTTTTCAAGGCCTTCGCGAATCTCGCTCATCTGTGCCCAAATGTATTTTGGATCTGCGTATACAGATACGTCAACACCTTTTTCAAGGCCTTCGCGGATCTCGTTCATCTGATACTCATTAAATACACCCATGTTTGCATAATCTTCAATTGTTTTTGCTGCTTTTATGTATCTTTTCATTTTTACTTATCCTTTTTATTTATTAAACCAAGCAATTTCATCTAGTTATGCATAATCTTTTAAATAATATTTAGCTTCATCCCACTTCCTAATAGCTTTATCATATCCATATAGTAACCAATATCTGATAGCTTTCATTTTTCTCCAAGTATATTTAGGATTCATATATTCTTCTACATCTACACCATCAATTAAACCCATACGAATCTGACCCATTTGTTTTGCATCAAATCTTGGATCTGCATATATATCAACATCTACATTATCTGAAAGTCCTAATTTAATTTGATGCAATTGATCTTTTGTAAATCCTTGTTCTTCATATTCAGACATTATCATTTTATACCCAGCAGATTTTTCTCTACTAGATAATTCTGGAAAAGGCTTATTCCAATTACGATAAGATGCTTTAACATATATTTTCATATAGTACCTTCTTCTATATATAGCATTTATTATACTGATTGTAAGTTATAACACAATATAAGTCAATACTAAACTAAAAAATCTAATCTACTTCATTATCCGTACAGTAGTATATTCCATCAGAAGGAATTAATTCTTTTGCAATATCTTGATAAAGTGTAGAAGTAAGCCCATGCAGATCTCCAGCATTATCGCTATAATACTGAACTACTTCCTTCTTGAATGATACAAAACACATAGGATTAGATAATTCATCAAATTCAATGGTTTGAATATCTACAACAGCTGGATTCCCTTCAAAAGCTTTCTTTACTATTGAAGCTTTCCAGTTATCTAAATTTGCCGGAATTACATTAATTAATACTTCTACATTACCAAACTGCTTAGTCATAGGAAGCAACTGAGCAATAGCTTCAGCTTTAGAGGCATTATCTACATAAACTTTTAAAATTAAATTATCATCATCAAACTCTACATTAACTTCAGGATCAACTCCAAACAAAGCATCAACTTGACGATAATATACCTCCCAAGGTGCAGAAAGACTTAGATTCTCATTAAACATTGTTACTCCTATCTTATATTTTTGAAATTATTCTAGAGTCTATCATACACAGACTTTACGTGACCATTTCGTATATACGATTTAGCCTGACCTATTAAAGCTTTAAAATAATCCATACACGATTCAGCAGCTTCATCTAAAGTTAGCCCATAATCCTCACACAAATTTAATAAATTGCCTTCAATATCTTCTAGAAGGTCTTCTTCAGATAATAAATTTCTAGGATCAGTTTCTACATATCTTGTATTTGCAAAAACTTTTTTCTTCATAATAAACTCTCCTTAATAGTATTATTCTGTAACAGCAGGTCCAATCGTAATGACTGGTCTTACACCATTAGATTCATTAGCTGATCTAGATCCTAATTGACCATATTCATTTATGCGATAAAATTGTGTATCCGAACGAATAGTTCTAAGCCAGAATCCTGTTCTGGATTCGGCTTCTGGCATTAACAATTGAGGATCAAATGCAAAAGCTGGAAATTGAGTGGAATCTGAACCTACTTCAAAATGCGGTCCCAAATGCACTCCCAAAATTTCAATAACTGAAGGGATACGAATATCCCCACGATACCAGTCACCTGCAGTTGCCTCCCCACCACTTGAGGCAGAAGTTAGATAATGCTTAGAAGAAGATAAAGACATTCCACAGTTAAGATTAAGCAAATAACTAGAAATAGCTGAACTATAAGAATCTAAAAGAGCACTATAAATGGTAGTACCAACATACCCACTAGTTGTAGTGGAAAAAACATCATTCATAGGTAACGTACCTATGGGTGCATCTGGCATTAATGTTATAGTATGTCTAGTTATAGGTGAAGAAATTTGAGATTGCCCTCTATTGAATTCTAAATCTAATCCAACAATCGTATATTTTACTTCAGTTCTTGAATCTACAGTGCAGCTGTAAACTATGGTCTGGTCGATAACTTCAGAAGTAAGCTGGAATTTTGGAAATCTAAAATAATCACCTACAAATACATCATTAAAAAGATTTGATGCATCTGTTAAAGAATCATATAGCCGAACTGTAGAATCACTAGAAATTAAATATGATACATCTTTTCTTCTATAGATAGAATTATGGGCTGCTGCAGTTTTTGGCATCCAAGGATTAATATCTTTAATAGCATTCCAGACTTTATTCAATCCGGGTTCATCTAAAAATCTTAAAGACATAAATAATATACCTCCAGATACTATTGTTTCATTGATTTAAGTACAATGTCTGCCTTATGATGTACTTACATCTGTATATTTACCAACATTTCCAGAACTTACAGGTTTTACTGCGCCGAAAGCTACCCAATTTACAGAAACAGAAACGTTATCGGTAGTTGAAGCATTATAAACTCTGATCTTAAAACTAGAAGTAGAAGCAGAATGCACAGATATTGATAGCCCAGCACTAACTTTAGCTGCTTCCTCAGCAGAACCTCCGGACGCTGTACCAGAAAAACAAGCAAGAACAACAGGAGCAGCAGCATAAGTAGGTATATATGCTTTTCCTGTATATGATGTACTATTAATTGTTGTACCAACATCTGCTTGATTTGAAAACGTTACTGTTACATCTTTATATGTATTTTTATCTACATCTGAAACTGTAACGTTGCCATATCTAATACCAGCCAACTCCGGAAATAGAGGTACTGATTGATAAAATGCAGTAGAATCTGAAACCCTATAAGTTCGTCTATGAACTCCAGGCCAACCTGAACCCTCTTTAGTTACAAATACACCTAGTTCATTAGTTGTTGAGTAATTATCATAGTAATTTGTTACAGACATACCAGAAAACGTAGGTCCAGATTTCTGTATTAATGTTCTAAATCGTCCTACCACATGATCTTCAGAATCACGAGCCTCTATAATTATAGACTTATCAACATCATCCGTTATGCCGTTATAGATACTGGTAGATCCATCAGAAACTGTTCTAGCTTGTATATTAGCTTTTGAAGTATATCCAATAAGACTATGGCTAGCATTTTCAGCAGCATCTATTTTAGAAATTCTAGTAATCGTCCCAGAAGTTATCTTAGAAGCTGGTAACTCGGGTATCAAAGAAGTTGTAAAAACTCCAGAAGTTATCTTAGAAGCTGGTAAATTTGGAATTCTATTTATATTCAACGTACCGGATGTTATTTTAGAAGCATCAAATCCTGAAGTTTCTAAAGATGCAATTCTTGCTTCAATACTAGAAATACTTAAAAGTTTATTTCCCTGTCTAATACCTAAAAACTGCGATTCTCCCGAAGCATTAGTAGACTGCACAATTAATGCATTATAAATTCCTCTAAATACTTCTTCAGAAGTTATTTTTTCATCAGAGTTAGAATCTAAAGACATTACCACTTCAGCTAATTGCCTAGACGTAAATTCAATTTGATTCAACTCATCTTGTGTTGTCATAAAATACCTTCCATCAAGAACTACTATAGTATGATGGAAGGTTGGTGAAAGTTGATTTATGAAATATTATAAATCTATATCATTATCTAGAATATTGGGATCTGGAGATTCTTCTTTATCCTGGAAGTGATCGGGGTATAACGAAACAATTGCAGATTCAATTACATCTGTAGGTAATTCAAACCCAGTTGTACCGTACTGTATGTATATTTTTGCATTATCTTTTTTTATACTAGCTAAATTTATTACAATATTTTTTACATCTTCTTTCTGCATAACTTGTTCATTATCAGTATCTTTAGAAGGTTTTTCTGATTTAAATGCATTTTTAATTATTAAGTTTGTTTGATAATAATTGAATGCACAAAATACTAAAATCATAAAAATTACAATGCAAATGATAAACATTAAAGATACACTACTATCCATCATTCTGCCTCTTTATCATCTTTTTCTTATATGCTCTTTTACAAAATTCATTAAAAATTCGTTTAAGATATTATTAAAGGAGACTACCGTCATGTTTAGATTAGCATCTGTCTTTTGAAATACCGCTTTACTAAATACCACGAGTGGAAGTTATTAGGTATTCTAATAGACGATTTTCATATGATTCAAAAGGACAATGCTTAGACATTACAGAATTAAATTTTCCAGAATTACCAAAGAGTTTCTTAGCGCAACAGAGTAAGAACCCACGTTGTTTGTCGTAAACATCCCCATAAGCACAAGTCACTACAGTCTTTGTCCCATCATTCCACAAGATAATCGTAGCAGGATCATTATAAATTACCTTTTCAATATCTAAGTATAGGCACTTATCTAATTTGATAGTAATTCCATGTTTTTTCTCATAATCAATAGATGTAATTTCAGTTGGAGCCGACGTAATCTGATTAGCATTAATCATAGTATTTTTACCTCTCTATTATCTTAAAAGTGCTAACAACTATATTAACGATTATTTGTATACATATACAGCTTGACCGCAATCATAAACAGGTAACCAGCCGTTTTCTAACATAAGTTCATCATTAGACTTACCTTTTCCATAAGTTGTATTAAATGTTGGTGTAATAAAGATATTGAAACAATAAAAGAGGGCCTAAAATTAGACCCTCTTAAGAAATGTGTATGAAAATTAAGCTCTGAATTGATCAAGATCAACACTTGGCGGAAGAGCGATGAGGTCAATTGAAATGTCGTTGATGACACCCTCAACCACTAAGTAAATCTTACCAACTACACTATTTGCATTAACATTATCTAAACCGTTAATGTCAGCAGCCATCCGGATGTAATAGTCTTTAATAGCTCCAACATTACGCATTGTATCAAGTAACGGTGACATTCCTGCGTAGAACGCATTGTATGCTTGATCATTATTGTAATTAAAAGTAATTCCGATACCGCATCTATATGCTAAATCTTCAATAGCATTTACAAGTTTTCTTGTAGAAAGATTCGCAAGAGCTTGATAAGTTGCGGGAGGAACTTCGAATAACGTTGAATTACCCCAAATAGTTACACCTAAGTCGGGAATCTGAGTAATGCAGTTAATTCCTACACCTTCAAGGCTTTGCCAAACATCTAAGTACTTCTTAGAAATGTTGTAATCTAGCTTTCCAATGCGGAGATTGTGCTTACGAGATGTAGGCAGCTGCCATTCGTATTGACTCGTTTGATTCTTAATCATCGCTCTATCAATAAGGAGAGCTAAGAAAGAAGGAGAAGCAATAGCTTGCTTGGAGGTTCCAGCATAAGCAAATCTACCCCAAGGTGCGAATAAAGCTGAATGGCTTGCATAATAAGAACCTTCAGTAATAAGTTCTACAGAAATGCGTCTACTTAATCTCTGAGCATACCCCATCTTTATGTCATTAGCAGCATCATCTTGAAGTGCTTCATTATAAATTGTATTTCTAGTTATTGATCTTGGAATGTCCAGATAGGCAGTAGCACATCTGCTTACATAAGCTACATCCATAAGACGTGCATGTAAGGGTGAGACATCGTTGATGTCAACTGTTTTAGTATCATCATCAAATAGGAATTTAAAGTCTTGATCATCCCAACCAGGAACAATAATTCTATTAGGATTATATGCTAGCTTATCTTCCAAAGTTCCTAGAATTGTATAAGCAGTATTAAACATCCACTCTCTAAATACAATAGCATCAGCTTTAACTTTACTTACATTCTGTTGATTTGAAAGTAATGCATTTAAGCCATGAGTTAGATATTCAGTATTGTTAGCAATATTTATAAGTTGGTTGTTTGTAGGATTAGCTCCATATGCAGACCAGGCATAACGATACTGAGCATATTCAATAGCTTTATTAAGTGAAGCTGCTACTGAAGTTTCAGATACCGGTAAATCGCTGCCATCATGAAGACGTCCTGTTATAAGCTGATTGATAGTGTTATATGTAATATATGTTAATTCAGGAAATGCTGTAAGGACAGGAGCCCAAATGGTGTTGAAATCAGCTGTACTTAGAGAATCTTCAAGAATGCTTCCAGTGTCAATCAATTCTCCGGGAAGAACTAGATTATCAGTATCAGGAGCAGTAGAAGTTTCAAAAGTTAGGAATCTAGAATCAACTTCGTTGATATGTAGAATCGTATCTGTAGCATTATCAACATCAAAGACAAAATTAATGTTTTCAACAGAAGTACGAATACCTGCAGTAGATTCCACATAAACAATGCAATTCCAATACGGAATAATTTCACCTGAGGTAGAAGATCTTAAAAGTTTACGTAATGAAACCCTTAATTGATTACCAAAACTGCCAAGATACTTACCCTTAATGGTAAACCATCCCTGGATCGTATAAACAGATGTGGTTGTAACAAGTTTATAATTATAAGTAGTCTCATTACCTTCCTCACCCTCAACTACAGGGGGCACCAGAGGTTCAACTACATTTTGAATAATTGTTACCGTACCGGCAGTTTTATCAGGAGTTACCACAAAGGGAGTCTCAACAACAGGCTCAGATTCATACTTTTGCTCAACAGGTTCTGCAGTTTCAATATTGATAAACGGCATGTCAATCTGAGCTGCAGCACCAGTAGCTATACGAGAAACAAGAATATCATAACCAGAAGTTAATAAAGTCATAGCCATCTGATATGAATAATCTTGATGCTGAATATACTGAGTAGTAGGTCCTCTAAACGTAGATACAAAAGACTCTAAGCCTTCTTGATTTGACTTAAATCTAGACCAAACAACAGATTCAAGTCTTTCATCGTTTATACTACCTGCAACATCATTTGAAGATCTATCATCTTCAAAACCCGGTCCCCAGCAAGCTGTAATAGGAAATGCTACAGTAGCATAAGAAGAATTTCCCACATTATAGGTATAATTCTGGGAAATCTCATTAATGGTAATATTTGCCATTATTTCTCCTCACTATTTTCATTTTCAGATTTAACTTCATCATCGCTGGAAGGTTTCGAGCTCTGTGTTGTTTTGTTGATAGAAGGTTTAGTAGTACGTTTTGTATACTTACGCTTAGGCTTTTCAGCTGCTTTAGCAATTTCTTCTGTTTTCAATTCTGCAACAACAGACTCTTTAGGATTTTTACCTTCAAAAACTCTAATAATTCCAAAAGATTTAATATATCCGGGAAAATCTTTTATTTCTCCTGGTGCTAAATCAATTCCATAAAATGTTCGAGTTGAATATCCGCAATTCTTATACTTCATATTACCTTCCTTACAGTGTTTCTATTTCAATAACATTACGTTTTAGATGTACAGGAGTATAATGAATTAAAACACATCCCTCACAATTTAACTGAATAGAAGATTGATACAGTTGCCCAGATTCAGTATACTGTGAAATTCCAGATTGCTTTTGTATACCATATCCTTTGTCAAGAGTTATACCAAAACTAATGTCTCTTCTACTTTCATATGGAATTTTGATTTTAAGAAAATACATTGATCCATATTTAAAAATAATCTCACGAAGAATCTCATCCATGTCAGTTTGATTTGTAGTCATAACAGATAACACATAGGATAAAGATATAGGATATGATTTTTCATTATAGATATTATTTTTAACTTTATCAAATACCGCAGGTACTCCTTTTATGCTTTTAGTAAAATTAGTAAGAGTCTCATCTATCTGTACATCATTTCTATCTAATGCTACAAGCGGGAAGGATATAGCATCTTCCTGTAGCTGAGCTGCAACTCCAAGAATCTGTTCAGGTCCTATGACTCGGACAACAGGATGAGCTAAGTCTTCATTAAAAGACTTGCTTAAATCATCTACAATAGCGTTGTCATATAAATAAATCATAAACCCTTAATCATCAAAAGTGCATATAGAAGTTACATCCGAAGACGTCATTGCATCAATAGTGAAATCTGAACCTAGTGGATCCCATGCAGTTCCAGTCCAAGCTACGTTCATACCAGGACCACCGTAAGTTGACTCATTTACAATGTTATATACATCACCTACAGTTAAATTTGAAGAAGGTAAGTCAGAGGCGTTAGTAACTGAACCTTTAAATATGTATGCAGAAGATACAGCAGCAGAAATTAAGCTGTTTACATCAGAAGCTGTTTGATATCCAGCACCGTTAGTAAGCTGATTATTATTTGTAGGTACAGATATATTAACATTTTTATTAGTTATTGTTTGAGAATTTCCGTTTACAGAAATCGAGCTAATAGCATTAACTTCTGCTCCAGTAGCTACACCATCTAACTTAGCTTTATCTGTAGAACTGAGTAACCCAGATGCTGATGTAGTAGCCTCAGAATAAGTTGTATCAGTAGCCGATATGGTTAATGTTTTATTTGAAGCATCCGCTGCTAACGTAACATTTGAACCATTTATAAATTCAAATGTGTCTGTTTCAGAAGTAGCTGCTACAGTTGTAGCACCATACTTCATATATGAATAAGCATTCTGATTACCGTAATCACCTGGGCTCATATTAACAAGCTTAGTTTCAATCTCATCAGTAAAGTCATTAGTAGATAACCCTTTTCCTGCTTCTTTTTTTACAAAGTTTTGTTTAATTAACGCCCATAATACGGCAAGACCTTGGCTATCTAGAAACTTTCTGGTATCTTTAGGCATACTGTCTCCTTAATTGCAAATATCGAAAATATCTAAAGTAGATAATGGTGTCATTAAATCTTGTTTAGTATCTAATTCATCATCAAATTGATTTAAGGTAGCCGTCAAACCTGTAATAGAAGTTATAGGGTGACAATCTGTATCATCACGTTTAAGTAATACATTATGCTCAGGATAATCGGTTCTCGGCGCTGATACAATAGTACCTTTAATTACCCCTTCACGTTGAATTTTCCCTATAAGACGTTGTTCATACATATCTAAAAAGTCACCTCTTCAGAAAGTATAAATCTAGCTGGCCCTATTACAGTATAAACATCTCCAGATGCTAAAGTTAATTGAACATCATACCAGTACAAGCCATAAGATAGCGGTGAAGTATCAGAACCCTCAATTCTGAGAGTAAACTCGGGTATTTCTTTTTGAATTAACGTATTTTCAGAATTCTTTGATTTTTTAACACTAAATACAAGTTGATCTCCAGATTCCCTTTGATATTGAGTGCCATCCTCTAGAAATACATCTAGTAAAAATTCAGCAGTATCGCCTCTAGTTACTTCTATATCTGACCCAGAAACACGTAGCATAAGTGACCCTGAATTATTCCCCACGATATTACTTGTAAATGTTCGAACTTTTCTAGTTCTCCGATATTTTGTACTTGTAGTTATATAATCACCTCTATAATCCAGAGGCTGCTTTATAAAATGTTCAGAAGTATTGAAGGTTCTACTAACCTCTTCTTTAGTTCTACCTACTACCTGTTTTTCATAAACAGGTATAACTTGACATACAATATGATCGGGAGATTGTATGTCATAAGAAATTTCAGTTACCTTAAAAATTCGTTCTGGTAATTCAGTAAACTGTCCAGCTATTTTAAAAATAGAATCTTTTTGAACATGCGGTAAATGAAAGCTACAATGAATTAAAAACGGTAATTCAGAATTATTTTCTACTACCCACCCAAGACGCTTAAAAGTTTTAACTTTAGGAGAACCCTCAAAAAATATCTGAGTGTTTATAGGTAAAGAATATTGGTCTACAATAGCTTCACCTTGTTGGTTAGTTTGTGTGATGTTTGGATACATATAAACACATTCAATACCTCGAAGTTTTAAAGCTTCATCATACCTGTTACGAATCAGTTTTATATCTTCATCAATTAAATTATGCAATCTATCCAAACTCATAACATTTAACCTTCGTCTTCGTAATTAGCAAGTATTTGATCAATATCCATAACAGAATTATAAAGCCAATCCCACCGATATTGAGAAGCATAAGCTAAACCGGAAACGTTAAAAGCAGAACCTTGTACTAATGCAGTTTCCCACTCTATTCTTGAAGGTGAATAGTTTGAATTGATCCAATCAGGGTTCTCTTTAACATTAAAAGCTGTAACATACCATCTTGTATCATCTAAATTATTATTTTCATAAACAACACATAATCTAAGTTTATCGTAATTCAGACCTTGAATAGTCTTAAGTAGATTAACTTGTCCTGAAGATAAATGAGCTTCTTCAGTAAATGATACGTAAAACCCATAACGCTTTAACTCATTTAACAGAGTAGAAGAATGCATGATATCTGATTCTTCTTTAGTTATATCCGTAACTAACTCACCCTTAGGATCTATAGTATATGCCATCAAAGTACCATAAACCGGATGCATAACTGCAACCTTCAGACCTACAATATCGTCGTTTTGGATATAACTAAATACTTTAATTTCCAAATCGGGAGAATTATTTGATTTGCATTCTGTTAATTGCGACCACGCAGAGATATTATACTGCAGTATTGAATTCTCCATAATTCATTTCTTCCTTAGTTCTTTGAACATATCTACGCATCTCTTCTTGAAACGGTACTAAATCTGAAGTAGACGATACAGGATATTCAGAAAAATATCTAGCTATCAAATCAATTTTTAACTTAAAGTAAAGTAATTTAGCTTCACTATCAGATAACTCTGGATGTTTTTCAATAAAGATGAAATACCTTGTAACTACAGAGCTGCAAGCTTTATGTACAACCGGATTATCTTGTTGTAAATCTGCTTCTAAAAGTGTTTTAAAGTTAGTTGCATTGTATTTTTTCAATTCTTGAAAAAACAAGTCGCATAAATTAGAACCCTTCATTCATTTCACCTTCCTCTACATCAAGCTTCCAGCTCATCACATCAGATGCAATTTCTGGGAACTCTTCACTCAATGCTTCAACTAAAGCTTTTTGGAAGGGTTCTATATCTGTTATACCTAAAGACTTCAACATTTCAATCATCTGCATAGCTTGACCTACAGCTGCATCTCGTTTTTCTGATACTACTGTAGATAATGTGGTAACAATAGGTTGCATCTTTAAAATATATTTATCAACCATACCTGACATATTTCTTTGTAAGAAATACTTGTTAATAGCGTCACGCCAACCTGAAATATAAGCAGTTTCAAGTCGTTGTAAAGCATTAGCGTATAATGCAGATCTTTGAGACAATACAGAGCCTGCACCACCTAAGCCTTCATTAGATGAGAAGTTCATAGCTTCTTTAGGTACACCTAATACCGATAACTTCTTATCCTGATAGTGATTTAAAAGATCAGACTCAGCTTCAGTAGTATCTGCCATGTTTAAATCTGTAATGTCGATAGGTGAAGCACCGTTATTCATAGGAATGAATATCAAGTTATTAGGACTTTGTGGATTAACAAAACTTTGAGCATCTCCCGTACTTGTATTCAAAGCTAGTTGTTGCTCAATAACTTGTTTCATTTCTAACAGTGTAGCAGCAACTTCTGTTTCATCTTCTAAATCGCCACATTCTACAGCTATAAACCTTACAACTTTAGTAAGAGATGATAATAATAAAGCATCTTCTAGCAGACTTAAAGTCTGTGTAGGTTGAAGAGCCTTTTCCATTAGAGGATTAGCAAATTTGATGTCATATTCAGATATCTCACCAGTAGAATCTGTTACCTCAATCGTGTAATCCCCTAATAACCCACCCATAGAAAAGTGGATTACAGATTCTGGTGGATATACAACGTACTTAGACTTATCATCTTCAGGTTCGAAAATGTAGCCAAACTCTTTTCCTTGCTTATATAAATGCACAATATTTTCCGGTGGAATTTTATAAGATGGTACTATATCATATACTGAATCCGGAATAGTGTTGTTGTCTAATGCAACATGCATTGCACTATACTCTTGTACGTATTCTTTATACATATCAGTTGTAGGTATGTATAAATTTCCTATGGTAGCTAATTCCAATATATGATCTCTAGCATATGCGTTTACGTCCCAACGCTTAAATAATTCGTTTACAATTTCAGCTACATCCTTTGAGTTATCATCTACAGGAACTGCCCAAATAATATTTCCCGAAGCGTTAGAAACAGTAGCATCCGTTGCATAATATGATAAAGCTGTAGCTACTTGTGAATCTTGTGCTAAAGATCTCATAGAATCAATCTGATTACGTATTGTTGTTATTGCAGAATTTGATCTTAAATCTGAAAGACGATACAAAGATCCAGCTGTAGCGCTTCTTAGCCAAGAGGGTGCTGGTTTTTCTTTTGGAAATAATCTGTCCCAAAGTCTATTTGCCATATCAACTCCTTATACATCAATATGATACAAGGTATGTTTAAACAAGATCTTCATCAATTTCGTATCTACTGAAAAATTCCGATTCATTAAAAACTGGAAGACCTTTAGATTCAATATATTTGATATGACTTCCATTGATATTTTCAGGAATATCCCCTATTATTGCACAATCAGCTGCTACATAATCTGTAATTTTTGCGGAATAACTTCTTAAAATAGCTGAAACTTCTTCTATATTTCCATGTGAAAACTTTCCAGTTAGATATATGTTTTTATCTCTAAATATAGGACTACCATCAAATTTTTTAAGTTCAGAAGATACAACTACATTTGTATACAAAAGAATATCTTTTACACAGTTTCTATTATATACATCAGAAAACCAATTAACTAATTCATTATTTTTTAAATTGAGATCAATTTCTATAAAATTACAATGATCCATATAATATTCTATAGTTTCCCATGAATTATTACACCGTGTGCAATATTCATATATCACAGATCTATTACGGACAGCTGAAATTGGTATGATGGCATCAAGTAACTGATAATAAGATATATTTATTTCGAAATCTTGATAGCAACTCAACCCTAATATATCACTAAATACCGTTAAGTTTTTATTCTTAACATTATCCATATATACATCATAAGAAATTTCGGGTAAGTTTAAACCTCTCAAAAAATGCAGTATATCAAAATAAGATCTTGATAAACAATGAATATCCCCACATCTTGAAAATTCATCAAATGCAATATAGTGCTTACCGCAAATGGAACATGTTCTATTAAATTGCATTATACTTAAAGAAGCTTTTGGGTATGTTTGAATGATTAGACCATTAGCATCAAATTCAACAATACTCCCAGTAGATAAACTCCAATAATCGAACATGTAAGAAGAAATGTAATACTCAGATTGCAGCACCATGGTTAACTTACATTGTTCATATCCTTGGTTATCTAAAAATCTATTATAATGTGTTATCTTATCTCTGTGTTTAGTCAAATAACCAAAAAAGCTATTTGTACCTCTAAATATGAAGTATCCAAAAACATCTTCATAATTAAAAGCAGTATCTTGAAGTTGATTTCTGATATATAATTCAACATCACTATTAGCTATAACAAACCCAGGAATTAATAAAAATCCGTTCCTATTTAACCAATTTCTTATTTGCATAGAACCTACAAAATTCATATTTTTAGCTTCCATGCTAACTGCAAAAAAGTTAAAATTATAGTTTTGATGAATATCAGATTTAATAGAAGGAAAAATACAGGTAGGTAACGAACCTAACACTTCATCATATTTTTTACCTGTGTATACCACACCTCGTACAAACACCGTGCCGTTTTTAGCGTCTACATGAAGCGGCAGTTTACCATATTTAATTAAATCACCTAAAAGTTGTTTATCAGGATCACCTAAATTTGATTCAAAGCCCTCCCAAACTTTTACAATCTTTCCCGATTCATCATACTGGATGGTGATAGGTAGACCTAGAGGTAGAGGTTCAACATAGTCTCCTGCTTTCAGAAGGTTTCTAGTAAGCATTTGAACTCCTTTCTAATTATTTATTGAACCGATTAAAACCAAATATTGCCGAAACATCGGAATATTTTTTGCTTACATTACCCGTATTTGCTACTCTCATAGCCTTTACAGCTGTTTTTGTAGATATAGGTACCGAGGGATTAGATAAGATAGCTGACCATACAGCCCCTGCAAACGAGTCGGCCTCATCCTTTTTTCCACCTGCTGGGTGATCACATTTACCTGTAGTTGCATCACGCTGTAAATGAATCAACTCATCTTGAAGCTCTTCACAATCTAGCATATCAATTCTCTGCTCAAGTAAGACAGATCTCAAAGCCATATATCCGTCAGGAGTCCTATCAAGAGATAATTTATCAACTTGACCAAAGCCTTGATTTTCAAGTAATTGCGCTAAATACTCACTCTGAAATTGGTCCCTAGTTATTTTTTCTACGTTAAACTTAGATTTTCTTAACCATACAATAAAAGTTAGTATTTTATCATAAGGAATTTTATCCCCTCTAGGAGCTTCCAAAGCTATAGAAAATATATGTGTAAACGTAGGAACAGAAATAGTTGAACCACCTACGTCAATGTCTTTTCTACCTGTAACTGCAACTCCTGATATGCCTGTTCTGTCAGTATTCAAAGAGAGGTCTAAATGTATAAACATAGGGCATTTTTTAAACCCAATATCGATAACTTCATCATGAAAAAACTCTTCAATAGATAGCGTATCTTTCGTCCCAATCTGTAAAACTTCGTTAAAGAATGGGTTTTTGCGATTACCTATACACGAATCTAAAAACTCTTGTGTAATAAATGATAAAGTACCGGGAATTGAAATACCTGCAATATCTCGTAACGCTATATCAAAATCGGCTAAAAATCGAGTTTTATTGTCTTCAGGTACATCTAATAATTGGTATCCTTGAGCTATTAACTCTTGCAATCCTTCAGCATCTACATCATCAGAAACTACAAAACTTCTAAGTTTTTTACCACCTAAAGCAATTTTGAACTTTTTATCTGAAGAATATTTAGATGCTGGCCACACTTCCCATTGGGGTCTATCAAAGATGTACATGTGTTCATTTCTAGCTTCCCTCTGTTGTTGTATGTAATTTTCCATAAAATCAGAATCGCTATTTTTTGATGAAATTACATAAAGTTTACCAAATACTTCACCATTCTTTACAAATGTACCAGTTACACGTGCAACAAGTGTATCATATTTAGCTTTCATACGTTCTTTTGATTTTTCAATATCTTTAATACCGGCTTGACTAAAATTTACCTCATCAAAAACAGTTAAAAATGTAGCTTTTCCAAGTGCATGTGAAGCATCTGAACCTGCTTCAATAGAAATTAAACCCCCTTCAGGAATATATGTAGGATGAGCCTCACTTTTATTCATTTTACCATGCTCCATAAACCATGGAGACATAGCTATGGTGCTATTCATCTCTCTATATGCTACACCCTTTGCTAAGGTAGCTGTTAAGTTAAAAAAGAATATTGAAATAGTTGTTACTGACTTTAAACTAAAATATTTTTGTGGATCTCGTAAACACATAAGACGATATAACTGATAGCATGCATCTGAAACAGCTGTTGATGTTTTACCTGTACGAGTAGCACCTGTAAATACAATTTCATAATACTGATTACCAGTACGTTCTAATTCAAGCATAGTCTCTAACCATACCGGGTAAATAGCTTTACCGTTATCGTTGGTTTTTCCTAAGTAATTATCATCTGTTAAGAATGTATATTTGTCTACAGGAATTTCTTTATAATCTTGTAGCCATAAATCTTCATAAGTTTTAGAATAACCGGTATCAGAAATTTCTTCTAATATACTAATTAACAAACTTTGTTCATATTTTGAACAAGATTGATATATTCTTTTTATGCGTGTAAGCACATCTTGATAATCAGGCATAAGGTTTACACCTTTTCAGAATTTGATTCCAATGCTCTCAATTCAGATAATATTGCACCAGCGTTCTCTCTAAGCATGTGTCGATCAGAAGTATCTAAGTCTATAACATTAGCTGCTACAGGTGTAGCCGCTTTGACCGAACTAAATGCAGGATACTGATCTATATCTAGATATGCTGTTAGCAGCTTATTAGATTCAATGATAGATTTCTGCAACTTTTCTTGTATAGCCAGTAATTTAGTTATATTACCGAATCCACCAGAATCTAAATCAGCTAACTCTGAATCAATAGATCTATACAAAGTTGATTCAAGTTTGTCCATTAAATCTAAATATTGAACAATACGCATAACTTGATGATATGCTCTTAACAATGTTACTTGTTTCATAGCAGTTACCGCTGAAAGCGGATCATCAAGAGATGCAGATAATAATGAAATTTTCATACGATCAATTGCTTCACGTTTTAATGAAGCAATTGGATCATGCTCATATTCAACGACTTGGCCACCAACGGTTTCAGCAGCTTCATCCATATAATCACTTCTTTACTTTAAATCTAGCAAAACAACACTCAAATTAGCAATAGCATCTCGTGCAATTTCATCATTCTCTGCATTTTCAGCTAAACACTTAATAGCTTGCATAATATTGTCACAAGCATCGCCGTAAATAGATACACAAGATTCAGGAAGCTCTTGGATACCTTCTGCATCATTAATATCTTCAGTAGAATTCACCTTTCTATTAATTTTTATAGGTTTAGCTTCACAAGCAGATTTTACTCCAGACTTCTTAGAAACTTTCATCTATACTATCCTTTCGAGTACGTGTATTTAACTTAGCATACATAGTTTCACTATTATTTAAGATTTCCTCAAAATCATCAAATTTTGAAAATAGCTCATCATCGTTTTTTACGTATTGCTCACACATATATTTTAAAAATGCAAAAGCAGCTTGAATTGCTTCAATAGAAGGAAAAGCTTTATATACAGCAATTTCTAAATCTGCAATACCTTCAACGATGCTTAAAGGCCATACATATGATCTTAAACTTTCATACAACTTTATATAACTATTTTGAATTTGTTTAGCTGATACCATATCAGTAACTCCTCATAAAGTACGAATTGATTAAACCATCTAAATCAAAAACATCTAAGTCATTATGTTTTTTAACAAATTCTAACTCATGTTTTATGTCAAGATCTTTTTGCATCATTAAATAATCCACAAAAACACATTCAAAACAACTAAAAGGTTCAGATATTTCCTCTTTAATCGTTTGAAGCATTGTAAATATCCCTAATCTTAATAACTAAATCTTTATGTCTAATATCAATATCCTTAAGTTTTTTACTTTTAGAAATATATACATCATAAAAAGCTTGAATACTTTCAACGCTATCAGACAACTGATCTAAAGTAGGTATCTTTATAACTTCTCCTCCAGCATATCTACATAAATTTATCAATTTTTCATGACCTAATAAAGTGAATAACTCAGGTAACCAAGAAAACTCATCAACATTGTACAATGGTCGCATTAAACTTAGTAAATACGCAAAATCTAGTTCTTCTTGTAGCGGTAATTTATTATTCATTATGAACTTCGTTTAATTGTGATGGATGAAAATAATTTGATACCCAAGTAACCGTAAATATAGCTGCGTTAGAGTTTCTATCAACTCTATTGAAATCTAAGAAATAATAATTAGATAAATTAATTACATCTATTATTTTGTCCAAAATTTTACTTATATCTACATCATCTTTATAATATATCCAAAGCTCATTAGAATTTGAACTCTTTAAAGCAGCATAAAGTGCTCCACAGGTTTCTTCTCTTAAATTAAGTGTACCAGGTAAAGTTGTAAGGACTTCAGATATATCTTGAATTGTTATATAAGTAGAAGCATGAATACTACTTGATACTTCAGTTTCATCAGATTCTGTAGCTTCACCAGCATCTTGATTAGACTTTGCTGTATCCTCAGAAGCATCGGCTTCTTTAGATTCGTCCTCTTTCGGGGTGAATTCCATCTTACTATTTGATGATCTTTTTGATAAAGTACTAGGTGAAGCTTTAGGAACAGCATTTTTTGTTGCTTCAGATTCCTTAGACGATTCAGTATCTTTAGAAGTATCTACATCGTTTACTTCAGAAAAATCTTCTAATTTCTCATCCTCTTCCTTTGATTCAGGAGATTCAAGATATTTAGGGTCAATATACTGTGATAACTGTTTCAGTAATGGCTGATTCAAAGGGTTGTTAACTTCCGCTAATATCTTTGCTTGACGTGAACTACCTTTAAATAGCTTTGAAGATAGAATCCAATCCATATTATTTATCCCTCAACTTCCGCAGAATCTAAATAATCTCTATCCATATAGATATATTCCTGCTCCGGGTTGTCTGTCTGTATTTCGTAACAGAAGTATTGATACCATAAATCTTCAGTTACATTGTTTTTAAATTGTATTCGATAAACATGCATACCTACATCTAAGTTTAAATCAGCAGTTTTAATATCTACCCAAGGATGGCCTGGACCTGACCATGTATAACTTTCTAAAGATTTACCACCAATTTCAGATATATCCTCAATCGACAAATAAGAAATATCCGAAGCTTCTATATAAATATGCATATAAGTTTCTAAACATTCTAAATTATAAATCTTAGAATGAAATGACAATTCAGCTTTATTAGAAGCTTTAAGAACATTGGCATGATATATATTGTCAAAATCATAATACATACGTAAATTACTCCGGAAGCTGTACTAACCACAACTGTGTAACAGGGCAAGGTATCAGCAATCTAGAAAATCTAGATAATTTGCAACCTTTTGACTCAAAGTATTCTTTATCTTCATCAGTTAGGGGATGCTGCCAATACGCAAAAGCTTCATTAAACTTTTTACTATCTTCTAGCAACTTGTCTATCATAGCTTCATGAATATCTGTTAAAGTAGTTTCCATATACTCTCCGAACTATATATTTTACTACACTCTATATCAAAAAAGGTTCTGACTTACTATCAGAACCTATTATTAAAATTTACATCATGATTTTATTTATTAAAAGAAATATGCATCAAATCCTTTAAAAATTCTTTTTTATATTTAGATTGAGTTCTTAATAATACATATTTCTCTCCAGAATCTTTAGAAGATTTTATTTGAACTGGACTTGAATTTATTACACTAAGTACGTTGCCATCGTTGTCATAAATAGTTTTAGATTTAGTTCTTATATTCCTTTTACTGCTGATTTCATAATAATTTTCATATCCTGGAATTTCTATCCAAATTTCTTTAGACATTAAACCTCACTAAACCTTTTAGAACAGTTTCTTTTGCACTACTAAGTTTTTTGGATCATATTTGAACCTAGTATTAGATAAGATTTGAATTGTTTTAATAGAGATTGCTACACGAACGTCATTCTTTTCAGGAAGCCAATCTAAAATATCATCACCCTCAAACCCATATTTTCTTGCAAAATCTAAAGTTACACCAATAGATTCAAGTTCATCTCTTAAAAGTTGAATATTTCCAGCATCTGCAGAATCAAGAAAACTCATATTAGATTTAGTTTTTACAGATCTGGACTTCTTAGTAATAGAAATGATTCCAAAATTTTGAGTAAATATCTTATTATATCCACTGATTAATCTGTGTGAAATAGAATCTGCGCTATAGCATGGAAACTTAGACATAGCATTTAATGACGTAAACCCATATACATGAGTTTTCACATTAGGATTAGAAGAAGCTTTTATGATATCATACATATCTTTCAGATAAAGCATTCTAGCAGATACAGACGCATCATTAGCAGGTGATAAACCTATGTATTCAAGTTTATCTCCGTCTTCATCTACATACTCTAACATACGTTTAAGATATTTCGTATCTTCACCAAAATGATATACCGGCATAATTTTATGCTTATCAGAAACTTTTTTCCTCATATGCAAAAAATTATTCCAAGAAGCTTCTGCAGAATCTATATAATCTTGAGGAGTTTTAGATTGTTTAAATTTACCAGGAATAGTATCTAATTGAGCAAATACATCTGCTTCATCTATGATAGTATTTATGTATTCAATATATTCATCTTGAGTGGTAGTAGCTTTACCTGTATGAACACTAAAAGCTCCGCTATCTACAAAACACCATCTGCAAAATCCTTCTTTTTTCCATTCTAACATCTGTTTTACACCTGAACGATCTAGTTGTGTGCACAACATATCTAAAGGCTGAAAATCAACTAAATCAAGAAGCATATCATGCATAGTATTAGTTAAATTTCCGGAAAACACATATCTAAAATTTACATTATCTTTAATCATCTTCAATCTCCTGTAGAAAACGGGTCATAGATTTGAAAAACTTTTTTATATTTAACTTATACTTCTTATTATTAAATATTAGATACACATTTGCTGAAGAATCTAAATTGAAAACCACACTAGATACAGTATCACGTTTAGATACCTTTGTATACTTATCTTCTGGATATGTATAATAATTGAAGCTTTCCATAAAACTATCCTTTCAAAGAAAGTACAAGTTTACTTAAAACAGCATGTTCTGAAATAATATCCTGTTCTAATGACATTAAAGCTGATAGTATCTTAAAACGATCATTTGGATCTTGCCAGGTAGCAAAAATGACCTGCAAACCTAATTTTACATCTAATTTAGAGTTATCTGGAAAGTGTCCTAATTGCCAAATAATCTGATCAATAGATTGGGACCAAAATTTTTCAGATGTAAAAGCTTCATAATATTTCAACTTATCTAAAGACAGAGCCATTACATTTCTAATATCAGATAATGACTTACATGCATCATACACTTCTAAAGTATTTACTAATTCATATTTTCTAGCATCCAAGCTTCTTGCAAAGACGTTCAAAGATTCTTTATCTGGATGATTTAAATTAACCTGTATAGATCTACTTAAAACTGTAGATGTTAATTTCGAAATGTTGTTACATGTGATAATAACATATACATTTGGAAGAGGCTCTTCTAAATATTTTAAAATTACTTGAGAAGCAGCCGGTACCCCTTTATCTAAATTCTCTATACATATAACTTGATTTTCTGATAATTTATAGCTATCAGAAATAAGCTCCTTTAAGTTTGCTACCTTTGGAGCGATGCTATGAAACGTAAAAATATGTAAATATTTGGCAAACTCATTAGCTAAATAAGTTTTACCTGATCCTGCAATTCCTGATATAATTATACTATGCCTATCACTATCAGCTAATTTCTTTAATTCTTGTATCGCAGAACTTTGATAAGATAGCTTCACTCTACACCAACTTAAATTTTAATAACCCGCATACATAAATTAACGAAGTATACACAGAATATGAAGAATTCATCCTTAACTGTTCAAGTTGATTATATGCTATATCAAACATCGTTACCAAACTTTGAAAGCTCCATAAAGAAGCAAAAGGTTTGGCATACGAATCAGATCTAGGGTTTTCTATAAATTTAATCATATCTAAGTATGCGCTAAAAATATCATAATATAGCTGACTTAAATCACCTTCAAACGAATCAATGAACTTCACACATAAATCAAAATCTCTAGAAAGTATAGCTTGCTTAAATTCTTGCTTATCATAATTATACTTATATCCAAATAATGATTCAATTTCATGAGCACTTAATGAATGCACAATATTAGAAGGCAAATACGAAAGTAGATTACATATCAATTTTGATTTATAATAATCTTCACTGATACGAATAACAGTATCTATATGCATTTCAGATAACATAGGGAATTGAACAACTAAATGCTTTTTTATAACTTTATCAGATAAAGCATTTACTCTAACAGTATTTTCAGGAAAATACGTATCTAACTTACGCTCAGATTTATCATCATAATAAATCCCTACTACTGTTCCCAAAAATTTAGCTTTAAACAAATCTCTAGCTAAAGTACCAGATAAATTAGATATAAATGCGGAATCATACCGTATAAGATGAAGTTGTTTAGATTTAGGTATAAGAGATTTTTGCTTAACGCTACTTAACAATTCAGAAAAACTTGTATACTCACAATATTTATTTTCATATATTTCTATTAATTTAGAAATATATTCAATTTTTACCCCATATTCAGGACCCGTAAAAAAATAGATAGAATCAGGACATCCTGAGTAAATGCTTTTAGCACAAGCTTGAATGGTTTGCATTATTCTAATCCAATATATTGCTTAAATTCCATAACATTCAATATCATGAACAACTGTTCATATCTTTGAAATATTAACACTTTATCAAAAGACTCTAGAGAAAAAGAAATAGAGCTTTTTGAAGAATAATCAGGAATATTTGAAATATCTGATTCAATCAATACAGGAGATTTAAACATAACATATGTATTCTGTAACTTTTTAGATCCATCATCAACAAATAATACAGGTTCTTTAAATTGAGAAATTGCTTCTTGATCTATCTTATCCCACACATTAAAGTAAAAACAGATTTTATGATTAGGTTCTATGTGAGTTTTGCATTCGCCCAACCAGCTATCCGATTTAACATCTCCCGGATACAACGGTCTACATCCACTTCCGGATATTACTGTCCATCCTAAAAAATCAGCTATTAAAGTTTCTTGTAATTTTGAATGGTGTTTATAATTATCTGAAATCATTATATTTATCCATTTATATCTGATTCAATGAAATCTTTCAAACTATTGAAATACACAGGATGTGTTTCAAGATATTCATAAACACGAGGAAGTCCATTTATTTTAACAAGCTTCCCATCTTCTTCTAATATTTCGCCAGTTTCAGGAGATATCAAACTGAACCATGCTCCAGCTTTCCTAATTAACCCATATTTCTTTATAGCTAACTGCGCATAGTCCATTTCCGGTTTGATACCTGATTGACTTAGTAAATAATACGAAGCATTTTTACGATCATTAGGAGCACTCTTCTGCTTCAGCAATCTAACTTTAATTAGATATCCTGCAGGATCTTCCGTTTTCTGTGGAAGTTCATTCCCTACAATGTCAATTGGATTACCTAAGCTAAATAGCATGCGAAGTGAGCTATAAAACTTGATAGCTTGTCCCCCAGGGGTTTGTATCACATAAGGATTATCCATATTATCTCGTATCTGATTAATCATCAGAAGAGTTGTATGATACCTAGTTAGTAGCGGAACTATTTTTCTACAAAATATAGTCATCAACCCTGCAAGACTAGCAACAGTGCGTTCGCCAAATTTTTTCTCTAATTCAGCTTTGGGTACTAAAGAAGGGATAGAATCTAAAACAATAAGGCCTACTTCGTTAGTCTCAATCATCTCTTGGACCATCTGAAGTATATCCTCAGCAGGAACATCTGGTGGTTGCATAATACTAATATCAGAATTAACAATTCCTAATGTTTCAGCCCAAGCCATATCAAAAGAATGCTCAAGATCAATATATAAAACTTTTCTAGGACCTGCTTCTTCTAATTCAGCTAATTCGTACTTAGCTTCCTTAGTCTCGCAATGAGCTCTAAGTTCTTCACATCGATCTTCCCATTCTTGCTTAAATATATTTAATGAATTCTTACATAAGTCAATACTTGTACTGCTTTTTCCTCCCCCAGGAGCTCCACAGAATTCTGTAATCTTATCTCTAGGTATTCCTCCATATGTAGCAAAATTCATAAGAGGTGAGCTAAATGGGAGTTTTTTACCACGAGAAGCATTAGCTCCGTCCATGAGGCCTGGTGCATTCCAAGCTTTCTTCTTTTGTTTAATTATATCATCAAATGAAGACATTATTTAATATACTCCTTATGCGATATACTATCATAATCAGGTAAGTCAGTTACAGATTCTCCAGATGTACCTACAAGTTCTGATTGCTTTCTTGAAGTCCAAATTTTCTTAGCACTCATAATCAATTCTTTTGAAAGCGAAATTTCCGATTCTACTCTATTTATAACGACCGTATAAGCTTTAATCAACAATTCATCATCTAAGGTAGCCGATTCTGCTTCTTCTTTTTTCTTAACTTGCGAAGTTGCTGCACTATTTTGAATTATATCCGACTTGGCTTTCTTTACTTCAATCTTTATTGCTTCCAAGGATATTTTAAAATTGTTCAAAACTTCAGAAACTTCGAACAATTTAAGAGGTAAATATACTAATATCTGCTCCAATTCAGCATCTGTGATTGCTCTATATTTTGAACCCATTCTTTCAATTAATTCATGAACATCTTCAAAATACCAGCTAAAATTCTTTTTATAAGTTTCTGTAAGCCACGACTCTACATCTTCTCTATAGGATTCATATTTAAGATCAAGTTCTGTTAAAGCCATGCTACCTCCGTTGGCATAAATACGATAACGCTACTTCTTCCATATATTCAGTCTTAGAAATTTTTGAAATCAATTCAATCAAAACTTGCGATAGAGATAAACATATTTGAGCATGCTTTTCAGTATAATTAGAAATCTTATCTTTGTAATAACTAGGTATCATAGTTCTATTTATATCATGTAAAAATACATACTTAGCGATATTAATTACAAATGATTGAAATCCTTCAAACCACTGAACAAAATTTATACCTGAATTATATACTTTTGAAATAATCAGCATAATTGCTGAATTATCTTTTTTGGCGTAAGCATTTAACAAGCTAAAATAATCATCATATTCTGGTATATTTAAAGAATACTTTAACGTTTCTTGAGTGATATTAGTGTCATAAATTAATGCTTTATCTAAAAGCGTAAGAGCATCTCTCATTCCACCTTTAGCTAATTTCGCCAAGAAACTAATAGCATCATCTTCATATGTTATATTTCTACCTTCAAGATTTTCTTGTTCAATAACATACTTTAATCTAGATTCTATTCCTTCTAAACTGATATTTGACAATTGAAATACTTGAACTCTAGATATAATAGTTGCAGGAATTTTTTCAGGGTTTGTAGTTAATAAAACAAACACAGTTTTTGCAGGCTGTTCTTCTAAAACTTTGAGCATAGCTTGCCACGATTGAGAACTTAATACATGAACCTCATCTAGAATAAAAACTTTGTATTTACATCCAATTGGATATTGCTGTGCTTGCTGCACAATATTTCTGATAGCTTCTACCCCATTATTAGAAGCTGCATCAACTTCAATAGGTTCACCTACACCTTCATTTAGCATGTTAGCTATAATACGGCCTGACGTAGTATTATGTGTAGGTGTAAATCCATCAGAAATATACGTATGATCATCATGATCAATCTTGATACATTGGCAATTTTGCTTACCAATATAGGTTATAGATGTAATTTCTTTAATGAGATAATCTAAATTAACATCCTCAACTTTAGGATAAAATAGTTTATTATAAATATAATCAGTTAAAGAAATTACATGTCTGGTTATATTTATTTCTCTGTTGTTTTCAAACCACTTGGATTCAAATATTTGATCTATACAACCTAACGAACGTATAAAAAAGCTTAAATTATCAGAAATTTCTTTATCATACGAAGGAACATTTAACAATAAAGTATATGAAGGTCTCATATCGGGAATAGTTAAATCAAGAAGTTTTCGAAAAAATTCAACTCTCTTTTCAATAGAATTATAAAAATAATCTCGCTCAAATGTCCTCAAAATTGTAAGAACTTGATTTAAATCTAGATCCAAATTAAGAGAGGTTTCTTTCCAATTTACTAATGGGCATTTAACATAAAACTTAGCAGATCTATATCCTGTATCAACATCTAAAGCTGCATTATATAAATTGATTAAATCTGAAGTAACAATACTTAAACTAGCTGGTCCAGATTCGTAAACAGCAATAATTTCATTTATGTGTTCATCAGAAACTTCTATGAAAGTACCATCTGAAAATGTTATTTGAAATGTGTCTAAATATCCTTGAGGATATATTCCAGATATTTCGCCTATATTTCCATTTGCTGTAAATACTTTAATACCTTCCTTGGTATCTCTCATAGGAATAAACCCATCACAAGTAAGCACTAAACTGTGTAAAGGTTGTGCTTTTCCAGTACCTCGGGGACCTACAAGTAAAAAATTCCTATTTGGCAAATTTTCTTGTTTACACATAGATTCTAAAATTGTAACTACATTTGTCTGCTCCGTTAACTCTGAAAATGATTTAGGCCGATATTTAAGAGCAAGATTATCCATTAATTTATCCCCACTGCTTACAAGTAGATTTATAGTTGCAATATTTACACCAATAATCACCTTTATCTAGTCGTTTTGGTGCAATATTATTTTTAACACAATCCATTACATAATACATTCGCTGAAAAATTTCATTCATCTCATAATCTGTTACAGTAATTTCATAGCACTTTAAATCACCATAAAGCCGATCTTGATATAACACTAAAGCTTTGTGCAAATTTAATAACGAACAATAACATTTAATTTGATCTATATGCTGCGGTTTAGGCTCTTTTAACACTTTAAAGGATTGATATTCCGAAGTTTTAATTTCTAGTAAATAAAATTCACCTGCAATCTTAAGTATCCCATCACAAGAAAACTTTACAGGTGGATTAAAAAATTCAATTTGTGTTTCTAGTTCTCCAGAATTTCTTATGGTATAATCATAGGGTTCTACAGGTGGTTTATGAACTACTGTTAGAAACGTAGCAACATCTACCCATTGATCTCCAATAGCTTCTTTAAGGTTTCTTTGAATTTCTTGGTGACAAGCTGTTCCGAGCATCGCAGAAAACTCTAAACTGAAATCTATTGAAGGATTAGCATCTGGTTGAATACCTCGTAATCTAAAAAAAGAAAGTCTATCACACCTAAAAGATGAAGGAGCAAAAGTTTTTGAATGTATATGATGTTCTTGTAAACTATATCTATCTTGAAGTATATTTTTGTATAAATCAATGAAATTAGAACTTACAGTAGAATTAAATTTCACACCGTTATTTATAGGTTCAATAGGCTTAAATCCCATAAAATCAGCCTCTTAAGACTCAACACCTGCTAGCATAGCTTCCATATTGTCAGTCCACATAATAATACCTACAGCTTCATCATTTTGAATCAAAGGACATAATGCAACTTCTGATTCATCCATATGAGAAATTAGATCTTTGAGCAAAGAAATTTTAAATACGATGGTGAAATCTTCAAAAGGATTATCAATATTCACAGCACAATTTACATTGTCATTGTAAAGCAGGAAAGTAGAATCTTTTGCAGATATGCTAATTGTATCATCTGCTGAAGATGTAAACAGTTCAGCCTGGTTGATATACTTAGAGATTACATCGAGATTAATTGCTATATATTCTTCAGATTTTGCAAAAAGATCTAAAATGATAGATGAACTGTAATCACCTACACCTGCATCTTCTTCATACTTCGGCATGAACTCACAGATATAAGTATATGGATCAGTATCTACAACAAGTTCATATGATTTACCGAGATTTATGATTTTAGAATCTTCAGGAACTGTAGTTAAAAGATTTACTACGGTATCTGTAAGTAAACAGGTGCTGTCAAGCTGTGCTTGGTTGGAATGCGTAAAGATGCTATTATCAAAATCACCTACAAGGACATTTCCATCACTACTTACCCAAACATTGGTGTATACGGGATGAATAAATGACATCGCAATCGCATACATCTGCTGATTTTTAATAAAATTCCAGCCAGCCGCATCAATTTCTTTCCTATAGTCAGAAGCCTCTGAAGGTGTAGGCCTTGATAATTCCATATCACTATCCGCAACTTGAGGTAAAGTAAATTTAGAAGTATTAGAATAAATCACCAATCCATTTTCATTAATTTCAAATTCAACCAAATCACTGTCAAGTGTTTTCATCAAATTTTTAAATAAAATGCTATCAACGAAAGTATGATATTCACCCTCATCTGAACTTTGACCCTTTACTAGAAGTTCAGATTTAATAGAAGAGGCTTCAGTATTTATACGTAATAAATTTTCTTGGATAGTTAATTCTACAATACAACTTTTTTGATAAAATTTTGTAATGTTTGAAGAAATAATACTTAAATCTAAACCTTCTAAAATAGGTTGGGTATTAGCTTTAAACTTCATTTAATTCCTCCTAAATATTTCCTTGTTCAACTCTAGCCTCTATGTTATCAATAAATGAATCTTTAGCTACATGATAACGATGACAATAATCATCTATAGCACTAAGCAATTCAGGTGAAGATAAACCTGAAACTCCATGAGCAGCATCACCTATAGGTTTATTACCATTTTCATCTTTAAACACAGGCAAATCATAACCCATCTCAACAAGATGCCACTGTATCCAACTACAGGCATTTTCATCATCTAAATTAATAAATTGAGGTTTCGAAAATTTACAAGGTAATTCTAAGCCATACCATCTATATGAAGCAGTAACATCGCATTTAATAGGAAATGGCAAGAACGAACCTGCTTGCTCCATATCCTCCTTTAAAACCTGTGCACCCTGCTCCCATTGATCTGCAGGAACTTGCGCCACAATTTCATCATGAACAACTGTAAGGACTTCACCTCCGATATCTTGCCATCTAGTATCATTCATAACATTAATAAGAGCTATTTTAGTAAAATCAGCAGCAGATCCTTGAATAATAGAATTACCTGTTATATAATACTTTCCGTTTCTTCGTGCAATCCAGGTCCCTTTTTCTGTGGTAGGACACCAAACTGTATCTACATATTCTTCAGATTTATCCATTAAATCAATTCTAGCTGTTTGATTAAGAACTTTTTTAGAAGCAGTAACTTTCCAGAATTTCTTATCAGGTTTCTTTTTATATGTCTTTATTTCTTCTCGTTTATTACTGACTTCTCCACACATTAAGCAGATAAGTTGAAACTTATCTGCAATCTCTTCAGATTCAAAAGAAATACAACCACCTTTTGCATAATTATCACGACAATATGAAAAAATGCAATTTGCAGAATAAGGACCTAATGCCATGATGTCTGAAATACTAATATCATTTTTAAACAGCTTAACTGCAAAATTTTCAACATCAATAGTTTGATTTTCGTTGATATGCTGTAAAGCTAAACGCAAAATATGATATCTAGGTCTGTGAAATCTTAAAATATGCTCAGTTTCATAAATTCGTACATTATTGGTGTCGAAATTACGCATCACCCATCGATGATTTTCTGTACAAACAGCATCAAAAGAAGTGGTTGAAAGATGCCATACTTTGATATCTCGAGAATCATGTTTTTCTATATTTATAGCTTTAATATGATCTAAAACTAATTCATTTGAATCTAAAGAATATGAAAGAATTTCTTCACCTTCAGCTAATTCATCATAATGCTTCCAACCCTGCGTTGTGAGAATTTCAGTTTGAACATCAACACAATTTACGCATTGTCTTTTAGCATCATTAATTTTTGGACGATTATTTATCACTTTAATTGATTCCTTTTCGTACAACTCTTTCATACGCTTAGCAATTTGACCAAAATATTTATATTTACTAAACTCTTTTCGAAGCTCAGATAAACGATATTCAGGTATTCCAGATTCTCCATTTAAAGTATTTAAGTCTAACGGATCAATTTCAGGATTTACATACCCAGCAAGCGGCGTAAATTCAAATTCATCAAGCATCATATCTGGAAGATGTCTGCGACGTCCTAAGATAGTTTCCGTATATCCGTACTTTCTTGCAAAAGCTTGAGATTGTATCATCAAACGTTCTAATTCAGGAAATGCTCGCATAACAGAATCATATACTCGCTGGGCTTCTGTAGTTTTTTCCTCATCCGTCATATCATCTCTATGATTATATAACTGCTGACCTATAGAAGGAACAGATCTGCCATAAGTAATTCCTAACACAATTGTTTTTGCTTCATTTCTTCTTGCTTTTCCTTCAGGTTGATATTCACCCGTCTCTGGATTAAACTCTAAACATTCTTCATAAGCTTTTTTAAATGCAATACTTGCAATAGTAGCATATATATCTCTACCATTTTTAAAAGCATCAATCATTGAAGCAGCATTAGCTACAAACGCAGTAAGTTTAGGCTCTTGCTGAGAAAAGTCACTTCCAATCATGATTTTTCCCGGATCTGCCCTAAACATTTGCCGAATATCACCTAGTTTTGCAGGAATATTCATAAGATTAGGATCTGAAGATGACATTCGGCCCGTTCCGGCGCCAATTTGTCTAAAATTCGCATGAATCTTTCCATCGTGACTTACAGCTTCAGGTAATTTATCTACAAATGTGCTTATATTTGTTGCTAAACTTCTTACCTCTACAATTTTATCAGTAATAGGTTTATTAAAATCTTTAAGTATTTCAACCCCAGTTGATTCTTTTCCTTGAGGCTTAGGTAGCTGCAATAGCTCATAACATAGGAATTTTACATGCAAAGGAGATCTAGGATTAAAATCAGCTCCAGAGGAAAAAGGAGCTTTTTTAGTTGAAATATGCACATTATTATCTAATACATCCTGAACCATAGTTCTGAGTTCAAGCATTTCTTTATCGTAAATTTCATGATACTTTACCTGCAATCTTGAAGCACGATCTTGATCAATATACATTCCCGTACGTTCGATAGATTGAATTATTGAAATAAGAGGAAATTCAACTTGCCAAATTAACTCAGAAATATTTTCTAGATGATTTCTTTTACATTTTTCATTATTTTTAAGTGTATATGGAAGCTGCCATACAAATAATTCATACGTGATTTTAGCATCATTGGCAGCATACAATTTTGCAATTTCCGGTTTACAATAAGGGAACAAAGAAGGAGAAAAGAAATCAGAAAATCTTTTAGGATCTCCTTCCCCTTTCAATACATATTTATTGTAAAGTTCTTTTAACCCATTATGTAATTCATTTTCCTTTAAGCATCTCCAAGCTAAAATTACATCATAGTAACAAGACGGACATAAATCAACCTTTAAATCTTTCCAAATCATATATAAGTCAAAATTCGCATTAGCAAAGATCAATTTAGTATTAGCATCAACAAATCTTTGGAGCTCTTTACCTACAGTATTATAATCAAGTTGATTTTTATATTCATCTTCAAAGATAGGAATTCGATGCTTCATAGGAATGTAGCACTCAACCCCGTCAGGATAATACAACGAAGCACCTACAATATAATCTTGATTTCTATCAAGACCAGTTGTCTCAGTGTCTATCCCTACATAGCCACAAGAGATAGCAGCAGTTACATATTCATGCAACTGCTGCTCAGATTCAATTAGTATAGCAAGACTATCACTAAAATACTCTTGTACAGCTTTAGAAGAGGAATTTAACTCATCATTAATAGAAGATACTTTTTTTGGAGATTTGGGAGCTTGTACAGCTTTACTCTTCTTAGCTATATCGTTAATTTTGTCAATTTGAGAAGTACTGAATAGCCCCATAACGTTTAACCCCGCTTAAAAATCTACTTTATCTTCAGATGCAATATCGCTTTCAAGAGAAGATTCTAGAATATCAGGCATTTCAGAAACTTGAGTAAGCTTTCTAGGTGAAAGCTTATATTCAGGCATAGAATCTACATCTACCGAAGCGTTAGAACTAGTAGCACTGAGATGCTCATTATAATCTTGAGAAGTCCAATCTTTACAGATAGAATTGTAGTATTCAGGAAACTCTACATCCAACTTGCTCAAAATACCTTCATAATCTAACACATTATTCTTACCAATAGCTTGAATACTGTATCTAGTATTAATATCACCTGCAGCCCCATGTCTAGTGATTCTAAATACAAATTCAGAGGGATTAGGAAACTTAGAAAATACATCATTTTCTAATTGCTGCTGGAACCTGATAGACCTATCCCAAAATAAAATAGTATTTGATTCAATTACATATAAAGGAATAAAGAGTTTTGGCTGAACTCGAATATTACGTTCACATGCAGGGCAAGATCGTGACCCTAAACATTGAACATATCCTGAATGATTTTCAGATTTGATATAATGAGTATCACACATAAGCACATCTTGAATACTCTTGTACATGAAAATTACATCAGCACTATCTCCATCATTCTTCAGTAGAAACATTCCGGAATACCGCTCATTATTATATTCAGTAATCGATTTAAATGCCATATTATTTACCTCCTGTATTCTTGACATTTAACGGCGTCAAAAGATATTAACGATATTAATTAAAATTCTTTTCTCCAAGTTACATAAGAACTTGCAGTTTCTCTAAGTTTTGTTTCTTTCAAATGAACATCTGAATAATTAGATTCAATAAAAGAATCAACTACCTGAGAAATATGCTTTAAGATATTTTCTACAGACACAGAACCTCGTATTGGGTAACAACTTACATTACATGCGTTAAAGGCTGTAGTAACTAAAACTTGTTTTTGATCATTTACATCGTATAAAAATTGACCCTCAGGAGAAGCTTCCTTTAAAATTTTCTTAAAAATTTTGAAATCAATCAATTTATTTGAAGTATTATCAGGAAGACCTTGAACAGTAGCTTCGAGTTTATACTGATATGCATTTAATCTATATTTCTCAGATCCAGTATTATCTATATATTTATCTAAGTAACAGCAAGAAAACTCAGTTCTTTGAGTTACTTCTAAGGCAGCATCAGATTTTTGCATTTATATCTCCTAAATCATTACACAAAAAGATGCTAGAGTCCGGGTGGAGGGATTCGAACCCTCATGCTCAAAGAGCGGCAGATTTTGAGTCTGCGATGTATGCCGTTCCATCACACCCGGATTCTAGCATCTCTTTAAATTTGGAGCAGATGACGAGAATCGAACTCGCATCTAAAGCTTGGAAGGCTTCTATTCTACCATTGAACTACATCTGCTTGGTAGGGGATGAAAGAATCGAACTTTCAACATACGGGTTATGAGCCCGGTGTTCTAACCATTGAACTAATCCCCCTCTTATAATATATCACCTTTTGATTTAAACAAATACATTGCAGAAATTTATTTAAATCTTTAACGGACTAGCAGAATTTACCGAGGGTGATTATATCCGCTATGTAATATCTTAGTATATTATAACGATGCAAGATAGCTACTAAGGAAATACTTACGCTAGCAAAGCTGACTGAAAACAAAATTAATCTATCTGATGCAACTAGCGTATCATCACTTAGTATTTATTATATTTTCAAGGTTAATCATATACGTATTAACGAATAGATTATAAATTTATATAAATAAACTAGCTTGAGGAAACACTTAAATCAGCATTACAATAAGCGCTCTTCCAGACCTGAGCTAATGAGCACATTCATGCCTATACAGGATTCGAACCTGTGACCTCTCGATTTCCATTCGATGCAACTGATTTATCATCACTCAAACAACTTATTTAATTATCAATATACGTAATATCTTACTATATCTAATAACGATTTTGTTTCATCCTCTTGAATTTCAATTATCTTAAACACAACATCTGTAAGTGCTGTGATATATGAAATATCAGATCGCGTTGAAACAACTTGACTATGATAGTTTCCAAGGTCAAAGCTATAAATGTGAGAGGGTCCGTAGTTATCTACATATTTCCTCCATAAGCTGTTTGCAGACCTGCTACTATCTGCGTAGTACGACCATCGACTACCATCCATAACTTGCATATCTGAAAACAAGAATACTCTGTCATAATGCTTATCTAACATATTGAATACTGTTGAAATTTCAGTACCATATCCAAGACCCTCGTTTTTTGCAAGCATTGAAATTAACTTAAATTGATTGCCTGCTGTAAACGTATCTTTTTTCCACTTCTTAGCCTTCGTCCCAAATTTAATAAAATCAACATTAGACCTAAATCCAGAAACTAAGAATGCAGAAGCATAAACTGCACACAATTCTTTAATCGTCAAAGAACTGTTCTGGCTAAATCGAGAATCCATAGACCCGGAAACATCAAGGACTACAAGTGTATTCCCGTCAAGATACGGCATATTTCCTGTGGAAATCTCAAACGCTTCTGACAATGCTGTCTCAACATAGAGCCCAATTCCTTCTTGGTTAAGCGTCTTCCAAGCAGTGTAAATTTGAAGCGGCCAAACTAGTGATTTCTTGATTGCAGCCTCATTTATAATTTGAGGGACAAGGTTCTCTTTGATCCAAGAACTGGAAGCAAAAGAACATTTGCAGATATTACGAAGATTTCTGAGAAGTGCAAGATACCCGAGCTTTTTCTCTTCAACCAAACGCTTCCATTCTGATTCTTTTTCTTCCACTGATTTCGCTGAAGAAATTTTTACTTCCCAAGTATCCGGAGTCTCTAAGGTTCCTTTCTGATATTGATCTATTGCATCAGATTTTGCATGAGTGATATTGATGATATCATGCATGTTATATTTATGATTTCGCATAGGATATTTGCCAATTTGATAGGCTGAGAGCGAACTGAGGTAATCCGCAACCCCTCGGATTAAAGCATGAGAACGCTTACCACCGAGATGATCTACAGCAGCAAATACTTCACCTACACCATCAGGTCGATGAAAATACTTAGCATAAAAATTGCGCTTATCTTTCCACTGGACGCCATTGAGTATAGCGGCAGTAAGCTCAGAAATTGAACGCATTCCAAGTTCATTACGTGCATATACAGCAGCTGTACCTATGAGCTCTGGAGAATATTTAGAAATCATTTGGTTAGTCAAATCTACAAACCTAGATTCTTGTTCCTCAGCTGACTCGTAGAATCGAGGTTGAAGAATTGAAGAAAAGATTGCGTTACTCCATTCATCCTCTAGATACTTTGAGTATGCTACTCCTCCCTCAAAAGTAGCAGTTTTCCGAACGTTGATGTTCTTTTCATTGAACTTGCTCATTGCAATCACTCCTTACAAGGAAACTTATGTAGAAAGTAGCTTCTCCTATACGATGTAACTCTCTACTCATCACTTGCATCAATGGAAATTTAGATGCTGGAAATAACTTAATCAGATAAAGTAGCATAATTTCAAGTTATCTATGAAGTAACTGATCAATCATCACAGCATCTAATTTCTATATGTATATAATATAACGAACTTTAAATTTCGATATAAATCTATTGGCTGCGCGACCAGGATTCGAACCTGGATAGCTGGAACCAAAATCCAGAGTCCTGCCGTTGGACGATCGCGCAGCATTATTTATGCCTTTTGCAATAGCTACCGAAGCAACTAAGCTTTAACAGACTCTCCGAAGATTACTGAGGGCATATACTGAATAACTATTGGAGCCGATAGCAGGAATCGAACCCGCATATACGCATTACAAGTGCGTTGTTCTACCATTAAACTATATCGGCCTGGCGGAGGATGTAGGATTCGAACCTACGGAGGCTATTAACCTCGACAGTTTTCAAGACTGCTTCCTTAGACCTCTCGGACAATCCTCCATATTAAAGAACTCCATGTATACTCCAAATCTATAATTAATACAGAAATAATCTGCTAACTATCTGGTGGATCCGGTGGGACTCGAACCCACGGTCTCGAGATTAAAAGTCTCTTGCTTTTCCATCTAAGCTACGGATCCAACTGGTGCCCCTTGTAGGACTCGAACTCACGGTCTTAGTATTAAAAGTCCTTTCTTTGCCAACTAAGCTACGGAGTCTTTTCAACTATCTTATAAATATGTAACAAATTACTTTTTCATCCAATTGTAAGTTCTACCTCGTCTAAATCCTTCAGGAATTTTATCGTTCTTATTTATCTTCTTATTCACATCCCCATTAGTTATCCAAATTGTTCCATATTGGGAATTTGAAGCATCTAAAGCTTTTAACGAATTCAAACGATTTTCTTCTTTTTTAGTTTCTAATAATTTGTGCATATCTATACGTGGCTGCACATTTAAATTTTCAAGCTTTTTCAAAACATACTCAGCCTCATACTCAACAGCATAATCAATATTACGTATTTGTAAATTCTTAGGTAAATTTAAACGAAAAGATCTAACTGTACGTTTTTTATCATTATCAATCAGATAACATATACCATCTAAATATGTACCAAAAAATTCAAAATCATCTAATTCATAAGAAACAGAAATTAACTTTGTGTTTAAATTACCTTGTTGCTTTTGACAATAAATATAAAATTTTCCATTTTCTTTTACAGCATGTTTAACTTGAACTCTATATAATTTCTTATTAAATTCAAAAATTAAATCATAAGGAGAGCATTCTCCTAAAGGAAAACTTACATTGCAACCTAACTGCATTAAAGCCGTAGCAACTTGATACTCAATTATAGTTCCACGAATTTTAGGATGAAGATTTTTCATAGTTTACTCCTTGATAGTAAACAATACCTAAATGAGCTTGACAATCAAGGCATCATTATCTCAACTAGTAGCTAGCTAGTTGCTACCTCATTTAGATATTTTATGATAAGTTGACACATTAGTCAACTTGATCAGCTGGTGCCCCTACGAAGAGTCGAACTCCGATTCTAGGTTTAGAGGACCTATGTCTTATCCATTAGACGATAGGGGCATATTATCCATTGAGCTAAAGGGGCATATCTTACTACTAGGTATTCTGTTTTCAAGCCATCTCTCAGAAACTTATGTTATTTACGTTATATAACCACCTAGTAGTAAGATTACTGTATATTATAACGATTCTTTAAAACTCTTTGTCACAATTTTATGAAGTAACTTTAAGTTCTCCGTATTTACAATACATAACCGCACTATCTTCAATAGAAATTCCTAACATAGCACAATCGTTTTCCTTAAACCACTTACAATTTTTGCAAAGAACTACTCTCACTAAACCTAGCGGTAATGACTCCATATCACGTACAAGTCTCCGAACAAATTCTTGCGCATCATTATAACCCTCTGCATAATGTTTAGAAATTATTGAATTTAAACTATCAATATCTATATAACGTTTTGATACAATGACACCATTATGATTTTTTTGTGCTATGATGTAATCCGGCCATTCATCAATATCCCAATTATCTCCTAAAAAACAATTTGTACAAATCATCTAAACAAACCTATCAATATCAATTACAGTGGATAGTTTGATCTTAATTTTTTCAGGAGCATAACTTGATAGCTCTTGAATAACCTTCTGTCGATAACTTTTATCCCGAGTATTACCTGTTATATATCCTTGATTTTTCAAAGAACGGACAACTTGACACTCAGTAACTTCTCCTAAGCTAAACTCTAGATATAATTGAAGATCTCCAGACAATTGATTAAAGAAATTTTGAAGGATCTCAGATTCATAAGAATCCTCAAAATTAAAATCATCACCTAAGAAGTCAAACCAACTAATTTCATCATCACCGGCTTCGAATCTTTCTGAAACTTCTTTGTGATATCGATCTTTATTTTTTGTAGGATCAATACAGATGCAATAAAAGCAATTATAGGCAACCTTATAGATATATTTAGGATCAAATCTCTTCTTATCAGCTTCAATCTTACTTATATTTTTAGAAAGATACTGATTTATTGTTTCAATTCCCTCTTCCTCAATTGACCAAGGAGTTTTTACTTTATACCAAGCTAGCGTAATTTCATTATAGAATTGACAATACAAAGCTGCAATTTTAAAAGATTGCGGCAACCTCATCCATTTATTGTAAGTAAGAGGTTTTGAATAATTGATATATTCACGATATAATTTATACGTGTTAAAAAATTCTGAATTAGAATCTATGATTATAGCTGACATAATTCCTCCTTGTAGAGTTTTGATACGTTAAAATTATGTATTATATTCTATGTTATATCATGACGATGTCAATACCATTAATGAATAAAATTGATTAAATTTTTTGAGCATAAATATTTATAAACTCTTGTTGATTAAGATCATTTATATCTTTACCTTGTGGTATATTTAATTGACGAATAATAGCTACTTGCTTCAAAGCTTTTCGTAATTTATTGCAGCCTCGTTGGCCTGCTTCATCAGGGTCTAACCCTAAAACAAATTCTCTTATACCTAAAAGTTTAAGCTGAGATATTTGTAATTGAGTTCCTGTGCCTAAAAGTGCTATAGCAGGGTACCCATATACCCAACATGTTAAAGCATTAAATATACTCTCACATATTATAACAGATTTATTGTAATCACCTAGTTCATATAATCCATATATAGGTTTTTCTATACCTGATGGCATATAGAAGTTTTTAGTTTTAATAGCTCTTCTATAAATAAACAACGTTTTACCATGTACATCCCTAACAGGAAAAGTTATACATGGAACCTCACGAACTTTACCGGAAGGAATATAGTGTAAATCTACTCCTACATCAAATTTCTGAATTATTTCATCAGTAAGTTTTCTATCATACATATATGGTACAGTATATCTATAATTAGCAAGCTCCTCTTCGGATACATATGAATCTGATTGTAAGTTAAATGAATTAATATAATCTACCGCATAAAAAGCATTTAGCTTTTGTATTACATTTCTAGGAATAAGATAATCAAACTCAGCTGCTTCTGGATTAAAACCCGGTATGTTTTCAATAAGCCATTCAAGACCAGATTGATTAGAAATTCCTTTAACAGCTAAAATATCGGATATCATATCTGTAATGGGTTTAGCATAACTGCAAGAAAAACAGTGCACAAATCCTTCAGGATATTTTTGACCGTTTCGAAATTCCTCCTTCAAAAGGACACCACATGAAGGTTTACGCTCATTTCCATCATTATGAATAGGGCAATAAATTGAATACCAATTACCAATCTGTTTATTTAATCTTATCAAATTCAACTCAGCAAGTTTGTTCAATATAGCAATAATATCCATACAAATCTACCTAGAATTCTACATCATCATAATCTTCTTCATCTAAAATACTTGCTTCTTCTGAGGGTTCAGATTCCATATTTAACGTAGTAGTAAGCTGTGTAGTAACCATAGGTGTTCTAAAATCTCCACTTACAGCTGCTGGGCCTAAAGACCCAGAAGACTCAGTATATTCAAGGGACCCGGTATTAAAATCTACTACATAAGCTAATACAGGTTTTTCATTTCTAGCATTACGTGATTTTTCAAGACGCAATTCAATGATATGCTGCTCATGTAGTTGCCTAAACGCAAAAGCTTGCGTTGCAATACGAGCTGGATGATCACTTCCACTGATATTATATAGATTGGGAAAAGGCTCACCATTTTCATCTCTGTTTTCCCGAGTTTCTCTATTAGCTTGCACCGCTGCAACTACAGCGCACCCATATGCTTTAGATAATCGGAACAAATCATCACATATTTCTTTGTATTTTAAGGATTCATTATTATATCTTTCATTTGAGGCTAGATAAGACAAACCGTCCACAATCAATAGCTTACTATGATGCTTTTTGACTAAAATTTCAAGATCATGAACAGTAGTCCTCCCTCCAGACATATCGGAATCTTCTACAACAATAGCAGGTGTTGTATCTTCAGCCAGAGTAGAAAGATAATCACGATACTCATCGCTGTATATTCCGCGAAACAAATCACTATTTCTGAAATGCCCTTTCCAGGTATCAAATCTAGTACCGATAAAAGAAGATTGCATTTCAGGACTATAATAAATTACAGGAAAACCATTACGTTGAGCTGATTCCATAAATTTTGTACACAACCAGGACTTTCCTGCGTTTGTTCTAGCTACAATTACCAAAAACTCTTCAACTGTAGATAGCCCTCCATACATTAATTCATCAATTTCTTTAAACCCTGTAGGTATACGCGTTTGCTTATTGAAATCAATAATTTGCTGAGCACGTTCTTGTGCAGATTTTACAATATCAACAGGACTATGTGTATCTAATTCACTAGCTTTTTCACATTGCCTATTTAAATATTCCCAAGCTTCTCTAACATCTCCTGAACCTAAATCTGCTAATTTATTAAAAGTTTCAAGAAATAAAAGTTGCTGTTTATTTTTCTTTAACTCTTCTTCTAAATAAGATATAGGTTCATTAACTTCTACAATTACTAAATCTTCAAAATGAGCTTGAAAGGTAAAAAGATCTGGAACTTTACCTGTTTTATCTTTATGATCTAGTATGAACTCAATTTGTTTATCTAAAATTCCGTAATAAGATGAATCATATGCACAAAGTTTTTCAATCTCATACTCATCATCACTTACAAGCAGTTTTGAAATAACTTGAAGTTCAATAGAGTTTGTCATAATTTAACACCTCGTAACTTCAATTCATTTCGTAACTTTGAATAAAACATACTTTCTTGCTTACCTGGAAGAGCAAACCTGCCTTTATCTAAAACAATAATTGTGTATCTTTCAGGTTCATATCTTTCTTGAAGAATTGAAAGTAAAAGTTGAGATTCAAAATCACCAAATTTAACTAGACCTAAGTTTGTAATTATCAGATATTTAGAAGATCTAATCCATATTTTCATATCTTCTAAATCTGTAGCGTTGTACCGATTATTCCAGCTTTTCTTAGTTTCATCTAAATAATCAGCAAAATCAAGTTTGTAAGTACCATTATAGAACCCAGCATCTTTACAATATCTAGTTATTGCAAGATACGTAACTAAATCAGCAATTAATAATGGCTTATTTCCACTATATACACTCATAGTAGTAAAACTAGATTCAGGAAGATTATCTTCTGCAGCTTTCTTAATCAAAGTATCTGCTAAAGAAATCTGATCTAAAGAAGCTTTTATAGCTGGATTATTTAAGCTGATTTTACATCTATTAGTCCAATGGGAATACTCAGCAAACACTTTACAAGAAAAATCACAAATTAATCTTTTACAGCTACTAGTATATGGACAATTAAGCATAAGGCTCTTCCACATCTAATTTTTTTAAAATTGGATTTCTAGTAAATGCAAACGATCTTCTTGCTTCAATACATTTTTTTCCAATTTCAAGGGGATCATATCCATATTTTTCATAATATGCAGGATTAGCATATAATGTAAGAAATGGTTTTAACGAACCTCGCATCTTATACTTATGTTCTACACCGTTATTGCTATCTAATATATACTTTCTCACCACATATTCATTCATGAAAGATTCTGTTTTAGGAAGATTTTTAGTATCAGGAAGCTCAGACCAAACAGATGTTGTAGGATAAATTTCACCGTTTAGTTCAATATGTTTCCAAAACGGCAATAACGTCTCTACACCTTTCACTTTAACTATCCTATCAAGCCCCTCAAGGTGTGGGTACTCAATAATATTTTTGATTATTTGAGACTTCGTGTATCCAGAAATCTTAAAAACTGTTCCCAAATCTTCATCATACTCAGTATTATCATATTTCTGATACAAATACTGAGATCGAGTATAAACTCTTATATCGGGAAATAAATTCAATATGTCTGATGTACTGAATTTAGAGATATCACTGACAGCGGTTATTTGACATTGAGCCCAAGGAACAACTGCATCTCCATAAATACAATATTCTCGACCATCTATTACAGCTGAGTATCTTATATCATTAATATCAGGTTGAGGCATTATCGGATGGAATAGATTTAAAGCTTGCACCCAATAATCTAAATCATTTTTAATAGAAACATCTGTAGATACATTTTTAGATGGAAAAGAACTATCAGAAGATTTATTCTTTAATAAATCTGTTAAAAATTCAGATTTCTTCGTAGTAGTTATAGAAGTGTCAAAATACAATCGCTTTGGATCTACATAATCGTCTTCTAAAACATATTTTAAATCTTCAATTGAAATTTCAACATTATCAATCCAGTTATCTAAAAAATTTTCTTCCACACATGCTAGTAACGTAGAAACATCAATATAACTTAAATCAAAAAAATTGCCATTCTTATAGCAATATTGAGCATAGTTTAAAACATAGCCCAAATACTCTATCAATTTATAATTCTTATCTGAATGAATAATCTCTAAAACAGAAGAATCACTTAAAGAATTATTAAGTTTTAGTGCAAACGATTGTATAGGACTTCCCGGAATTGAAAATCTATAATCGTTATTAAGCAAATTGATAATTTCCATATGCTTCATCTAAAATACGTTGAGTACTTTCTACAGATTTATGATATAATGCAATCGAATTTACATAAATTCTATCTACTGCAGCTCGTAATTTAAGCCCAAAGTGATTAAATGATAACGATTCAACATCTTTAAGCAACCAATTCATACCAACTGTTGGCAGATATTCACGTCCTTTAAACGTTTTTGACGTATAACCAAACTCATCTAATCCTTGCAGCCAAAGCTCTTCATAAATCCTTCTAGAATTTTCTAAGGCTTTTTCAGATAATGTGGATAAGATATCACCGTTTTTAATACTAAAAAACATGTACCCAACAGATCTAGGGAACGAGTATTTAACATTCCCGGCCTTGACTTGATTTAACCAATCTTCACATTCACATAAGAACTCAGAAGTTTCATCCCATTCAAAACTTTGCCCATAAGCAAAAATAAAACTGGCTAAATAATTTCTAAATTGTTTTCTATCAAACTTGTGAATATGATTTGGATCATATTTGGCATTAAATCTTATAGAAAAATAACTGCTAAGTATCTTAGCAAATCGTTTCATTTCCGGATCGCTAAATTTTAATTCATCTATTTCTGCTACTTCATGTAAAACAGTTTTAAATTTTTTACAAAAATCTTCACTTAAAGATTTACCTGGAAGTGATTCAGATACAGCAGATTTACACTTGTCAACCTTGCACTTAGATGACGTAACATCTACAATAGGTTCTATATCTGCTTTTTCATAGCTGCCTGTGTTGTTTTCTATAGGAAATTCGACATTTTTAGAAGTTTTTTCAGATTCTAAAGTTGCAGATTTAGGCACTAATTCAAAAGATTTTAGAAGTTCAGATAAAAAAGATGCATTTAATTTAGCAATATCTTCTTTTGGAGATTCGTAATAATTGCTTCGCACATCTTGATACTTTATATCATCTTTACCTACTTTAGCTAGAGCTTTATTTGCATTCTCTACAATTTGGCAAGCTAAATCTCGAATTTGTAGTAAATTGTCTACACCCTTTGAATAAAGTGTAGAATCACTATTAGCTTGAATTTCAGTAAACTCAGCACATCTAGCAATACCTCTCAGCGCACTTGCTACAACAATCATACAACCTCCATAAATCGATGAGTTACGTTAATAAACGATTTAGACCCTTAGATTTTAGATACCGATAGACAGTGATAATGCAAGTAAGTAACTACTATGTTAAACGATGAAGATTCAAAAATAAAGAATTAATTCAGAAAGATTAGAAGATAAAGCTAAAATGCTTTATTTTTTTGCTTTTATTTAAGGAAGGATTAAGGTAAGCGGTAATATTATTTTAATACTATTTAATTTTATTTTTTATATTATGTAATTTTATTATATACTATGCGGAGTACTAATAGAGATTTACAAAAATCATTTTAATTCTTTAAATTTTTATATATTCAGAATCCCCAGCAGAAATGAAGCTATAAAACTAAAAAACAAAAATTCATAAGAAACATTACTTAAATTTAAATGATTTTAATAATCCTTAAAATTTAAAATTCTTAAAATTCTAATAACTATTATGCATGCTATAACTCGCTATGTACAGAGCTAAACCTTTATTAAATAAATTTTTCAATATATAATATCTACTATAGATATCATAAAAAACTTCTGAAGGTGATCTTCTTGGTACCTGTAGTCAAACGAAAAAAACATGAAAAAGAAGTTGATTACATCAAAAGATACACAAATATACTATATGATCAATTACCGCAAACTTCATTAGAAGATAGAGCTAAGTATATTGATATAAGAGATAAAATAATTGAATTGAACTATCCATTTTTTGGATATGTAGTTAGATCTAAATTTCTTAATAATTCATATGCTGATTATGAAGATAAAGTACAAGCCTGCATTACAAGATTTTGTGAATGTTGGACTTGGTACAAATTTGCAAAGAAATATAGAACAGATTTAGCTTTTTCCGTATTTTATAAACCTAGACTCGGAGAAATGCTTGAACGTGATTTTAATGAAGTAAAATATTCACTAAGACGTACTTTATTAATGGAAGTAGGAGAACAACTTGATAAGCATTGGAGTAAAGTTGTATATGAAGATTTAGCGAATCCCAAACTGCATATTTCTGCAAGTCATATGACTTCATTGATGGCTATATTTGGTTCTATGTATCCAGCATCTTCTGATGATATTTCACCCTATTTAGAAGCTCCAGATGACATTGCAAGAGATCAAGGACCTATTGGTGAATTAACCGATGAATATAATGATATAGTTAATTTACTTATACGAGAGATGGTTGAGAAGGAAAAAAAGTTAACGCCCAAGGATATCAACCATATGGCAGATGTATATGGGATAGATCCTAAATCGCTTAGGAGCAAGCTACCTTTAGCAGAACAGCAGCTTTATCAGATTTTAAAATCTCGTCAAAATTGATGCTATCTACAGTACCAATGAAGTATTTCGCATATTCAGAATAACATCTTATCAATTCTTCAAAATCATTTTTAGCTTCTACAGAAGTATTTTCATTAATATTACAGCTTTTTATCAACTTCTTTACAGTTAATTCAAATTCTGTAGCAATTTGTTCTATACATCTAGCTTGCAATCTATAGAAATATGCATAGGGAGTAATATCAGGGTTGAAATAATCATCTACATACTTTCTACTACATTCTATAGGTATTGGTAAATAAGTATCTACCAAATAATCCAGATAGTTAGATTCATCTGATTTCATAACTAATTTTCCAAAAGACTTGATTCATCCATAGCTTCAATACGGGAAGATCTTATGCTATATTTTCCATCTCTATAACCTGTAGTAGATGCATCAATTATATTAGAAGTTGATTCAAACTTTACCGATTTAAAAGCATAATTGTCCATTTGGCTTTGAACCTCTTGAGGAACTACTAACATCAAAGCTTGACATTGCTTAGAAAGTTCATTATCCACTCCAGCGATAAAACCTTTGTAATAACTAGGTTTTACGCCTTGCGATGTTCCAAATTGCTTCTTAGCTAATTTTGAAATTTCTGAAGCTTTCTGTTCTCCTACATTTATAAGTTTAGTGTATACGAGAACTGCAGCTTTTGCATCATGTTCATAGCCTACAAAACTAATAGTATTTGTACGTTTATAATTGTTACATGATTTCCTCAAAGGTGTCTGAAAACATGTACATCTAAAATTTTTAGCAACTACACTTGCAATGAACAATCTCCACTGCTTTCCAGAATATTCTTCACTTGTAAGTGTTATAATTTGAGTAGATTTGCAATTATCAATATATTCTTCTTCAGATACATCATATTCACTAATAAGTTTTTGTGCTTTCAAAGCAGCAGAAATAGCTTCGTTTTCACTAGTATTATTTTCAGAAAGCTTTAAAAGTTTCTTTATTTTTTCGATTATTGCGTCTCGATTGCTCATCAAGTACCTCCTCATTAGAGCATAGATATTTGAGATACATACAAGATGATTGAATTTATACAGAAAATCAATAGCAAAGTAAGAGAAATTCCCTCACTTTGCTATTGATCTATGATATACTTATGCAGCTTTTGCAATATCTTCAAATTTCTTCATATTATTGATAAATTTAGAAACTTTAAGCATTTCTGTGGTGGCTTCAGGATTCATACCAGGAACAAGAGTCATGCGATGACTAAGGTCGAAACCCTTGTCAGCATTGCGATAGTAATGGGTACCGTAATCGGTAAGCGCATTAAAGACCTGATACATTGTACCTTGATAGTTAGCAAGATTGTCAGCATTGAGACATGTTACGAAGGCTTCTCGCTGCATATCTACGGTCTGATTTGCACGAGAATGATTAGTGGTGCTGTCTTCAGATTCTTCAATGTAAGGGAACAATTCATCTAGGAGTTTGTTGATTCCTTCACGACTGATTTTGATCTTAACCATTTCTTCAGCAGATTTCTGCATCGTTGCAACGGTTCGATGATAAGCATTGATGATAGCATTGTGAATGGTGCTCTGATTCGAAGCATCTACAACTGCGGGAATCTTAAACTTAAGTCCGGCACGCCTGAGAGCCGACGACATTGCGTTCATGCAGGCAATTCTTACCGGAGTATTGATGACTTGAACGTTTCCGTCAGGTTTAAGATGATCGTTTACAACGATGAAATAATGACCGAATACGTCGTCTAGAACATTGAACTCTTCAGCAAATTCGAAGCAGCCGAACATCTGCTTTCCACCCATATAAGTATCAGCAATAAGGGGCTTAAGAGTTCCGTCCTGCATCAGACCTTCAATAGACTGGAATGTTTCGATATTCTGTACAATTACCGGATTTTCAGATTTGACAATTCCTAGAAAAGAGTTGCTATCGTCTCGATACATGCCGTAAAATCCTGGAACGGGTTCTTCAATATCGGTCTTAACATTGTGTGCCGAAACAGTGTAATCAAGCCCTAGCGTAGAAACGATGTCTTCAGAAGACGTCATGCCCTTAATAGCATCTTCGATGTTCTTAGAAACAGACCACGCAGCGCCTTCGACTTTGATAAGAGTGTTGGTAGACATTTGATCCTCCTTAGACTTTTGATTTTTAATTGCCTACAACATGATTATAGTAACATGTGCTAAAAATGTCAATAGAATTTATCGAAAAAATCATGATTTTAATAGTCGGTTATCCACTTCTTCATGAAGATGAAAGCTTTCAATATCTTCATATATATCATTTAATTTCACTAATACTTCAGAGGTAATGGAAGGATCTTTAAAATCAGATAAGTTACGTAACATAAGCGTATATAATTCTACAATTACTCTATTTCTAGCTGTAATTTCTTTAGAATATTTATTCTGCAAATTTTGTGAAAAATGATGCCACCCTTGTAATACTCTAAATACGGGGATTAATGAAGAACCGTTTGTGTATACTTCTTTATTATCATTAAATTTATACGTAGATATAAAAGCTTCAAAAGTTTTAGGGAATTCTAGCATATCCTGAGGCATTATTATTCTCCTGTAGATCCATACCCACCTGCACGTACTGAATTAACCTCATCATTATCAACTAAAAGAAATTTTGTAAATATTCCTTGACCAATCTTCATACCTTTTTCTATATGTATTGAATTAGGAGTTAAATTATAAACTAAAAATCCGATTTCCCCTTCATTATCGATATTATTGTAGTAGTCAGCGTCAATTATTCCTACACTGTTAGCCATAACTAATCCTAATTTTGAAGGGGATGAACTTCTAATAAACAATTCAAGCACTTCATCTTCCTGCATATATGCTTTTATTCCAGTTTTTATACAATATGGTTTAACAATTTCTACATTGCGGAAACTTATACAGCTATTAGCGTTCTTAGCTAGCATATTTAAATGTGAAGGAATATCAAAAGATTCACAAGCGTAAAAATCATATCCAGCACTACATTTAGTACTTCTTTCAGGTAGTTGGAAGTCTATTTTTGAAACTCTAGTAACTTTTTCAAACCCTCTTAAACTCAACATAGAAAACCTCCGGTAAAAATAGATTAATAATTAACTATTAACGAATTTACCAGAGGTTAAACTTTAGCTTATTTTAATGCCATATTGATTGTCTGAGCTTAGGTTTACTTGAAGTACCTTATCAAAATGTGGTTCGTTATTAGGTTTAAATCTTCCAAATTTTACATATACATTTTCAAATTCTCGAAGATTATTTAATTTATCATAAATCTCAGATTCTATATATCCTGTATATATGACGATATCATCTTGTAATTGGCTTCTAAAAGCTGTTATAAATTGCATCATATCATAGAACGAATCAAATGGTTCTAATCCTTGAAAAATGACAGATTCTGTAAGTGGATTAGCTTTATATGCTTCAATGATTTCATTTATATCAAAATCAAAGACTTCATAACCTGATAGTTCTAGATTCTGACAAACTGTATATCCTGCATCTTTATTACATTTAAATGAACAGTAAGGAAACTCTAAAAGCATTCCAGGTTTTCGATAATTTACAAAATCTTCTTGTATTATTCCTACTAATTTCATATAAATTCTCGTATCTATTTATTTACATCTGCCCATTGACGAAGCTTGTATTCTTCTTTTCTAGGTTCAGCCCAGTTGTTAACTTGAGTAAAAAACCCAACAATACGAGTAAATTCAGCTGCAACTGGTTCTCCACATGTAGGACACTTTGTACCATAAAATCCGTGGTTATGTTTACATGCTTGAATTCTAGGATTAAAAGCAAAATATGTTACACCTGAACTAGCAATGTAATTTACTAATTTCCAAGCTTTATCAAAAGAATCGATTGGAGCATCAATGTTTGCGTGTAAAATAGAACCTCCATTACAGAAAGAATCAAATAAAGCTTGAGTTCTTACACGTTCACTCAAAGAAGTTTTAATTCCTAGAGGCATAAATTGATTTCCATATAAAGGAAGATCATCTACTACATCTTCGGGATAAAAATATTTATCCTTTTTCATTAATTTATCTGCAGCACTCTCTCCCGGAGTTTGCTCACAATTGATTTTGTAATCAAGTTGATTAGATTCCAAAAACTTTTTAGATTCATTATGAATTGTATCAAAGATAGCTTTTCCGAAAGTTTCCCCTTCTGGGGTATATTTAGCATCACCCGCAAAATCTGTAGCAACGTAATTAAATTTCTTTAAAGTTTCATATACACCAATAAATCCTATAGTGTTATATAGATGATCAAAATCTAATAAACCATAAGTAAAATTCTGAAGTAAACCCTTATCTACATTTCTAGAAATTATATGTCGTACTGCATCTAATGCAATACAATCTAGATTAACATAATATTTTAGTTTTTCAAGATATTCTTCTTCTGTTTTACTCTCTAATGCAATTCTAGCTAAATTTATTGTAGAAACTTTTACGGATCCTACACTTAAACTGCTGCCACCGATACTATTAAAATGTCCTAAAGCTTCATGTTCATCTACTTTAGCTTCTCTAACTTTCTCTTTTTTACGTATATCAAATTGTTTTTTAAGTTCTACATCTTCAGATATCTTTTGTTTAAATGAAGATAGAGACAGCTTTGCTTCATCTATAGATGCTTTCTGAAGATATTCTTTATGCATCTCAGAAAGGATGAAATCTTCTAACTTTTTATCAGAATCTAATAAGCCAATTTCTTCTATGCTGGATTTAAGTCTGCAACAATTAGATAATGAATTAACAGTACTATCTACAAATAGATTTGAATCACTCCATTTTCTATTATGTTCTATAGCCCATCTAGCAAATTCTTCATCTACAAAAGTATTATTTTGATACAATAAGGAAATAGTATTGACTGGAAATGTCATCATATTTTGAGATCTAATATCTGACATTGTTTCTAAAAATAGCTTTTGAAATTCAATTATTTCTTCTTCATAATCAATCATAAATGAACCATCAGGGAAAACAGCACCACCGAACAAAGCTTCAAAGTAATTATGATCAAATATAGAAGTATTGGTAAAAGCGGATTGAACTCCATCTCTCGTATAAGGTTGATTTAATGCGTATATTAAACGTTGAAATTGTTGCTTCGCATAATATATTTCATCATGAATGATATATCCTTCATTACAATCTTTGTGCCAGAAATAATACATGTAAGGAAGAAGATTCGGTAGGCCTACAGCACCAGAGGTTCGATTACATGAAAAAGATACAAATTCTTTTACAAAATCTATAAATGTTTCAAGATGTTGCGGAGGTTGTGCGTTAAATGTTCCATCATCCAAAAAGTATAATCCACGTTCTGCTAAATCTTTTAAATCATAAGCATAACAATAACTTGCAAAACTGGCAGTAGGAGCATCATGCATATATAGGTGTCCATCGTAGTCACTTATAAGCCAAGCATCTGCAATTTCTTTTCCATGTTTCTTTTTGATTTCATAATAAATTTTATTATAAGAAAGTAATTTCTTATGAGATTTTGGAAGCTCTCCTAATAATGTTGGCATATCATGTCTACCCACATTAGATGAAGGATCTACTGAAGAATCTGCAACTGTCGGCCTATCAACAAAACTATCAATGAAATCGGTATGATTTAAACTAGAATTAGAAAAACCATTGATTTTAGCTAAATCTTCACCGAAAGAATCTTTTAAATTAATAAGAGTGTTAGAAAAATCAGAATCTAGCGCAATATCAATATTCATAATTTACATCACTTTCATTGATCTTACAAATGTTTCAAAAGAAGAGCTATCATTAAATTTATCCAGAAGTTTTCTAGCTCCGCTAAAATCAAAAAGGGCACCATCAACTTGTAGCATAGGGGATGATGTAAAATGCAGTTTTTTCATTTCTTCAATATCATCTATTTCATCATATTTTATATTTTTATCATCAAGTTTAGCTTTTAATACTTTACATTTAGGGCAGTGTGTTGTATAAAATATAACACTCATAATTTCTCCTAGCTTATTTATAACTTTTTCTGTAAAAATATAACTTCAAATAGCTAAACCATATTGAAGTTATAATTTATATAAAATATGACAAATTAAGTTGTTTTAGTTATTTACTGCATTTCTAAGTTTACCTCGTTTATCTCCAGTAAGCTTAGAATATTGATATTTATCTCTTAAGAATTTCCATACTGAATGACCTTTGGATGGAGCGGCTACAAATCTGCGATAAATTTTCGCAGGAACATTATAATATCTATATATATCTCCTGGACCTCCACGAGCGTTCTTATACTGTATGTACATTGTACCTATATCTGAATCAGCATCAATATCAAATGCATAACTCCAAACATTTGAAGATCTAGCACGTATCATATGATCTGTAATTTTTTTAGAACTAGACTTTCGTGAATTTCTAGAACTATGTTTAGCAGCTTGAATTTCAGCGTTCTTGATGAGTATTTTCATATTTAAAACCTTTAAAGAATTATTGTTACAGCTTCATCAAAGGTTCTCAACAATGAAATACGATCGTCATAACCAAAAATAAAAAGCTGAAATACAGCTTTTTATTGTAAATTGATATGGGCAATTAACTTATCTAGATACCATCTACACTTTTCTAGATCTTGTAACCCTCCCTTATTTTTCCATCTCCATAGATATTTGATACAATTACCATGTAAAAACCCTTCAAAAGCTTCAGGGCTCAAAATCGATTCAATACCTTCAAGACATTCTATTTGTCCTAAGTTGTAATGCTTTGGATGATTCACTTCAATATCATTATTCATTAGCAGATCTATTCAACGCAGATTTAGTAGCAACTACAGCAGTAGATATGATATCTTGTATATTAAACGTTTGATTGTGCATATATCCTGGACAAGGGATAATATACTCATCCACATTATCTTCTGGTTGAAGATCATTAATCGATATAGCTAGTTGCTTTGCATCTTCATAAATATCACAAACTATTACAGATTTAGATGAAACACTAAACATGGCTTTATTTTGAACAATATATACTTCTTGCATACAAATATCTCCTAAATTTAGACTACAGCATATTATATGTTAACGAATTCACCTTATTCATTACAGTTATGCTTAATATTATCCGATAACCACTCAGTAATTATTGCTTCTTCAAAAGTTTTTAAGAACTGTTCCCACTCCTCTTGATTAAATTGAATATATGTAGTAGCTTTATATTGAGGTCCAACTTCAATCAATTTTTCTGTAATTTTAAAACTCATAATACTCCGCCTTTAACCAATTTTCTAGTTTATGCTTAGCTGTATTTTCATCTTCTAAATCATCATCACTTATACCTAACATTAATTGAAAATATCCTGGAGCAGCTAAGATATCGTATAGAGTTTGTGCTGTTTGTTCAACAGCATCAATATGAGATTCTCCATAGAAATACATACCAAAATTTGTCATATCTCTTCTCCTTTAGATTGAATTTATTAATTCATTTATATCTTCAGGAAATTCATCCCCCGTATATTTATCTGAATGTACAGTTTGATTATCACCTTTAACTATCTGCTTAGCAATTAGTAGATTTGTTTCTGTTACATCCATTCTTCTAGCTTCTATAATAGACTCAGGAGTACTTTCATCATCATGCCAGAAAATAATAATTTGAGGATCAGAATCTTTTGAAGCTTTAGCTACTACTGCAGATCTATATTCATTAGACTGTACTATTTTACACACAGTATCCGGATAAAATAATTGATACCAAATCCCATTGCTATCGTATATTTCATGTGGACAATAACATTTATTTTCCAGATAATTGATCATATCAGGATGAATCTGCTTTAGAGTGAGATCAAAATCTTCATAGTCATATTTATATACGTACTTATGATCTTCTAAATATGTTTGTATTTCTTGACGCATTTCTTTTAGACGCTTGGTCAACCAAATTGTATTTTCATATTTAACTTGGTCTTTGGGATGAATACGTATTCCAGAATCTATCAGTTCTTTATGAAGATCTACCATCTCATTAAATTTGACACTAAAAAACGAAGGCCATTTACAACTTGCTTTTGTATCAGACATGGCAGATACAAATTTACGATACAAAACAGGAGATGCTAATTTTTTAATTAATGTAACTCCAATATCACCATAATCCCAGGAATATCCGTGTTCTTGATATAGATGAATTCCATGTAAAACATCTTGTGGGTCGTAATCTCTATAATCTTCATTTTTCTTTAATGGCCTATAATCGTGAAGATCACAAATTAGTTCGTAATCATTTAACATCGATTCTGATGTGATTTTTTCATTCCCAGTATGATACCAATCACCTCTAGACGTATATATAGCCCAATGTCCTTTATCGGGATCTTTTAAATTGAAAATGCGCTCCATAGCACCTAAGGTAGCTGATCCGTCTTTAAGACTACCATATTTAAGTTGATGTGTGTCTTGCATCCACACATTACCGTCTTTATCCATTGCCGGAACTGCTTGATAATAGATTTGATCGTTTCTAATAGATGAATCATTCCATCTATTATGATTTACTTTATACAACCCACCCCATACTACTTTATCTTTGAGAATTTTATCATCAGCCATAATAACCTCCTTTAGAATAGAATATAACACGATTAAAAATCTGTATATACATCTATTGTACCTGAAGGACAACCGGTATCATAAACCTTCGCTTCACCAAATGGGGTATCGACAATTGTACCCATTTCGTAATCGCTAGAAGCTACAGCGATATAACCCTCATTATCACATATATAACCATTTTCATCTACATGTCTTCCATTAGAGTTTAAATCATTTAGACCACCACCTGGCAGAACATTTTGAGAATACCAAGTATATCGGATACCATATTCATCATAAACTACACCAGAAGTTTGAAAATCTGATGAATCTGCTGAATAGGTGTATTCTACAAAATTAGGTTCTTCATAATCTATATAAATAGGTTCAGAAATTTCTTGATCTTCATATGATACTTCATTTTCAATATATACCTCATCGTATTCTATAGAAGTTGAATCTTCTACATTTTCAATATCTTCATCATAAGAATTAACATCTATGTTTTCTTTATCTTGATCTATATTAACAACTTCAGGTTTATCAGAAACCTCAGTAACAAAATAAGAAATATCGAAACTTTCTTCAATTTCTGCATGTGCAGAATTGGTTATAACAGTTAAAAAAACAACAATAGTAATAAATATAATGCAAAAAATTGAAATAACACATTTGAAGTATTTCATAATATGCCTTTCACAATGAATGACGCGTTATATAATTAGTAACGAGTTTTCGAAGTATCAAATTCTATTAGAATTCATAAGCATATCAAAGACAGCAGATTTGAAACAATCATGAAAAGTATTGAAACCTTCATCGAATGAAACAATATTGCAGCTATCTCCAAATACCTCATTGATGTAGTCTTCAATAGACTTAAACACAGCATAGGTCCAACCGTCATCTTCACAATCATCGCACCACTGATCACTATCAGAGATAACGATAATAGCATCATCAACCTCTCGTATGTAATCAACAAATCCAGTATAAGGAAGTTGCACCCTGCTAAAACCTTCGTGGTCGTAATCTACTTCGATGAAATTACTAAAATAGGATTGAGGAAAGCTGTCATCGACGTTTGCACGAAGTGTTTCGATTGTGTGTTGATATGACATGGTAGCTCCTTTGGATTCTTGATATGCTTACTACACATAATAGTATAGAGGTATTAACTTTAAAAGTCAATACCTCTATTATTGCTTAAGCTGTTTTATTTGATCCAGTAGTTACCAATTGTTTTATCTGTAGGGTCCCAAATGTCATGGCAAGTATAGCCCCTACCATCGTCTTCATCTACAAAGCAGGTGGTATGATGCCATCCAATATTTGCTACGATTCTTCGATTCTCTAAATAGTAGTTATCATTCAAGTAGTTTACAAAATCCTTACCTGTATACTTGGTATTATCAAACTTACGAGGCTGTTTCATACGCCTGAACCCTTGATCTTCAAGATATCGAGTAAACAGAGTAGGTTCGTTTAGAAGTGAGCAGTATTTATGCATGTACGGAATCATTTCATCGATTACTTCATGCCAAGGTTTATTCATCGCTTTCGATATAGCACGAACTACGCAATCTCCCGTACGTTTGTTTTTCGGATTTACATTTTCAAAGGTGAAGTAATCGGTATTAGGATATGTGATGATCTTAGGCATAAGGCTATCCTTTCTAGACTATTGATATTACGCCTACAATTTATTATAAGCTTTTTTGATTAAAAAGTCAAGATATAATTATCAATCGGTTTTTCCTTTATGATGTTGTTTTACTTCTTTTCTATATTTTTTAGAACATTTATACAATATACAATCTACAGCTACAGTATTTATTTGATTATTACTTAAAGGATCTACTACATACCAATCTTCCCCTAAGATATAATCTATAAGAATATTTAATGCAAATTGTGAATCCATTGCAGGTGGATAGACATTATCTGGATCTTTATGTTTATCATACCAACTATAAAATTTGCTCTCCACAGTTTAAACACCTATCTTGTATTTGCCAATTTGCATAAAAAGCTCCACATTTCGAACATCTAAACATTCCTACATACGATGAAACATTTTTACATATTTTTGATGGAACAAATCTATCACAAGCTTCATCATTTTCATAATGTAAACATGGATCTACTTTACAGCATAAATTCCAATCTCCTGCACCTATATAATTATCACACATACAGCATAATAATTTTGTTATTTCCATATATATCCTTTAATGCTTACATCCAAAATATTCAGGTGTCTGTGAACGTTCTAGATAAACGACTTTTCCACATTTAGAGCATGTCCATGAATATTTTGGAGGTAAAGATGCACATACTTCATCTACATAAGGATTATTTTCATAAGGTCGATGCCAATCATGTACAAATAACTGGTTACCAAATTTATCAAAATGCTTTGATTCACCAATACGTAAATTATTACACGCAGTTCTAGTAGAATCATGATGCTTAAGTTCGGGGCACCAAAAATAGATAGTTCCAACAGCATCCTTAGATGCATTATACGGAGGATATCCATGATATTCCCCTAATGCACAATTCCCGCAAATTTGATCATTTACGCCCATTAAAATACTCACCTATAAACTATAATCTTATCCTATCAATTTTGTCAAGCTCAATTTGAAGATATTTTGCAGCATCTAAATTATCCCAAGGTTCCCAAATAGATGGATCGGGAAATCTAGGATCATACGGCAAAACGTTGCAATTAAGGATTTTAGCTTCTATAGCTGTTCTTCCAACCGCATATACGTTTTTGTATAAAGACAAAGTATCAAGAAGTTCTTGGCGATTTAAATTACAGATTAAATCGACATTTTCAGGAATAGCACAACCTTCTAAAAACTGCTTTGAATATCTTCCAGCATATGCCGTATCTCCGTATTTTTCTTCTATAGATTTTTTAAATTGCGAAACATAAGAAATATCTACAGAAAGCGGTAAGTAAATTGGTATTCCTAAATGTTTTACTTTCTCACAAGTTTCAGGTATACCACAAACTAAAATTAAATCATCATAAACTGATAACCACGTATACAAATCTGTATTTATATTATTATGAATAAATACAATTGAATGATTTACTCCTACCTCAGGTACGTTTAGTGTTATCCAATTTCTAGAAGTACGAATATTGGGAATTATGTTATTTACAATTTCTATAGAATAATAATAAGCACCATTATGAGGATTTTTTATATTTTGAGAACGTAACCATTCCCAATATTTAGGATGTGTGTGATCAATAATCATTTATATTTTAATCTCTAATAATTTTAATACCATAAGCATCGGCAAAATCATGCTCGATCTTACATCCTCGAGAAGTTTGCCAATTGTCATCAAAGTATGCATAATCAGCTTTAGCTAAAAGCTGTAAATTACTAGCTAAGCACTCTCCGAAAGTATCAAATTTTAAAATATTCGACATAGTGTCAATAAGCGTTAATTTGTCCTTTAGTAGAGTTTCAGCATCATTATAGCAATATGAGATATTTGACTCAATTTCTACTTGAGATTTATTTTGCATTGGAGTGCTTACATATAGTGTTTTCATAAAATCTCCTAAGTACAATTAGCATACAATAGAATCGTAATATTTCATCCAAGGATTTAAAGTTTCAAACGTATTTGCAATAGCGAACACATCCTCATCATGGTACTGTTTACATATAACTTGCAATCCTACAGGTAGATTATCTTTGGTCAAACCGCAAGGAATAGATGCAGCTGGATAGCCTACGAAGTTAGCTAACGGAGTTTCTCCAAAAGAGATAAAATCAATTGCTTCAATTTGAGGTACTCCATTTACCTCTTTGCAATGACCTTCCCATGAGTTAGGCAACGGGGGACAAACTGCAGTGGGTGATATGATTGCATCATATTTTTCAAATACTGTTTCAAAATTGTCTAGAATATCTGTTCTAATGTAATTAAACATCTGAAGATCAAATATAGAAGCATCATAAGCTTTTCTGTTATAATAAACAAATTCTGGCGGCAATTCGTCACTATGATCTTTTATGAGATCTAAACCTTCTTCTTTCCATCGTGCTAAATCTAAGGCAGTATCTATTGAAATAGCCCAGGACCAACAAGTTAGTATTTCTTCTAAAGTGAATTTCCAATTAAATTGAGCAAATTGAATTGACGCTCCTGCATCTATTAAAGTGTTAGCAGAGGATTGAACTATAGCTTTTACTTCTTCATCAACTTGTGGATATAAATCAAAATCACTTGTAAATGCAATCTTCATTCCTTCAATATTATTGTTTAGCAATTCAGTAAAATCTTTAGAAGCATTTATAGGCAAGCTCATAGGATCTCTAGGATTGTAGTAAGCCATCTTATTTAAGATAGTTGCACTATCTCTAACACTTTTAGTTAATACCCCGTTAAAGCAGTAAGGATGTGTAGCTGCCCACCCATCAGGTCTGCAATAGCTCGGAACAGTGCCTATTGAAGGCTTAAATCCAAACAAGTTACACCAACCAGAAGGGATGCGAATAGAACCTCCAGCATCCCCTCCTTCTCCAAATGTAATTAAACCACCTGCAACCGCTGCAGCTGTACCACCCGAAGACCCTCCAGACGTACATGAGGTATCAAACGGATTGCAAGTCTGTCCATACATTTCGTTTTGGCAAGCTCCACTAAACCCAAACGCAGGAGCATTAGTTTTTCCGACAGCAATTGCCCCTAAAGTTTCTGCTGCTTTGCAAAACTCAGAATCACAATTATCCACAGCTAGTAAAGATCTAACCCCACCGTGTGAATTTATCCACCCTTTTTTAGAGGGTAAGAAATCCTTAAAAGCCATAGGCACCCCTGCAAATGGACCTATATCTTTATGTTGAATGATTTGAATTTCTTGTTTTTTAGCTACTTCAAGAGCTTCTTCAAATTTTGTATAAGTAAAAGCATTAAGTTTTGGATTTATAGATTCAATACGATCAATAAAATACTGGATAGATTCAATTGGCGAAAGCTCGCCAGAATTGACGAGCTTTCCTAAAGCTATACCATCAAGATTTTCAAGTTTCATATAACTCTCCTAGAGTTTAAACCTGCACTTGATATATAATAACGAATATACTTAGTACGTAGGAACAGCGTATTTCTGAATATAGTCTTCACCAACTTTATCCTTCGCCCAATTTTTAGATAATTTATAACCAATAGGTGAAAACACAATTTCAAAAACTAGCTCAAGTAGCATCATCATGAATGAGCATACAAGAACTTGTTCAATAGACCATCCAAAGAATATAAAAGATACAAACATTGCAAATACAAAATTATCTACAAATTGCCCTAAAGCTGTAGATATGAAGCTTCTAATCGCAAATCCTACATATGTACCTTGGTTATCAAGTTTAACTCCTACAATATGATTCATACCAGAGTTAACTAAACCTCCTAGGAACATAGCTGCAGCAGAACCTACTACAATATACCAAGCAGAAGAAAATGTTGCATTTATTCCTGCATTTATAGCTTCACTAATTTCTGGAGTAGTTCCCGCATAACTTGCAGCCCACACACCTGGAATCTGTACAATAAGCATGAATAGTATACAAGTAATAAGATTAACTATCATACCTACAGTATTTAAGATCGTCGCAGCTTTATATCCAAATCGCTTACAAACAGAATCCATGCAAAGAAAAGTAATCCAAGATACAAAAATGCCTGCTGTAGAAGCAAGCCATGGTAAATTAAATATAGATTTATTAGCTAATAGATTCATTGCTATTACAGATATCATGAAAATAGCAGTTACTAATCCCGGAATTGCACGTAAAGCGTCTTTTGTTTGAGTTAATATTGAGTTCATAATTTTTTCCTCTCATGTTATTTTTGTTTTACAAGTGGGTGTCAATGAGTATACAAAACACTTAATTTATCATCTTATAAGCATCACATCCTTCATGGTATCTCTTAATTGTTAACGATCTTCTTGTAATATTAAAGGATTATTTTCTATACTTTATAAAAAACTATATTATTTTTTCTTTTATTACGGAATAAATAAATTTAAAAAAGAAAATCATAATTTTCATATTGTTTACTTATTCTATTTCTCACGTACGTTTCTAAAGACTTGAGCATAAATTTCAAATATTCATTACCATGCTTCAATTTAACTTTTTCAATATCAAATGTTTTACAACCTAAGGTTAAGTTATCAGGAGTTTCCTCTAAAATATTAATACGTAATTTTGTTCCATATGTTGTTATATTAATATTTAAAAGCATTTCATATACTTCTTTATATTTATCCTCAGAAATATCATATAAATTTCTTACTTCATAAGGAATTTGATACAAAACAATCGTCCATATATCATACATATTAGAGGACTTCTTAAACTTTATTGAACCATCTAAGTGTTTAAATAAATATTTTCCAAATATATTTACAACTTGATTTAATGAGGAAAGATTAGCAGTTTTACACTCAATTAACATATTATTCAACTCCAATCTTTGGAGCTACAATATTAAGAGTATTGTTTTCTCCGTAAATTAATACAGTAGATTTAGATAAGTTTCCAAATCTATTTTTTCTATCAGTTAAATTAGAACTGGATGTATATTTTTTAAAATATCCGCCAGATCTATTACAAGACTGAGCTTGAGAGTTGGTTGTATATATTTCTCCAGGAAAATAATCTAAATATTGAATTATTTCAGAAATATCAATGCTTACTCCATATATAGTAGCAGGATGAGAAGTAGCATAATCAGGATCATACGTCATACCACCGATGTATATGGTACCTCCTGTATATGCTTGAGACTGACTGTTATACGTTGCAAAATCAGTAATTTTCCCTATTTTTATATTGAACGAAGGGAATTCTAAGGTAGGATAACCTCCAGAAACTGGATTATAAATATTCCAAGAAGTAAGCTGACGTTTTATACTACCTGATCCTGCAGTAAAATATGGTATTTTATGCGTTCCGGCATTTCCCGAATATAAAGTAAAACTAGCATTGCTAAAAAACAAATAACCTTTCCATCTGTGGCCAATCAACGGACCTGTTTTTGAATTAAATGCAAAAGTTTTTTGAGACCCTGTAGAAATATATACAGAAAGATCATCGTATACTGTAATTGTAAGTCTAATTCTTAACTTAGGAGCTACATTTGTAAGACCAGAACCTACAAAAGCGAAAAAAGCGGTAGCAGTGGTAGGTACTCTTTCTCCGCCTGTTTTTATATATCTACTAAATGATCCTAAAACATTAGCCATTATTTCACTCGCAAATCTCCATTTTCAGCAGATGTATGTGATTTTATCCATCTATCAGCACCAGATGTTGTTTTTGAATAGATATTTAAATTCCCACAAGGAATTTTAAAATCACCGGCATTATCTAAACCTAAATTAGCCCAGAGTATATTTCCGTTTTCATCCATCAAGCCCGACTTTACACCTATTACATGCTGTAATAAGTCCTTTAACGCTGTATCTAATTTAGTTATTCCTAATGTTTTTTTCGGAATAGTTCCAGCTAATTTATTAGCTAATTTAGCAAAATCCCAAGAAACTACGCATTTACCATTACTTTCTTTAAAAGTTAAGATACCAGTACTATCAGATATGCCACCTGCTTTATATTTCAATACTGTTACTTCAGGATTAGTTCTAGAAACCGATAAAAAGTTTGAAGTAATTGGAACTTCTACAATCATATCATTTCCAGCTTCTACAGGATAAGTAATTCGTACTCCACCTTTACCTTTAGAATCATTTCTATTCACAGGTTTAGAAACTTTTAGACGAGTTCGAACACCTTCTGCAACAGTTTTAGGAGATATATGAGGTTGAGCTGTTGAAGGGTCTTGTATATCAATTGGTGAATCGATAGCTACTTTGAGCATCTTATTATCCGGAGATGCATTTGTATTATAAGGTTCTATTCTAGAACTGATTAAAATATCTCCACCAGGAGTTGAAGGACCACTTATAGAAATACCCGTACCAGCTTTTAATTGACTATGTTTAATAGTAGTTACAACTGCATCTTCTTCAGTAGATGACGTTTGAGTTATATTCAAACTAGAATCAGAACTATCGTAAACATCCGAAGAATATATTTTAGAAGAATCTTTAGTGTCCCTGCTATCCCTGTAAGGAGTATTATATGGGTTTAAAGAAGTTGCCCAACTTTTCCCTTGTTTGTTTGCAGGAATTACTTCTGAAATATCTTCCATCCTTGATCCAATTTCAACAGGACCTCCAGGAGTAGTCGGACCGTACATGCTTATACCTGTAACTGGGTTCAAAGGAGACACAGTAAAATCTGTAGATAAACTATCTTCATTTACTTCAATTTTTAAGAAATCATTATGTGATTGAATATTTTTTCTTAGATAGTAATCTACAACTGTTGACGATGTTAATATTACTTTATTTGCCCATGGATAAGATTCAGGTCCTATGAAATCACCATCTTCAGGATTATCAGTATTTACTGAACCTGAATCAAATCCTGATATCCCTGAAATAATAGATCTATTGGTAAACCCTGTCAGTAATAAATAAAAATCATGAGTAATTTTAGAACTTAATGTAATTCTTAATGTAGGAACTTTTTTCAGATTTGGAATTAAATCCCAGACGGGTAAATTTTCTCCTTCTTCTGCGTAAATTTCTTCTTCCCATAAACCTGGTTGTATTACTATAGCATCTTGTATTTTCAAATAATTAGCAATTGCAGATTGTTCTGAAGCTGAAAGTTCTTCTACAGTTATCTTATAATCTGAATCATTAGAAACTGTATAAGTATCTGGAGAAATATTAGATGAATTAGGTAGCATACTTCCATAGCTTTTGATACGAGTAACCCAGCCTTGTTGATTAGCTACACAATCTCCAAAAAATTGAGATCCAATAATTGTATTTGCAGCACAAAGTTTAGAGTTTTCAGGTAATTCAACTTCAATACAATGTACTCCTGAAATTTGATCTGATTCTACAGGAATATGTAAAATCATCGAGGCTCCATGCCCTATTTGAGAGGCGAGCCACTCTCTTTCTGATGCAGGTTCAATTGAAGGATTTTCTGATAAAGCGTGTTTAACATATAATTCATATGTAGATAAACCTACTACTCGTCCTTCATTATAGAGTTCTCTTGGCATCTAAACTCCTTATACTTATTTATATAATTTCAATTAACATTTAAGATTTTCATCTAGTTATCTGGATGTTATTGTATTAATATCTGTAGTAGTAATAGGTGTAAGATCCATAGTTCCCGAACCTCCTCCAGAACCTGAATCATACTGGCCTCCAAGTATTGCTTCAAGTATATCATTTGAAATTCCAGAAATATCTAAATAATTATCCGAAATAGGAGACCAAGTACCATCGCCTTTTAAGAAATATTGAGATTCGGTATCAATAGGTGCTGGAACTAACCCCTCTACACCCTCTGATCCTGTGACTACATGAATTTCGCCTAAATTAGAATTTTCAACATTTAAATCTACTAAAGTATATATACCTTCAATTAAATCACCCTCATCAGATACTGCGCATAAAAACGCAGGATATGCAGAATAAGGCGTGCCTCCAGCAGGTAATGTTAATGTGCTTGTAGGTGAGAAAGAATCACCATTTAATATAAAGTATACATAAGTATCTGTAGAAAACGAGCCTTCTACATATGCAGCATATATGTAGTATTCATAATCAGGATCCGATTCAGTTCCAGGTATTACTGTAGCTGCAGGTAAACTAATCGAGGATTCTCCTAAATTGACAATAGAAAGGCCTACATACCCTTCGGGAGGATTAAAAGATTCATTTATATAAACTTGTAAGGAATTAGGATAAAGATTAGAAAGATTGGAAGCATCTTCAGGTAGTTTAGATATAGCAGAAGATGCACCTCTAAATACATCAATATCTCCTGAACCCCCACCTTGCCCTGGATCGTATCCTAAAGCCTCTATAACATTATTATGATTGATTGAAATTACACCATTTGCTACCGTTATATTATCACCAATTTGAACAATACCATATTGTTCGTGAGAAGCATATTGGTAGCTATACTCTGTAGAAGTCTCTCCAGTTATTGGATCAATAACAGATATAGGTTCAATGATACAATTTTCACCAATTATCTGATCTAAATTATTATTTATATTATCAAAAATCTGTTTATCTATATGGGACATTAACCCGTCAGAATCGTAATTAACTATATTATATTCTGAAGTTAATGAATCTAAAATTTCATAATGATTGCTATCTTGGATGTAAACAAAAGCATGCAATCCAGAAGATAATACATCTTTAGCACCTTCAATTTGCTTTCTTCCTGAAATTCCTATGCTTAATTCCATACCTTCAGGGAATACATCTGTGTTGGACATCACAGAATTTGGAATATGCACATATTTAAATGCTAATTCATTTTCATCTGATGTTGCGTATAAACGCATGATAAAGGAATTTTCAATTTCATCTTCTTCGGGTGCAGGATTTTCGTCATCTTCCTCAGGTTCAGGATTTTCGTCATCGGAATCTTGAGAATCAATAGGATAAGTTACTTCATATTCTGCAAAATTATTTTCAGTATCAAATATATTTAAAGTTACTGAAAAGTCACTACCATCAAATTCTATAGCAGGATTTCCTGATGTATCCTCCCATGTAAATTCTAATACATCATATAGATATGTAGAAATAGTAGAATCCAATTCAGCTACTTGATCTCCACTATCTGAATCTAATGAAAACCCTGTAGTTATACCCGAAGCTTCTACAATATCTGAATGTAATTCTGCAGATTTATAAGTTATATACGCTTCTAAATTATCATTTATTTTTAATTTAGGAGAATCCACACTATTATCATTTTCAAAATATATAAATGAAATAGCACCATCTGTATTTTGATAATTATTTATTGTAACTTCTTTAGTTTGAACATTGCTAGAAGTACTACAATATGCAAATCTTTGAATTGATGATGTACCATCAAATTGAATACCATCTATATTTTGAGGTATTTGAAGTTTTTCCGCAGAACCAGCTACCGCAGGCATATAAATATCATATGTTAAGGTTTGCTCAGATAATTCAGAATTTACGTCAATAACACTTGTTATAGCTAATGTACCTAGTAAAATATTAGCTTCTTCAGAAGATACTGAAGTATAATTAGGAGTATATTCAACTTTAGTAGCATTAGCAGCTACAAAATCTAATTTATTTCTATATTCATTTGTAAAATCATTAGTAGATAATTGTTTGCCTTCTACTTGATCTACCTTATGATTCCAGTATTCTCTAGTTTCTTGAGTTATATGCTGAACAGAAGGGTCTGTTTTATAAAAAAGAAGATTCCCAGCAGTGTCAGTAGCTTGTGTTCCGTCATCTCTTAATACAGGATGGATACCTTCTGACGCATCAATAGTAGTTATAGGATTTCCATCTGAATCTGTTAATATGTCATCTATATGATATTGTAATTTAGCATCAATATTATCTGTTATGTCATCTACATAGATTCTAGGAACAGCTATCAGATCTTTTACAGTTAAAGTAGAATTATCAGTAAATTCAGCTGTAATATCTCCTCCAGCAGTTTCAATAAGTTCACATTGCTTAGACTGGAAATCTTCAAAAGCATCAGTATGATAATCAAGATATAAATCAATATCATTTACATTAGTTGAAAGGATTACAGGTCCTGTAAATCCTCCACCTGAAATATCAAATTTAGATGTATCCGTAAGTTTACGTCGTACAATTTCACCGGATGCGCTAGATTCTGTGTCAAATTCTCTATATTCAAGGTAAACATCCCCCGTATCTTCTTGATATAGAAGGCGACCTGAAATAAAATCATCAGGCATTGAAGTGCTTTTACCTCTCCAATAACTTACTTTCTCTGCTCTAGCCATGTAAATTCCTATCGATTAGTAACTAAATAAATATCATATAAATCAGTTTCTTGTATAGGTTTTATAATTTCAGGTTTATCTAATTGGGTAAGATACCAACCACAAATTTTTCTATTACCTTCATATGAAAACCAACCGAATCCAACAACCCATTTAATAGAAGAAAATCTACTGAGTAAAATTACATCATCAGGATGTATAAATGTAACTCCATCCGGCAATGCTAACATCATTTCACCCATAATAATACCTCTCTTATGACAAATATCAGACAGATAAAAGGTCCTAGAGAGGTATTGAGCTAGAATTTTGATTTTGATGAATTAGAATTTATAAGTATTCTTCGCTTTCTACGCTTGATAGCTGCTAAAGTTTCAATTTTTTCAAAATATTCTTCTACATATTTATCTTCAGCTGTTTGAGCTTCTTTTTTAGTAGGATAAAATCTATTTTGTAAAGAAGAGTAATAAAATTTAGTAATCATAAACATCATCATCCAAATTTGTTATATAACAAGAATCAACTGTCTCTAAATCAAATATACCTGCAATAAAAATTTGAGTATATTGAGAAAGTTTATGTATATTTTTAATAACGGTTTTAAGATTTTTAGCATCTAGATGATCAAATAAGTCATCAATAAGTATGAAATTCAAAGTGTATCCCGCCAAACGATTCAGAACAATTTGGAATATTAATGTAAATATGCATTTTTCACCTGAGGATAATTGATTAAAAGATATGAATTTATCATTCCTAGTTACTCCAAAATCAAAAGAATTCAATTTTTCTGAAATAACAAAGTGCACAGATCCAAAAGAAGATAATTTTAAATCATCTAAATACTTGTTAAAGTTAGTAGAAAAATCTTTAAAAGCTTTAAGCGACAGCTCAGATTGCAACCCATTTTCACCTGTAAGCTTAATAGCTGCTTTAACAAATTTTATAGTTTCGGTTAATGTATACCTTTGTTCTTGGAGTTTTTTCATCATTTCATTATACTGTTTATTAGCAGAAGCTTTAATAAGATCTTGATGCAAAGTTTCAATTTCTTTTTTAATTTCTGCAGATGAAACTTCTGGATATTTTATATCAGTATATTGTTGTAATTCTGTATATAATATTGTAAGTGTTTTCTTTTCATACTCTAAGTCTTTTAATGCTTCATCATTTTCATTATATATTGATAGCTTTTTAGATAACGTCTCTTTTAACGCTCTAAGATCTGCATCTAGAATATCAATGCGAGATGTAACATCATTATATAAAGTTGTAACTTCCGAAACATACGTTTCTAAAGATTCACAAGGAGTATTCATCAGAGGACAAGTATTTTCAGAATTAATTACATTTTGATACATAGCTTTCTCAAGTAACAACTTATTTTTTTCTTTAGTTTTATCATCTATTGAGCTTTCAATGCAGGTAATATCTGCTTTCAATGCACTAAGGATTTCAGTACGATCTTGTATAAATGTATCAATTTGATCTAATGAAGTTAATTCATGAGAATCTAGTTTAGTTTGAATACGTTGTTTTGCTTCTAATTTATGTTCAATTTCAGAAATTTCATCCCTTTTATGCATTAATTGATTCAAAGTTTGTCTGATACTTTCAGTATCGTATGTACCTGAATATTCATCATAAAACATAAGAGATTGTACAGTAGATGTTAGCCGTTTATCTTCTGCATTTAATCTAGATTGAACTTCTTTTAAGTAACTATTGCAAGAAGCTATATCTGCTACCGTTGTAAATCTAGGAAATCTTTCAATAATTTCATCAAGAAGTTCTTTACAATTAGAAGTATATGAATCTAAATTAATAAAACAACTTGATGCATCAAAAGAATCTGTGCAGCTAGGTAACATAGATATCAACATTTCTTTTTGTTTGTTTGAACTTAAAGCTATGAATTCATCAAAGTTCAAGATAGAAATATCAGAATTTCGGACGATATCTTCAATAGTATAATTATCAGGATAAATTTCTAAATTTTCAGAAATATTTTTTCCTGTTTTAATAAAAGATCTACGCACTATAATATCTTGATTAGTCTGATAATCAGATAGTCGTAATTCTATGGTTATAGAATTATGAAAACTATGCGATAGTATGCTGGATTTAGTTTTAGCCGTTCCCGGTATATAACCAAGTAATGCCAGCTGTATAGCTTGAAGAATAGTAGATTTTCCTGACCCATTTTTTCCTGTTAAAAAATTTACATCAGGCCTGAAGCAATATTTATTCATTGAAGTGTTATGCAAACCATCAATATTTACTCCGACTAATTTCATCAATTTTTACCACCTTCCGTAGGATCATATTTATCTAGTATTCTCAAAATAGGAACTCTAGAAGAATTGATAATAATAGTGTTTCCATAGTTGTCTTTTCCTAAAAGTGGATACCCATTATGAAAATTTTTCATAATTACGTCGGGTTCCAGTTCTATAAAAAGTTTCATTTGGATATTAGATAAGTATGCTATAACAGTAATTGGTTTAATTTTTGGTTTTGTCATGATTAATAGTCAAATCTTCTCGAATAAATAATATGTTGTTAAATTTGATAGCTATAGTTTTGCTTTTATCCGAAATGAATTCCAATGAGTCATTTAGATCGTATCTTTTATTCCATATTTTAGATGCTTCATATAAAGCTTTAGCTGAAGTCAAAGAAAACTTAATTACACTACTATTACAGTACGGACATATGATTTTTCCATAAGCTAAAGTAAACATTCTCCAAGTTTCTGCGTAAGGACGATTTCCACAATGCGGACAATTTATTAATTCTAAGTTTTTAAGTAATTTGTTTGTTTTCATTTTAATTTAAGTATTCTAACGAATTTCCTATAATAAATAACGTATCTTTTGCTCTAGTACATGCTACATAAAACAAATTTTTATTATCTTCTGAAGATAGCACATGAAAAGCAGGAGTGTTCACTCCATAAACATAAACAGTAGAAAACTCTAACCCTTTAACAGAATGAATTGTACCAACATATAACAAAGTATCTTGAGACATATAAGAAATTTCAGAAAGTGAAAGTTCACCTAATTCGTATAATTGTTTCATGCTATAAAACTCATCGGTATCTTGTATATCGTAAATTTTTTTAAATTGATCTGTAAATACAGATTTCAAATAGGCTAAGATATTAAAATTCTTATCAAAGTTTTTTCTACTTAATATATTTAATTGTTGTTCCGTAGGTAATTGGTTTATGAAAAAATCTATGCAATAATTTGAATCTAATGCACATTTATATAATGCAATTTCTAATAGACTTTGGTTAGTTTGATACGATACACAATGGTTATCTAATATATTGCATAAATACTGTACTTCTTTATTAGTTCTGCATAATATAGCTGAATTAGTAGTTTCAAGATTATCTATACTGGAAAAAAATTCAGATAATGACATAGCAATTACTTCAGAACCATGTCTTTCAGATTTCAATTCAATTGAAGCATAATTATCTTTAAAGCATTTTAAGAAATCATTTGCATAATTGCAGATTTCAATGGTTGATCTATAATTCTTATCTAATATATGAGTTTCCCAAGTATCATTATCGTAAATTTCTTTAAGTACGCTGTTAGTGCAACCTCTGAAAGAATATATGTTTTGTCGTATATCCCCTACAACACAAATACTAGAATATTTCATAAAAGCTTGTACAAATTTCCATTGAAGTAAATCAGTATCTTGAAATTCATCTACATATATATGTGTAAATTTGACTAAATACTTAGATATTAAGGGATTGCAATCAATAAATAATTTAGTTATACAAGATATTATCCGCTCAAATGTAATTAAATTTCTTTCTAGCATTACACGTTTTAATACTTTATGAAATAATTCGTATTCAAACTTTTGTGATTCCTTAGGTGAATAGGATAACTTAAAAGCTTTAGCAGGCAGTTTAACTCCGGTAATTGCTTTTACTTCTAAACAAAGTGCTTTTTCTTGAATATCATCAATAACATTTGGTATAGTTGAATAACCTAAATGATGCAGTATATCTTGATCTTTACACAATAAAGAATAGCAAAAGCTGTGAAAAGTAGTGAATACTGGATAAGATGTTAAGTTAGAATACTGTTTAAATCTAGCAAGCATTTCTGAGCTTGCTGAATGCGTAAAAGTTAAAGCAAGTATACATTCAGGGTCAATATTGAGAATTTCAGTTTGATATAAAATTTTTGTAATTAATGTATGTGTCTTACCTGTACCAGCTCCTGCTAAACATAAAAGTCGTCTACCAGAGGAGTAGACGACTTCAAGTTGTTGAGGATTTAACGATTCAAAAATAGCATCTATATTCATACTAACCTTAGACGTCGTTTATATGCCTTTCATAAGATATACTAACGATATCCTTATGCATATCAACATATTTCAACCCAACCGCACCTATGACCAGGAACCCAGCAAGAATCAGATAACTACCAATAACCAAATAAATTGAAGTATTAGGATCAAAGTTAATAGAACTAATAAGTACAAAACTTCCTGCTACGAAAATTTCAGAAATAACCTTGATGATCTTCATATGAACTCCTTAATTAAACATATATACTTTAGAAAGACTTTATGGGTGCATACCCTCTTACAATTTTATGTATATGGACGTATTCATCCCATTCTTCAGAAGTCCAGCTATTAGAAGTATGAGTATGCTGATGTTCAATTGTATTGAGCCAAGATTCTAAATCGGGATCAACTTTAAATGCTCTTACAGAAGGTTCATTACTATCTTGGACTTCAACATAATCATCAAAATCATCCCAAACACGTTCAATAAGAGTTTCATAATAATTTGAAGATTTAATCATGTCGACGCTCCTTAGCTTTTGATATGTTTCGACAACACGATTATATGAAACTAGTAGAAAAAAGTCAATATAGAATTATAAAGAAATTATCACCATTTTCCTTGTTGCTTTAACTTTTTGACCCAACATGTGTACGAACATACAAATCTAACATGCCCATGATCTCTATATTTGTAAATAGATTCTATAGGTTTAAAGAATTTTTTACCACAAACTGGACATTTTCGTTCATCAAAAATTTTATTATTATCCATAATATCTATTAATCTCTATCTTTAATGATCCATTTGAGATATTGATCACATTCTTCCTCACATATAGGACAAGTACCTGATATCTTTTCAATTTCTTGATCACTCTCAATTACAGCAGAAATAAATACTCCATGACATTTTTCACATTCTGCAATAAAATGATTTGATATGTTGTTTTCCAACTCAATATCGACATTATCTTCCTCGAAATTGCTCAGCATTTCGTTCATTTCATCTAGAGTATCAGACATGTCGTCTATACTATCGCTAACATCCTCAGAATCATCAACTTTAGCAAATTCTTCATCATCAAATTCTTCATCATCAAATTCTTCATCATCAAATGCCATGTCACCGAAAGGATCTTCATCATCCTCAGCAGCCATAATAGATGTAGAAGCGGTAACTTTTATAGGATTAGAATTAAAAGCTTTAGCATCATAGGGCTGATTCATAGACATATAGTATCTATGCATATAAGCATCATGTAGATCTTGAGGATATAAAGTAGGAAATACCAATTCCTCTTCTGCAGGGTCATCCATACATTCGTATGTTAACT